>OGCI01000807.1_pt1 | contig 31311 bp, 20 predicted proteins | sample 1570021 | NCBI WGS metagenome assembly OGCI01 (sample SAMN06264664, study PRJEB24512) | hot springs metagenome | isolation source: Hot spring water | place: South Africa: Tshipise | collected 2015-06-21 | reverse complement strand
CTCCTGCTATATAGGAAGAGGGCTATTCATAAACACCAACCCGTTTTGTGTCCAAAAATTTGGGCTCAGCATAGAGCGTATGTCTTTACTCGGCATTCGTCTCGTTACGCCCTGTCGGGGACAGACTGAGTTGCAATCTGTCATATACGCTCGAAACGTTGTTCAAAAGGCAGAGCGCTAATGTTTTGTAAAAGGGAAATTTGTTGAAATATAATTTTACACAAAGAGTCCATATCCTTGTGTCTTGAAAAAAAAATAAATAGTTAAAATGGAGAAAAATATGGCAAAGAAAAAAGAAAACAACAACAGCGAACCCTTAGAAAAACAACCTCTCGACAAGCTCGAGGTAACACTCTGGAAAGCGGCTGACAAGCTCCGCAAAAATATTGACGCCGCCGAATACAAGCATGTCGTGCTAGGCTTAATATTCCTGAAATACATCTCCGACGCTTTTGAGGAACTCCACGCGAAACTCAAAAGCGGCCAGGGCGAATATGCCGGAGCCGATCCCGAAGATAAAGACGAATACAAAGCCGAAAATGTGTTCTATGTACCCGAAAAAGCCCGCTGGTCGTACTTACAATCGAGGGCAAAACAACCCACCATTGGTAAAGAAATCGATGAGGCGATGGATGCCATCGAAAAGGAAAATCCATCACTCAAAGATGTGCTACCCAAAGTATATGCCCGTGGTAATATTGACCCGACCAGCTTGGGAGGACTCATTGACCTTATATCCAATATCGCACTCGGCGAAGCCAAAGCCCGTAGTGCCGACATTTTAGGCCATGTGTTTGAATATTTTCTGGGTGAGTTTGCTCTTGCTGAAGGTAAAAAAGGCGGACAATTCTATACCCCGAGATGTGTAGTTGAGTTGCTTGTTGAGATGCTCGAACCATACAAGGGAAGGGTGTTCGACCCATGCTGTGGTTCAGGAGGTATGTTTGTGCAATCCGAAAAGTTTGTACAAAGCCATCAGGGAAAAATCAACGACATTTCGATTTACGGACAAGAAAGCAACCAAACCACCTGGCGACTGTGCAAAATGAACCTTGCCATCCGCGGTATAGATAGCTCGCAGGTAAAGTGGAACAGCGAAGGCTCGTTCCTCAACGATGCCCACAAAGACCTCAAAGCCGATTTTGTTATAGCCAACCCTCCTTTTAACGATAGCGACTGGGGTGGAGACCTCCTCCGAACCGACGGCCGCTGGCAATATGGCGTTCCACCAGCAAGTAATGCCAACTATGCCTGGATACAACACTTCATTTATCATTTAAGCCCAAGTGGAATGGCTGGCTTTGTGCTGGCAAAGGGCTCGCTTACCTCCAAAACAGGTGGCGAAGGTGAAATACGAAAAGCAATCATCGAAGCACGGCTGGTAGATTGTATTGTCAACCTGCCGGCTAAGCTTTTTCTCAATACCCAGATTCCTGCCTGTCTCTGGTTCTTGAGTAGAAACAAAGCCAATGGCAAATACCGCAACCGCACCGATGAAATTCTTTTTATCGATGCCCGCAATATGGGACAACTCATTAACCGTCGAAACCGTATACTTACCGCCGAGGATATTCAAAAAATAGCCCGCACTTATCACGAATGGCGAAACCCCAACGGAAAATATGAGGACATAAAAGGCTTTTGCTGTTCTGCCAGCATCGAACGGGTACGCGAACTCGACTATGTGCTAACCCCCGGACGATACGTAGGCCTGCCTGATGAAGAAGACGACTTCGACTTCAACGAACGATTTACACAACTCAAAAAAGAGTTTGAGGAACAATTGAAAGAAGAAGAAAGACTGAATAAGGCAATACTGGAGAATTTAAAAAGGTTGAAATTATAATGAATACCGATCTTGTTAAAATAGAAGAGATACAAAAGCAGATCTATACTGTTCGGAATGTACAAGTGATGTTGGATGAAGATTTAGCCGTTCTATATGGCGTGGAAACAAAGGTGCTCAATCAGGCAGTTAAAAGGAATCAAGAGCGATTTCCACCCGAATTTATGTTTCAACTGACCAAAGAGGATATGGAAAACTTGAGATCACAATTTGTGACCTCAAGTTGGGGCGGAAGACGATATCTCCCTTATGCTTTTACAGAACAGGGCGTGGCAGTACTCGAAAATCTGAAAACACTAAAAATACCCGGTATTGATTTATAGGATTAAAAGGATGAAGATGGGATGAAAAGCGATAAAACAAAAAACCAGAAATTGAAGGAAGAATCGGTTAACCAACCCGATAACAGAGAAAGCGGAGATAAGGGGTTGAAGGGGTGGAGGGCATTCTACCTTGAAACTGTTACGGAGCCAATCAAAGAAACTTATTTACCAACCAAATCTGATAACCTTAACTATATTGGCCTAGAACATATAGGACAAGAAACGCTCCGACTTAATTCGATTGGTTCATCAAAAGATGTTACAAGCAACAAATTTGTTTTCCAAAAAAATGATGTTCTATTTGGCAAACTAAGACCGTATTTTCGAAAAGTCGTTAAACCAGCATTTTCAGGTATTTGCTCAACTGATATATGGGTTTTTAGGGCAAAGGAAGGATTCTCACAAGATTTTCTTTTTTACTTTTTAGCAAACTGGGATTTTGTAAATATGGCTAGCGGCGGTGAAGGTGGTACAAGAATGCCGCGAGCAGACTGGAAATTTCTTTGCAAGACCAAATGGTTTTTCCCCCCCCTCCCCGAACAAAAGGCCATCGCCGCTGTCCTCTCCAGCCTCGACGACAAAATAGACCTGCTCCACCGGCAAAACAAAACCCTCGAAGCCATGGCCGAAACATTGTTCCGCCAATGGTTCGTGGATGATAATGAAATACGTACAATAAGACTTGGTGATGTCGTTGAGATTTTAGACAATCAAAGAATACCCCTTTCCAGTAATGAAAGAGAGAAAATGAAAACAGGGGCACTATATCCATATTATGGTGCAGCATCGATTTTGGATTATATAAATCAATATATTTTCGATGGAGAATATTTGCTATTAGGCGAAGATGGTACAGTACAAACAGATGAAGGTTTTCCGATTCTACAAATGGTGACAGGTAAATGTTGGATAAATAATCATGCACATGTTCTAAAGGCGAAGAAACCATTTTCAAATTTTTTGCTTTACATAATTCTAAAAAATACACCAATTACACACATTGTTACTGGTGCAGTTCAACCCAAAATCAATCAAGAAAATTTAAAATCTTTAGAAATAAATATTCCGTCTGATAAATTGATAATTGAAACTGTAAAAGCTACTAATAATTTCTGGGAAAAGATAACCCATAATAAATCCCAAATCCGCACCCTCGAAAAATTGCGCGACCTTTTGTTGCCCAGGCTAATGAGTGGCGAGGTGAGGGTGGAAGTATGAATATTTCAGGACTTATAGCATAGCATGGAAAGACTAAAAAATGTAATAGCGCAATATGGCCGTTGGTCTCCACTTAACGATTACATTGAACGTATTGAAGCCTATAAAACAACTGATTTCAGCCTTGCCCTTGAAAACGCGAAAGCTCTCCTCGAGACAATCGGCAAGGAAATTTGCAATTGTAAAGGTATTGAACCCGAACAAACAATAACCATAAATAGTGTACTGAAAAAAGCATTTACTGCAATAGGGTATCAAAATGATGATGTGGTAACCCAGATTTCATCTGCCCTTGCAACAATTGGGCAGAAGATTGGAGAACTGCGTAATACAATAGGTCCCACTGCCCATGGGCGTCAACTTGAAGACCTTAAAACACGCAATGAAAAAGTCGATGGTTTTACCCAAAATTTTTTAATCGATGTGACTTCTATTATCGCTTGTTTTCTTATAAGCGCTTTTGAGACAGAACATCCCCGGGAGCATCCTCCACAAGAATCAAAAATACTATATGCAGAAAATGAAGAATTTAATGATTACTGGGATGAAACCTACGGAGAATTTACAATGGGTGAATATTCATATACTGTAAGTGAAATTTTATATAATGTTGATTATAGAGCTTATATTTCTGAACTGAAGACCTATACTGAAACTAAAGAGGAAGACCAATGTCCAAAATAACCGAATCGGCCATCGAAACTTTCGCCATTAAACTGCTCGAAAAGCAAGGTTTCGAATACGTTTATGGTCCAGACATTGCACCTGATGGTATTAAACCCGAACGTCAATCGTTTGAGGATGTGATTTTAATAGACCGTTTACAGCAAGCTGTGGGTCGCATAAATCCTCGTGTTCCCGCTGATGCGCGCGAGGATGCCATCAAACAGATTCTCCGCCTCAATTCGCCAGAGCTCATTGTCAACAACGAAAACTTCCATCGTATGCTTACCGAAGGCATAAATGTGAGCTACCAGAAGGATGGCCACAGCCGTGGCGACCTCGTGTGGCTGGTTGATTTCAACAATATTGATAACAACGAATTTCTGGTATTGAATCAGTTTACTGTTATCGAAAACAATATAAACAAGCGCCCCGACATTGTTTTATTTGTAAACGGTTTACCGATGGTTGTCATTGAGCTTAAAAATCCGGCAGACGAAACTGCTACACTTCATGCCGCTTTTCGGCAGATACAAACCTACAAAGAGGCTATACCGAGGTTGTTTGCATACAATGGTTTTATAGTTATTTCCGATGGACTTGAGGCAAAAGCCGGTACCATCTCGTCAAATATCAGCCGTTTTTCCGCCTGGAAAACCGCTGATGGCAAGGTAGAGGCATCGCCGCTTATAGGCCAACTCGAAACGCTCGTTAAAGGAATGCTTCAAAAATATACGCTGCTTGACCTGATACGCCATTTTATTGTGTTCGAAAAATCAAAAAAAGAAGATAAAAAAACCGGCCAGATTACCGTGGAAACTGTAAAGAAAATGGCAGCCTATCACCAGTACTATGCAGTAAATCGTGCTGTAGAATCAACACTGAGGGCGGCTGGATATATCCGCCCGGCTACTTCTACAATCTCATTGCCACGGAAAACCCTGGTGGCTGAGCCTGGCAAAGATAATATGGTTATGGAATCGCCCGAGAGTTATGGCTTACCGGCAACAACAACACAACCTATTGGCGACCGAAAAGGTGGAGTGGTATGGCACACGCAGGGGTCGGGCAAATCGCTCTCTATGGTGTTCTTTACAGGTAAGATTGTGCTTGTTATGGACAACCCCACCATCGTGGTTATCACCGACCGAAACGACCTCGACGACCAGCTTTTTGACACCTTTGCTGCATGTCGCCAGCTTTTGCGGCAGGAACCTGTGCAAGCCGAAAGCCGTGAGCATCTTAAAGAGTTGCTCAAAGTTGCTTCTGGTGGTATTGTTTTTACCACTATACATAAATTCATGCCCGAGGAGGGCAATGTCTATGAAACCCTTTCTGAAAGAAAAAATATTGTGGTGATCGCTGATGAGGCTCATCGTACTCAATACGGATTCAAAGCAAAGATTGTTGATGCAAAAGATGAAAACGGCAATGTTATTGGCAAAAAAACTGTATACGGTTTTGCCAAGTATATGCGCGATGCTCTTCCCAATGCAACATACCTCGGTTTTACTGGGACCCCAATTGAGAGAGATGATAAAAATACCCCGGCTGTTTTCGGGAATTATATCGACATATACGATATTGCCCAGGCGGTTGAAGATGGTGCAACTGTACGGATTTATTACGAAAGTCGTCTGGCAAAAATTGGCTTAAGCGAAGAAGGAAAAAAACTGGTTAGGGAGCTTGATGAAGAATTAAAAAAGGAAGATCTTTCGGAAACTCAAAAGGCAAAAGCCAAATGGACACAACTCGAAGCACTTGTTGGTAGTACCGACAGATTAAAACATCTGGCTAAGGATATTGTAACTCATTTTGAACAGCGGCAGGAAGTTTTTGAAGGTAAAGGCATGATTGTTACCATGTCACGTCGGATTGCAGCTGCTCTTTACGAGGAAATCGTCAAAATACGTCCTGGGTGGCATAGCGACGATCTGAAAAAAGGAGTCATAAAGGTGGTGATGACTTCAGCTTCGTCTGACGGACCTGAAATTGCCAAATATCATACTACCAAAGAAGAGCGCCGTATCCTTGCCGACCGAATGAAAAACCCCGATGACGAATTAAAATTAGTGATAGTCTGTGATATGTGGCTTACTGGATTTGATGTTCCTTGTCTGCATACCATGTACATTGACAAGCCTATGCAGGGACACAATCTCATGCAGGCAATTGCACGGGTCAATAGGGTATATAAAGATAAAACTGGCGGGCTGATTGTCGATTATCTGGGCATTGCTGCTGATCTGAAAAAGGCACTTTCGTTTTATTCAAGCTCTGGCGGCAGGGGTGATCCCGCTGTGGCTCAGGAGCAAGCTGTAGAGCTTATGCTCGAAAAACTTGAAGTTGGAAGACAAATGTTCCATGGATTTCCATATGAGGAATATTTTGAGGCAACCACAAGCAGGAAACTTTCAATTATTCTTAAAGCCGAAGAACATATTCTCAGTATCGAAGAAGGTAAAAAACGTTTCATTGACGAGGTAACAGCCCTGTCAAAAGCATTTTCCATTGCTGTTCCGCATGAACAAGCTATGGCAGTAAAAGATGAAGTTGCCTTCTTTCAGGCGGTTAAGGCAAGACTTGCCAAATTTGATAAAACCGGTACAGCCAAAACCGATGAGGAAATCGAAACAGCCATCAGACAGGTAATTGATAAAGCCCTTGTAACGGATAAGGTGATTGATGTTTTTGATGCAGCTGGTATTAAAAAACCGGATATATCAATTCTTTCAGAAGATTTTCTTCTGGAAGTCAAAAATATGGAACACAAAAACCTTGCAATAGAGGTACTTAAAAAACTCCTCAACGATGAAATAAAAGCAAGATTAAAGAAAAATCTTGTCCAGGGCAAAACCCTGATGGAAATGCTTGAGAATTCAATAAAAAAATACCATAACAAAATATTAACAGCTGCAGAAGTTATTGAGGAATTAATAAAACTCAGCAAAGAAATTAAAGCAATGGATAAAGAGCCAGAAGAGTTGGGACTTTCCGATTATGAATATGCTTTTTATACTGCAGTTGCAAACAATGAAAGTGCTCGTGAGTTAATGGGAAAAGAAAAACTTAGAGAATTAGCAGTAGTTCTTTACGAAAAAGTCCGCGAAAATGCATCTATTGATTGGACAATAAAGGAAAGTGTAAGGGCAAAATTGAAGGTCATTGTAAAACGTGTATTGCGTCAATATGGTTATCCGCCAGATATGCAAACCTTAGCAACCGAAACAGTGTTAAAGCAGGCAGAGTTAATAGCTGAGGAATTGACACATGGAGAATAAAAATCGTCTCTACCCTCTTGGTTCCGGCGAAAGATGAAGAGGGCTATAAAATGAATAAAAACGCCAAAGAAACACTCTACTCATCCCACAACACTAGCTATACGCCATTGAAGCGGCGCATAGACGCCAAACGTCTCAGGAGATAATTTCTGTCAAAATAATGCAAAAACAATGGCTTTTTATGATTTAAATGGTAATCAGTTAAACCTTCAACAATTCATTCAGAAATATGAGTCCTTCTATTTTTTAAACACGCCCAATGTGGGTCGTAGAATTACACGAAGAAATAAAACGAATCCCTATGTTGAAAACAGAATTGAAAACATTTTACAAAATGGATTAACTACCAATGATCTTGTTTTTGTAATCGCCTGGAAGATTGGGGCAATTGACCATCAAGCATCAAACAACCAGATTGTATATCGAAACAATTTTAACAATACCCTTATTTTTAATACTCGATTTTATACAATAAACGTGAACAAACTCGTGAATTATATTACCAATAATTTTGATATGTTAGTTCAAGCGGCAGACAATCCACATGATTTACTCAATTTATTATTAAATAATAGAGGACGAAATTCTTTTTTCGGATTGATATATTGTTTGACACTGATATATTTTTTCACAAGAGGAGATTGTCCCATTTATGATAAATATGCACACATATCATGTATAGCGTATCAAGAGAATATTCAACCAGGAAACAAAATTAATTACAGGCAAATTAATGATTGGGTAGGTTATAATAAATATATTATGAACATTAAGAAAATTTTTAGTACTCAAAAAATACCAAGAAGTATAGATAGAAGCCTATGGGTATACGGCCATTATTTTTAATAGCAGCAAATGATCCCACAACAGCCACTATACACTCTATACTGGGCCTAAGTTCTCGGACACAAAAATAGGTCAACGGATTATACGACTTACTAGAGATATATACTTTTTGCCCAATTATAGGGGGTTGTATGATGCGACGTTCCCGTTGATCCCTTCGGACTTTTCCTCGTGCGTTATGGCAGACGTCATATATATGTGTGGCAATGATGTAATGTTTATAGTAAACTGAGAGAGAAGGTATGAAAATAATATCAGTATGTGGATTGGTATGTGAAGATTGCAATTATTTTACTCATGATTGCCAAGGGTGCTATCTTGTTAAAGGCTCATTTTACTGGAGCCTATTCTTTGGATAGGCTCATTGTTCGTCTTATACCATGCAGATAGATACCCTCAATATATAAAGGAGCGACTTGCGGAGGTAATCCCCGGGTGATTATGGGGTAACTTAACATAACTACCTACCATTGTTTTCACAAACCATGGGAGGTTCCAATGAAAGAAGTAATTATTTTTTCTTCTTTGATTGCCCTTTTGATTGCCTCCTGTACGATTCTTGACCCTGACGATCCGGGAAATCTGGTCCCCAAAACCGTTGATGACGATCCAACTCTACCAAGTATAGAGATAAATGGGACCAGATTACATGCGGAGACCTTCGGCAATCCTTCGAATCCTGTTGTGATCTTCCTTCATGGGGGACCGGGTGGAGATTATAGATCGTTACTGAGGCTAAAGGATTTGCAGGACGAATATTTCCTCGTTTTTTGGGATCAAAGAGGTACGGGCCTTTCCCGAAGACACAATCCAAGAGATATATCCGTTGACCTGTATATTGCCGACTTAGATGCAATAATCAACAAATACAGGAGAACATATTCGGACAGAGTGAATTTGATTTCGCATTCCTGGGGTGGACAAGTAGTAACGTTCTATATCAATTCAAATCCTGAGGGGGCTCTCCAAAAGATAAATAAAGTTGTGCTATCAGATCCAGGCCCATTTACCGGAGCAAGGTTTGCTTCAATGCCAATACTTGCAGTGGATTTGAGCGCAGAATGGTTGAATGAGTTGCTTTGGAATAATGAGTTTATCTCAAGAGATTCCCACGAGCGGTACGACTACAGTTTTATGATTGCCGCAAAGGATGTAACGCCGAAATACCACTTCAGTAAAGTAGATCCCAGTCCAAAATGGAGAATTGGCGCGGTAGTAAATGCTACTTTTCTGGAATCCGGGAAGACCTCCCAAGGCAATTACTCGTGGAATTGGACCACAAATCTATCCCAGTTCACGAATAAAGTCCTCTTCATACGTAGCGGGCTCAATGAAGTGCATACACCCGAGTACTTTGCAGAACAAATGTCGGACTATCCGAATGCACAATTGGTAACTATTGAAGGGGTCGGACATGATATGCCGTGGGTAAAAGCAGAGGAATACCTAAGAGTCGTACGCGCATATTTCGCAGAATAGTAACCTATGAGGGCAGCATGAAAAAGCTGGCAAGTATCTTCTTAATTGTCTGTATTCATTCAGGATCTTTTGAAGCTCAGGAAATCATCGGGACGATGAAGCCAGGTGAACAATACGTATATTCAAATTTTAATTTCGATCCAACATTTGCAGTTACTTTCGGTTACGTAAGATGCTTCGAGCTGAAGATGATAGAAAGGAGTCTATGTATTTCGGGAGACCTCACATTTCCAATCTTCTTGATGGATTTCCAACACTATCGGATTTCCCTTGGAACGCGACTTCCACTATTTAATACGAGACGATGGAACATTGTAAATAGACTCAGAATCCTGAATAAAGGAACCAATAATGATATTTACCAGGGCAATCTTTTAAGTCTCGAAGAGGGATTCCTTCTTGGATACTTTTTAGACCAGTGGTATATGGCAGGGGAATTAGGTTATGAAAAATTCTTATTGATTCACATCAGGCATAGCAGTTGGTACCGGAAAAATGTATATGCGGGTGCAAAAGATGGCTGGTATAGTAGTACGGGTGGGAAATTCACGTTTGGTTTACAAGGTGGCTATACCTTTAATGATCTGATTGGGGTCGTTCTCCGGTTGGGTATATATAAAACAGAAGCTTTCAACGATCCGGTCGGAGTACCCTTCTTCGCAAATCTAGGAATAGTTTACCATCTTTGATTTTCGATGCAACGAGTACCCGTTTTACATTGAAATTATAACACAACCTAATGATAAAGAGGCCTGTTGACGCACCGCAGAAGACGCAAGTCTTGGGAAGAGTCTGCTCTTGTTCCCATGCTCGTATCGGATCATAATCGTGGTCACATAAGGAGGAGGCATGGGGACTCGTTCTATTTTTATCTAGTATACACGAATCAATCTTTTTATTACAATATATCGATATATTCCCCTATGCGTTCTATGCGCTACTAGAATCCTTCCGCTCCATAGAACCTGTAGAGGCTGTATTTCCCATGCCTATGTAAAGACGCGGGTTCTGAGGTACTTATGCGGAAGAAAAAGAAAGCAACCTTTCTCCAATTATTGAGATCCCTTTTTTCGAACTATTGTATCCTAAAGGTAAAGCCTTCCTTAAGCCTGTTCCTCCTTCGGTACATGCGGAAGTTTAAGGTAAGGAACCTGGGTGGGAACCTGATCCTCCATTCTCATTTGCCTCCGCTGAATAGTAACGCGTATACGCGGTTCGTAAAGGAACATTTAGTGGGTAGGACGGATGGGCCTTCCCACGCTCAGATCGGGTTGACCAACGCTTGTCCGCAGAATTGCCAGTACTGCTATAACAAAAATCGCCGGGGAACCCTGATGGATACGGAAACGATCATCCGGTTGATTCAAGATCTGAAGCAGATGGGAGCGGTCTGGCTTGGGTTTACCGGAGGGGAGCCTCTCCTGAATAAAGATCTCGTTCGGATCACGGAAAGTGCGGGTAATGATGTGGCACTGAAACTGTTCACTACTGGCTGCACCCTCACGCGGGAACTGGCAAAGGATTTGCAAAAGGCGGGATTACAGTACGTGAGTATCAGTCTAGATCACTGGGAAGAGAAAACCCACGATGAGTCGCGGGGGTTCCCCGGTGCTTTTCAGACAGCCTTAAGGGCCATCGGTCTATTCAAAGAAACGACGGAACTACATGTGAGCGTGTCTTCGGTATTATCCCGGGAGATGATCCATAACGGGCAGGTGGAGGAGTTCCTCCAATTCCTCATCGATCTAGATGTCCATGAAGCCTGGTTGAGTGAAACCAAACCTTCCATCGGCGCGTACTGGAACACTCACGTACTGATTACCGAAGGGGACCGGAAATACTTATATGACCTACAGGATAGGTACAATCGTGAAAACAAAATTACGGTAAACTACCTCGGTCACTTCGAAGGGAAGGAGAACTTTGGATGCAATGCGGGGCATAAAATGGTGTATGTCGATGCCTTCGGAGAGATGAGTCCCTGCGTGTTTACTCCCATGACGTTCGGCAACGTGCAGGAAGCACCGGTGAGGGTTCTGTTTTCCCGGATGAAACAACTATTTCCATCAGAGGAGAGCTGCTTCATCCATAAGAACTATCCACTGTTCCAGAAGTACATGCATGGGGCATCCATCGTAACACAGGAAGACTCTTATGCCATGATGCGGGAAGTTCGGTTCGGTCCGTTAGCCCGGTTCTCCCAGTTGTATTACGGCTGAAGGGTAAAAGGAATGGAAATGAAAGCGTATCGAATCGTCGGGATGAGTATGGCGATCCTTTTCGTTCTAGTAGGAGCTTTGTTTCTCTTGTTCCCCAACGCTGTCCTAGAGTTTTTCAATTCCCTATCTGCTGTTGTGGGGATGGAGTGTGCTCCTGTTGCAGGGGTTTCCTTCTACCTTATCCTCGCTACCGGCTACATGTACCTAGTCGCCTTACTCGCGTTCAGGATGTACCAGTTTCCGGATAATCCCTTCTTCCCCTTGCTGTTGAGCCATGCCAAGTTAGCTAGTGCAACGGTATCCCTTGGTTTTTTCATTCTAAGTAAGCCGTATCTGATCTACCTCGCAAATGGGATCGTGGACGGTTCGATTGGGTTTTTCGCGCTTTATCTATATAAAAGATTGCGAAAAAAACATCCATGAATCTCTTATTGCACCTAGCGCAGCTATATCTCCCCTCCTTTATCCGAAAGAAAAAGCTAAAGGAACTTTTCGAACTCACCGCAGAAGCTTTTCAGAGCGAACCTCCTTCGATTCGTGGACTCAAGTTTGAGGAGAGTCTTATAAGGTATGCCCGCTTCAGTGCGGAGAAAGCGGAAGAAGCCCTGAAACAGCCGGAAGGGATTATACCGCTAAAAGCAAGGCTCTACCAAAACGCTTTCCGGATGGGTGAAACTCTGCGCAAGAGTCTAGGGATCAGAACGCGATCGGATGTAATCCTGGCAAGCGGGATCCTATACAGGATCCTTAAAATCGAGTGCACGGTAGACCTGTCTGGGGAAGTTACAATCAAGAGATGTTTTTTCAGCCGGTACTATACACCGCAGGTATGCGAAATACTCTCTTCCCTGGACGAGGGGGTACTAGCGGGCCTCTCGGGAGGAGGCAAGCTAATATTTCGGGATCGAATTACCGAAGGGAAGCCTTGCTGCAGAGCAACGTTGGCCATGCGGGGTGAATCAGGAGGCGGTGTGTAAAATGTTCGAAGAGGGCAGAAAGATGAGAAAAGCACTGGTAGTGGGGAGTGGAGCAGGAGGAGCTACGGTTGCCCGGGAACTGCAGGGAACTTTCGATGTCACCATCCTGGAAGCAGGTAAACCCTTTCGGCCCTTTCCCTTCTCTTTGGACCTCCTCGAGCAGGTTCGGAAATCAGGATTGTTCTTTGACGAGCGGGAAATCCAGTGGGTATTCCCAGCGATGAAGATCAGAAAGACCTCCGAAAAGATGGTTCTGGTGAATGGAATCGGCACCGGAGGCACGACTCCCCTCTCGACCGGAAATGCGATCCGTCTCGATGGAGATCTGAAAGGATTGGGCATTGATCTTGATCGGGAATTCGAACAACTTGCCCAGGAGATCCCCATCTCTACCGACCATCAATCATGTTGGAATCCCACGACACGGAACCTGTTCGAAATTTGTCAAAGCCTCGGTTTTCATCCGCAACCTACTCCGAAAATGGGCAATTATGGTCAGTGCACCCATTGCGGCCGGTGCGTGTTCGGGTGTCCGTTTGGGGTAAAATGGGATAGTCGTCAGTTCCTAAAGGAGGCTGTCTCGAAGGGAGCTCAGCTCGTTACGGGTTGCAGGGTGGATAGTGTCGTGATAGAAGAGGGAATGGCCAAGGGAATCCGAGTGGCCAATAGACTCTCTTCCCGATTCATACCTGCCGATGTAATCATTCTAGCCGCCGGAGGATTGGGGACTCCCGAGATCTTAAAGCGTTCGGGAATTCCCTGTTCGTCCTGCTTGTTCGTGGACCCTGTTCTGTGCGTGGCTTCCGAACGGAAGGAAGCTTTCCAGAATACCGAGGTGGCCATGCCCTTTTTCTTCCAGAGGGACCGGTACATGGTTTCCCCTTATTTTGATTACTTAAGCTTTTTCTTCGACAGAAAGTGGCGTAAACCTGCAACTGGGATTGTGAGCTGGATGATCAAACTATCCGATAGTAACGAAGGTAGTATGTACGGCGGGAAGGTGCATAAGAAACTTACCGATTCAGATCGAAGGTACTTGCAGGAAGGGGTTGAAATCTGCCGTGAACTTTTTAGTAAGATGGGGATCCGGAAGGAAGAGGTCTTCTTGGGAACTCTCAATGCCGGGCATCCGGGTGGCATGCTTCCCCTTTCGGAACATGAGGCTTCCTCCCTGCATCCTCCTGCTTTGCCTGAAAATGTGTATGTTGCCGATGCAACTCTCCTGCCCAAGTCGCCAGGAGGCCCGCCGATTCTTACTATCATGGCTTTGGCGATGAAGATAAGTAGTCGGATCAAACAATATGGTATACCCTGCTCATAAGGTATTCGTATGCAACTGGAAGACTTAGGCTACAACGATACGCTGAAACAGTTCTGGACCGAGCACGATTTCACAGGCTTCGAACCCGGTAGGATTGTGGAGGAACACAAGGAACAGTACATCGTATGGACAGCCGGGGGCGAGTACGAAGCGGAGATCACCGGCACCCTGCGATTTACAGCCGAAAGCCGGGAGGAATTTCCTGCCGTGGGGGACTGGGTGGCTGTATCCGTGTACGAGGGCGGGCTAGCCATCATCTACCGGATCCTTCCAAGGTTTTCTATCATTAAAAGAAAAGCAGTCGGGAAGTTCGGTGAAACCCAGGTCATTGCGGCCAATATCGATTCCGCCTTCCTGATCCAGGCCGCGGACAGGGACTTCAACCTGAACAGGCTGGAACGGTACCTCACCATCTGTCATGCTTCCAGGGTGAATCCCATCGTCGTTCTCAGTAAGATCGATCTGATCGATTCAAATGAACTCGCAGAACTGTCGGAGAGAATCCAACACCGGATTGGCGATATCCCCCTCCTTACCCTTAGCACGGTTACCCAAACTGGTTTGACTACCCTGCAAAACATGATTGAGCGGGGGAAGACCTACTGCTTATTGGGCTCCTCCGGGGTAGGGAAATCGACCCTATTGAATGCTCTTGCGGGAAGAACCATCATGAGGACTGATTCGATCAGCGAAAGGACGAAGAAAGGCCGACATGTGACGAGTCACCGGTCGCTAGTGGTACTGCCGAACGGGGGGATCCTGATCGACAATCCCGGGATGCGGGAAGTGGGTATCGCGGATTCGGCAGAAGGATTGGAAGTTACCTTCGATCAGATAGCCCGCCTTTCAGGGAATTGCAGATTTAAAGATTGCACCCACACGAACGAAACGGGTTGCGCCGTTCTAGAGGCGTTACAGAAGGGCGAGATAGACGAAGATGCCTACAGGAATTACCTCAAACTGAAGAAAGAAGAAGCGTATTTCAAATCCAGTCTAGCGGAACGACGAAAGAAAGACAGGGCTTTCGGAAAAATGGTGAAGAATTACAAGAAGCAAAACCTGTAAATAACTGTTTCATTTCTCAAAATTTTTTTCTGTTTTTGAAGCAACCCATCCTTCTCCTCTGTATATGAGGATAGAGATACTCTTCATTGGGGTACAGCTGTTTGTTCTGGAGGAGGAGATGGTAGTTCGAGGGTTGTGGTACATCCTAGGGGCGCTCCTGTTCTGGGGGTTGGTACCTATCCAGAGTTGGGATGGGTTGGCGGGTAGTGCTGAGTCTCGCCTGGGAACTGGTGCGTATGGTTCGACGCCGTGGCAAGCAGTGGGAAGGATGGGTAGGCAGGAGTTCTTAGTGTTCATGACGGCAGTCGAACGGTCTGGGGATCCCTCTTTATGGGGGCAATTCCTGGAAAACGGCTTGCCTAGGACACCAGAGTGGGAGCGAAAAGCGTTACTCGCGGAGTATGAACAACGGTTGAGCCGCTGGATCCAACAGGAATGGGAACGCAACGCGCCAAAGGCTCCCCTAGAGGATCTGGTGCGGGCACTGGACAAGGCAAATCATACGTACGTGCTAAGGACGAATGAGGCGGGAGACATTCTGTTCGATGACAAAGGGGATCCATTATTCAAAGGAATGGATGGATTTGAGTCGGATGAAGCAGCCTGGAAACGCCAGCTAGAAACGAAACGAGTAGCCCTTGTCTCGGAGTGGGAACATCAGGCCCATACAGAATGCCAAGAACTCCTCTCTTCCTTCTCTCCTTCCCTGAAGGGTTTTGCGGAAAATCGCCTTTCGATTTGTCTGGATGAGTATAGAAAGGGAGTGGAACGGGAGTTCGATCGACTGATTCAGCAGAGTTCGACCCGGTTTCTCCAAGCCAGGCTCAAGGACAATTTTTCACTTCGAAGGAAAAGTGAGGGATCAACCGCAGAGGCCGTGGCATGGTCCCTCATCACAAAGACAGAGGAAGACCTACGAACAGTAACTGAGCGACTCCTTGGCGAGTTGCCTAAGGTAGGGGAAGGATCGATCGAGGTTCATCTGGATCCTTCCCACTGGCAGGAGGAGTTCAAACGAGAGTTTGAACAGGGTATGGCTACCTGGAAACGAGCGGAAGAGAAATTTTTCCAGGAACGTCTCCTTTGGGAAGAAAAAGCTCAGAACAGTTACCTAGAATCAGAGAGAGCTTGGGATAGGGCATTCGAGGAGTTTGGAAAGAGGCGAGAAATCTGGCTAGGGGAGATGCGTATCCTATTGGAAACGGGGAGACAGGCGTGGCAGGAGCAACAGGATACTTTTCTAGAGGAGTATAAACGAGTGATGGAACTGTCGGCAGCTTCTGCCTCTAGTGAAGCAAGCAAGTTTCAGCAGGAAGTAGAGAGTCGGCTATCCATATATAGGAAGAGTCTCGAACTGGTGGAGATGGCAGAGGAGAATGGTAGCCTTATCCAGGGTGAGTTGGACCGGTTGTCCGATCGTGTGGGAAGTTTGAACAATGAAATCGCTCTATTCCAGTCTGAAGTCTCTTTGAAAGAGTCGAAGATCGAATCCATCCTATTGGATCCGCCTACTAAGTTTCGTTCCTATAAGGATTCGGAGTCGGGGGATTATACGATTTTAGAATATGATTGGGACAAACGAAGATGGTATGGAGATTTTATCGAGTTCCTGGAACGTTCGGGGTATGAACTGGTTTGGTTTACCGCTAGTGATGGGTCGGATAGCGTATTCTATGAGCCCGGAGTGAAAGGGGGTATCCCCTGGGCTGCCGTACGCTTGTTCAATGAAGGGGTTCATCCGGAAGAGTTGTCTTCCCTACGAGCAGAGGTCCTGGTAATACAGGATCGAGAACTGAACCCAAGGATCGCTACTCGGGATGAAATCCTATACCAGAAGATTCCCTCTTTACAGGAGGATCTATCCTATTGGATAGGTCCGGGAGGAGTTCGAGATCGATTCGAAACTTCGAGGATGGAAGCTCTTCGAGCCCTCTATGACCTTGTTTCAGAAGCTTCCCGGTATGGATCCGAACAATTGGGAGGATCTCCCCTAGACCGGGAGATCACTCGAGTTCGGCAGATAATGAGTTTAGAGGAGGAGCAACTTGCCATAGCTCAGGATGTGCTTACCTATGCGCGGGACTCTAGCTCGAACCGGCCTACTGAGGCAGAAACAGCGGGGGCGTTGGCCCAGGCCCAGGCAGAGTTTTCCAGAGCGGAGGAAGAGTACCGGAATCTGTTGAGCCAGCTGGAAATGCATCTATCTACTACCATCATGATGGCCCAAAGGGATTTGTCCCTTGCAAAGGAGGAAATGACAAGGGCGATAAGTGTTCTGGAAGATGCCCGAAAAACCTACGAGGAAGCTCTGTCGGTGTATCGTTCGGGAAGCACCGCTCTGCTTACTACTATGATAGACGAGTATGGCCGGAAGATTTCCACCTACTATGGAGAGGGAGAAGGGAGCAGGAAAGTCGCATGGGAACGGTATATAGAAGGAATGGAATACATCCATCGGCAAGAAGCGTCCCAGCAAGCAGCCCAGATCGTCCGGGATCTGGAAGGAGAGGGTGATTTCGATGAATTCCCCGACCTGCCTGTTCTTAGGCAGCGAGTGGAAGTTCTTCGAAACCTTTGTATTCCCTGGGATAGTGAGGGAGAGAAGGATAGCGGAGTAGATCCATCGGCTTTTGCCCTCCAGTTAACGATGGCAGGGGTATCGAAAGAAAAGGTAGAGGTTTTGAGGGAACTGTACCGCTTAGGGCTTGAAGGGAATTCTCTTGCTAAGTGGAAAGCAGAAGCGGTGTTGGAAGGGATCAAACAGGAGGCTTCGGTAACGCTATTCCAATGCGAACAGATCCGGCAGTTCCTGCTTTCGGATACCCTGAGTGCGGAGGAGGGAGCCGTATACCTACAAAATCTAAAAGAAAAAGAAGTGAATGCGGAAACTTCCTACTGGGTATCCCGGTTAAGGAAGGAGCGGGAAGCCCTATCCTTTCTCTTAGATGCGGATCCCAACGCAAGCTGGGAAGGACAGGAACTATCTTTTTTAATTCGCTCCTATGGGGGATCCTCCTATCAAGGAGATAGGAATAGGCTTCAGGAACTGGAACGGATACTGGAGCTCATAAAGGAACAGGGGCATTTGGATGTGGAAGTCTTGAAAGAGGTGGGAAGCCGATCTCCTTTTTCCTGGGAGCAAGAAGAGGCCGATGGGACGGGGACTGAGGGAGAAGGAAGTGTCGAAGGTGCGAGCCTTACTGGAATAGACCTGGTGGAATTGTTCTGTGGAAGGGAATGGCTTAGTTGGGAAGAGGCTAGGGTTCAATCCGAGGTGGCTCGAGGGTATGCTCTCCTGTCTAGGGCCCTGGGAGAATACGAACGAAAGGATTTGTCCGAAAGAATCGGAGAAACGATCAAGGGGGCTAACCTCGCTTCAAGGGATGGATTTGTAAATTTCCTTACCTCCCTCCCGAATCCCGATCGCTTACCTACCTATCTAAATGAAGCTCTTTCACGAGTCGTTGCCCTGACGCTTTTTTCCCGTGGACAGAATCCTCTCGAGCTTTCTCAAGGAATTGTGGATTTGCTCAATGAAAGCGGGACCCTGGATGGACCTGTTGCGTATTACCTCGAGGGTATGAAAGAAGCGGCCAAGATTCTTCATGTAGAAGGAGCATTGAGCGGTGGATACTCGTCTCCCATTTCTATTACTGGGGATTTATCAGCGTACCAGAACATTCTTCAAGTAGCCCTTGGGGTACACGCCCCAGAACGACCGATCCTGGCCGTAACGATGGAAGAAGCCCGTTCGAGAAGAGATGCGGTGTTGGGAGGAGAACGGGAGATTCTGAAATGGGTGGAGGCAAAGGCACGGCTTACGGAAGAGATTAAGATCCTTCAGGAAGGAAAGGATCTATACAAGGCTCAGGTGCTGGATCAGCGGCAGGAGGAACTGGATCAAGCCACTCGGTTGGCAGGAGAAGGCAAGCAGAAGTATGCAGAAGCATTGAGGAAGTTCTCGGAAGCTTCGAAAGAGTATGACGCTCTTCTGTCCAAGGCAAACGATGGAAAGGCAAGATACCTGGAAGCCCGGTATGAGAAGGATAGAGCGGAAGCGATTTACCACTACGCTTCCATGGGGTATGCACTTACTGGTTTCACTCCCGAAGAGCTTTTAGCAGAGAGAACAAGAAAAGTGGAAGAGCTCCAGTGGGTGTTGAATAGGTTGAATGACCTGAAAGCCCAAGGGCAGGATCCCTTTCCGGAAAGGATGGATCCTACCTATGGGGCCGCCATGCTACAGGAACGAACCTGGATGGAGTGCACCCAGTATCTCGCGAAAGCAGAGGAAACTATACAGAAAGCCTCTGCCTCTCTGCAGAGAGAAATACTTCAAGTAGTGTCCAGCATGGAGTATCAAATCCGCAAAATGTTCGAATTTCGGCAGTACCGGGAATCCAGCGAGGGGGAAGGCCTTTCTTTCATTATGGATCCTCTCTATGCAGCATCACACCCCTTAATTGATTTACGAACGGAAGATGAAGTTCTCTTCGCCCAGAGGGTAAGAGAGTATTTCGATGGCGAAGCGGTAGAAGTATCAAAACGACTCTCCGCCGATGCTGTGCATTGGATGAAAGGTCTATTAGCACAGGGAGATGCCAAGGAATTGCTTCGGCAGTTCGGTCTTGCCTATTACTTCGATACGATCATTCAGGGGGACCTGCGGATCGAGGGGGCGCCTTCCCTTGTTTCGAGCTTGTTACAGGATCCTAGCTGGAACAAGCTGTTGGAAGATTACGTGGATCTCGGCCCAGTTTCTATTCCCATCTATGAGTACTCTGGAGATGATGCCGTGATCGTGGGGTATGAAACCTACTACCCGGAGTATCTCTGGACTGTAGAGGATTATCTGGCATCGAAAACAGGAGATCTTTATCAGGGTATCCGGGCGAATGGGGAACTCTGGCAGTTGTACTCTTTCTTCAAGATGATGGTGGCTACCAACAATCTGAAAATAGGAGTTGCCTACCTGGGTAAGGATCTAGGGGATGTGGTGTTTCCCCATGTAGACGCTTTGGCGGAAAAGAAACAGAAGAGTTACTTGAAATGGTGGAGGTTCTGGACCCATGCGGAAGGACGAAGGATCCGAGCTATGCGGCAGGATATTACTCAAGTGCACGATACAGGGGAAGGGGAGCGGGAAGATTTGTCGCAGAGGATGGAAGGGATCGTGAATTTAGAAACGGAGCGGTCTTCCCGACAGACGGCGTTGAACCACCTGACCTCCCTTGGGCAAGAGTTTACCCTAGATCAGTTCCTCTCCCTATTGGAAGAAAAGACGAGTTCTCCTGTGGATCCTACGTTAATTCGAACGATTCGAGAGATGTTCCAAACAATGGATGTTGGAAAGAAACAGGATTCCCTTTCTTTCTTAGAAGCTGTACAGCAGGGGATTCTATCCCGGACTCAGTACAGTGAAAAAGTAGCCCAGGAACGGGCAATCCAAGTATCCAACGAAAGGAATGAACTCTACGATCGGTACCGGACTCTTTTAGAACAGGTACGGTCTGGGAGGATCACCGGATCAAAGGCAAGGGAAGAACTGGAGAACCTTATGGATTCCCTGTATCGGAATCCACCCTTCAGTTGGGATGATCACTATTCCTTGAGCCTCGAGTTGGTGGAAACCCTCGAGGCCTCGACCCGCTCGGGTTGGACCATCAAATTGGATGGATTGGCAGAGCGGGCTTTGGCTATGTTCCGGGGACGGATGGAAACAATCCAGGAACAGGCACGGCTTGAAGCTCAAGGAGAACTTTCCCTTCTTAAAGAAAAACAGCAACAGTGGGAAACCCAGATGGAAACCCTTTTCCATACTGGAATGGTCCAGTGGAAAGAACAGGCGGCAAGACTCTATGGGATGCGAAAGAGGTGGCAGGACGAGTATGCTGCGGACTTCGAGGAGCGAAAAGGTCTTTGGGAGGGAAAGTATGCTCTCCTCGTACAGAACCGGCAGGAATGGGTTCAGATGCTATGTAGGGAGGCGGTTACTGCGGCTAGTGAAGGTATGGGTAAGCAGTATGGAATAGAACGAGATCGCCTTCTGTCCGAACTCGATCAAGTTCGGATTCCTGACCTATCATTCGAAACGTACGGTACCCCTCAGGAAACCTTGCGAAGGATCGTGCAAGATGCCTTTTGCGGACAGGGTATGGATGCAGTATTGACGCAAGCGGGTTGGATCACAAGTCGAATTGGTAAAGAGAAACCTATTCTAACAGCGTTTCTACCGAGGTTGCGGGACACATCAGAGGCTTTGAAGCAGGCCGAAAGGTTTGCCGAGGGGATTGGAGACGAGATCTATCGGAAAGCAAGCCTAGTGGCAGCATTGAACATGGGAAAAATCGTGGAAGATGCGCAGTCTGATGTGAAGGAAAAGATCCTAGAAGCCAACCAGAGTGTGGAAAGGAACGTTACGGACACATTACGTGGCGCAGGGTACAAGCGGGATGGGAAGCTCTTTGTCCGGCGGGCTGTGATCGATGAAACCTTACTAGGAGGCATCGAACGGGAAAAGCAGGAAATCGAGGGGTACCGCTATTTTCAAGCTCCGTTATTTCAACCAGGGGTCGATTTAAGTCGGGGATCACTGGAAGGAAGGAATGGGGATTACATCCAGGCCATGGTGATGATGGCGCAGCGTGAACTATCCAGGTACCTGGAACTGGTCTTTGGACGAAAACAGGATGCAAACTGGAGCTGGGAGGGGGTAGAGAACCTAAAAGACCTATTCTTGGTGGCGGAGAAAGAGTACCAGAACTCTATAGGGTATGGACGAAGGGGTTCGGATGGGACTTTACTCAACCAGTCGGATGGTCTTTTCCACTGGCATGTAGGGTACGTACCTCTAATGGATCCAGGAAACCCTGAAGTAGTGAAAGAGGATGGGTATGGGGAAATGGGCCGGATCTTTACCCTCTTTTTCCGTAACCAGGCCCGGCAACAGCGGGGACTATCCAGTTTTGATGTGGCTTGGTACAACCGCAAACTCTGGGACGATGATCGGGACAACGATGGGAAGAGCGATGGGTTCTTCGCATCTCCCACCATTCGGAGCTTAACGAATGTTGCTGTTTCCATCGCTTCTACGGCACTGATGAGTCCCTGGGCATCTACTGCATTCAATCTGATGGATGATGCCTTGTTTACAGCTATGGATGTGGGGAATGGAAGTATCCGTTGGAGCCAAGGGATGCAGAACCTGGCCAAACAGGCTGGTTTCAGTACTCTGACTACGGGAGTCGGCTTGGCGGGTTCGTATCTGGATCGGACTCTGGATTTTGGTAAGGGAGTAGAAGGGGCCCTTCTAGAAGTAGGAACGGATCTGGGGATTGCTGCGATGAAAACGACTGCTCTCACGTTTGGAACGGGAGCCCTCGAATCTCTATCGGAAGGAAAGAGAGGAATCCATCTCGATTGGAACGATGTAGGAAGCACCCTAGGAAGCGAACTGGTCCGTACTGGAGTCCAGAGTGGACTTCAGACAACCCTTCGAGGGTACGTGGGGCAAACGCTAGCCAATGGGACTTCTTTGAACACACTGGTTGGAAACTTATCTACCAACGCAGTGGATTATACCTTAACGGGTACTACCCAGTTCAACCTCATCAATGCTCGAATGTTCGGAGAGGATGTTTCCGGAGGTCTCCTTGAGTTTACCCTGGGTGGTAAGGGAGGAATCCGTTTCAGTATCGGTCAAGGGGGAACCGATATCAGCCTTGGCACTTTGGCCCAGAGTCTCAAAGGAGTGGATGCCTACTACCAGAATTACAGGATGGTGAAAGATGGGATTCGAGATGACCTTGCTACTGCCATTCGGGTTCTCTACTCAAACGGTCAGGATGAAGGGCGCCGGTTGTATGAAGAGATCTTGAGCGGAAAGAGCAGGATTGTGCAGGAACGGAATGCGGACTATGAAGCCCGTACCGATTGGGATGCAGAGAACCAGATGCGGGTTGTGCGGGTCAATTCCCAGGGAGTCTATGCGAAGGGTGGAAAGAATTCGGACCTGGAACTTGGGGTTGTGTTGAGCCATGAATCCTTTCGGAATGGCAGGGAGGATGGGGAGGAACTCCAGAAGTACGAAACCGAACGAGCTGTTAGAGGTCACATGGCAGTAGCTACCCAGGTGGCGCTAGCATACGGAACGGACGTGCTGAGTGAGAAGTTGAGACGAGAGGTGGACCTTTTCAAGGCGACTCTCGCCTCGGGATCCCTGGATGCCCTTAAGACCTACATTTCTAACGGGTATGAGAGCAGCAAGGATTACTGGAAGCTCCTCCGAGATGGGACGCTGATCAACGATGGAAAGGGGCGTCTCTTGATGGAAATCCTGAACGATGATGGCAAGTGGGGATGGCAACTGGTAGAAGGGAGTGATCAAGAACATAGCGTGGCAGCGGCTTTAGTACACTATCTAGGGAAGGAACGGGCCCTGTCACTTCTCGGGAATGACCCCTCTAACATCGATCTGTACGATTCCCAAACCTTAAGAGATGTTCTCAAAGCGAGTGATCAGGAAATCCAGATGATGCAGAGGAATCCCTTATACGCGATGAATCGACTCAAAGGAATCGGTGCCGAGGAGTTCGAGAAGTTGGTGGGTGAGGCGCTGATGAAAAGAGCGGGAATTCGATGGGATGCCGTGAAGGGAATCTGGGCAGGGGAGGGTGCAGGTATTCGTATCACAGATGTTGTCCTGCCTGGAAATGTGGCCATCCGATCCCTAGGGGGGAAAGAGTATGAACGTTTCAGCATCACCTCCGAGATCGTCCGGCAGGAGGGGGCGTATGCAGTGTGGATGGATGGGAAGACTGGAAACGTGGGATCTGGTAATACTAGTATCCTCATCCAGAAATGGAACCTGGATTCGGGCAAGGTGGTGCAAACGTATAGAGCAGAGGGAGCCTGGAACTCGGTAGACAATAGCTATGGGCAGCGGGATCGAAACGGTAACCCCATTGGAGTGAATCAACCGTACCAGTTCGTCGGGGGCCCTTTAGTCCAGGGTAACACTTTGGCAGCGGGGGCGTTGAATCTCCGATGGGCCCAGAATGATAGCCGAAACTTCAAAGAAGTCCTCATCATGTCCGACACAAAGACCATCTCGGGGGAACGGATCCTGTCCAGTGGGTTTGGGGAGGATCACCCGGCTGAGGGAAAATGGTTGGTCCACTACACGGGGTATGGAACGAGTGATGGCTGTATCGTGTCCGTGGGAGAGGAAAGCATGAAAAAGTTGATGACTGCTCTCAAGTCTATGGGAGCTACCCGGGGGTACGTGATTTCTTCCCGATTGGAGGATCGTAACCGATTCGTTCAAGGCCCGGGGTACAAGAAAGGCAACTGGTAAACCATTTGGTACATAGTTAGAAGGAGGTAAGTGCATGAAACAGGAGGGGTTGAAATGGATCTTGGGGGCAATGATCCTTGGCATAGTAGGGTGTAGCACCATGGGATCTTCTGGGGGAAAGGGAGCATTCAAACCGCAACAACTTAATGAGGAAGAACAGAGACGAGTTTCCTACTATGGAGAACTAAAGAATGGTCTCTTAGTGGATGAACTCTGGACGGCTCAGCAAAATGAGCAGACCTTACGGTTCTCCAACGAGCGGAGGAGCTATGAGGGCGTTCTTCTCCTTCGGTATCTAGGCCTACGGGGAGTTCTGAATGAAGATGAGTCGGAACAATTCATCCGGGCGGTATTCGACCGGATTCCAACGGATAACCCTAATGGTGAACCTATTCGGAACATTGTGATTCCTAAATGGTTTAAGGGGGGATCTCCCCTAATCCTTCAAATTGCTACCACCATCATTAAGGATAAGGCAAAGAGGGAATATCCGGCCATCGTGGTCCTATTGAATGCGAATGGGGCTGTGATCGATCAGTTTGGCTACAAGGTGGCCCAAGAGTTGAATCCAACGTATCAGTGCCCTCGCTTTGCAAGCAGGAATGGGAAAAGGTATTTGGAAGCGGATGGGACGTACGTGTTCATCGTGCAGGGGAATATGCTAGTGTCTTCCTCTACCCTCATGAGTGGGGATCTTCCCCCGCTAGATTCGGCCAAGACTCCTCGAGCAAAGCTCAATCTCTCAGATTCCTACCTGCGGGACGAGAACCCAAAGAATGATTCGATCGTCTTTCCCGTGTTGAAAGCTATGTATGAGGACGAAAAATCTGAGCCATTGGATCGACTCCATGCGGGGTTGCAACTTTTCCTCTACTATCTGTATCAACAGAACGACGATGAAGCGGAAGTGATAGCGAAACAACTGCAGGCCTCCCCTCTATTGGGGAATTCAGGGGTAGCTAGAATGGAAATCTCTTCCATCATTCGGGAGGATCTTCCCTTCATCTTAAAGATGAATAGGAGGTTCTACAGATGAACCAGTTGAGTTGTCTTCGATCGGGGCCTGTTCTATTCCTAGGGATCGCGATTCTTTTCGCCATACCATTTGAACTCAAAGGCGACGATTCCAAGGATCATAACTATAGAGCAAAGTACCTGGACCTTCTGAAAAATCAACAGTACGACGAATTATTCACCTTATTAGGCCAGTGGGAAAAGGCAGAGCCAACCAACCCTGAACTCTACATCGCGTACTTCAACTATCATTTCAATAGGGGAAGGCGTTCCGTACAGACGATAGGGCAGGCCCCGAATGGGCAATATCTCCTATACACGAAGCGGGAGTACGATCCAGAACATGCGAAGGCTGCTTTAGCTTGTATTGATAAGGGGCTATCCCTAGCGCCAAACCGGTTGGATATCCATTTTGGGAAGGTAAGGCTTCTGGCCGAACTAGGCGATATCAAGGCCCAGCGGGATGCGATCGTGGCCGTGTTAACGCAGTCCACACAAAATGGAAACCGGTGGATGTGGACGTCCGGTGTTCCCTTGACAGAGGGAGAGGCCAGCATGTTCGCGGGTATCGAAGAATACTTAGGGGAATGGTTCGAGCGGTTTACTGAAACGGGGTCGTACCTGAAAGAGGTAGCGGAGTTAGAAACTTCCCTCTATCCGAAGAATCCCTGGGGATGGAATATTCTGGCAGGCTACTACCGCGAGGTTGGAGACTTTCCAAATGCCCTCGCTTGTCTTCTGAAAGCAGAAGTCCTCGACCCACAGGATGGAGTGGTAGTGGCTAATATTGGGCAGTGTTATGTCATGTTGAAGGAGCATGAAAAAGCCATCGAATATTTCAGGAAACTGGAAACTCATCCAGTCCTGCAGTTGAGGCAGTATGCAGCAGAATGGATCCAAAAGCTCAAGTAGAAATAACGGACCGTTGCCCCCTATATCACACCGTAAGGGGAGGGCCATGCGGCTAACTTCGAAGGGCTACTAAAAAATGGGAGCGAAGGAACCGTGAACGAAATCCCTATGTGTAGGCGTAGTTAGTCGATAGGATTGTGTAATTTCGGCTTTTTATTCCTGGGCCATGGCGTAAGGGTTACAACACCTTCTCCACCAGGGCCCGGAGTTTCAGTAAATCGGAAGCGAAAAGCCGGATCCCTTCGGATAGTTTCTCGGTGGCCGTCGCATCTTCAAAAAAGAACCATCGGAACGACTTCTCATCCGTTGGGATGCGCTGAACCTGGGAAGCCGATGCGATTTCAGGGGTTAGCTTTACCTGGAGAACCCCTTCTTTCTGGGATAACTCTTCCAGGAGGTTAGGGCTGATAGTTAAAAGATCACAACCAGCCAATTCCAAAATCTCCCCAATGTTTCTGAAACTTGCCCCCATGATCTCGGTTGGATATCCGAACTTCTTGAAGTAATGGTAGATGTTCCGGACGGATTCTACGCCCGGATCCTTTTCGGGTGGAATGGCATCCACATTCCACGCTTTCTTGTACCAGTCATGGATACGGCCCACAAAGGGAGAGATGAGAGTAACGTTTGCTTCCGCACATGCTGCGGCCTGAACGAGGCTGAACAGGAGGGTCATGTTACAGTGGATCCCCTCCTTTTCCAGGACCCTCGCTGCCTCGATCCCCTCCCAGGTAGAGGCGATCTTAATGAGGATTCGTTCCCGATCGATTCCCCGCTCACTGTACAGGCGAATCAACTTTCGGGCTCGTTCAATGGTACCTTCGGTATTGAAGGAAAGGCGAGCGTCTACCTCTGTGCTGACCCGGCCAGGGATGATCTTGAGGATCTCCTCGCCAAAACTTACCGCCAAAAGATCCAGTACGTGATCGATCCCCTTGGAACGTCCATCCCGGACAGCTTTTTCCAGGATCGGTTTATACTCTGGTTGGGAAGCGGCTTTGAAAATCAAGGTTGGGTTGGTGGTGGAATCTCGAGGCCCATACTTCTTGATCTGTTGAAAATCCCCCGTATCAGCTACCACAACGGTTACCTTCTTTAACTGTTCTAAAAAAGTCATGTCTCCCTCCTGGCTAAAACATAGTAATGGCCGTGGACAAGGGCAATCAAAATTCCTTTTGACAGCTAGGGGAGGTCATGCTACCATTTATTAATCGATTAAGTAAAAGGTAGACAAATAGCGTCCTGCAGTATCAAAGCAATGAGGGGGGCGTCAATGGGAGGAATCAAGGGAAAAGTGATGACAGCTTCCGAAGCTGTATCCTTGATTCAGGATGAGGATGTACTGGTGATCGGGGGGAGTGGCGGAGGGGTTACCGAACCCACGACGTTACTCCGGGCACTGGAAGCTCGATTCCTATCCACTTCCCAACCAAAGAATTTAACCCTTGTTCATTCTACCGGCATCGGGGATCGGGAGAAAACCGGGTTGAACTTCTTTGCCCACGAAGGGATGGTAAAGCGAGAGATAGGCGGTCATTATGGGATGTCGCCGAAGTTGACCCGGATGGTTCTCGATAACAAGATCGAAGCGTACAATTTCCCCCAAGGGGTGTTTACCCAATTGTACCGTGAAATCGCGGCAGGTAGGCCAGGGGTGATCACGAAGGTAGGGATCGGAACGTATGTGGATCCTCGATTGGGAGGTGGCAAGTTAAACGCCTTGACTACGGAGGACCTAGTAGAGGTGATTACTCTAGGAGGAGAGGAGTACCTCTGGTATAATAGTTTCAAATTGGATGCCGTTCTTCTTCGGGGAACTACTGCGGATGAAAAGGGGAACATTTCGATGGAGCATGAACCTGCTGTCCTCGATGGACCCGCGATGGCTCAAGCAGTGCATAACTGTGGAGGGAAGGTGATCGTGCAGGTAAAACGACTCGCCAAGACCGGTACCCTCGATCCTCGGTTGGTGAAGATTCCGGGATTCCTTGTGGATGCCATCGTGGTTGATCCGGAACAGTGGCAGGTCTGTACCCGGTTCTTCGATCCTACCCTCTGCGGCGAGATCCGATCACCCAAAGCAAGTATGGAACCCTTCCCCTTAACGGAGCGCAAAGTAATCGCCCGACGGGCGGCGTTGGAATTGAAGCCTGGATCGGTGATCAATCTTGGATTCGGAATGCCGGATGGAGTGGCTGCCATTGTCGAGGAAGAGGACCTAGGTGAGTATGTGACCCTTACGATCGAGCAAGGCCTTATTGGAGGAATCCCACAGGGCGGGGTGATCTTCGGATGTTCTTCCAATCCGGAAGCGATCATCGATGAGCCTTCTCAGTTCGATTTTTACGATGGGGGAGGGTTGGATCTAGCCTGCCTAGGGGCGGCGGAAATCGATCGGGAAGGAAACGTGAACGTGAGCCGGTTTTCTGGAGGGCTTACGGGTTGTGGAGGATTTATCAATATTTCTCAGAACGCCAAGTGCGTGGTTTTTTGTGGGACCTTTACGGCCGGTGGGCTTCGAACTGAGGTAGGAGACGGAAAGATCCGGATTGCCCAGGAAGGGAAATATCGAAAATTTATCCGCCAGGTGGGACATATCACCTTTAGCGGTTCCTACGCGAAGCGAAGGAATCAGCGAGTTCTATATGTGACGGAACGGGCGGTGTTTTCTTTAACCCCAGAAGGAATTACCCTGGAAGAAATAGCTCCGGGAGTCAATCTCGAGAAGGACGTTCTATCATGGATGGATTTTAAACCTCACATCGCCGAGCATCTGAAGACGATGGATGAACGGATCTTCCAAGACAGACCCATGGGATTACGGGAAGAGATGGAGGGTCTACTCATAAGAGGCGAGGAGGAATAACATGATGGGCAAGCTCTCTTTGCCCGATACATTGCCAAACGCATTAAGCCAGTTCGTATTGAGGGGAAAAACGGCCCTCGTTACGGGTTCATACCGGGGATTGGGGTTGGTGATGGCTAGGGCGTTGGCAGAGGTGGGGGCAAGGGTAATCCTGAATGGACGGAACTCCGAAGGTGTAGCCAGGGCGGTAGATACTCTTGTGAAAGAGGGATTCGATGCCCACGGAGTTGCCTTCGACGTCACGGTAGAGGAAGAAGTGGAACGGGGAATTGCCCAAATCGAACAACGAATCGGTGGGATCGATATCCTGGTGAACAATGCGGGCATACAACGGAGAGTTCCCCTTATTGAGACTCCTCTTGGTACGTGGGAAGAAGTCCTTCGCACGAATTTGACAGGTCCTTTCCTTACTACCAGAATAGTAGGAAAGCGGATGATTGAACGGAAGCATGGGAAGATCGTCCACGTCTGTTCCCTCGCTTCCTTTGTGGGAAGAAAAGGGATTGGCCCGTATACAGCAGCAAAGGGAGGGCTGAAGCTTCTGACCCAAGCTATGTGCGCGGAATGGGCTGAATACAACATTCAGGTAAACGGAATCGCTCCGGGTTTCTTTCTTACCGATTTGACTCGTCCTCTTCGCGAGAATCCTGAGTTCAATGCGTATGTGGAACATCGAACCCCATCCCGTCGGTGGGGACATCCTTCGGAGTTGACAGGAGTCCTCCTGCTGCTCGTATCCCCTGCAGGGGATTTCATCAATGGCCAGGTGATCGTGGTGGACGGCGGGATCCTCGCTGTGATGTGACTCATTATCAAAGGAATACACCCATGAAAGCATCCGTCTTTATTTTAGGGGAACGACCTTATCAACTCGTGTTCGGGCCTCTGGAACGAAAAGCCATCGAATCGCAAGTAGAAGTAAAAGGGGTGTTTGATTCCAGGGGAAAAGCCTTAAAACACCCCGAGCTTCTGAAGGACGTGGAAATTATCTTTTCGGGTTGGGGAGGACCAAAGATAGATGAGGAGTTCTTGGCAAAAGCCCCTTCGTTGAAACTCGTGCTCCATGCGGCAGGTTCCGTGCGTCCCATCGTCTCGGAAGCGTTCTGGAAACACGGGGTCCGCATCTGTAGTGCGTATGGAGAGAATGCGGTTCCTGTGTCGGAGTTCACCTTTGCCGCCGTGGTGTTTTGTCTGAAACGAGCTTTCTATTTCCAACGGAAAGTGTCGAAGGAACGGAAGTATCAATCTACTTTCCCCGGACCGGATGTGCCAGGTTGCTATGGTACTACAGTGGGGATCGTATCCGTAGGGATGGTGGGAAGGCGAGTATGTCAACTTCTCCGAAACCTGGAGGTTCGTATTTTAGCTTATGATCCATATGTTCGTCCGGAAGATGCGAAGAATTTGGGAATAGACTCCCTATGCTCCCTGGAAGATTTGTTCCGTTCTTCCGATGTGGTTACCCTCCATACCCCTCTCCTTCCGGAAACGGAAGGGATGATCCGCTACCACCATCTGACCCTACTTAAAGAGGGAGCGAGTTTCATCAACACTTCTCGAGGCGCGGTAGTGAACGAACCGGAATTGATCCGTTTCCTGCAGGAACGACCCGATGTGCAGGCCGTGTTAGATGTTACCCATCCGGAGCCTCCAACGCCAGAGTCTCCCCTATACGACTTGCCCAACGTGTTTCTTACCCCTCATTTGGCAGGTTCACTGGGAGGAGAATGTAGACGGATGGGGCAGTATATGGTGGAAGAACTGGGGAGGTACCTGAGGGGAGAACCTCTTCGGTGGGAGATTACGAAGGAGCGGTTCGCCATCTCTGCATAAGTAGATTAGTACCCCGAAGCTTGTGGGGGAAGGTTTTCAATCCAAGATGAACTGAGGGAAATACACCTGTCCATCCCCATAGGGGGTGCCCCA
>OGCI01000804.1_pt1 | contig 31339 bp, 31 predicted proteins | sample 1570021 | NCBI WGS metagenome assembly OGCI01 (sample SAMN06264664, study PRJEB24512) | hot springs metagenome | isolation source: Hot spring water | place: South Africa: Tshipise | collected 2015-06-21 | reverse complement strand
CCATAATTTTAGCATCATCTATCCCATATACACACTTGTTTAACGCATCTTTTATTTTCGCTTTCCTTTTGTATAAAGCGTTAAAATCAGAACTTGATAACCCTACCGCATAATCATCTTTGATAATTTCTACCATTTCTTGCTTTACTGCTTCTACTATCTTTTCAATACTATTATAATCTTCTTCTAACACAATTTCTTTCTTTCGTTTTGCTAATACATATAATACAATAAGTAATACGATAATTACCCCTATACTTGCATACATTAATATCGTATTTGCATTCATCTTACTTCACCCTTTTCTTATTGATTGCTACCCTCGCTTTCGATACAGCATTTGCTATCGTTACCGTATCTTTATACACATCGATAACCGCTGTATCTTTTATCTTCCCTTTCATATACATGTACGAAAGCTTCCCTGCGTTCGAAGCCCATGTTACCCATTTATTATCTCGTAACATATATACGCCTTTTATCCCTAATCTTTTTGCTACCCCTTTTAACTTCATGACTTTATCGTTGTAACGCATACATACCACAATAATCATCTTATTTTTAAATAACTTCTTGTTCTTTTCTAACCCTTCTTTTACTAAATCTATATGGTTTACATTAGGTGGAACTGCTACTACTATAATATCAGAACGAGCAATGACTTTTTGAGAAGCCTCATCATTTAAATCTTTGTCAATATCAAATACTAAATAGTCATAATTCAATTCACTTGATAATAAGAAGTCTATTAAAAATGACATATCTTCATCAGAAAAATTCGTTGTACAAGGAGTAAATACATCTAAATAATCATATACCCTTTTACAATAATCCTCAATTTCTGTTGGTTTTATAGCATCCTGCTTCATTAATTTTACTAACTGTGCAGGCGTCATCGTATTATCTACTATGTTTTTTACCCCTAAATAACTTTCCATCATGAGAGAGCGACTACGAATATGCGAAACATATACGTTTCTTTTGTAATCTGCTAGCCCATGTCCTAATAATAAAGCTAATGTCGTTTGTCCTACATTTTTATAAAACGATATCACCGAAACAACCGTTTTCATCACTCATTACCCCTTTGCTAATAAACTTTTTAATTGATTTTTATTAAACCCTAACTCCTTTTCAAAAAATACTTGTAACATGGAAGCATAACTACTATCTTTTGTTGCTAAAAAATCTCTACTATCTTCACAATTATAAACATATTCTATTAATGACTTGCTAGGTATTATTGTTAATACCTCTTTATCTTTTAACTTATTAAAAGAAACTACTACATCTACTATATCTAGTTCTTTGTTATCTACATGAAACGTATTTTCATTTTCTAAATCATAGAAATGCTTACTTACCCCTTTGACTTGGATAACTTTTGTTACCCCTTGTGGAATTTCATTGCTTAATACATATACAATATAATTATATTGATGTTTTATACTACTTACTTCTTGACTAATACTTTCATAGTTCGCTGATACCATAAAGTCAATATTTCCTAAAGAAAATTCTAGCACCCCTTCATCCGAAAACCTGCGAAAACAACCATCGTCAGAAACTACTAATACTTTCCCTAACTCCTTTACTACTTTCAATAGCGGATAAGCAATAAAACGCTTATCCGCTAACCCATACAACAAAATCTCCATGATGTTATTCCTCCTTATAATTTATAAATTGATGATCGACACAACAAATTTTTCCTTCTATAAAATCCCAACGTTTGCTATACATATCTTCTTCATGAAACGTTTCTAAATGAATAATACGATCTACTATGTTCTCTAACACTAATTTAAAAAATTGCTCTATTTCATTATCATAGTTTTTTAAACTACATTGAAATACCCATAACCCACTTTCATTATTAAAATCATTACTAAAGTCTGTACTTTCTTCCCAACTATCTGGCATATACTCCAATACCCCATGTGGAATGAAAACGCTCCGATTTAATTTTGCAAATTCTTCAACGAATGGAATACCTATTATATCAGACCAATCTCCTACATTAGTAATATAATCAATAAGTTGACGATAATTTTCTTTTACTATTACCTTACAACGTAACCCTGTATATGTTCCCATCCATACCACCTCGTATATGATATTTAATCAACATTCATAACAAAATAATCTTAACCCCTAACCTACCTTTATTGATTTTGTTGCGGTTGTGCTTGCTGTACCTGCTGTTGCTGTTGTAATTGTGCATCCATCTCCGCTTGACGCTCTTGTTGAATTTGATGAAGTCGTTCCGCTTCATTATACTTATCTTTTAAACGTTCTTTAAATGTTTCTAATACCCTGTCTAAAGATTCATTTTCTAAATAACTACCTGAATTAGCCGACTCTAACCCTTTTTCTAACGCTTCACGTCTTCTTAAAATATCTGACTTGATTGCACTGATTAAATTAGGGTCTTTCTGTACTACCGCTAATACATTCTTCGACACAGGATAATATGTGTCCGCAGGCTTCTGCGCCCCAGCTTGCACGTACTCTACCGCATATATACTCGTTCCGGGATATAGTACACTATCCACTAACATACTGTTATATGCGTGTATATCTTCTTCAGAAACCGCTAATTTCAATACAGAACCATTTACCCCATACACTTTTTTATGTGCCATTGCAATAAAGTCTTCCCCTAATGGTAATGAAATACGAACATCTACATATGAACCTACTTTCAATCCCACAGGAACGACATGTAATACCACATCTAATAAACGCATATCATCACGTAATTCATCTTCAAATACCATGTCGTATGTTAAAGGACTACCTCCTTTAACATCTACTTTGTAATGTTTACCCACAACCTCTGTCATATCTTTAACCATATTATTTGCCATCGTAGAAGGTACTTGAATAGGAACTAAATCCGTTTCTTCAATTTTCTTACCCATTTTCATATCACTTGCTACCGTATAAACTGTCACTAGTTCCCCTATATTATTTAATGTCTGCTTTACATTATTTAGTTCTGTTTCTTTTGCTTGTATTTGTTTGTCTTTTGTCATGTTTAATATATAAACCCCTACCCCAGAAATTACCCATGACAAAATTAATACGATAATTAAGATTACACGTATGTCCTTTAACTTCGATAACATCTACAACCCTCCTATATAATCTTTAATGTAAGAACCAAAAGTCGGAAATTTCTTTACTTCACCATACATTATCTTTCCATTCAATAATAATACCCTTACTTTTTTGTTTTCTTTTTGTAAGAAAACATCAATATAGTAAGGAGATTCTACTTTCATAACTTCTATATACCCTTTATCTTTTAAATAGTTAATGAACATCACTCCTTCTTCTATGGTAGCATTCCATGTCATATCTGACATAGGCTCTTTTTCTTCTACTAGATTTAGTTTTTTATCAATAATGGGCGTGATTAAATGTGTATTAGGTTTTCTTTTTAGCGCATTTAAAATATCTACTTCTTCCCCATTTTGATAAAGATATGTTTTATCGTTTTTATAAACTACTTCTATAATTAAGTCTTTAGTTGTTATTTTCATCTCTACAATACCTTTATCCCCTAGTAACATACCCCCTCTTTGTAACCATACCAATAAAGAAATAATACATACCAAAACCCCTATTCCTATACCTACCCATTTTGCTTTACTTATTTGAAACACCCCTTTTATTTAATTTACTTTATTTTCGATAAAAATATTTTTATTTTTAATGTTTTACACGATTTCTTTAAAAAGAAAAACACCTTGTTTTACATAAGGTGTTTACTCATCTTTTATATCCACCACAGGATTTGGAGCTTCATAAAGTTTATCAATATATAAAGGTATCGTACCTTCTTTTTCTGTTACCTGTTTGTTTACATTTTCTTTTTTCATTTCTTGATTGTCTACATTAGATTTTATCTTTTCTATAACATACGAATAATCTTGATAAAACTCATCTTCTACTATACTTTGATATGTCTTTAATGCGTTTTTCCCCACATCTCCAAACAAATAAATAGGATTTACTGTTTTATTATCTACATATACTTCAAAATGTAAATACCCAAACCCTTCATCCGTATTTTTTAATGTGCCTAATACTTCTCTCTGCTTCACTTTTACCCCTTCTTTTATATCTTTTGATACTACCATTTTTGATTCATACACCGTTTTTAAGTCTTTATCATTTTTTATTACAATACGATATACCCCATCATTAAGGAATTCTACTTTTTCCACTACCCCATGAAACATATTTATAACATTTTGACCTTCTATACCATAAATATCGATACCGTTATTAAAATACTTCGTACCCCCATTTTTATATACCCCATAAGCCCCTACTAAAAATGTCGAATTTACCACAGGAAACCCTATTTCATAAGGTAAAATACCTAGTTCTTTATATGATTCTACTTCCTTTTCTATCTTTTCAATTGTTTTATAATCTTTATCATACACATTCTTTTGTTTCTTTAACTTAATTACTTCATTTTCTTTTTTCAATAAAGACTCTTTAAATATCATATTATCTAATTCAGACTTTACTTTTAACACATCATTTACAGACCCACCATAACTAAAGGTGTTCTCTAACTCATATTTTTTAATATTTATTTTTGAAATTAATGAAGCCCTTTCTTTTCTAGTCATTAAAATGATATCCTTATCCACATCTTTCAAAAGTTCAAACATATCAACAATATTGTTGAAACTTTCTATTTTCTTATACCCTATTTTTATGTTGGCTATTTCTTGTTGAGTGTAAACATCTGATAAACGCTTTGACCCTACTAAATAACGTATATCTTCAACTGTCGTTGCATTTATACTTAAAGGACTTACTAGTGTTAACAATGCAACCACAGGCATTACTTTTTTATTTATTTCTTTTTTTCTAATCCTTTTCTTTTCTAATCGTTGTCTACCTTCCCTTGTTAAGCGCATATCTACCACCCTCCTACCATAATATATATTATTTTCACTATATATAAAGAGTAAATCTATAACTTTTTGAAAAAAATTATAGAAGGGGGGATTAACCCCCCTTCTATTATTAATGACTTTTCTTTACGGAAATGTCTATTGAAGCATTACCTTCTATGTCTAGTATTGCAATCATAGGAGGTAAATTTGCTGTTCTCACATTGAACGTTCTCGTTACCCCACCTTTTGTTATCGTTAAGGTGTCTACCCCTTCTTGCGTGTAACGTAAATTGTATATGTCCCCTAATACTACAATATCTGCCGTCATTAAAATTACCCCATTACCCTGCTTCACTTGGTCGAATGACGATTGCGTTGGTTGTAACCCAGCAGGTACAAACTCTGTTGCAGGTGGTAAAGAGAATTTCATGTACCAACGCTGTGCATTCTTCTGGAACTCAATTTCATTTATTTCATCATCTGGATTTTTATCATTACCATATGTCATTGAAGAACCTATGAATGTTCTAGATTTCTTGTCAATGACCATCCGTTGAGGATACCCTTGTTTTACATACCTACCTAATGGTGTAGTCAAACGCTTATACCCTGTAATTCCATCTTCACTTGAACCGTCACTATCCGTCACTAAACCATATACAGGCTCTCCTAACGCTTCTGCTACCTTATCTGTAATAACAGATTCATCCATTGTGAAGTTACGTCTATAAGATTCTTCCTCCCAATCCATTACAATATCGTACTTGTACAGATTAGAAGGTAACGTTCCATTATCTGCACCCCTGTATAAATTTACAGGTTGATATACCCCACCTACTTTTACATACGCATCTAATGGCGTAATCTGACCACTATCTAAATCTAACTTAAAGTAATATGGTAATACCCTTACTACCCCTTCTTGATAGTTACCAATCGATTGAATATCCGCAAATATGTCATACCCGATTTTTAGGAACTTTTCTTTTAGTATATCAATAGATTGGTCATTTGCGTTAATAGGGAACGCATATGGTGCTTTGTTTAACCAACCTAATGCCCCATACGTGTTTAACCATACCCCTGTATCCTTTGAAGGAATACCACGAATGTCTACCATATCCCCATAATACCTATTCTGTTTATACATATCTACTTTCTTTAATACCCCATCAACTATCCATTGATTTGCGGCTAAAGGTGTTTTAAAGAAGTTACTAAATCGTAAATCTTCCGTATCTGATGCCACTAGGTTACCTACCCTACCAACAACATCTACATATACCTTTTTGTACCCACCATGTAACGCAGTATAATCATCATAACGCTCTTTGTTATTTACCGTAATATAGTTTTCATTTGCAGGATCATCTAATGGTCTAGCATTAATAGGAACTACCTCAAACTCTACCGTAGTACCCATTGCTTCATAGTTCGCTAAAGAACAGTAGAAATCATAGTAATCTTGATTCACAGGAAGCGAAATCCATGACCCTGCTGTGTACATCTTACCGTTATATAATACGTTAAATTTAAATCTTACACGTTTTTCTAATGTGTACTCCGTAGTATCCATGTTGTTTACATACCCTTTACCCCTTAATCCTGTTAACTCTGGAATACCTAACATCGTTGGTACTTGCTCAAAATCACCTAAATTCGGAAAGTATAGTTGGAAACCATAATCCAAGTTAACAAATGTCCCTGCTTCTACTGTCGACCCATCTGGCTTTGTTACAGACTTCTTCTGTACTTGATGGTTCGCATCAATACCACAAGCATCCCAACATATACGATTATCCGCACTATAATGCGCTCCAAAATGATGTGGCTCTGTACATGATAACGTCTTTTCCACCCTACAATTTTTCGTATGCTCATGCACGTTATATACTTGTTGACCAAATACCCTTACATTCGTTACATATACCTCACCATTATCATTATTTGCGCTTATCTTTATACGAGCATTCGTTAAATCATTTAATGTTCTAAAATTAAATGTTACCCTTTGCACACTAGTCGTTACTACAAACGTTTTTACTAGTGTACTATCCTCTACAACACTTACTGTCAATTCTCTACCTTCTTCAGTACCCCAAATATCCATCGTTAACTTGTAATTTGCATATTTACCGAATGGGAACGAAGTCGATGTGACAGATGCCGTCGTATTTGCGTTAAACTTTAGCACATCTACATCTTTGTTGTTTGTAGGATATTTCATTTTTTGAACACTTACATTCGACATTAAACCGCCTTTTGTCACACCTAAATTACCTTTATCCCCGAAATAAGGTGTACAATACTTGAACAACGGATTGATATTTCCATCCCACATATACTCCGGGAATATACCTTTATCCGCATCTTGTTTTACCTTATCCCAATCTACTTCATACCCTTTTACTTCTTTTACAGTTATCTTTAACTTACCGTTTCCTGTGTTTACCCCACTTGTAAAAGTGGTATTCGTTACTTTTGTACTATCCGCATAACTCGAACCACCATAAGCCGAACTTGGATCGTCACCACAAATGGATGCTCCACCGTAGTAACCTCCTCCACCACCAGCAGTATCACTTTCATAACTACCAAACCATTGCACACATCCGTTTTCACCATTCGCAGACCCTACTAAATTCGTTGTATTACCACCTGCACCATAACTATCTACACCACTTGGATAAAATCCACCGCCACCTCCGCCAGCGACCATTACCCTATTGGAAGTAGATTGACCACCTATCCTTATATCCGTAGCACCTCCACCACCAGCACCACGAGATCCTGCACCACTACCCCCACCATTCCAACCACCGTTATTGTTTAATCCTAACCAACCATCAATACTACTCGAAGGTGCATCTCCACCTTTTCCACCAACATATAAATATACTACTTGCCCTTTATTTAATTCAATATCCCCTTTTACATACCCACCTAAACCACCTGTATTTGTCGAGCCAGGTACTAATCCTCCTTGCGCTCCCCATAACTCAAATGTATATACACCCTTTTCAGGAGCGACAAATTGTTGATAACCACCTGTATAGTTATAATCATATGTCTTACCTACTTGTGTCCCACTACTTCCTTCTTTTACATAGTTCTGCCAATTTGAACCGAATATTTCTTGATATGAATACCCATCTAATCCATCACTCGATGTTGCACTTTCTAATGTGATAATTGCGTACCCATGACCTATTTTTCCTTGTGATTGTGTACCCCCTGTAATAGAAGGCATGGATTCGTTTCCTGCATATGTTACTCCATCTTGTACCCCACCTATATAAGAAGAACCGCCAGCCGCTCCATACGCATAACCTGATCCGCCACCGCCATAGTAACCTCCGCCACCACCGGCACCGCCTCCTAAACTACCACTACCAAATCCACCTAAACCAAAAAATCCATTAGTTGTAGTCATCACTTGAGAATAAGACGAATCCCTTGAACCCCCAGAAGTTTGCGTACCTCCTGTCGTAGAAGTACCATTCAAACCGTTTAATCCACCAGCGTGTGCACCATTTGAAAACCAAGCACCGCCACCTCCACCACCTGCTACTATCTTCTTATTATAACTAATCCTTAATAATTGAATAGACTCTACTAATACATTACCGCTACTTGTACCATTACCTAAATCAAAACGTAACCTTGATAGCGTATAACCATACCTAAAGAAATTAGTTGAAATAGGTATCAAATACTCTTTTACTTCTGTATCGTTCGTTGTCATATGAAACGCAACATGATGTCCTTCTGTATAAGAAGAAAGATAAGTAGTGTAATATATCTGTGCATAACTTCCACTAGAATTATTTTTTACCCTTAATCTTATATAATAATCATAACTATCTTGTAAGGAATGATTTAAACTAGGTGTTTGAAAACTCGAATCAGAGCCACCAATATCTACCCTTAACCCACTAGAAGTAGGTACTAAACTTGAATAGTATAGAGCAGAAAAACCATGCGTATTAGAATTCCTAAAATCCCAATTATAGATTACTGTTTCTGACCCTAATGTTCTAATATCCGTAGCACCACCACCGCTACCTCCACCACCATAAGTATAAACCATACCACCACCGTTAAAACCTCCACGAAGATATGTCCAACTTCCTTGAGGACCTATACCATAACTCTCACCTTGACCACCTACTGCTACATATATTTTATCCCCTTTATTTAATGTCAACTTACCTTCTGCATAGCCACCATAACCACCTATTCTTTCTGTGGAATCACCACCACTTCCACCTTGCGCTCCCCATGTCTGTATCTTATAAACACCTGTTTCAGGAGCAACAAACTCTTCTAAATACCCTTTATACCCAAACTTGTATTGTGTTCCTACCGCTACACTACTTCCACCAGTCGTGTATGTTCCATTAGGATAAATACAACTTGCATCGTGTACATGTTTATTTGCTTCTGTCATGGTATTCAATGGTAAATTGTTACATATAGGTGGTTTTGTCATATCACCATTTGGATAACATGAAGCATTATGCTCATGATTCCATACTGTTTCATGTTTTTCTGTCCAAATGTAGCAACTATTCGTATGACTATATAACCCACCTTTTTTCACAATTTTTAAATTATCAATGTAGAAATTCGCAGGGTATAAATCACTTCTACCCCATGAGCCTATGTTGAATTTATCCCCAATTAAATCTAATACTTGTCCAGAATTTGTTGACTTATATACCCTTTTATAGTTTGTTACCTCTACCCCATCTACATATACTTTTGAATCATCAATATGCCCTAAACTAAATTCTACCCCTAAACGTACTCTCCTATTTACAAAATTTTCATTTAATATTTGTCTTTCTACACCGTTACCCGTGTTTAATGTCGCTTGACCATTTAATGTTTTAGGTAAATAAAAATCATACTTGTAGAAAGAAAATACCATCATATCTGCATTTAAAGAAGGAATATACAAATCAGCTTCAACTAGTATTCTTTCATATCTATCTACTTTTATTCCTAAATCACTTAACGCCATAGAAAATCTTGTACCTGTTGCCCTTAACACTTTTCCTTGTCCAAATCCTGTTATCGGGCTTGTTACAAATCCCATTCCACTAGACATTTCAAACGGTACATAAGCACCTGTCGTTTTGTTTAAAATAGTAACAGCAGTTGTGTTTTCAAAATCAAACTCTGCTAATGTTATATCGTGTCTGTACTTACAGTTCAATACCCTAAACTCACATTTCGCTGGGTCTAACGGACATACTTTTAATTTGTTTTCTTCATCTATCAAATTATCTGCTGTTCCTTCTGGTAGGTCTACCCTTTGATCCCTTTTCTTTGGTAACGATACTACTATCGCCTTTTCTGTCGATACAGGCGTATGAATAATAATATCGTTTACTTTTGTATGGTCATCCGAGTATAACCCCTCAAATACTAATCCTTTCTTGTTACCAAAATTCGATTGATTACTTGCTATATAAGCACTAGGCTGTAATGGGAAATTTCCATATCGACTATACGCATTAGGTGAACGCCAATTCAATACTTCACGATAAAATACCTCTGCACCATCGTTTTTATATTCTCCGTTCATCGTGGTCTTTTCAATATCTCTATTACCCCATACATACAATTTTGTAGGTCTTTGTGGTCGAGGTGTATTTCCATCTACCCCTACACCTGTACCATAACGATCAAATGCTGTTTCAATAGGGCTTGTATTTCCACCACTTGCATTATTAATAAATTTGTCATTTTCAAAGTCATAACCCCAATACTTTTTATTGTTACTTGAACCATAACCAGAATCACCAAAATGACCATTATAAGAACCAGAATAAATATGGTCTTCTGTCCACTTATCTGAACTCAATGGATTATTATCCCACATTTCTTCTTTTGTAGCCCTTACCGCAGGAAATTGATCTTGTGCTTCTACTTCAGGTGTACTCTTTTCAAAGTAGAATACACTTTGGTCACCAGATGAAGTCTGTAAAATTAACATGTCCGAAATAATAGTTGCTACTACTTTAGACTTACGTCTTTCATCAAATTTTTTCCATTCAGGAGTCTGCACATCTACACTATCCGCTTGATTGGATGTCGCAGTATTAATAGCCACTTTTTGTCTATGATAGTTTTTCTCTGTCGTATAGTTAGGATTCGTGTATAAAATACCCTTCGCCCAACTATTATTATGCCCTCCTCCTTCAGGAGAATTGCTATTTCCATTCTTACCCTCACCAGCGGACTTGTTACTTCTTACCCCTTCGTACCAAACTACCGTATCATGCTGATTTGTTTCTAACGAATAACGAATACGACCATGCTTACTCGATTGTGCAGATACATCATCCCCATTCGCATTCTTTTGTGCAATATTATAGAATATATTAGGAGCAGTCGCACTCTTAATTACCGCTTTTAATTCATTATTTCCTTCCCCAAATACATCTTCTACCCCTACTATTCTACCTTCTTCTAATTTGTACACTTCTGCACGTACAATTTTCATATAGTCAAAGTTTACACGCTGTTTCCATGTATCCTCTACCGCAGGTAACGTGTATAAACATTCAGGACCACATATTTCATGAGCAGGAATACGAGCTGTCACCGTAATTGTGTACCCTCCATCTGTACCATCCGCACCAGTAGCCGCTTTATACGGAACTTTTGTACATGTATAGGTATTAGGAGGTTCTCCACAAGTACCTTTTACTTCCGCATTACCAGGGTCTGCCCATCCTGCTGTCCCATCCCATTTTGAATCCGTTGTAATTGAAGCACCCCACGCATTAAATGTCCTTGTCTTTTTATCACTCGCAGACGTATGTGACACCGTAAAACTATTTAGTGTACTTACCCACGCTTGCGCTTGTGACTTCGCTTGATTATACTCTGAATCATCCCAAGAGTTTTTCACATTTGTCCAATGGTCTCCATATGAAACACTACCTGTCCATTTACGAGTACCTGTCCATGTTGCTGTTACCGTACCCCCAAAATGTGTCACACTTAAACTAGAACTACTCGCTCCACTAGGAGCAGGAACAGTTACCCCACCCCACGTATCTCCTGCCTTGAATTCACTATCCGTACCAGAAAACCATGAACGATATGTTCTCCATACCGAATTTACATTTTGCATATATTCAAACTCTACATCAACAATAAATTCACTTCCACCTACCCCTAAATATAAACGCTTTGTAGAAGGAACTCCTGCCATCGCTTCAAAACGTTCGTTATCAGGACTACCTTCTTTGAATTCAGCATACGTTCTAGGCTTCGATGTGTACGTTATTGGTTCAGGAGGTAACGGAGGTCTTTTAAATGATGCATAATCACTATTTGTAGAATCAGTTTTAGACTGATTACCATCTTCATTTACATATTTTAAAGTTGACGAAACATTACTATAATCTATCCTTTTTGTCGTATTAGGGCTAATAGGCTCGTTTGTTGTATCATCATAAAATACTAAACTCATTTGCCCTTTCGCCACAGCTATTAATTGATCATAAGTTAGTGTAAACTCCTTATTAATACTTCCTATACTACCCTCGTATTTTGCTGGATTTATTGCACCCGTCCTTGAACCTATTGTTATTGTTAATTTGAATGTTGGATTTTTACTCTTTAAATCTTTTGCATTTTCTAAAAACGAATTCAATAAAGCACCTTGTAATCTCGATTTGAATACTAACTTTACTTTCTCCCCTATCACTTCCGATTTTGGAGAAACTACTTTATCTTTTGGATACACATGTAAAGATAAAGGTAATGATAAATAAGTCGAAGGATCGGAATCTCCACCTCCAGGAGGATTACCACATCCACTAACACACCCACTCAATCCTAATCCAGAGAAACTTTCTAACATGAATCCACGAATAACGTAATTATTTGGTGTCTTCCCTAACGTAAACATATCCATGTAGCCGGGAGATTCTTTATAAAAGAATGTACCATATCCAGGTTTTGTCGATAATCGATAGTTTGGATATACAATAACTTGTGCCGCATTCGCAAAAGCATTCCCTTTGATATATTGATTAGAAATCCTAAATGTCTTTGGATATGATTGTATATCTTTAGTAGCTACTCTTTTTAACATCTCATAGGTATCAAACGTACCTCCGAATTTGTCCCTCGTCATATTTGTTAAATCCCAATTCGCACTAATCGCAGTATAATGTTGTATGAAATCAATACTAGGCATAATGTACCTTGTAGCACTACCATCAAAAAATAACGTGATACACGTATCAAAAACAAGAGAAACAGGTTTATTTTTTAAATCCCGCTGTGCAATATAATCTTCAATGGCATTTTCCCAATAACTTCTATTTTCAGAAGGTACGAGTACCCATGCCATAATTAAAGCTCCCAGAAACCCTTTCGCTATATCGTTCTTTTGGTTATCAGATAAATTCTTACCATAATCTTTTGCACTAGCTGAAATTACTCCATTCATCCTTGTTTCAATACCTGTTTCATCTTTAAACACATAAGACCAAAATGTTAATGCATCTTGTCTTGATATACTACTTACTACACTTTTCCATTTCCCACCACTTAATTTACCGATATATTTTGGAGAATTTACATCTAAAAATGTATAATCTTTTATCAATTGTTTTGCTTTGTTGTCTGGATAAGATGGATCATCTTTCATGATAAATACACTCTTATAATAAGGGCTATTAGAGTTATCATACTTATCACTAGCCCTCTTACTACTATTATAAATTAATACCCCATATTTATCATAATAACTTCTTACTTCATAAGGAACAAAAAATAATTCTTTTTCTATATTAGGATATCGATACGAAAAATTCTCCGCTACTTTCTGTTTTGATGCATACGTTCCATTATGATAAGAACCAGCATCCCTTATTAAACCTAATCGAATAACAGGAGTACCCATATGTGATACACCACTCGATACGTTTGAACCCCCTGTCGCACTTACCGAACCAGACGATCCCACGTTTGTTCCCGCATACGCAGGCATGACACTAAATACAAACGATAATAAATACACTACTAGCGTAAACAAAGATATATGTGCTTTGTACCTATTCATAAAACACCACCCCTCTTGTTATTTCATAATCGTTGAGTATAATAACCACACCCCTATACTAAACCCTACTAATAGAAATCCTAATACCCATACCCATAGTTTATTCCCACCTTCTTTACTTTCTTGAACATAATTATTTGCTTGTTCGATAAAAATACCAAACTCATCTTTTACAGGGACAAATACTTCTGTATTTGTCCTCCTACCATCATCATAATTATCTATCTTATCCCCTAACTTACCTATTAAACGTACCCTTTCTTTTTCCTTTAAACCCACATACATCGCCCCCACCCTATTTGACAAAATCTATTAAGCATATTTTTAAATTATCTAAAGAAACATCTGAATTTACTTTCTTCTTGTACGTGTAAAAAATAATATCCTTTAACTCCACATAAGACAAATCCTCATATTCTTTCATATTTAACTTAATCGTATAAGGAAATCCACGTTCTTTATCGTACACCAAATAAATTAAATAAGACGCTTTTACTTTTTCTAATAAAATTTTCCTTAATTCTGATGTACTTACTGTTTCATACCCATCTTTTAAATTTGTTTTTATCACTTCTAATACTAACTTGTCATCTAAACATAATAACTCTAACCCATTTAAATACGAGTAATCTAGTAAATCATAGGCAAATTTACCCCTTATTGTTTTAAAAATCTTAATAGAATTATCTGATAACTTGGTAATATATATGTCAATATTTGTATCTTTATAAATCATCATAGACTGTAAGTTCATATCTAAATAATCTTTTATTTTTAATACGTTACGCTCAAGAATATTTGCTCTCATAATATATACCCCCTTGCATAATATATATTTTTATCACGAAGGGGGTACTACTATAATAAAAATTTATTCCCCTTATCTTCATAGATGTTAAATGGTATCTAACGAATTAACAATATCCACTACTAGTCTCCCATCACTAGTTACAGGAACTACTCCCGCTTCCCCACCATATCGAAAATGGATTACCCGATTTGGATACGCCTCTAATAACAAAATGTATAATGGTGCATATAATGGCACATTCTTTACCGTATTCCCTGTCGCTGTTAATACCCCTTCTTTTAATACTGCCACAGGTGTATTTTTATACTTTCCTTTATCCCAACGAATTTCTTCAATTACCCCACTATACATATCTTGCTTCCATCTTCCTATTTTTAAAGCCATATTCCCTAAACGATATTTATCTTCTACCCCACATTGATTAAATAATTCAATGTTATCGATGTAAACAACTACCCCATCTGTATAGTAATCATACTCACTTGTTAGGGAATCTAATTCATTAACCCCTTCTTGTAGTACTTGCTCTAAACTCATTTTTGTAGTTTTTAACACTACAAAAATGGGTACTTCAAAACCGATATCCCTTAAAAATTCAAATTTACCACTCCATGTATCAAATTCAATAATATCTGATAAAATATCAAAGCATACAAAACGAAGTAAACTAATTTCTTCGTCCGAAGCACTATCTCTTAACATAGATGCTACCCCACTAAATGCACTTTTAATCGAAGGATTGTACGCCCTCGCTTGCTCTAAATTTTCAAATGGTAATACCACTTCCCCTCGTAACTCTACTAACCCAAAATCTTGTAAACTTTCATTTACTTTCCCTAGTAAAACTTTCATTTGACGTGTAATATCACGACCTAATGTCGAACGACCACGTGTCGTTGCCTTCACTAATACCCCATCTTGATATACTACACGAACTGCATGACCATTTTCTTTAATAGAAAAACATAAGTCGATAGGATAACTAGGTAGTAATTCCTTAAAGTCTTGTACAAACTTGTCTTTTAATGATTTTACTGTTTGAATAGATAACATAGGGTATTCGATTAAAAATTTGTCTACATCTTCTACTTTTGCATTTTCATCATCTTCAGTCCATAATGTAGCTAATACTTCAGATGACGGATTTAATTCTCGTAACATATCAACTAAAGTATCATATACCCCATCACTTACTTCTGGAAACCCCTCCATTGCTTTCTTGTTTAAATACAAAATAGTAGACTCTAGTTCATCAATAAATTCTTCCTTCGCATTACCCACTAACTCACTCGTATCTTTACTTAATAACCACTCAATACCCATAATCTACCCCTCCATTTGTATTATAATAAACGAATAATTTGTTACACGAACGACAATGTGCAACCTCTACATGTAAACCGTTCATTTCACAATACCTATCCCTTGAAGCATTTAGTCGTACTACCCCATCATATACACACGCATGTTTCCATACATTAGGTATTTCAGAAATAACTTCTATATTTTCTAATGGTACTTGATACGAACCACTTAAATACCCTAAAACCATAGACTTTGTTATTTTCATTACAATTAACCTCCTATAACTAAAAAATTATCTTCATAACAAACTAGTTTCTTTTTCAATAATACCCTACCAAGTTGATCGCCCCTTAACCTTACAAGGATTACCGAATTGTCTAAATCATAAGAACTGTTTTTCCAAAATTGTTCTAAAGAAATACTTCTATCACTTATATCCTCCACAATAATATTTCCTTTATTCTTTAGCTTATCAATATATAAAAATGCAGAATCTTCATCCCCAAAATTTTTCATTTTATACTTTTCTAAAGAAATTTTCTTCGTTTTAGTATTTTCTTTAGAAGAAAATGTTTTTTCATATAATACACCTAATAATACCCCATAAGCATCATAGATGTCTTGTTTTACTTCATTATTGAAACCTAACAAATGTAAACAATCCCTTACCATTTTCTTGTCATCGTTATACCCCCTAACCGTTGATCGATAACCAGATAACTGCTTTAAATGTTTTTTCCAACGCTTATTGTCTATCCGAATTAACTCTTTCGAAACAATTACCCCTTCATGTACTAAATCATCTACCGTTAAATTTAAACGATATAAAATTTTTGCTGTCTTGAAATTAATCGAACCTATAATGTCCTCAATACAAATAAAATCAAATGTTACCCCTTCCGTTATACTTTTTAAAAAGTTTTTAAACTCGACTAACTCTAATACCCCATTATCTGAATGTACTTTTATTTCAAATACCCCATGCTCTATTTTTCCATCTAATACCCTAACCCAACCTGTGCTTGTTTTGGATACATCTAAAGATAATATATTTACACCTTTTGGAATGATATCTTTATATGTTACACTTGTAAAAATAGACATACCTTATCCTCCTTTTACCCTCTACATTTATACTACCCCTTTACATTTTTTTATCATTATGTATGTCATTTCATGAATTATTTTCACAAAATACCCTACACAAATAAAACAAAGCAGTCTAACAGACTGCTTTGTTTTATACTTTATAGTACTCTATCATCGTAAATATATACCTTAAAGGCTTTGTCTATATCGCTATAATAATTTGTTAAAAATTCTAGGTTGTGTTCACCTATTTCTTCAACATAATCCGACCAATCACGACCATATTTAACTATTTCATCTTTTATTTGTACAAACCCTTCGATAATTTTTGCTAAACTAAAATATAAATCATTTACTTTTTCTTTGTCGGGATAAATATTTCTATCATAAAATTCATCGAATAAAAAGAATAAAAGAAAATTCTTACCCTTATACTCCATATAAAAATTTATTTGATCTGTATCGAAAAACTCATCTGGATTGCTATAAGCACAAATAATATCAACTTCACCGTTGGACATTACATTTACTACATCGCCTAACTCCTTTAACCTAGCATCCGCTACTTTTAAAAACCAATTATCACTTAACAATACTTTCAGATCATTCAATAACTCACCCCTTTTTTGCACTACCCAACACCACGTCACCTACACTACGTTTAGGTAATAAAGGCACAATGCACACCCCCATAACAGAATTAGTACATTATACGCCCCTTGTTACCCTTTTATGACCGTTTATACTAAAAAATAAAACGACTACATCCCCACCATATACGCAAGCCCTAAAAAACAAAGTGGACAACCGTCCACTTTGTAACGACATTAATTTAAATTTTGGTCATAAATGTAATCCTTTAACGCCTTATCTATATCATTATGATACGTTTTTAAAAATTCAACCATAGACGCATTATCATCTTCACTATAAATAAGCCAATCATAACCGTATTTGAATATATTATCTTTTATTTGTACAAACCCTTCAATAATTTTTACTAAACTATTATAAAAAGCAACTTCCTGTCCATACATATAATCTTCTTTCATATAAATGTCACGACATAATACAAATAAACTAACACGTTTACCCTTATAAAACATATAAACCGTTAAACTTTCCCAATCACAAAATTCATCTTGTGATTTGAAAGAGAAAATTATATCTACATCACCATTAGACAAAACATTTACTTCTTCACCTAAACCAGATATATATTACTATCTAATTTTAAAAACCAATTATCCCCTAGTAAAACTTTTAACTCTTTTACTAACTCTCCTGTCTGCCCCTTACTTAATATCACATCGCCTAAACTTTTACTTGGTAAAAAAGACATTACTATACCTCCTTTTTACTTTAATATTTATATATTACCATATATTATCTTTAATAACCAATATTCTCAAATAAAAATATTTGAATAATACCCTAACGTAACCCTATCAATTGACTACACTAACACACATAAGCATATAATTTTTTCACACCTACGAAATATACCCCTTTGTATTAAAGATTTTTATCCTTAAACAAAAAGAAGTAAGCCTTACACGCTTACTCCCCAATCTTTTGCTTCTCTAAATTCGTTCAAATAAAATTTTACTTCCATATTATCAATCCTATCTTTTATATACCCCCTATGTTTATCATAATTTACCCTATATACTTTAAATGGAGAATACTCGTAATGATTTACATTAGGAACATCTTTTTTATGTTTCGTTACCCCTATTACAAATCGAACTGTATCACTTGGATTTTTAAACGCTTTAAATAAATGTAAATATATCAAACGATTGTTCTTTTCTTGGAATTGGAAATGCGTGGAAGGCATGATTTCAAAATGGTCTAAATAAAAAATTACCCCATCATATTTTATATATTTTCGACCATTTTCTTCTTTTACATCTACTTCTGACACTTTCTTTACTTCTACCCTTCCTTTTACATTATCTAGGTTTTTTACTACCGATACTTTTGCCATATTTCCGTTCAATTCATACAATAAGCACATCATAGGATAATTTTCGATATTTAACCCTATTTTCTTGTTAATCACCCTCCTTTTATACCCTTACACATTCATCTAAATAAAAACGAAATGTATGATGGAAATAAGGTCTACCACCTATATTGTATATTTTGTAACTTCTTGGCTTCATTTTCTCTACATCTTGATTCGCATGAAATACAACCGCTACCACTTTTTCATCACTTGCTTCATATACATGTGCCATCACAGGATACCGAGAAGAATTGATTGCAATAGGTTTTTTCATCGTATTACCCTCCTATTTTTGATACTATTCTTATGTCTAAATCTTGATACATCTTTATTCTTTTGTTTATATCATTAACTTTTCCTATCTTTGTATTAAATATACTATATGAATAAATATTTAAATCGTTAAATACACTTGGTATATCTTTTTGGATGTATTCGATACCTTCTTTAAATATGGACTTATCACTTATAATATCTTCTTCGATTAGTTGAATACCCCATATGCTTGCTAGCTGTTTTATTGCTTCTTCTTTTGTTAGCTTTTCTCCATGATACAATTTTTTAAACCTCATATGCGTTATAATAACATCACCTGTAAACCCACACCCAAAGCAATGAAATACATTCTTACTGCCCCATACCTTTAGCGAAGGATCATGGTCATCATGAAAAGGACATACCCCTACACCCTTCTCTGTCATGACCCTATACTTATTTCCAGAAGGTACAACAAACTTATTATACCAATCAATGAGGGGAACTCCTTTTAATATGGATACCTCGTTTTTACTTTTCTTCACTACTTACCCACCCCATATACAATTACTTAATATCTTTTTTCATGTTATCCATGTACTTAATATAGATATTTGAATCATTAATATTATTTTCTTTTAAGTAATCTAAACAATAGTTTATAAGTCCACGCATGATAAACATAAAATCAAAGTTAAATAACATAGGTAACTCGTAAAAAACAACGAAAGAACTAGAATTACTATCGAAAATATACTCTCCGTTTGAAAATCTACCCATCTTTAATGCCGAATGACTTAAATATTTCTCCGCAAACTCCTTCTTTATATGAATACTACCCTTGTGATGATTTAATTTGATATGCTTGTTTACGACCACGATTTACATCTCCTTCCATTATAAAATTTAACTCTATTGAACTTGTAGGCTTCCCTATATAATACCCTTGTACATAGTCTACCCCTATTTCTTTTACCTTATAAAACTGTTCTTCTGTTTCTACACCTTCTATCACTAATTTTATCCCTTTATTTCTTGTGATTTCTACTAAAAATGATACGATTTTTACCCAATCATCGTATTTTAATAATTTTTTATCCGTCTTTATTATGTCAATATTAAAATCGTATATATAAGACAAAGAAGAATATTTTATCCCAAAATCATCTATGGCTAATAATACCCCTTTTCCTTTTAGTAGGGATAAATTTTCTTCCACACCTTCTACATCATATAATGAATAAGACTCTGTTAACTCTACCACTAATTTATCGTGTAAAGAATGCTTATCTAACAATGTTAAAAACGAATGGATAAACCTACTATCTAATATCTGTTTTACAGGGATATTAATATGTAATAACATCTTCTTACCCCATAACAGATAATCAGATAACGCTCTCTCTATTATATAAAAACTAAAATCTGACGCAATAGATGAATTTTCTACATATGGAATAAAATCATATGGGAATTTTACCCTACCATCATTATACCACCTTGCTAACCCCTCTACCGCTATTATTTCTTTGTTCATGTTTACAATAGGCTGATAATGTAAGAATATATTATCTTTTTCTAACCCTTCTTCTATCCCTTTTAATACCTTGTTTTCACCCATATATTTTATGTTATCTAATGCACATTTTTCTAAATTTTCTAACGTATGTGAGTCTTTTGGATGCTCCGCCACCCCTATAATTAACCCATCTTTTAATCCATTCACATATAAATCATTATTAAATACCCCTAAACTTAATATATAAAGATTTTTACCTTTTTTATACATGAAATCTGTAAACAACGTGTAATCTTTTAATTTATATACTATGTCCTCATTGTATTCTAATATGACCATTAAAAACATCTTTCTTTTACTATCTATACGTTTTATATAATAAAACATGTCTTTTATACTACTCCTCGCTAATAATAAATGGCAACCATGAAAAAGAATGACCATTACCCCCTTTCTTTTTCAATATATTTTTCTTTCTATTACATAAAAAAATAAATGGTGATTTTCACCATTTATTTTACGATTGATAATATTTAATCCTCTTTCTTATACTTTCTAATACTTTATTTGACTCTTCCCCATACTTTTTAATACAATCTTTTGTTAAACTACTATTATCTTTTGTTTCATACCTTTTTGTTACCAAGTCAGGAACATCCACTATAAACGGATTTGCATACGACCCATCTGCTTTTTTCCATACCGCTATATATTGACGCATAGCTGTTGATTCAAAAGCTAACTCTGGCGTTTCAAATGTCGTATGAATATAACTAAATAATGTTTTATACACATCTATATTTGTATTCTTAAATAAATACCAATCTAAAGAACTTGATTTCATGACTTCAATAAAAGACGAAAACTCATGGAACTGCTTAAAATTATGAAAAATAAGTATTGACGCTAATCGATGTTTTGCTCCTTCACTAAAAATGCGTTTCAATAACTCTACTAAATTACTTGTCATATACGTGTAAGGCTCATTTAATATTAAAAATGTTCCCTCACACTTTCTTTCATTACCCCTTAACATATTGATAAGGAACACTACTGTCGTTAACCAATGTGTTAATATCTGCACAATACGTTTGGATAATATCCCACCTATACGCATCCTAAAAATTACTACTTTCCCTTCTAGTACCCATTTTACTAAATCGAATTTAGCATTTTCCCCGTCTTGACAAAACATCGACTTTAGTATTTCACTATTCATAATCTGCCCTAACCTACGCATAATCGGAGCGTAAATCTGCATCCTCTGTTGTTCAGATAAATTATTGTAATTTTCCCAAAGATACGTATCGTATAGATGTTTCTTTTTCTCTATCATTTCATTTCTATACTTTTCTGACGTAAACATTAAATGAATACCCAATAAATCACCATTCGTAAATTTTGCTGACTCACGTAAATAATCTACTGTCCTTACTTTATCTAAATCACTATCAAGTAAAAGAAATTCACAAATTTCTTCCGCTACCCTATCCCCTATAACCCTTTCATTCGCCATTCCTTCAAATACCCTACCTAACCCTAAATACACCGCATAATCTGTGTTTGATAGGTCAATATCAATAACATCCTCTTTATTTAAATGATCCCTCACCGCATCACTCATACCCCTATGACCTACATTTTCATCTATTGTATCTAATATAACAGAACCTATATTGTGTTTTCTTTTAGCTTCTACTATTAAATTTATCGCTTTCTGGTCTTTTCCCATTCTCGGTGACCCCATCATTACTTTCGTCGTGAATAACATGTCTTTAGAGGTAGTAGGTAAATAAATAGGAATTTTATCTCCTTTCTTATTCACCGTTCCAGAGAAAATACCCTTGCTATTTAAAAACTCTTTATCTACCTCTATTTGCATTCTTTTAATAGAAGTTAAACAATCTTCAAACTCCCTTTGTAAATCCGCAGTAGGTAATTGTATTAATTTCCCTAATTCATCCACACTCAAAATGTTAAAATCATAATTAGATAACTTCCTGTTGTTTACCCTAGTTATGACTTTTTCACTATCCTCTAATTCTAACACAAATTCGTTTAATCCTTTTAAGTCCTTGAACGCATTTTCTAACGAATGAAGTAGAAAAGTTCTTTTTACCCTGTCACTACTCTCTACAATAAAATTTATGTCTACTTTAAATACAGGAAGTGTACGCTTCTTATTCGTTTTATCAAAACTACCTCTTGCAATTATTTCTTCCCTATCTTTATCTACTACTTCTTCCATTTTTTCTGTTTTTACATCTTCTACATTCATGAAAAATGACTGCTTCAACCCATTCATTACATCATCTATAAATTTTGACGCTTCTAATGCTGTTAAACTCATTACCTTTTTTGTGTTTTCTATTACCCTTGACACATTTAAACCTACCCTTGTTGGAAACCCTCCTTTGTCCCATATACTTTTTGCATGGTCATAATCACGTAACCATTTCATATGATTGTATGCTTCTACCCCTATGACTATGCTTATGCTTTCCCCTTCATGTAAGTCATACGCAATAGATAATATATCTCTTATAGGTGTTTCTTGCTGTGTATAATCATAATTCAATGAAAACATATTGTTCATCTTTAACTTTAATACCCCACATGATATATTTTCGTTAGCGTTTAAACGAAAAGTACCAACCTCCTCTACCTTACTAGAAGCCCATTGTTTGTGACCATTAAATTTAATCATAAAACTTTTTATAAAATCTCGTGGTATCATTATAAAAAACTCAATTTCCATTCCATTACTTAATTTTGATTTTATAATATTATCCTTCTTGTTTATAATTGTTTCATTTTCTTTTATACCATTGTTTTTTATATTTATTACCCACCAAAACGAAGGCTTTGCTTTCTTTATTAATAAACTATCCGAACCTTTTGACACCCCTTTATCATAGCTTGAAAACAAAGTGTGTAATACCTACATAAACTTTCTCGATGAACTGTTTAAATTAGAAATATGTGGCGTTATTTTCAACGCCACATACTCTAACTCTTCCACTTTTATTATCTTACTTACTTTTTCTTTTAACACCTTCAACACCCCTTTATATAATTATCCGCCAAATTGACCCAACAATTAATACAAACGCTGTCCTACCTACCCATTCCCCACTTCGACCTCCAAAAAGAGGTGCTATCATACAACTAAACCCACACCACAACACCGCACCCATGATGATGTTTATGGAATACGTGTTTAATAAATGAATACAACTCGTTATTATCCATTTTAATGTCCCTGTTATAATCGATATAAAGAAATCTACCTCCGCATGTACTACCTTATCCGATACCCTATCAAACCAATCTTTAAAACTATCCCATATATCAGATAAAGATACCAAATCCGTCCCATCTACTCCTTGCACACTAGTTTCATTCATCACAACCGACTTATTATACGTTGTTAACGTATTCCCATTCACCTTTACAATCATGTTATATCATCTCCCCTTCCATAACCCACTCATAAAATTATCTATAAACTTATATATTTTCTTTTTCTTTTTATTCCCCTTCTTTAAACCCTTTGATAATACCCTAAATCCCTTCTTCGCTACTTTTACCCCAAATAATACATGCTTCATGATAACCGCCTATAAAGATTGTATGAACAACCTAATATCATTATGGTGTCTTACAATCAAGTAACCTACCGAAGCCCCTATAATCCCAGAAATTGCATTTGACCGATGTCCAAACATCCATAAAATACCGTTATATACCAATAACCCTCTCATTAAATAATCCGCTATCTCTACCGCTTTTTGTAATACTTTATTCCACCCTACCCCACTGCTCGATACTTCTGTCGCCATTACCGCTATGGTCTTTACCCCTATACTACTCGGGACTAATACTTCATATAACAATCCTACCCCTTTTATAATGGAAATAGTAATCACCGTATATTTTACTGTTTTCAATACAACTTTTAACACTTTTTGTTTATCTATCTTTATTTCTTCTTTATATATTATATCTTTTACAGAAACCTTTCTTTTACCTATAAAATCATGAAATTTAATTACTTCTGTTTTCATTTTACCCACCCCATATACATAATTTTTTGAAACCTACACATACTAATACCGAAAGGAAGGTGAATAGTATGCCTGTTTTTATTACATCCACTTTAATAGGATCAATCATAGGATATTTAGTCAACTTGTTAGAAAAAATGTTATAAAAATTCAACCATCGCTTCTTTATCATTAATAGGACTTAATGTTTTTCCTCCTACTTTTATACTAATACCCTGCGATTTTGAAACATCCTCTTTTTTAAGAGGATGTTTTTCTTGCTTCTCTATAACCGTGTCATAATTGTTATTTTTGATATTTATCATTTTTAGCATGTGTTCATTGTTTTTATAATTAAATAATACTACCCTTATAAAATCACTAAAATTTGACGTTTTTGATAAGCACCAATCATATAAATCTTTGTGTAGCGGATTTTCTAAATTAAATACTACCGACCTACGAATGATATTCTTCCCCATCACAATGCCCTCCCAATATGAAAATACCCTATTGCATTCGCAAATACATTTAAATCAATATCTACCCCATTTTTTATTCTTTTCTCTACTAAATAAGGTCGTGCGTTAGGGAAATACACACTCAAGTAATCTGCTAGTTGTTCTGCACACCCACCTACCGTATATACATCATCATCCCTACCCCACTTTTTCCCTAATTCCCCTGCTATCCGATTACACATTTGTTTTATGTTACTCGACTTGTTTGTATCAAAACCAAAAGGTAATGTTCCACTATCCCTATCCACTAATCGTTTATCTAATACCGTCATGTAATTTATCGTCTTACTGCCCCCATCTATAATTCTAACTAACCCTTCTTTCGGGGAAGCCCAAAATGCACCCCCACCTTCTACTGATACCCTTACCCTGTTTACATATATCTTTTTACGTACACCATTTACCTCCACATTGTAACTACCCTCTAACAACGATTTTACTTTCTGTTTTGTATCTTCTATGTGTAAATCCACAGGAACACCTGTCACTACATCAAATTCATCATACCCTGTTTGAAATAACGCAACCAAAGCTAACACAACAAAATCATCCGTAGCTTTATCATCTACTAATAACTGTCGACAAAATTCACTTTCTTTCCTTGCTAAATCACCTACAAAATAACGTTCACCATCAATCGAAACGATAAATGAGTTTTCATCTACTAAATTATCTTTAAATTTCAAGTCCCTATACTCCCCTACTATCGAAGGAAAACGAATAAAATGATCCCCATCATACAGTTTTACGCTGTTCCTACCTACATCTAACCCTACTTTCAACATAGATAATACCCCCTTATGAACTTATTACGCTTTTGCGCTTATTCATACCTATTACATACCTAAAACGAATATACATTGTCCATAAAAAAAATATGACTCGTACAATAAAATGTACAAGTCATAGTAATCACACAACGTATGAATAATTTTTTTTCTTTTGTACTCGCATAAAATACCCCTAATACGCATAAACATGGCGTATATACGCCATGTTTATAGAGGAAATCTGTGTCATAATCATAACGGAACTTTTAACTTATCTTTTAGTTTATTCAATGTGCTAATCACTCGTTCTCTTGACCCTACATACGCCCCTTCTTTTATTCTAATATACATATAGTCTATGATGAAATCATTTTTGTTATCGTAATAAGATAACACTTCTTCTAATAGTTCATATTCTTCTTCAGACTTTTGTTCACTTTCCATAAAGTAAAACAAATCAATTAGAAAATCAATGTCTAAACCGATGACGCATACCCCATATAAGTCATTAGCATCGAAAATGCTTTTTAACCTTAATATTAAATCTGACGCTAAACCATTAAAATCACTTGGTTTTAAACCCAATTATAATAACTCCTTTCTTATAGTTAATACTTGTTGTTTTAAATCGTCTAAAATTAATTTTATTGTCCTTAAACGATTTATTACATACTCATCACAAGGATCATGATAATTTTGTAAAAATACATATTCTTCCCTATATTTCTTTAAATCATCGCAAAGTCTATGATAATGAGATAACAAATCTTCTTTCACTACATTTACTTCTTTTGTTTTCTTTAATAACGACAACATACCACCCTACCCCCATATATTTCTTTTATACTAAATCTTTTATTACTACCCCATCCACTTTTATAGTTGCATCAATTACATTAGTATTATCTATTACTAAATCACCTTCTATCTTTGAATTACTAATTTTAGAATCCCCTTTAACAACCACAAATTTATCTAATAAAGAATTATTTTCAATAACAGAATTATCATATACCTCTACATCCCCATCAATAATTGAATCCACTACTTTTGCATTACCACAAATAACAACATGTTCTTTTATAACTGAATTAACTACTTCACTATTATCTGCTAAAGTAGCATACCCTTTTATGATCGAATCCCCCTTTACTTTTGCATTACCTGTTACAAACGCTTCAAAATAAACAATAGAATCATCGTAAATCCAACAATCCCCTTCATGACTTAAATTGTCTTCTAGTTCTACACAACCTCCTAAATCACCTTTCTTTACATCCCCAAAATCTCTTAACGCACGAATACGATATAAAACATACCCATCATAATTCATTGTTATGTTTGTTAATTCATATTTATCCATAATTTAAACAACCTCCTTATTTATCTTAATTTAATTATACCAAATATATCTAAAAAAACAAAATAATAAGGAAAAGCACACATGCTTTTCCTTACCTAATAACCCTTACTTTTACTTTTTTTCTTCCAAACTCTATTGCTTGTTTATAAGATTTCATCAATACATCTATCCGATACCCTTTTATTTTTCCTCCTGTGTCTTCCGCATGGTAATACCCCCATGACTTACCGTCTACAATTAATTCTACTTTCGACTTTAAAGGGATGACTCTAGGGTCGACAGCAATAATTTTCTTGTTTGTTTTATGCACATTTACCCCTGTCTTTGTTATCCCTGTACACCCATCACATCTTGGTGTGTACGCTGTCGCTATGACATAAAAAGTAGGATTAATTGTAGAAAAACCCCTGCTCGATAATTGTTTACTTTTGTTTGAAATGCTTTCTTTCACTTTTTCTTTTAAATAGTTATTACTTCTTACCAAAGAATCGTTTTCTTTCTTTAAACCCTCTAATTCCTTTACTTTAATTTGTAATTGTTTTTCTACTTCCTCATTCTTTTCTTTCATTATACGCAACTCTGTACTCATTTTTTTCATATCGTTGTGTATGTGCAAATAATTTACACCCCCTACCCACAACCATATGATAAAACATAAGTACATCAGTTTGGTATAACTACCCATAATCTACCTCCTGTTTTCTATTTACCCACCTCTACCCACTATGTACAAAATGTACCACCTATTACACATAGAATTATATCATTTTATATGTCGCTAAATTAAATTTTTTCTTTAACTATACTTATTTTATCTTCTTAAAAATAAAAATAATCGAGAGGGTATCCTCCCGATTATTTTTATTATTTAGATGGTACAACCCTAAATGTAATAAATACCCCTGTATCTGTTTCCGAAATCTCTAACCCACGCAAAATTGCCGATTGTCCTTTGCTGTTTCCTGCTAAATGAAATACCCTATCAAATACTTCTTTTTTATTTTCATCTAACGCACGAACATATACTTGCATACCACTAGCCTCTAACTTATGCGCCATGTCTAACGCTTCAATCATCGTTAATTTATACGCAGGATAATCTTCCCCATTTAAACGAATGGCATTTGTATGGTTAATACTGTAAATTCCTAATTTTAACTCATAATACCCTTTTTCTTTTTTCAAATGCGATGACTTCCCACTTACTACATTCTTAATAAATTTACTGAATTTTTCACGCTCTTCTTCTAAACACTTCTTTGCCCTTTCTGCAAAAGAACCGTTAATTGCATTAGGTACTAACTTATTCACATTTACCGCTAAAAAGTTTGTATCCGCTAAAATTAATACCCCATTTGATACAGAAATCAATTTAACATTAGGTTTTTCATCTTTTAAAGAATTTACTACCTCTGTAAACTCTTTTTTCGTGTTCCGAATAAACCCCCAATGCCCACCAAAACGAAACGAATTTGCACACATGATAATTGCTAGTTGCTCCCCATCTGTTAAATGACTTGCTCTACCCTTAAATGTTTTTTCTGTCATAGTGTAACACCCCTTTTTTGTATTCTTACGATGAATTTATTTTATTTTCTTGTACGTGAGGGATTAGATTTAATATTTTTATATTTTATTTCACACATGTATAATCTAAATTTCCTATGTCTAATACCCCTTTTTTACAAAAACCTTTTAATTTAATCACTTCATACTTACTCTTTAACCCTTGTGTTATGGTATCTACCCTTTCACTTTTTCCTAATACTATAATATTTGTTGGACTTACTTTATTTAGTAAATGATTATTTACAGAAAAACTATGATTTACGCCATTAATCACAAGTGTTTTCACTTTTTCATACCCTTTTAAATACTTACTATCAAACACAGTCGTTGTTCCTGTAAATAATACGTCCCCTACCCTTATTGCTATGGAACTGTTCCTTGTGTACGTTCTTAATAAGGTAAACCCTAACTTATACTTTTTATTAACTTCATAGTTTACTAAATGGTTTCCTGTCGACCATATAAACTTGTTTTTATCTAATAGATTCACTAAATTCCTACCGTTAGGAGTGTACCTTATATTATCAGGAAGAATGATATAACTCACATCAAAAGAAGAAACAATATCATAGGTAGAACCTATATTTGCATCATGGTAATTCGTTACAATATAGTATTTTATCCGTTTTACCCCTAGTTTTCTTAATTCTTGAAATACTAGACTTTTATCTTCCTTAAAACCTCCATCTATTAATACATACTCCCCTCGAAAATCAAGCAACACCGCATTCCCTCGTACACCTAACATGTGCGCTTTTACCCCTACATATTCTACATTTTCTACCACCTGCTCTTCCTTACTCGTATCTTCCGATGGACTTGTAGGCGTTACGGAAGGGCTTGTAGGCGTTACGGAAGGACTTGTAGGAGATGTAACCGCCACACCCCCTACCCCCGATTGTACGCCCCCTTTGACCGCTAATAGTATCGCTTCCCTTTGCCAAATCGCTACCCCTAACATGATAAGAAATAACACAAGTAATACATAAAATATAACTTTCTTCATACCCCCTCCCCCTTTTTCTTACTCTACCTCATAAAACGAACATGTACCAAAGTCTACATGTAAAGAAATAGGATCAAACATAGATGAGTTACGTGATGGTACAGATAATAATTTCATTGAGCCATTTTTAATATCTTCTGGGTCAGCATATAATGCCAAGTTTACATCTGGTGTCTTAATAACTTCATAAGACTCCCCTGCCGATACACGTAAATCAGCGTTTACAAATCCTTCTTCTTTATGCTTACCCAATTCACTTAACGATGTTTGCTTGAATTGTGCAGGGAAAATTCCTGCAATACGCTTTCTTTTTAAATATTGTAATAATTTCTTGTACGCTTCCGCAATCCTTTCGTTTTTAGGTGTTCTACCATCACCTGTAATCAATTGTAAATAGTCAATACAAATAAATTTGACATTGTACGCATTGACATAATCATCAATAATATCTAAAAACGTATCCGAATCAAAATCTTCATCCAAGTTTACTAATTTTCCATAGTTTTCGTTCGTTTTAAAATCCATAAATGAAGCATACTCTAAATCTTCAAGTTCTTTACTAGGAAATTCACCTTTCCTAATCATATCAGAGTTAATTAAACGCATTTTTGAAATGTCCGTTTCATTCAAGTTGTATAACCAATGGAAATGTCTTGCACGAATTAAGGCTTCAAAACCTAAATACCCATTTTCAATCGACCATACCAAACAGTTTACCCCATGATCGACTAATGCTCGATGAATTACACTCGTACAAAAACGTGTTTTTCCTCCTTTTGAAGGTGCTAATAAGGACACCATATCCCCTTCATATATACCGCCTAGTGTATCATCTAAAGAAGGAATACCAAATGTAGTAATCTTTTGTAATTTCGTTTGATCATCTTCCATATCTGTTACCCCATAAACAATTGCACCTTTTCTATCTGTCTTATTAATAACATTATCTACTTTTATTAACCTGTTTTTCAAATACTTACGCATATCATTATAACCATTTAATACCCTACCTCTATCTTTTTTCCCATCTGTTAAAATGATAGCCGAATTTTCTA
>OGCI01000803.1_pt1 | contig 31389 bp, 32 predicted proteins | sample 1570021 | NCBI WGS metagenome assembly OGCI01 (sample SAMN06264664, study PRJEB24512) | hot springs metagenome | isolation source: Hot spring water | place: South Africa: Tshipise | collected 2015-06-21 | reverse complement strand
CGAAGATCGTGGAGGAGACACTGGCGGGGCGGAGGTAGGCGCGACCGTTGGGGGTAAGCGCGTTTCCTCTCTGGCGTTCCATTGGCAGGCGGCAAGGGAGTCAGAGGTATGAAAAAGAAGACTTATCCGCTCTATTACGGCGGTCAGAAACAGCAGTTCGCTCGTTCCGTGGTCGTGGGGGACCTGGTGTTTCTCTCGGGCATGAGCGGAAGGACCATGGAGACCGGCGACGTCTCCTCGCTCGATGTCAAGGAGCAGCTGTGGATAGCTTGGGACAAGATACGGGCTGCTCTTGACGAGGCGGGCAGCGACCTGGAGCACATCGTGAAGACGACCATCTATCTCAAGAACGTCGAGGACTATGCCCTGATGCGGTCCACCGAACGCGAGTACTGGGCCAGGTACGCCCCCGGGCTCTCGGAGGACCCTCCGGCCAGTACCTTCCTTAGCCCTGTCTCCCTGGCGCGCGCGAACATGCTGGTGGAGGTCGACGTGGTCGCCTGCCTCAAGGAGGAGTGAACGCTCCGGTGGGCGCTCGGCGCCGCGGCCTGGGGCCGCGGCGCCAGAACCTAGATGTCTTTGCGGATACCGGACCCTACCAGGATGGTTTCCACGTCCTCCCATTTGTTGAGGGTGTAGATATGCACTCCTCCAATGCCGGCTTCGATGTACCTGTAGATCTGGTTGATCGTGTACTCGATCCCCGCTTTCTTGAATTCTTCGGGTCTATCCCCGTAGCGCCCGATTATGGCGGCCAAATCCGCCGGTATGGAACAACCATTAGACAAAGTCATGCGTATGATCGCGTCTTTGTCCAATACTGGCATTATCCCGATCACAATCGGAATGGTTATCCCTGCTTCCCGTATGCGGTATACGAAACACTTGCAGGCCTCTACGTCATGGCATAGCTGCGAGACCAGGAATTCCGCCCCCGCTTCCTGCTTGCCACGGAGGTGCGCTATGTCGGCCGAGAACGAGGGGGCGAGGATGTGCTTTTCGGGGTAGCACGCGGCCGCGATGCAGAACTGGGGGAACACCGCCTTGATGTAGCGGATGAGCCCGTCCGCATTGCTGAAATCCCCGTGGGTGCCGTCCCAGCCTGCCGGCAGGTCACCGCGCAGAGCGAGGATGTTCTCGATGCCTAGGGATAGGTACTGCCGGAGCTCTTGGGCGATGGTCTCCTTGGTGTGGCCGATACAGGTGTAGTGCGTCATGACCTCGGTCATGCCGTCCTGCTTGATGATGCTGCACACTTCGACGTTGCGGCCCGCGTTGCTGCCCCCCGCTCCGTAGGTGCAGCTGATGAAATCCGGTTTGAAGGCGTAGTAGTGTTTGAGGGCCTGGCGCAGAGTCTCCACCCCGGCATCGGTCTTGGGAGGGAACACCTCGAAGGAGAAGCTCATCTTCGCTTTCAGGAGTTCGGCTAGTCTCATCACTGCCCCTTCACGTGCATGTTTTGCTCACATTTACTTGCTTAGTTGGCTTACACCTACCCGCGGATGCGCTTCCTAAACTTGCCTACAATGCCGATAACGAGTAGCGGGGGATGACGGTTGCCAGTGCCACGGCGACCCTGTATCGGGTACTGGGACGTCTGAAACCGGGTGGCGAAGGCGTCTTCTTATGACGGAACAACGAACTCTAGCGGACAACAGACCAGTCACTGCCATCTGCCGGCAACTGCACCGGGCCTACCGCGACATGCGCTTATATCCAGCCGAACACCCGGTGGTGGCGGAGAGTCTGGGTCTACTCGCGGGACTGCTGGACTCCTATCTCAGCGAGAGCGGGCTGCTGCTGCTGGAGGTCCAGGAGGACCAGCTGCTCCAAGATGGCGAACCCGTGTACAGCCATGCCCCCCGTCCCGACAACATGGCCTTCCTTATGTTCCGAGACGGCATTCGCAGCCTCACCTTTCACGCGGGGCTGGAGACTAGAGAGGTCGAAGCCTTTGTGAGATGTCTGGCTCAAGCTAACGATCTCACTGAAAGCGACCATGACCTAGTGACTCGACTTTGGGAGCAGGATTTCTCCCACATCGACTACTACGTCGCCGACCCTTTCCTGGGAGGTGAGGTGCTGCGGGAGGGGACGATCGATGTCCTGCGGGAGACTGTGCTTCGCCGGCTGGATCAGGTGAGGTCTGGCGAGGGGTTGGCTGGCGGGCCGCGCACTGGGCGTCTTCAGGCGATACGGCCCACTCCCGTGGACCTCAGCCGGCTGGACTCGGGCGAAAGTGCGACCGGGGAAGGCCCGGCGGACGGCAGTCAGCGCACGGTAGACGAAGCCGCTGACCTCGTGCGAGATTTCCTGGTGGTTCTGCTCGAGATCGTGAGCACGGACTCGCGGAATTACGATTCCGCGAGTTATGGCGAGGAGGCACCTCTCACCCGGGCCCTGGTACGAGTGGTGGAGACTTACTTAGAGGGACCCGATTGGGCAGGGCTTGAGTTGGTGCTTGAGCAGCTACAGCAGTTAGAGGCCCAAGGTCGTTGTCCGGCCGGTTACTTGGGCTTGGTCATGAGCCAAGCGGTCACGGCGGAGCGGGTGGGGCGCCTCCTGGCCCGGGAGGGCCAGGAGGCGCCCCCTGACACCGAGCGGGCCAAGCGGTTTCTCCGTGCTGTCTCGCCGTGGACGACGTCAGCTCTGCTGGAGGCTCTGGTGGTCGCCGAGGACCGGTCTGCCCGCAAGCATCTCCTGGACCTGCTCGAGAGCGGGCCGGGTCTGGCTCTTGAGCAGCTGGCGTCCCTTCTCGAAGACTCCCGGTGGTATGTGGTGCGCAACGCGGTGCAACTAGCGGCCGGCATGCGCGACAGTGCCGTGGTACCGCATTTGGAGCGGCTGCGTCGACACCCTGACGCACGTGTCCGGCGGGAAGTCGTCAGGGCGTTGGGAGGTTTCGGAGCCGGACCGGTGGTATTGCGGGCCCTGGCGGCTACCCTGGACGACGAAGACTCCTCGGTCCGGACCTTGGCCGCCAGGGCGTTGGGCTGGCTGGGAGGGCGGGAGCAAGAGACCTCACTCTTGGCCCAGGTCGAGGCCCGTGATTTCCCCTTACGTCCCCAGGAAGAAGTGGAAGCTCTCCTGGGTGCCTACGCAGCCATAGCCAGAGAGCGGGCCCTTCCCCTTCTCGACAAGATGTGGAGGCGAAGACTCCTGGGGGCGCGACCGCTCGCTGTCCGCCTTGCAGCGCTCAAGGCTCTAGCCGCTGTTCCTAGTGCTGCTGCTCAGGCGGTCCTACGTGAGGCGGCCAAGAGTGGGGAAAGCCAGATAAGGAAAGCCGCGATGCAGGCCCTGCAGGACGGCCAGAGTGGTCGGTCAGGCGGGGGCGGGGGCCGGCCATGAATGCCGAAAGACCGCCGGACCCACTGGAACGCTCCGACCAGGCCTTAGTGCTGGCCTTGGCGGCTGCAGTTCGCACAGCCTCCTACTATGAACCGGCGAATGCCGTCATGCGCCAGGCCTGTGCCTCCCTGGCAGCACTGCTTGCCGCTCATTATGGGGAAGACGGCACAGTCACCGTCGGCGTACACAGCCACAGCGTCTTCGTGGGCAAGTCGCGGGTCCGGAGCTCCGCAGCCACGTACGCCCGCTTTTCCTATCTGGTGGACCTGTTCACCGACTGGGGGATCACGACTCTCACTTTCTTCGCGGGGGTGACGGAGGGCGAGCTTCTGCAACTTGTTCTGACATTGGCCAGGGAAAGACCCACCACCGGCACCGGCCCAGCCGGGTCCCTCGCGTTCGACCTGGACGACTTGCTGGCCAAGCGGGGAGTCACCGGGGTGAGAGCCGACCTGTTGTCAGGCTCGGGGGCGCCGACGGCCACCGCGAAGGTCGAAGCCTATGCAGCTGCCATGCAGCTGGGCGAGGAACTTGCGGCTGAGAAGGTGCCCACCGATCGCACGCAGGCGAGGCGGCTTCGCCGTGTGACCCAGGCTGTGGTCGACCAGACCTTGCGCGACCCCAGCTCGCTCTTGGCTCTCACCACCATCAAAGATTTCGACCGTTACTTGCTCTCGCATTCGACGAATGTGGCTATTCTGGCGGTGATTCTGGGCCAGCGCCTTGGCCTGAGCAAGGCGCGCCTGGGAGAACTCTGCATAGCTGCCTTCCTGCATGATTCTGGCAAGCTCGAGGTCCTGCCTGAGGTTCTCAACAAGCCAGGGTCCCTGGACGAGCAGGAGTGGGAAGAGGTACGTCGTCACCCTGTACTCGCGGCTTATGCCATTCTCGGCACCGGACGCTTGAGCCCCTCAGTGATGAGGGCCGTCGTGGTGGCTTTCGAGCATCATCTGAGAGAAGACATGAGCGGCTATCCCCGCCTGCGGACCGGGCTGAAGCGAAGGATGACCCTCTTCGGCAAGATCGTTGCCATAGTGGACTGCTACGACGCCCTCACGACCGCGCGCAGCTACCGCGAGTACAACTTCACACCGCATGAAGCCATCCTCTACCTTATAGCCAATGCTGGCACCCATTTCGACCGCAAACTGGTCAAGACCTTCGTGGAGATCATGGGTCTCTACCCGCCGGGCACACTGGTGGAGCTCACAAGCGGGGAGTTCGGATTGGTGTGTGCGGCTCCCGCGGTCGGCTTGCCTTTCGACCGGCCCCGGGTCCGCATCCTCACCGGCGACAGAGTGGGGTCGGTGGTCGACCTGAGTGAGCGCGAAGGAGAGACTTACTGCCGCAGTGTCGCGCGGGTTATCAACCCCGCCAATCTAGGGCAGGTTCCTGCGGTAGACCCCTCTATCTTCGAGCCAAGCTCTTAGGCGGTTGTCTGCTGCTCATGGCGTGCCGCTAGCTGGCGCCTTGCCAGGGTTGCTTCGGTACGCTAATCTTTAGGTTACCTAAGTAAAGCGACCAGCTGTGCTCTACGGACACGGCAAGGAGGCGTCGGGCAGCAATGTCGGCTGAGGACCGGGAAAGAATCATCCGGGAGGTGCTGAAGATCCTCCCCGGGCTGGCCAAGAAACTCACCAAGGATGTGGCCAGCCACGCGGAGGCGCGAGGGAGCGTTGCGGTACTGCCCGGGGCTGGGTCGGCACGCGGTCGTGCGGAGATAGGGGCTTTGGCGCCACCTCTGTCCACTGCCCAGGTCCGCACCCTCGTCCACCTTGCCCTTTACGGGCCGCAGACGATGGGCGAACTGGCCGAAGGGATGCATGTCGCGGCGGCATCGGCAAGCGGTCTGGTGAAGCCTTTAGTGGCGGCCGGGCTCGTCGAGCGCGCCCGGGACGAAAGCGATGAGCGGGTGGTCCGGGTGCGCTTGAGCCCCAAAGCTCAGGAGCTTGCCGACCGTATCTGCGCGGGATGGCGGCGGGAAGTAGAGGCTGCTCTCGAGGGCATGGATGACGAGGCTTGCGCCCACTTCCTCGAGGGGCTGGAAAGACTGGCGGGAAAGCAGGAGTGAGCTGATGACAAGGGCGGAGACAGATTCGGCGATGGATCCAGGGACAGGCTCCGGGGAAACAGAAACGAGCAGCGGAGGGCCTGACATCAAGCACAGCCGGCGCCGTTGGGTCGTATTGGCCATCCTGTGCGTCGGCGTTTTCATGCTGCTGCTGGATGGCACTGTGGTGAACATTGCCATACCCAGCATTCTTACTGCCTTCCAGACCGGCTTTTCCGAAGTGGAGTGGGTGATGAACGCCTATCTCCTGGTCTTCGCCGTCCTTCTGATCACTACCGGCAGGTTGGGGGATCTCTTTGGACGCCGACTCATGTTTGCGGTGGGGCTCTGCATTTTCACTCTGGCCTCGATCGCCTGTGGAGCCGCGCCCGGCATCGGCTGGTTGATCGGGTTCCGGGCCGTGCAGGGGCTGGGTGGGGCTCTGATGATGCCGAACACCTTGTCCATCATCGCGAACGTCTTCCCTCCCGAGGAGCGTGGCAAGGCCATGGGCTTCTGGGGCGGGGTGAGCGGCTTCTCTCTCGCCTTGGGACCCAGCCTGGGGGGTCTTCTCGTAGACGCGGCTTCTTGGCGGTGGATCTTCTTCATCAACGGCCCCATAGGGGTCATCTTGCTGGCGCTCACGCTGAAGTACGTGCCGGAGTCCACCGACCCGCGCTCGGTCAAGCAGATGGACCTTCCCGGGGTGGGGGTGCTCACTGCCTCGCTTTTTGCTCTGACCTTCGCGCTCATCGAGGGACAGAAGTATGGGTGGACGTCTGGTCTCATATTGGGACTGTTCGCTGCGACCGTGGTGGGGATAGCCGTTTTTCTCTTCATCGAGCGGCGACAGCTCCAGCCCCTTATGGATCTCTCCTTGTTCAAGAACCGAACTTTCAGCCTGACCAATGTGCTCAGTCTCATCATGCAATTCGGCATGATGGGAGTGTTCTTTCTCTTGCCGGTTTTCCTGCAGGCGGTTCTCGGTTATAGCGCGGTGAAAGCCGGCCTGGTCATGACTCCCCTGGCGGCGATCGTAGTGGTCTCTTCGCCACTCTCGGGCACACTTTCTGACCGGATAGGACCTAAGTGGCTGATGTTCTCGGGCATGCTGGTCACAGCGGTGGGATTCTTCTTGACTCGTCGGGTCATGGTGACTGACGGCTCCTGGCCTGCCTTTGTGGTGCCCTTCCTGGTCTCCGGCTTTGGCATCGGCATGGTCATGCCTCCTAGCACCTCGGCAGTGATGGGGTCGGTCGTTCCCGAGCGGGCGGGTCAGGCCTCGGGTGTACTATCGAGTGTCCGGCAGATAGGGGCAGTGCTGGGCATCGCCGTGATGGGCGCCATACTGCAGAACCGGGGTGTCGTCTACATCAAACAGGGCGTCGCTAGCCATCTGGAAGCTGTCCCCTACCCGTTACCGGCTGCGGTCAAGCAGCAGATCGTCGATGCCGTCGGCTCCTCGGCTATCAACATGGGTCAGATGCGGGCGGGGGGAGGTCTAGGCGCCACCATGTCCGACGCGCTAGGGTCCTTGTTTCCTTCGCTGCCGCCCTCGTCTGAGGCCCAGATGGCTGCCTTCTTCAAGGAGCTGTTCAGTATGGACTTCCTCATGGGCGAGTTCGCGCGGGCCATGCGTACCACTTACATTTTCTCCATCGTTCTGGTAGTAATAGGAGCCCTGGTGGCTTTGCCTATCCGCAGTCAGCTCAAGAGGCGGCGGTGATAACATGGCCGCGCTCGGCCCGACCGGGAGTCACCAGGGGAGGAAGAGGTCATGGCGAGGAGAGAGCTGACTCGCGAGCAGGTGATGCGCAGGGCCAGGGTCATCCAAGGGCTCAACCGTACTTACTTCAAGTGGAAGTTCCGCCTGTCCGGACCCCGGCTTGGCGTGGAGAGGTTCCTGGACACCGAGGCCGGGAGAGTGCGGACCCTGTGGTACGACTGCGAAGGCCAAGAACCCAAGCCGCTCGTGTGCGACCTGCACGGCGGCGGCTTCATGCTGATGTCTGCCGACGTGGACGAGCCTTTCTGTCGGGAGTTCGTTGCCAAGGTGGGCTGCCGCGTCATCAGCATCGACTATGCCAAAGCTCCCCAGCATCCCTACCCAGCAGCGGTCGACCAAACCTATGCGGTGGTCAAGCACTTGGTCGACCATGCCTCTGAGTACGGTATCGATTCCAGCCGCCTTGCCATAGTCGGCCACAGTGCGGGAGGCAATCTGGCGGCAGTGACCTCTCTGCGCTCGATAAAAGAGGGAGGGTTTGGTTTTCGCTGCCAGATCTTGGACTATCCCGTCTTGGACCTCGCCACTTCGCCGTTTGACAAGCCGAGTCCCAAGGGAAGTGTCCCTCCCTGGATGGCCACCTTGTTCGACCGCGCTTACGTTACCGATCTTGCAGAGGCTCGCAACCCCTATGTGTCCCCGGTCTATGCCTCACTGGAAGATGTCCGCGGGCTACCTCCTGCGCTGATCATCGTTGCGGGCCGGGACTCCTTACGCGACGAAGGGGTTACGTACGCGCGGATGCTGTCCGAGGCGGGCGTGGAAACGGAGCTTCACGAGTTTCCAGACCAACCTCACGGTTTCACCTACAAAGCCAGCCCCGCCACCGAGGAAGCCTTGCGCTTGATGGGGGATTTCCTGCGGAAACATCTCGCTTGAAGCATGGTCTTGGACCGGGGGCGGGTGGCGGACACCACCCTGCCGCCTAGTCTGCCGGTCCGGGTCACATTGTCCAGGCCGGCCCCTCATGACCACGAGCACGGGATCATCCGGGTTTGCGGGTCGTTCAAGGCTCCCGGGGAAGCGTTCTTCGCTATCCGGACCGAGCCCAGGATCGCTCCCACACCCTACGCAAGCCTTCGCGAGACCTACTAATGTGCTCCTGGAAAGCGTCGATAATGCATCTTGGTGGGGGAGAGCGGGTGGTGGTTATTGCAACGCAAAGGAGAATCAATGTCATTGCAGGAGCGCTTCCAAGAGCTTAGTCAGAGTCTTCCTGTCAGATTGCTCCCCCAGAAGGATGGGGCCCTCGCGGGTGATGCGGTGGTTGCGGAGCGCAAGGCTTTGCTCAGCAAGAAGAAACTCGCATACAAATGCCGTGTCCGCGTAGACGAAAACGCGCGCACCGTGCGTTTCTGGGAGATGCTCGTGGAACAGAGTTCCGGTCTCTCAAGCGGCTCGGGCGGGCTGGACGACATGTCGCCCGGCTTCGGCTTCAAGAAAGAGAGTTACAGCACCCGCGGCAAAGAGCGGGAAGGCACGATCGAGGAAGCCTCCCAGCTCTTCGGCAAGGACTATGTCTACGCTTGGGACTACGGCGTCGTGCGCCGACAGCTCGGGGCCGCTGCGGAGGAGCAAGGCTACCGGTTCGAGACCGTCCTACGCGAGAAATCAGTATGACCGCTCGCCCAGGCGGGTGCCAGTAACGAGCAGGTCCGCGCCCTCGAAGGTAAGTGACCCACTGAAGGCGCCCCTCGCGATCTGGCCGGTGAGCACCAAAGGTCATTCCAGCCACTCCGCTTTGGTGGTGCGTCCCTCGATCCACACCCAGCCCAAGCCCACAGCCCTTAGAGTGCCGTCCTTGGAGACCGAGCCGCCGGAAAAGCCTTTCACGCGTGCTTTCACCGGCTCACCAGTCACATTGACTCCGGCCAGGACCTTCTCGATCTCTCCCCGTACTGTGCTGTTTGGTTCCACGTTGAACGCAAACGGAACGTCGGCGAAGGGGAACTTGATGCTCGCCCGGTAAGTGCCGGCCAGGTCGGGGGCTTTCCACCAATCCGCGTCGTAAGGCCACTGGCCGTTTTCGTCCCACATGCAGCGGTAGTGCGGGTCGCCAGGACTGGTGACAGGGAGATACTCCCGAAACGAGAATTCATCGTTGACCGGGGAAATCAGCTCACCGTAAGCGTTCACCCGGTAGAGCTGACCGCCGATGACGACTTCCGCGAAAGCATGGTAGAGGTGCTTGTTGCCCCCGACGTTGGCGTATACGCCTCGGGCGAGGAAAGCTCTGTTCCTGAAGATGTTCACGACCATGTTCGTCTGGTCGGTACAGTCGCCGGAAAGCGGCCCTGCCTCTTGGCTGCCGAGGGTGAAGTAGTGCTCGGCAGTCTGCCAATTAGTCCCTTCCTTGCAGTTGAAGTGGATCTTGCGGATGAGCGAGGAGGTGGCCAGCGGTTCCTCTCCGAAAACCAGAGTGGGCTTCTCTCCTTTGTTCACCGCCTCATACACCCATTCGGCAAAGCCAGGGTCATCCAAGCGTTTGAGCTCTCCGCTGACGTTGCTCCGTAGCATGGCTAGGCTGGCCCATTTGGCTACGACAGGGTCATCCGGCCTGATGAAGGCCTTGGCTGTCCCCTGGCTGACCTGGTCTGCTGTCTCTCGTGCGAGGCCGTAGTGCCAGGAGACAGCGCGGTTCAAGGGCAGGCCGGCTGGACCCGCGGCAGCCACCCAGTCCACTATGGCAACACTGGTCACCACTTGCGCCGCGAACTCCTGCACCGCAATGGAGACCGTGTGCGCAGAGGGGTCCGCCGTGCCGCCCCCGATCCTACACTTCTCTCCATCGAAGTAAGCTACCGCCGCCAATTCAGGATCGACCCCAGTTGGGCCCCAGGCCCGGGTCATAAGGCAGGGTTATGGTCACCGGTCTTGCGAAGCGGGTGCCCGGAGGACCTAACTCGATGGCCGAGCTCAAGGGGACCGCCTTGACGGCTTAGGAGTCATCGGCTCCAGCTGGTTCCATGTGGAAGGGTTGGGGCAGACGGCTTATGATAACGGTGGTATCGGAAGTCAGGGCCCCTGCAGGCACCTCTAACTTCAAGGGGCCCCACCGCATGACCTCTCCCGCCGGGGTGACAGTCAGCCGGGCTACCTCTTCCGTGGGAACGTCGATAACGGTAGGCCTGGCCACGACCCACTCGCGGGAAGTAGGCTCGGTGCTGGTGCTAGAGAGAACAGCCCCGGCGGAGCTGGCGGTTGTCTCTGGCGGGCCGGTCCCAGCGGAAGCGCTGGAGGTCGTCGTGCCGCCCCTTCATCCTGCAGCGAGCAGGCTCGCCAGCATCAGCATCGAGAGAAGAAGAACCAAAGACCGTAAGCCTCGCATGGCAGCCCTCCAAGACCGCGCTGCCGGAATACAGTCGGTTCGAGTATATTCCGCCGCTTTACGCGGGGCAACACGCCCTCGCGCTGGGGCCACAGCTGCCGGGCCTGGCTCTCGGGGAACGGCTGCTCAGCCTCGCGTCGGGTTCTGAACTTGCGCAGCCTCGCGTCGGGTTCTACGCTCGCGGTACGGAGGGTGCCCGGAGGGGTTGCCTGGGGCACGAGCCTAGCGGTTAAGCCTCTTGGTCTTGGTTAGTGAGGGGCACGATGACTGGTCGCATCAGGGGGGCGTCAAGGTTGCGGTGGCGAGAGCGCTAGCCGGCGCGCCCAACCGGGCGTTGGTCGATTTCGACTGGCCGCCCAAGGCCCCCCACTGGCGCGTAGAGAAGGCATGATAACGCCGCATAACGCCGCCGGAACAGTCAGGCCTTCGATGTCGACCAACGGCCGAAACCGGCCGTAGCGACCGCCAAAGCTGACTACGCTTCCCACCTTGACCTCTTCTTGCCCTCCCCCGCTGAGCCTGAGGTTCGACTGGATCGAGTTCCGTCATAGACGGGGGGAGGTCTCTCTTGAGACTGAACGTCCACCGGGAGGACACCTCTGCCTATGTGCGCAAGGGCTTCTTCACGGACAAGGGGGCAGCTAGTCTCGAAGGAGTGACCGCCTACCCGGCCTTCTTCCCCCCGAGGAAAGAACCCACCATGGTTCCCATCTACGTGAGCGCAGCACTCATGATGCTCTTGAATCTGTCCAACACCTCGTCGAGGCCGGCGATCACGTAGTCGATTTCGTCCGTGCTGAGGAGGGCCAGCGCAGGTTCGATCCTCATCGCGTTGGGGTTGTTCAGCGTGTAAGCAGTGATCACACGATGCTTGCTCGCCAACTCGCCGGCGACCATGGCCGGGAGATATTCCCTGGAGAGGGCATTCACCACACCGAAAGAGATAGTCTTGGGGACTCCGCTTGTCGGCTCTTTGAACTCGACACCGATCAGGAGTCCGCGGCCACGGACATCCGTTATGATCACCTGTGTATCTCGTAGCGAATCGAGTCTGCTCACGAAGTAGGCGCCCTTCTCGGCCGCAGCTTCCGCAAGTCTCTCCTCGACCATCACCTGCAGCGCACCGATTCCCGCCGTGCAGGCCCGGGTATTCCCGCCGAAGGTCGAGGCGTATCAGACTGTTCGTGCGGTGCGGTCTCTGCCTCATGACCGGTACTCCTGGTTTCGTTGGCTCTTTGGACCTGGAGCAGGTTGGCCAAAGGTAGTCAGCCCGAGGCCAGACCAGTCGAACGAGGACCTCTGCGAGATGCGCTTAGTCCCTGCCCACGGACTCCATTATCGATGCCGGCGAGAACAGGGGCACGGTGTCTACAACCCAGTCCGCCTGGTCTGCCGCGTTAGAGGCCGCGGTCAGCCTCTGAGTGAGTGGGTCCCCTATCGGATCTCCCACCCTCGCTCGCGTCTCGCGGACTGTCTCGGATCCCGAGTTTGAGGCTGTGCGGCGCAGAGGTCACGGCCTAGGACGCTTCTTGCCCCGATCTTCGGAGATGTTGATTTTGGGCGGGCTGAGAGTATGCTCAAATAAGAAGACCCTGGGAACGTACGTCGAGACGGTCGCCATGGAGGCGCATGTCCGGGAAGTGCATGTGGGGGCCAGGTGTCTATTCATCGAGCTCGTCGATTGGCTCCCGGGTGCGCTTTAGCAGCGGGGCTGCTGTGACCGTCGGGCTGGCGCTCCTCCTAGCCATGGGTCTACGTGGGGGCTTCGACCTTCCCTAAGTCTACAGCCCCCTCATCGGTCCGACTGAAGGCGTCTCAGAACGTAGAAGGTTCGGTCCCCTGTGGTTCACGGGCCTCTTGCCGAAAGCCGGCATGTGCACGTCGTGTGGACCGGACGAACCCGCCCCAGCCGAGGTCTCCATCGGCGTGGATGACCTTGAGGTCGTGCAGACACAGAGGTCCATCACGGTCGACTGACCAGCTCGCTGGTCTGGAGTGAGCAGCGGGACGGAGCAGCGAGAAAGGAGAAGAGCGTTGGGAAAGTGTGGGTTCTCTGTTCTTGGCCTGGGCGTGCTAGTTGTGCTCCTATCGACCCTGGGCTCCGGCTGTGTTGATTCATGCTCGGGCGAAAAAGGCTCCACCCCAGAGCCTTTGACCAGTGCTGCGACCTCGGAGGAGATCGCTACCGCATCCACCACTTCGGGTTCAGTCGTTCCGACGAGCTCCACTACCTTTGCGAGTGATAGCGGAGGTAGCCATCCCCCCATCACGCATCCTTCTTCGAGCACCCCCCGGTCCTCGGAGGCCACCACAACGACTGCCAGTGGCGCATCACCAGAGCCCGAACCTGCTCCCGAAGAGAGCGAAACCACCACAACCTTCAGGATTATCCCGCCTGTCACCTCGGTCCCGGTTATGACCATCCCTGGGTTCCTATTATGGACAAGGTACGAGGACACGGAAGGCGGCTTCGACTGGGACGGGACCTGGCTGGAGCTTGCGAGCTATGCCGCCTCGGGCGGGACCTATCGATATACTGACGGTCCAAGTGCCCGCTTCCTTGCTTGGTTCCAAGGTACCCGCGTTGCTTTGATCGCCCTCATGGGCCCCGATCAGGGCAAGGCCGATCTTTGGCTCGAGCATATCGATACCAGTGGCCATGCCGAGACGATAGTCAGCACGGTAATCGACCTCTACAACTCAACTCACAGAAGTATGAGAGTGTGGAGCAGTCCTCTTCTTGAGGAGGGAAACTATTACTTGTTTGTGTGGTGGCGTGGGCTCAAGAACCCGGTGTCGACTGGCACTGGCATTACCGTGGATGCGGTCGACATCATCGGGACTCTGAGACCATGGGCCGGACCTTAAGGCTGGGGGCGGCTTCGTGCAGCGGTTTACCGATCACTGGTATAGGCAGGCAGATATCGCATCTGCGTTTCCACGATCGACTGGTAGCGAAGGCGGACTCCGACGAACCCAAAATAGGCGATTGCGAGAAGCGGCAGAGTGACGAGGAGTAGGACGTTTTCCCCAAGGGCCGCCAGCCGGTTGGCGTCAGACCGCATTCTAAGAGACGCGAGATGATGCCGAAGAGAGCTATCCCGTTAACCACGAACGCTACGACAAGGAGGGCCGGCGTCAGAACGTCCCAGAGTCTTCTAGGCTCTTCGGCGTCGCGGGCACTCGTGGTGTACAAAGTCAGAGCGAGGACCAGGGCCAGGAGAAGGTCGAACCAGATAAGGAGCTCTATATCCTGGGCGGGCGCTCTATGGGGGACCACCATCGCCGCCAGCAAACTAAGAAAGACCACCAGGAACAAGGGACTGAAAATGCGCGCCAGCATGGGAGCGATGGTCTCGAGCCGCCCTTTCTTCCGCTCGACCAGATGGGCAGCCACCACGGGTAGTGCGCCGCCGCCGAACAACGCAATCCAATTGGCGACGAAGCAGGTAATGTCGATGAATTCGAATGTTGTCACAGATACCCCGATCAGCACCAGTCCGCCTAGCCCGAGCAATACCGAGTAGATGAACACCTCGCCCGCGAACCGCACAAAGTCCAGTCGGGCGCTGGCTCTCTTCCAGCTCGGCCCAGAGTAGCGAACCCCCAAGAAGAGGATAAGGGCGATGGGCAGATGCGCGGCCGTCGGCACCGTCGTATCGTGGGGATAGCGGGTCGGATGGAGGTTGACAAGCAACGCAGCGAGAATGAATACGGCCGCGGCGGTTAAAGAGAACTGCAGTGAGAGGGATCGCTTCCAGATCAGGTAGACGGCCACAGAGGGCAGCACGAATAGAGAGGCGTTCTCGAGGTAGATGAGCGCATCTCGCTCCAGGGGGATCAAACTCCGACCGAAGATCGCTGGGATCTTTGTGGGCAATCCCGCCAGCACCGCAAGGCCGACGACCAGGGTGACTTCGACATACTCAGGACGGCGAGATGACTCGTCAGGGGCGCGCACCAAGAGCTGTCGCCAGACACTCTCGGTGCTGACTTTCGTGAACTCTCGGCTGAGCGCCTCGCTGTCGCGTATCCGCCGGACCGACACCAGGAAAGCGTCCTCGGGCGTGATGCCCCTAGAGGTGAGATCGTCGATAATTTTCGTCTTCTGTACCGGCGGTGCCAGTCAGCCGCTCCAGTGCATCGTGAACTACCAGCCACTGCGCTCGGAGGCGTTCCCACTCAGCCCTCCCGGCGTCGGTGAGCCTATAGTACTTGGGTCGACGTCCCGTCTCGGCGACCTCCCAGCGGGAAGCCACGAAGCGCGCCTCCTCGAGACGATGAAGGGCCGGGTAAAGCATGCCGTCCGTCCGGGCAAGACGATCGTCCGACACCTCAAGGACTCTCTGGATGATGGCATAGCCGTAGATGTCGGACGCGCGCAAGATAGCCAGAATGATCGGGGTCGCCGAGGCGGCAACTAGCTCTCTTGAGATAGTCATCACTTCTTCGACACCCCGGCGCTCCCCTGCAGAGAGTCGGGTACACCTAGCTCGACTATGCATAGCAGCATTATGTATATAAGCGGTTGAGTCAAGAGCGCGGCTACTCACATGAGGCGTTCGGGCGCGGTCAAGAGCGGGGTGCCTTCCTGACCGGTGCCAGTAGCACCATCAAGACCGCTGCTTTCATCACCACAAAGATGACCGGTTCTTGGATCTCATGAAACGTGAAGTGCGCATGCTTCCAGCTCGGGCGTTCGGTTCACGGAGCACCGACAGCTGTGGAGTGGCTCGTTCCAAGAGTGATGGTGTGTCTGCTCTCGCTGGAACAGTTGACCTGATGCATGGGGATTACCGTCTCTCTCCGTGCGTCTGCTGAACCAGCAGCGATCCCGCACGTATTTCTGTCTTGTCCGTGGTTGTGCTGCCTCCACCTTTCTACCGATCGGCTGCCTGGGATTGTCGCTGCATTTGCCACCCAGCTACTGAACTTGCCGGAAACAGTCGATAACTCCTCGGCGTGGTCACTCGTGCGCGCGGAGACTGTGTCTCGGACACCCGAGGTCCCGCTGCGCGAGCCGTTGTGGACCTGCGGGCCGGGCACGCCAACCTCGGGACGGTTGGTCGCGGGACTACCGGCCTAACTCCTGAGGAGGTGCTTCTTCATGCAATGGATCCTCTGCCAAGTACTGCGTTTGATGTACGGCAAGAAGGCGTCAGACCCAGAGATGGAGCGCGAGAGGAGGAGTTGGTATGGATGATAACGCGGGCTGAGTGTGAACTCCGCGATGACCAGCTTCCACTCGTCCACACCGCGGAAGTGGAACCAGAGGACCGCATCGGGAACCAGGCTGGCCACCACGAGCACCGCTATGGACATCTATGCGCACACGCTTCCGACCGTGCAGGCTGAAGTCGTGGCCAAGATCGACGCGCTTCTCGGCAAAGCCACACGGGAATAGCCGATTTCCGTCTCGGGCCCCGTGGTCAACAATGCGCCAGACCACACCAAAACCAAAACGGGAGGAGCCTCCCGTGGGCAAGCCCTACAAGCTGACCGAGAGTCAGATCCCCGAGCTAGACTTCGGCCTGGTCCACCCAGGTCCTGGCCATCTCCTCGATTCGGTCCCGAGCTGCACGGAACCCCTCCAGTCGCTCCTCAGCCGATCCCGTTGAACTGCTGGGGTCCTCGATGGGCCAGTACAAGCGCTTGCTCACTCCCGGCCAGACCGTAGGACAGTTTTTCTCAGCTTCGGCACACACGACGATGAGGTACTCAAAAAGGATCTTACCCAGATATTCGTCGATACCCTTCGCGCGCTGGCCCGACAGATCGTATCCCCTCTCGGCCATCACCTGAATGGCCATAGGGTCGATCTCCCCGGGAGTAAGACCGGCGCTGTGGGCTTCGTAGCGGCCGCCACCATAATGCCTCAGAAACGCCTCGGCCATCTGACTTCGGGCTGAGTTTCTGGTGCACAGAAAGAGCACCCTTGTCCTTTCAGGCACGTTCTAGCCCCCTTCTGCGGCCCCGTGTCTGGTGAGCAGACGGCCGACGCTTCCACGGGGACAGCGACGGGAGAGCAGGAGGATAGTACCCAGATGGAGCACAAGTGCGCCCGCCCACGCGGCCACCCAGGGCCAGAACCACAGATGGCTCGGAGCATTGGCGAGGTTGATCATAAGCAGGTTCCAGCTTCCGATGAGGAAGGTCACGAAGTGAAGCAGGAGACCTTCATGCCGGGAGAGAGGTCCAGCGGAGGAGTCCGCGTTTACCGGGAAGCCGATCACGGGTTCCGCCGCTATCTCATCGATGAGTTGGGCGGTCAGGCAGGGTTGCAGTTCTGGGCGAAATGGCCTATTTCCGCGCACCGGTGACCACCTTCTCTTCGGTCATGTCAGGCGGCCTGCTGCTGGGGGAGAGCCTGATCTGTGGCCACCTCGGCGCCGCAGTCGGGGCAGCCCAGGATGACGCCCTTACGGCCGTGCGTCGAGGCTGCAAGCGAGGAGCCGCAACAGAAGCAACGGCTGCCCACCTCGAGGGCAGCTATGAACTCTGCTAGAGTGCTTGTGGTGGTCGGAAGGGCGAGGTCAGAGGCCGTCTCCAGTTGTGCGACCGAGGTTCTCATCACACCCCCGTTGGCTCACCGGGAACTTGGTCTGCAAAACAAGGGTAGGCGATGTGACCTCGGGCTGTGTTAATGATGGGTTAAGGAAAGAGAAAAATCGCGTTGGGTGGCATTTCTCCCCGCTTCTTCGCCGTCATCTTCGCGGCTTTCTCCGGCGTATAAGGGTAATTTGTGTGCAGGAACCCGGACGTACGACCGGTTGCTATGGCCGGGAGGATGCGGAGTGCCCGGGGTTCCTCAGTGGCCCTTTGACCGGAGTGGTCGGTCTGGGCAGGGACTGGCCTTGGCACTGGACCTGATGTGCCCTTTCGACGTGCCTGTGTGCGTTACCATGGGCACGTCGCTCGCCACTATGATGCCCTCGCCATGGTCGGACAAGGCATCAAGCTGTCCCAGGGTTAGGTCGCCATCTGGGCTGGACTCCTGCTCGCCGCCCGGACCGTAGTGGGCGTGTGGGTCGGTGCTGCGGTCATCAAGAGATTCAAGGCCAAGACCCTCAAGCCCGTCTTCGGACTCTGCCTCCTCTACTTGGCGGCAAGGTCCATCAACCGTTAGGTGCTACCGAGCTTGCCCCCGAATTGCTCCCGAGCTCGCCCGAAGGACGCACGAACCCGGCCTCGTCGACCGGGTCCTCGGTAGCCGTTCTGAGCTTGCTGAAGCGGAGAGGGGGCGGAGAGGGGGGATTCGAACCCCCGGTGCTCTAAAAGAGCACAACGGTCCCTGACTAGGTACGAGAGTGATCCAAGCTGTGTGTAGGAGCGTTCTCCGGGGAGGGGCAGTAGATGTCGCTCCGCTGCCACGAGGAAGTCCTTGCCGGACCCGTGGACGCCGAAGAACTGTCCTTGTAGCTTCTCACCCGGAGTGACAGCACTGCCGCGACGTGGACGACCCATGTCACGACGAACAGGGCGAGGGCGGCGAGAATGAGGTAGCTGCTAAATGTGGCGATGGCCGCGACGGCAACGGCAGCGAACAGAGCCCACATCCCCAGAACCGCCCGTCTCTTGACAGCGAGCGTGTGCTGGTGTTCAGGGCACAGTGAGTAGGTTATCTTGAGGGGCCTACGGGCAGCGTAGTAGAGCAAGGCCACAGGGAAGACTGCCCAGATGAGGCCTACCCAGATCCAACTGGGATACCAGTAGAGGATGGTCTCCACACGCTTCCCACGGGAGGCGGCCCGGCCGCACTCCGCACACTGTGCTGGGAGTAGTATCGGCGACGTGCCGAGAATCGCTCCTTTGCCCACAGTCCAGTCCGACACTTGTTCATCTCCCGCGCGCGAAGAGACGCGCCGTTACCACGGGGTGCGGCGGACGAAACTGCTCCCTACTTCACTATACTCCTGCGCACCTCCAGAGGCGGTGCTCCCCACGCAGCCCGGCGTGTCTGGGGTGTTTGGCGAGTTTGCCACCGACTTGCCACCGAACTCGCCCGAAAGACGCGAGACCCGGCCGCGTGAGTCGGGCCGTTCTTGGCTTTCTGAAGCGGAGAGGGGGGATTCGCGCATCTTGCTTCGCAAGCTGCTGTCCTCGCCTCGCCGTCCGGCTCGGCTCAGACCGCTCGCTGCTTGACAGTCCGAAGGGACTGTCTCGCTGATGCTCACGCCCTCGCGGGTTCGGAATCCCCCGGACCTCGACGGGAGCTGCTTCGTGGTTCTCTTGCGGACCGCTATACGGAGAGGGGGGGATTCGAACCCCCGGGACCTCAATGAGGCCCAACGGTTTTCGAGACCGCCGCATTAAGCCGCTCTGCCACCTCTCCATGGTCGCAGCCTCCAGTCTGACCGGGGCCAGACTGCAGGATGTGGGAGCCCCGACCGCGACGGAAGGATTGTAACCGATGAGAAGGTGTCCGACATCTGTGGGCCTAACCGGTGTCGGCACGACTTGCGCCGATCCGGCGTCCGCGGCAGTGGCAAGCAGCGGACCGGGGATTTGGTCCCGGTGGGGCCGGGGGTGCCCGGCCTCGGGGCCAGAGGAACCCTCATTGCATTGTCAGGCTTTGCCGCGGGGCAAGCTACACTGTTTCCGGCACGGTCGTGTGGTCCTGTCGGCCGCATCCGCGATCCCTGGTGGAACATGTCCGCGGGTCGGCTTCTAGCGACTACAGAAGTCATCAGGGCATCGGGATACAGCGGCTGCGGTCGTGGGAGCAATCGGAGCAAGTTCACCGCCGCGCAGCTGCCAGTGCGGACCGGCACTGCCAGGTGGATGTGTGAGGAGGTATGTGGATGACCGAGCAAGGTCCTCTGTCCGGGGTGGTCATCGTCGATCTGAGCCGCGTGCTGGCTGGCCCCTACTGCACTATGGTGCTGGCGGACCTCGGCGCCCGCGTGATCAAGGTGGAGGCGCCGCCGCGCGGAGACGACTCCCGGCATTATGGCCCTTTTGTCAACGGAAAGTCGGCCTATTTCATGTCCCTCAACCGGGGCAAGGAAAGCATCGTCTTGGATCTCAAGGCGGAGGCGGACCGGTCCCTGTTCCTGAGACTCCTTGGCAAAGCCGACGTGCTGGTGGAGAACTTCCGTCCTGGGACCATGCAGAAGTTAGGGCTGGGCTGGGAGGAGCTGCACAAGAGGCATCCTCGGCTGATTTACGCGGCAGTGTCGGGTTTCGGGCAGAACGGCCCTTACTCTTCGCGCCCGGCTTACGACATCATCGTGCAGGCCATGGGTGGGGTCATGAGCCTCACCGGCCACCCCGATTCTCCACCGGTGAGGGTAGGCGTGTCCATCGGTGACCTGGTGGCTGCCCTTTTTCTTTGTGTGGGGATCAATGCGGCTCTCTATCACCGGGCACTGACCGGCGAAGGCACTCTGATCGATGTGGCCATGCTTGATGCTCAGGTGGCCATCCTTGAGAACGCCATCGCTCGCTACACCAGCACAGGTGTGGTCCCCCAACCCTTGGGTACGCGCCATCCCTCCATCACTCCGTTTGACGTCTTCAAGGCCTCTGACGGCTACGTGGTTATCGCTGCTGGCAACGACAGTCTCTTCGCCCGGCTCTGCGCCGTATTGGGGCGGTCCGACCTGGCTGCGAATCCTCTCTTCTTGAACAACGAGCTGCGCACACGGCATCAAGCTGCTCTCAAGGACGAGCTCGAAACGGAACTCGGGCGGCAGCCGGTTCGCCACTGGCTGGCCGTTCTGGAGGAGGCGGGAGTACCATGCGGTCCCTTGAACACGGTGGACAAGGTCCTGGCTGATCCTCAAATCAAAGCCAGAAACATGGTCGTGTCCACCGAGGATCCCGTAGCTGGCCTGCTCACCCTGGCCGGGAATCCGCTCAAGTTCTCCACTTTCCCTGATCCGACCACGCGCCCGCCGGCCCCGGACCTCGATGCGGACCGGGGTCGCGTACTCGATCTCCTCGCACCCGAAGACTGACCGAGCTTCCTCTAAGGTAGGCGGCTTCGTCGCTCGGGCCTAGCGTTTTGCTGGTAATCTCAATCGGGCAGTCTTCTCTACCGATATTTCCAGCGTGAGCACCTTTCAGATCATAGCCTTGGCCGTGGCTGCGGAGGCGGTGACCGTGATTTTGCTCTTTGTGGCCACGGTCTTCGTCCAAGTTCGCAAGTCTGGCCCACAGACCAGGCGGCTGCATGCTCTGTGGAGCGAGCTTCTTCCCATCGCCCTACAGGGATCTCGTGACGCGACCAGCCGCCTGCGTGACAGCCTGCGCTCACGGAGGGCGCGGCGGGTCTTTCACGATTTCCTGGACGCCGAACTTCGCCATAGGTCAGGCTACTCTCCTTTCTCCCTCCGTGAACTCAGCCGAAGCTTAGGTTTCACCGCCTGGCTGGAAGGTAGGATGCGGGGTTCGCGGAACCTCGTGGAGCGAGCGGCAGCTGCCAAGACGCTGGCCAGACTCCAGGAGGAGAGTGCAAGATCGGTAGCGTTGAAGCTGCTCGATTCTGGGGATCCGGCCGTGGTGCTGGCGGCGGGGTATGCCGTCGCTGCTTTCAGAGACCCCTCTTACCTGCTGCCGGTCTTCCGGGCTGTCTATGACCGCACCCCGCTCACGCTTCATGGTGCCGCAGAACTCCTGTCCGGCTTTGGAAAGGAGAGCTGCCCGGTCATGCTAGGGTTGCTGCAAGGCGTGGTGCGCCGGCTTGGCGAGGGGCGGACATCCCCCTCTCTCGACCGGCAGCGAGAGGTGGCAGAGGACGACACGGCCGCGCAGGTGGTGCTGATCGACCTGCTGGCCTTCTTCCACTATCAGCCCGCGCTGCCGACCCTTCTCGCACTTCTTGACCTGACCGAAGATGTGGAGGTGACCATCCATCTTGTCAAAGCCTTGGCTAAGGTCGGGGACTACCGGGCAGTGTCCAAACTGGTGGAGTTGCTCGAGCATTCCAACTGGGTCGTACGCAGCCAGAGTGTGCGGGCTCTAGCCGCTCTGGGGGCGCGGGTGGCTTGCCCGGCCATACGCGTCTTGCGTGAAGACGGAAATCTTGCGGTGCGGACGGCCGCAGAGGATGCCCTAAGGGTTCTGGAAGTCATTCCAGAGTCGCAGACGGCCGCACGCTTGGGGGGGACCGAGTCCGGCCCAGGCCCGGAGCAAGACTTAGTGGGTGGTGGCCAAGTGAGTCATGACCAGGGGGATTAGTTTCATGAGGCAGTTGCTCATCGATCTTAACTACCTCTTCCTGGCCTACTTCGTGTTGGTCAACGGCTTCTACCTCTTGCTGGTGATTCTGTCTTCGCGGGAGGTGGACCGTTACAGCCGCATTCGGGCCATGACCGAACACCAGGGGGTTTTCGCCACCACGTTCTACAAGCCGGTCAGCGTGATCGTACCGGCGCATAACGAGGAGGCCACCATCGTCCACACCGTGTCCTCGGTTCTGGCCGTGCGCTACCCCGAGTTGGAAGTGGTGGTGGTCAGTGACGGGTCGACCGACGGCACCCTGGAAGAGCTCATCCGTGCCTTCGAGCTGGTGCCTTCCTCTCGGCAAGTGACGCTGGATATCCCCTGTCGGCCGATTCGGGGTCTTTACGAGTCTCCCACCTATCCGAGTCTACGGGTGGTCGATAAGGAGCAGGGTGGCAAAGCCGATGCTTTGAATGCCGGAATCAACGCCAGCTCGTTCCCACTGGTGTGTAATATCGACGCCGACTCCGTCATCGACGTGGATTCCCTCGTGCACATCACCCGTCCCTTTACCCGGGATCACCGGGTGGTCGCGGTGGGCGGCGTGGTGATGCCGGCGAACGGCTGTGACATCGAGAACGGAGAGGTCAAGAAGGTGCGGGCACCGCGCAACAGTCTGGCTCGATTCCAGACAGTGGAGTACTTGCGGGCCTTCCTTTTTGGGCGTATCGGCTGGTCCCGGCTCAACAGTCTCATGATCATCTCGGGCGCGTTCGCCATCTTCCGGCGCACTGCCGTGGTGGAGGTGGGCGGATACCGGACCGACACCGTGGGAGAGGACATGGAGCTCGTCCTCCGTATGCACCGGATCTTTTCCGACCAGAAGAGACGCTATCGGGTGCTCTTCCTTCCTGACCCCATCTGCTGGACCCAGGTGCCGGAAGACTTGAAGAGTCTCAGTAAGCAGCGGCGGCGTTGGCAGCGAGGGTTGGCGGAGAGTCTTTTCAAGAACCGCCGTCTCTGTTTCAACCCCAAGTATGGAGGTGTGGGCCTGCTCGGCTACCCCTTCTTCGTGCTGGGCGAGCTCCTCAGTCCGGTGGTGGAGCTTTTCGGTTACGCTGTCGTCGCGGTCGGCGTCGCTCTAAATGCAGTGGACTGGCGGCTTGGTCTTGCCATCCTAGCCTGTGCCATGTTTCTGGGCAGCATACTTTCCCTCTCGGCCATGTACTTGGAAGCCAGGAGTTTCCAGAAGTACCCCAGTGTGCGGGACGTCATAGTCCTCTCCAGTTACGCCCTCTTAGAGTCGTTCGGCTACCGACAGCTCCACAGTCTGTGGCGATGCCTAGGGCTGGTGGACTACCTGCGTAAAAGGGAGTCCTGGGGTCAACCGCGGCGCATGGCCTTCCAGCGGGAGTGACCGCCGGATCGGCTGCGGGTCGGCTGAGCGGCATCTCGAGAGGGAAGCGCGGGAGGCTCACAGATGCTTCCAGCACACTCCCCTTCCGCGGTCTCCAGCTCGATGGTGGCGTGGGCTATGTGAAAGCGCTCGAGAAGCATGCCCTTGATGTTCGTCATAGTCCGACCCAGCTCAGAAAGGGCAGCATCGGCCACCACGACGTGGGCGGACAGGGCCAGGTCGTGGGAGGACAACGACCAGATGTGAAGGTCGTGGACGTCCCTCACCGCAGGAATCTCGGTGAGCGCTTGCCGGACTTCGTCGAATTCCACGCTCTCTGGGGTTCCCTCCATCAGCACATTCACGGTTCTTCGGATGATGGCGAAGGCTTCCCGCCCGATCCACAGCGAGACTACGATGGAGACGATAGCGTCGGCATAGCTCCAGTCGAACAGGTAGACCACCAGACCGCTCAGGGCCACTCCCAGACTCGTGGCCGCATCGCCGACCAGGTGCAGGAAGGCACTGCGCAAGTTGAGGTCGTCCCTGTGGGCGCGCAGAAGGAGAGCAGCCGTGGTGTTGATGACCAGTCCCCCGACGGCAAAGCCGACTACCCAAAGACCCAGCACTGGTCGAGGATGAAGCAGGCGGTCGATGGCCTCTACGATGATGTAGACGGAGATGGCCACCAACACGGCGGAGTTGAACAACGCCACCAAGATCTCAGCCCGCTTGTAAGCGAAGGTACGAGTGGGGGTAGCCGGCCGTCGACCTAGGCGGACGGCCCAGAGACTAAGACCCAGGGCGACTACATCACTCAGGTTGTGGGCCGCGTCGGAGAGGAGACCGAGACTGTTGGCGATGAACCCCCCGGCCACCTGCAGCAAGGTGATGACCAAGTTGAGGAGCAGGCTGACGATCAGTCGGGCGTCGGGTGCAGCGGGGACGACCGGGGCGTGACGATGGTCGGAGGCTCCGCTCGCAGTCACGCTATGACGATCTCCTTGCCCACCTGCAGAGTGCGGCAGCGTTCTCCGAGCTTGCTCTGGAACAGTCCCAGGCTCCAGTCACAGCTGTCGTGACCGGAGACCGCCACCAGTCCCAGGTCGAGATCGGCCAGAAAAGCCGCGGCCGCCTCCGCTTCTCGCCGCGTTATTCTCTGCCAGGGTAGCTTGCCGTTGCCGATGATGTTCTGCCCGCCTTTTCCCACGCGTGAACCGGTGACCGGGAAATGCAACCCACCGATCACCCCGTAGAGAGGCAGAGCGGTGACCGCTTTGGCTCGGGCCACTAAGCGAGCGAGGGTGGGATGGCCGCAGCCGACCACCATCACGATTCCCTTGCCCGCCACATTGATGAGGAGGGAGTGCTCCTGGATAGGCCCCATCTTCCAGATGGCACGCGTGAGCGGGCCCGTGCTGGCTACGCCTTCGGCCAGTTTGCGCGGCGCGGTGACCACCTCCACTCGGGCCTGGGGGTGGCGCATCACGGTGGGGACATAAGCGACAAGGTCGGGAAGCTCCACCGGTCCCGCTGAAAGAGAGAACGAACCCTGCTTCATCTCCTCGGGCCCGCCCACATGGTCAAGATGCAGGTGCGAGATGAAGATGGCGTCGAGGTCTGCTGGCGAGAAGCCAAGGGCTTCCAGGTTGCGCAACAAAGGCGAGGGATGTTCGTGGCGGGCGTTCAGCCCCACGTCGAAAAGCCAGGTCTTGTCGTCGATTCGGAGCAGATACGAGACGCCGGCCTCGGTAGCCAGGTGTTCGCCACTGTCGCTCGGGTCTTCATGGCCTGCACTCAGGTCCCTGCGGGCCGAGCTCGAGTCTTTGCCGGCCGCGTAGTACTCGACCGCAGGGAGCACGGAAAGACGCGAGCAACTGCCCAAGTCTTCTAGAGGGCTCACCAGGGTCTCTGCCCACTCGCGCTCGGCTCTTCGCCGGTCGCGCAGAAAGGAAACGATCGTCCACGGCTTGGCGAGACCGACCAGCGCCCAGTAGACTGCCCAGCCTTTGTCATTCATCGGCGAATTCTCCGCCAGCGCGTCGCTTTGCTGCAAAGAAGTCGTGTAAGAGCCGCGAAGCTTCCAACGCCATCACTCCCGCCCGCACTTCAGGTCGATGATTCAGAGCCGGATGGTCGACGATGTTGAGGATGGTGCCGGCCGCTCCGGCTTTTACGTCGTCTGCCCCGTACACCAGCCGCTTGATCCTAGCGAGCACGATAGCGCCGGCGCACATGGGGCAGGGCTCGATAGTGACGTAGAGGGTGGCTTCTGGGAGCCGCCAGCCCCCCAAGATAGCCGCCGCGTCGCGAAGCACTAGCATCTCGGCGTGGGCCGTGGGGTCGTACCGGCGCTCCCGCTCGTTGCCGCGGGCGGCTATCACTTCGCCACCCACCACCAGGACGGCCCCCACAGGGACCTCACCCTGTTTGGCTGCGCGCCTTGCCTCCTCTAAGGCTAAGGCCATAAACTGCCGGTCGTCGGCCAGGATCTCCGCGTAGCGGGGGCTGATCAAGCCTGCTCACTCCCGTCTGGCGAGGCCGGCTCACCACCGAAGAGGCAGCGAAAAGAGAACAAGCTCTCCTTACGACCGATGGTGAAGTAGGCCAGCGGTCCCAACCAGTTGATGAAGACCAAACCTGCCCACATCCTGCGGTCGCCGCGCACCTCTTCGGGTTTGCGGTGGGCCAGGTCCCAAAGAGCGGCGGCAAGAAGACCCACCTGGAGAGCACCGGCTATGATCAGCCCCGCTTTCTGACTGTCAGAAAGGTCCGACCACTTCTTTCTAGCCATCACTCCTCCCCTCTCGGCGAGGGCTCAGGGATGCCCTTTTTCGACGCTGCTCCTAGATGATACTCCGCTCGTTTTGCGGCTACGTCGTCGCGGCTGATCGGCTGCGCCCCAAGAATGGGCTCGCGTCGCTCGTCAGGGCGAGCTAGCTCGGTATCACTTCGCTCGCCAGAGCGTGTTGGCACCGCTGGCTACCAACAAGGGCCGGTCATGCCGTCTTTAGGGTGAGCGGAGCTCACGAACCTCGGTCCAGGTGCCGTCGGAGTAGAAGATACGAAGGGTGTGCACCTTGTCGCCGTGTATGTCGAGCTGCAAAGCGGCCACCCCGTCTTGGGGGATGGCGAACTCGATCTCCTGCCGCGTGGCCGAAAGGTAGCGCAAAGCGAAGTAGGCAAGAGGCCCCAGCAGAGCGATTCCAGTAGCTACGGCGGCGATTACCAGCATCACTTTCCTCCCTGGCCGTGCTTCACTTGGCCCAAGTGTAGCGCCCGGGGCGGACAGCAAAGCCTACGGAGTGAACCGCCAGCGATGAACACTGCGGAATTTGCGCCGAAATCCACGCTGGGCAGGCAGACAGGAGGCCCGTGACGGACCCTGACGGATGCTCCTTGGCTTCGCGGTCATAAACTGCTTGGGGGCGCTTGACAGGTTACCGTAGTAAGTATTCACTTTGTTTCGACACGGACTACCGGCGGGGTCGGTCTCCGCCTTGGGCGGAGGCGGCTGTCAGCGCTTCCACCTCACGCGGTCCAGCCCCGCGATCCGGTCGCAGACCAGACTGTAAGGAGGGCACGCATGTTCACCGAGATTCTCGTCCCCGAGATCATGGACTCCATGCTTCCCAGGGACTTCCCGTTCGAGAAGCTGAGTCAGCCGCAGTACAAGGTGAAGGTGGAAAAGGACGTCTTCATCGAAATGCGGGATGGTGTCCACGTAGCGGTCGATGTCTATCGCCCCGATGCTCCTGGGCGCTTCCCCGTGCTTTACGCCTCTTCGCCGTACCAGAAGGACCTCTACTACCTCCCTGCGTGTCCCACTTTCCACATGCGGGAGACCAACAAGATCGAGTGGTTCGTGGAACGTGGCTATGTCTACATCAACCACGATATACGAGGAACCGGGAGGTCGGTGGAGGGGCAGTGGCGCTGGCACAGCATGGCAGAGCGTCTCGATCATTACGACGTGATCGAATGGGCGGCTGCTCAGCCTTGGAGTAACGGCAAGGTGGGGATGATCGGCGAGTCGTACTATGCCTGGACGCAGTGGATGGCGGCGTCACTGGCCCCGCCTCATCTGGCCTGCATCGCGCCCTTCGACGGCGGCGCCGACATGTACCGGGATGTGGCGTACCATGGGGGAATCTTGGCGAGCGGCTTCCCCGCCAACTGGCACCTCACCGAGATACGGGGGCATTACCATGTGGGCCGCAAAGGTGAGGCGCCCCAACAAGGCGAGTGGGATCTGGCTTGGAACGTGATCAAACACCAGACCTACGACGAGTTTTGGGAAGAGCGCAATCCGGATTTCTCCAAAATCAAATGCCCCGTATTCAGCATCGGCATCCTGCACAAGGTGGGTCTGCACCTGCGTGGGAACTTGCGCGGCTATGAGGAAGTGACCACCCCCAAGAAGCTCATGCTCTGCCATGGCGACTTCGAGGGGGATGAGGTGGCCATCTTCGAGTCCGTCCAGGTGCGGAACTTACTGCTGCGCTGGTATGACCACTGGCTCAAGGGCAACGACACCGGATTCATGGAAGAGCCGCCGGTAAACATCTTCGTGCGCGGCCGCGAGCGCTACCGGCTGGAAAACGAGTGGCCCCTTGCCCGTACCCAGTACACCAAGCTGTATCTTTCGGGGGCCAAATCCGGAGCGGTGGTTTCGCTCAACGACGGAAGCCTGAGCTGGGAAGCACCTGTGGTCGAGAACGCTTCGGTCACTTATTCCTACCCCGACCCCGATTGGACCGGCTTCTCCGGGGTAGGCACCGCTGTCATGGAGAAGGGCATCCTCAACCCCTGCAAAAAGATCCTTACCTTCACTACGCCGCCTTTCGAAAGAGACACCGAGATCATCGGGAACATCGTCCTAGTGCTCTACGCTTCTACCGACCAGACCGACACGGAGTTCCTGTGCCGTCTGTGGGACCAGCTGCCCGACGAGAGGCAGGTTCCGGGTATGCCCCCGGCAGGGCGCATCCTCACCCGCGGCTGGCTCAAGGCTTCCCATGCGGCCACCAAGGACCCGGCGCTCAGCAAGCCCTACCGCCCCTACTACCGTCATGACAAGCCGGTCCCGCTCGAACCGGGGAAGGTCTACCGTTTCGAGATCGAGGTGTGGGGGACCTCCGCCTGCCTCCTTAAGGGTCATCGTCTCCGGCTTGACCTGGCCAATGGGGACTCCAACGCGCTCGACTTCGGCGGCCACTACTACGGTCTCAAAGTGGGAAGCGATACCATCTACTTCGACAGGGACCGGCCCTCGCATCTGATCCTGCCGGTCATCCCGGAATGAGGGGGCTGGGGCAGCGCCGGGCCGGGTAGTCCAGGAGAGATAGGAGGTCGCTCACGAGACGTCCGTCAGACAAGACCCTTGAGCGTACAGGCTTGGTGTTGCTCGGTGGGGGTGTCTTCCTGGTGATAGTGGTGTCCTGGGCCGGGCTCTATAGTCAGGGCCTGGAGTTGGGGCTCATCGCGCTCGGCTTGGTGCTGACGGTCGCGGGTCTCTATCTCAACCGGCGCTACCGGAAGACGGAAGAATGACCTCGCTGGCCGGGCCAGCCTCAGTCAGGCTGGGTTCTCGACCATGACCTCGACGAGGTGCGGCCGCCGCTCCCGGCGGGCGTCAGTCAAGGCTGCCCGGAGGGCCTCGCCTACCCGGGCGGGCTTGGTCACTCGCTCGGAGACGACTCCCATGGCTGCGGCCAACCGCGAGAAATCAGTAGAGGGATCATCGATCTCCATGCCGACGTGACGCTCGGTCAGGGGATAGTCTCCCAAGACCAAGCGACGGACCAGCTTGACCTGTCGATAGGTGCCGTTGTTGGTGATGACGAAGGTCACCGGCACCCGGTAGTGGGCGGCCGTCCACAGGCCCTGCAGCGACCAGGCCGCCCCTCCGTCGCCTACGACGGCTAGCACGGATCGGTGGGGAGCAGCCAGCTGGGCGCCCACCGCCAGAGGAATACCCCCACCGATACTGCCGCCTTTGCGGGAGCGCAGGTAAGAGCCGGGGCGGTCGAAGCCGACGATGTGGCGAAGAGCTTCGGAAGAAGACCAGCACTCATCGACCACGATAGCCTCGGGGGCGACTTCCGCGAGAGCAAGTTTGATCTCCTGCATCAAGTAGGCGACGGGGACGGGCCCCGCGGGGTCTGCCTGCACCTGTCTCCTAGCCGACTCCAGCGCTTGGGTGAAGCGGCGCTCTCGAGCTGCCTTCTCCTCAGCGATGGCGGCCCGCCGCTCTTCGCTTCTGGCCTGGTAATGGGGGTCGCGTTGGAAGGCGACAAGGGCCTCGTTCAGCTCCGCGAGCGCGGTCTTGATGTCAGCTTGAACACCGCAGTCGGTCACCAAGTTCTTGCCCAGTTCCCAAGGGTCGTCGTCGACGTGAAGCACCTTTATGTCCGCGGGCAAGGGCGACTCCGGGTTGAAGAAGCCTTCGGCGAACAGTGAGCAACCCACCCCTATCAGTAGGTCAGCCTGACGGAAGGCTTCTTTGGCAGCGGGACTAGTGGGGTCGAGGTCACCTAGATACTGGGGATGGCCCACCGGGAAATTGACGTCGGCCATCCAGGCTTGGTAGACCCGGGCGCCGATCAGCTCGGCGAACCTAACTACCTCCTCCACGGCTCCGCTGCGAGCCACTCCGCTCTCCACCATGAGCACCGGGTGCCGGGCCTCCCGGAGGAGGGCCAGGGCTTGCGCAAGCGCCTCCCGGTCGGGGCGCAAGCGACTGCGCACCTCCATACTGGGGCGCGGATCGGACCCACAATCCTGGAGAAGGACATCCTGGGGGAGCGAGACCACCACCGGCCCCGGAGGGGATTGCTGGGCGGACTTGAAAGCGCGGCGAAGCACAGTACCCAGGTCTTCCGCATGCGCCAGCTCGGTAGCCCACTTCGCGTACAACCGCCCGGTACCCACGATGTCGCCGGAAAGATGGGGGTCCCGCTGTAGCAGCCGAGAATCGTTCTGACCCACGGTGACCACCAGGGGGACGTGCCCGTAGTAGGCGTTGTACAGGAGAGGGAGGCCGGCGGCTATGCCTGGACCAGTGTGCAGATTGAGGAAACCGGGCTTGCCGGACACCCGGGCGTAGCCCTCGGCCATGCCTACGCAGACGGCCTCGTGCAGTCCCAAGACGTAGGTGAGGCGCGGACACTCCTCCAGAGCGTCCATGAAGTGGATCTCGGTAGCTCCGGGGATGCCGAACACGTACTTGACCCCCTCGGCACAGAGGAGGTCGATCAAGGCCTTCTTGCCCAGAGTCTTGCCCACGGGTGAACTATACCGCGCCCGAAGCTGTTTGGAGACCACACAAAGGTCCAGGATGCCCTTGTGGACGATGCGCGGGTCTACGTCCTCTATGCGCGTATCTCTTCGCGCATGAACAAGATGTAGCTCAGCGTGAAGAAGAGCAGGCTGACCCCGATGAGCGAGATCACTTGCGGCCAGATGAGAACCAGACTCTGCCCGAACCCGAGCGGTGTGGCCAGAGCGCGGTCCACCTGCGAGGTGAGGATCACCCCGAGCGACCGCACGTTCGGGTTGAGCAGACCGGTAGTGGCCTCACTGTAAAGGGTGATGGGCGAGATACGTTCCAGCCGCAAAGAAAGGCGCTCGTGGCGGATGATCTCGGCTGCAGTGGCATCGTCCCCCGCAGGGGCGATGGCATTCACCACCAAGCCCACGATCAGGCTGGCGAAAATGGCGAAAAAGAGCCAGAACGCTATGGAGGCCAGGGCTGAGGTAGCCGCCTGTTTGAAGAGCACGGAGAACAGTTGGGCGAGGGCAAGCCAGAAACCCACGTAGACCACCGTGAGCACGATGAACATGATGAGGCGACCTATCTCTTCCGCTGAAGGCGGCACTCCCACCAGAAGTATGCCTACGCCTCCCACGATGGCGACCAAGGCTGTCAGAGCCAGGCTGACTACGGCCAGGCCAGCCAGGAACTTCCCATGGAGGACAGCATCCCGATGGATGGGCTGGGAGATCAGGCGGCTCAGAGTACCGTGGGATCGTTCACTGTTGACGGCGTCGAAACCAAGAGCGATGCCGAGCAGAGGCGCGAGGAAGGCTACGAAGCTGACCAGCGAGGGCAGGTTCTCCCCTGAGACGGTGAAAAGGCGCAAGAACGGAAAGGACACGCCGGAAGCGAATTGAGACGCCGCTTCGCGTATGGTGGCGCTGGCGGCATAGACCGCCGCCACCGAAGCCACCCCGATCAGGATCACCAAGATGACGAAACGCAGGCCGGACAAGTGGTCGGCCAGTTCCTTGCGGGTGACCGGGCCCACTCCTAC
>OGCI01000801.1_pt1 | contig 31474 bp, 33 predicted proteins | sample 1570021 | NCBI WGS metagenome assembly OGCI01 (sample SAMN06264664, study PRJEB24512) | hot springs metagenome | isolation source: Hot spring water | place: South Africa: Tshipise | collected 2015-06-21 | reverse complement strand
TTTCATGTTGTCATTCCGGCGCAGGCCGGAATCCAGGAAAGGCCTTGAAAGCCACTGGATACCGGCTTCCGCCGCTATGACGAACAGGGGCGCTAGATACCGGCTAGAGGTTATCCCGTACACAGTATGGGACCGGTATGACGGCATCCAACGTCTTTTGGATAGCAGCGGCTACCTGAGGAGAGATCAGTAGAATACATTTTATGAAAGAAAGTAATTTCATTAGGTTATTTCTCTTGAAGAGAGGTTTTCAGAATAGTGTTGACCGTGGTGAACAATTAATGAATTCAATAGGTTGGCTGCGTCTCATTTCACTGCGATACCCTTTGAATAGGCCACGTCGGCGCCTATTTCTGCATAACGGGTTCAACCAACACGCCGTCTATTTCCAAATCGAATTTCAGGCGTTTGGCGGCCTCTTTCGCCTCGGCGACGTCGTTGAAAGGACCGGCGATGACGCGGTGGATGTCGTTCGTCGATATCACTCTCGCCGGTATGGGCGGGCCCTGGTGGTTGATGATGGCGGCTAATCTCTGCGCATCTTTTTTGTCCCGGAGACGCGCCGCGAGGACATACCACGCATCGTTTCTCAGTTCCGGTATTTCCGGCTTGCCGTACAGTTTCGGCGGGCGGCTCACTTCGACGATCTCTCCGATTCTCTGCACGCTCCCTTGGCTGATCTCCAGGATCGGCACCGGGATCCCCTTCGCTTCAGCTACTACAGCACGCACCTTCGACCAGTCGAGCGTCCGCCCGGATTTTTTCTCGATATCCTTGAGCTTCGCATACAGCCTTTCCGTCGCGGCACGACCGACGTCTTTGTCGGGAGTATGAGCCTCGAGGTACACGACGCCGTCACGTTTTCCGATGAGGTACGGCCGGTTCACGATGGTTACGGGCGTCCTCAACGGCGCATTTTCATAGAGCTTCTTGATATCCTCCGGGTAAAGTCTTATGCACCCATTCGTTGCCCTGAGACCTATGCTCGCCGGTTTATTCGTGCCGTGAATCAAATACCCCGATTTGCTCAAATAGAGGGCATAGTCTCCGAGAGGATTGAGCGGTCCCGGCGGTACCGTCGCGGGGAGGGGGTCGCCTTTCTTCCGGTGATCCTCGGCAATCGAGGCGGGAACAAACCATGTCGGCCGGACCTTCTTTCGCTTTACATACATCTGCCCCAAGGGGGATGAACGTTCTTTCGTCCCCACGCCGATAGGGTACGTCGATACCTTGCCGCCTCCCCTGAAATGGAAAAGCCTCATCGTGGCCAAATTGATTACGATACCGCTCCTCGGCGCATCGGGAAGAGTGAAGCTCGTGGGCAGGAGCAGGCGATCTCCCGCTTTTGGTACCCATAGATCTATTTCAGGATTCGCTGCACTGACAGCATTTATCCCCAGGCTGAAGTGCCGCGCGATATCCGGGAGCGAGTCGCCCTCTTCGATTTTGATAATCGTCAGACGGCCGATGACATCTTCGTCACTCGAGAAGAAGAAATCATTTCGTTCAAGCTTTTCCTCCGGATAGCTCGGTAAGGGAGGATGTTCTCTCTTGGTGGTCTTGTAAGAGGCACAGCCAGATAATCCGACGATGAAGACGAGCAGCAGCGTGATATGATATCTGAGGAACTGGAGCAACAGATGACCGACCCCGTGCGTGCTGCCGGGGCAGTCTATTCTACGCGAAGAGGGCAAATGACTCCCCGAGATATTTGTTATATGTCGCCCCCGAGCGAGCGGTGTCGCACGGGGCCGGGCGCACCATCAACCGTGCCATGTCTCTCCAGTAAAAGGCGTTTGCTGCTATATTATTATAGAATAGATTATAGAGTATGAACTGGCATTGCCGGATGACAACGTAAAGGAGGTATGCATGAAACGAAAAACCTTATTTCTCGCGATTTCCCTCTCGTTTCTCCTGTGCACGGCGAATGCACGTGCCGCGGTCGACGTAAGCATCTCTGTCGGGGTGCCGCCGCCAGTGGTGTTCACAGCACCGCCTGATGTCGTCGTAGTACCGAGCGGTCCAGCCTATGTGTATTTGGTGCCGGGTAGGCCTGGCCTCTATTTCTACAACAATTTTTGGTACCGATTCCATGGCGGACGCTGGTACTGGGCTCACTCGTACGACGGCCGCTGGAGGTACATCGAGACGCATCTCGTCCCGCGATATATCATCGATGTGCCGACGGATTACTGGCGCCGCCTGCCGCCCGGTTACAACAGAATACGTTACAACGATCTTCACAGACATTGGTACGGGTGGGAAAAGAACCGTCACTGGGACAAGTACGATTGGTTCAAGCGTGAGCAAAAACGTCGCCACGCAGCGGAATTTCGCCGCGATTGGGACAGGTCTCTGCCCGATAAATCCCGAGAGTTCAACAAAGATCGGATGAAGCAAAAGAGTCGAGGAAAAGAGAAAAGACACGAAGGCGATGGAAAGGGGAGGCAGGATCGGTAGCGCATACTCCTATCGGAGGACAGGGCTTCCTCTTCTGCGGGCTTTGACGCCACCCCCGCGAAGCGGAGTCTGCCACACGTGCGCGCGTAACTTTCTCCCGGTTTCTTCAGACGTCTTTTAAAGAAACTGGCGGGTTTATATTTTTTTCTCGGAGACCAGCCGCGCAAAATGCTCGAAAGACCTGTCGTATGTTCGCTCGGCATCTTTGGGGAAGCAGCAGGCGGGAAGCTGGCGGCTCCGTAAGTGATACATCAGACAGTCGCAGCAGACCCCCTTTTTTTCGCAAGGATGATAACTGCAGTTGCATGATTTAAGATTCTTTTCTTTCTTGCACTCCATGACAAGCCCTCGGCGGAATTCGAAGATGAATAAAGTGTCCCCTTCTTTCGTCAGAAGGGGGACGGAAACACGTTCGACTGCTGATAGTATAGCAAAAAAGGGTAACGGTCTCTAAAAGCCGCTGTCGAATATCAAACGGTGGGCGGTTGGAGCTCGCCACGAGCCGCGGGGGCATCTTCCCACGATTGCGGCTTTGCCCTCGGCGCGAGGATCAGTTTTTCCGCCTCTTCCGTATTGAGCGGGTGGGCAAAGAGAAATCCCTGTCCGAACTCGCAGCGCATGTTTTCCAATGCCTTCAGGTTTTCTTCTTTTTCGATTCCTTCTGCGATCACGTTCAGTTTCATATTGTGCGCCATCGTGATAATGGACTGGACGATATCGAGATCTTTCCCGTGACCGACGAGACGTTTTATGAATGATTGGTCAATTTTCAGCATGTTGATGGGGAATTGCTGGAGGTAACTGAGGGAAGAGTAGCCGGTACCGAAATCGTCGACGTGGATTTTCACCCCGACGTCTCTCAGCCGCGAGAGGATGGCGCCCATCTGCTCGGTATTTTCCATCATCACGCTCTCTGTGATCTCAAGCGCCACTTGTTCGGGGGTCATCTTCGTCTCCCGGAGAATGGTTAAGATCTGATCGACGAATCCGGGATGTTTGAAGTGGACGGGGGATACGTTGATGCTAATGATGAGAGACGGATCCGAAGCCGGATCGTCGAGCCATTCCCGCATCTGTCTGCACGCTTCCCGAATGATCCAGACGCTCAGCGGTATGATGAGCCCCGTCTCTTCCCCGAGAGGAATGAACTCCATGGGCAGGAGGAGACCGCGCTTGGGGTGATTCCAGCGGACGAGGGCCTCGAACCCGATGACGGACTGGTCGTTGAGAGAGAGAATCGGCTGATAGTAGAGGACGAACTCCTGGCGTTCGATCGCGTGGCGCATGTCAATCTCAAGTTCGAGACGATCGAGCGCATTCACGTGCATCGATTTATCGAAGACGAGGCAACACGATCGCCCGCGCAGTTTTGCGTGGTACATCGCCGTGTCGGCGTCACGGAGGATCTCTTCAGGATGCTGATAGTCCGGAGTGCTGATTGCGATCCCGATGGACGCGCTCACGTACAGTTCATGGTGCTTGAGAAGGAATGGTTCCGCCAGGATGTTGTTGATCCGTTCCGCGATTCTCATCGCATCGTTCTCCTCCCGAATGCCGTTCAGGAGCATGGCAAATTCGTCACCGCCGAAACGGGCGATCGTATCATCTGGGCGCATGTGTGTTTTCAATCGTTTCGCGACGAGGACGAGCAGTTCGTCACCTGTGAGGTGTCCGAAACTATCATTGATGTTCTTGAACCGATCGAGATCCAGGAAAAGAATAGCGAAGAGGTGGTCTTTTTTCCTCCTCCCCCGTATGAACGTCATCTGGAGCCGGTCCATGAACAGGGCCCGGTTCGGGAGTCCCGTCAGGGCATCATAAAAAGCGTTCCGAATGAGTTGTTCCTCAGTTTTTTTCCGTTGAGATATGTCCGTCAGAGATCCTGCCATGCGAGTGCTCACGCCGTCGTCATCCCGTACGGCCAGCCCGCGACTCAATACCCAGAGATATTCGTCTTCCTTGTTTCGCAGCCGATGTTCGTTCTGAAAGTGCGGCGTCATGCCGTCGATGTGGTCCGCGATATCTTTTTTCAGCTTGTGGATATCTTCCGGATGGACGCGGTGAAACCATTCGTGCAGAGTATTTTCTATCTCCTTCTCGCTGAATCCGAGAATCGACTTCCACCGGGGTGACAGGTAGATCTCGTTCGTGAGAAGGTTCCAGTCCCAGAGCCCATCGTTCGAGCCCCGTGCAGCGAGTTCGTAGCGTTCCTGCGTCTCCTGCAATTCTTTCTGTACCGCTGTCCGGTACGCTACTTCATCCTGAAGCCGCGCGTTAGCGATCGAGAGGTCGGCAGCCTTTTGGTCTATTTGCCTGCGATAACGAAAGAAGAGCAGGATCGCGCACAGCAGGATCGTCATGCTCCCGAAAAGCATGTAGACGGTCAGATCGCTGAAGATGGGCAATGTGTATTCAGTGGCCGCGAACGCTGTCCCGGCTATCGGTGTGTGGGACAAACCACCGAAAAGTGCCGTCGGCGCCGTCTTAAAGGAGCATGACGATTGGTTCCCGTGCAGTGACGTCGAATGTGCCGTGCCGATTATCTCGTCCATTTCGTTACTGTCGCTATGGGCAAAGCAAAGCAACTTCTGTGCCTCGATGAGTTCTCGCCACTATCCGAGAATCAAAGGACAAAAAGAGCGATCCGGGATCGGCGTCGTCCCTTCGCGACAGAATGCGTCACGCGTGACGACTATCTTCGGCAGTCGGGGTCGGGAGCATGGATCGCCGGAAGCACCTATGTCGTCGATGGCGCACGTCCCCGGAAAGTATCTCGCGGGGCTACGCGAGATGGCTTGCTGCGATCTCGAGGGCTTCCCGTCGGCTGTGAGATCGCATCGTTTCAAACAGCTCACGACACTGGGAAAGAGAGAGGCGATTCACGAATCGCGTCACGGCTATTTCATTTTCCAAATGTGGGGCACGTACCGCACGCGATGGGAGCATTTCGTTTTTTTCGAGCAACATGATGTAGATGAGACTCCTCGCGGCGAGCAATCGCTCGAAGGATACGTTTTCTCTTTTTCCGAAGACGTAATGGAGGGTCAGGATATCCCCGGGAGCGAGAACATCCTGCTGGCCCGTCAGGCGTTCGTATTCCGGTGTCATGAGCGTCTCCACGCGCATCGTCCATCTCCCCCGACACAAGTTCCGCAAAATCTTGACGAGAAACCGATGGATCCCGCCTGTCTCGATGTAGTATTTCTTTTCGTCGCGGACGAGATGTGCGATCGCGTGTGCTCTCATCGTATCGCGAATGCGGAACCGCACGGCATCGCTCGTCGCAAAATTTCTGACCGATTCGATCACCTCGTCAAACGGCGCCGTCATGGAGGCCTCGTAGTAGCGAAACAACGCTCGCGTAGCCTCTCTTTCGGCTCGGTAAACGATATTCAATGACGGGCTCTGTTCGATGTCTGACGGTTGTTTCCCTTCGGCGAAGAGCGTATGGATGCAGATCAGTCTTTCCAGATAGGGTTCGACTTGCACGATCTCCTTGCCCCGCGCGTGAAGGCTCCGGAGTAAGCGATAGTAACGCTTCGAAAACTCAGGGAATTCGAAGCCTTCTTCCAGGATATAGGTATCGACCGACATCTTCTTTTTCAGCAGGGGGAGGAGATTTTCATTGGGAGCTTCTTCGAGCACTATGACGTCATGTTGTTCCATGAATGGCAGCGCGAAAGGGATGGTCTCTGCACGGTGCGAGGTGAAACAGACGGTAACGACCGGTGTCATCGGGAAGGAGGGTTCCGGGCAATGAGGAGATGACGAGAGATGCGTCATCTCCCCGTTCCCGCAGGGGGTCTTCTCTATCTATTTCTTGACACCATGCTCTTTATACCCCGCACCCTCTTCGACGAACATCGATTTTGCCGCGCCGCACACGGGACACACCCAGTCATCGGGCAACTGCTCGAAAGGCGTCCCCGGCTTGATGCCGGAATCCGGATCTCCCTGAGCGGGGTCGTAGACATAACCACAGGCCGTGCAGACATACTTTTTCATAATTCCGTTCTCCTTTTTTATTTTCTATCTCGCAAAATGGGACGCTCCTCGGCTTCACGAGCATCCGCGATCAGTCGTGCCGAAACAAGAGGGGGCGCTCCGACGTCACGCCCCCCGAGGTACAAAGACTTTTCACTAACAGGAACTCTTGCATTTGCAGGTCAATGATACTCTCTTCGAAATCTTCGTGATCTTCACGGCGCATACCTCCTTTCGTAGGAGCCTCTGGGCTTCATGCCCGAGGTTGTTGAGTCGCTTCGCACGCTTCTACATTTTCAGTCTACCACGCCAGCGCCATTTTGTAAATTAATTTTTATATATATTGTTGTCGGTTGTCCCGGCCGTCCTTTTCCATGTGAATTGCCCGGTTGTCCATTCGTGGATTCGAGCCGCACGGTAGATGAAGATATCTTCAAGCTGTGCTTTCACGAGTGCCCTGTGCGCGAACCGACCGAGAGTCCCAAAAGGAAGTCGGTACGTCACAATGTCCACCATGCGGGTGCCCTCCGTCACTTCTTCGAACGTATGGAGATGCTCCCAATAACGGTAAGGGCCCTGCACTTGTATGTCGGTGAACCGCACGGGAGGGTTGTATCTTATGATTCTGCTCCTCCACCGTATTTTCCATAACCACGGCAACCATCGAATGGTGTACTCGTATTCAGCACCCTCGAAAACGGTTGCCCCAGCGTCAGGGTCGATCATCCTGAAATCGAGCCAATCGGGAGTAAGCTCGGAAAGGTTTCGTGGATCCTCAAAAAATGCGAAAACCTGACGTCGCGGCAAAGGCAGAATCTGCTCTGTTTCGAGCTGATGGGTGTTCGGATCGATTGTTCGGAATATCATGCCGAATCCACGGAACGTGCACTGTTCTATTATAAATGTAATGATTCCCGGGGGAGAGGAGTTCCCCATTAGCGGAAGAACTGCAGCAGGGCGATGACCTGTCGCTCGCACAGTGCACGGCAGTTAGGGTTACCCTCTCCGGAGCACTTTGGCGAGAAATATCGGACAGTCATCATACCTCTCCGTGCCGCACCGCGTCGCTATCAAGCGGTGATCCAAGGACATCGATGAGAGGGACGCGAGGCAGGTCGATCCCCCGACAAACGGACAGCAACATTCCGTGCGGTCATGAGGAGCGTGTGCTTCGTGTATCGTTCTGTTCATTCTGTACCTCCTTTCCCATCAACAATAGCAAACGCATGTTACATGATGATGAAGGTGCCGTTACATTTCAGGTCGAGCGAGCGGCCGTTCGTGCGCATTCACGGTCCGGAAACTCATGCGAATCGGGTTCTGATCACATGGGCGAGTCGGTGTGGCCAGGACCAGAATCCCGTTTCAGGAAACGGGTACAAACGCGATTCTTTGCCAATAATGTAGCGATTCCCCCGCCAGACGACCGTCGTGCTCACGAACGGGACGAACCACATGAACCCGATAACCATGTCCTTGAGCGGTGTGAGGACATACCAGAGCGGATGCACCGAGCGCGGAGCGGATGTCGACAGTCCATCCCGTTGTTCAGCGATGCTGTTGTTCGCTCTCGCAAGCATTTTCCCTATCCACATATCGCTCGCGCTCTTCACGGCGCTGACGAAAGCGGTGAAAAAAATCGTCGTACGCGAGATCTCGAGGAAGAGGAGCGGCAGGAGAGAAACAAAGACGGGATTCGCGATCAGTTCGGAGAGATAGGAGAGCCCACCGATCTTCCATCTCAGTTTTCCCCACCGGGAGTGTCGGTTGAGAAACCTCCTGATATCCCAGTGGTCATTGACGTTTCTGACGAGGTGGTGAGAGAGCACCACCTTCTTGCCGCCCTCGCGCATTTTCTTGCCGATGAGGTAATCTTCCGCGAGAACGTCTTTGAACTCGTGCAGGCCGCCTATCGCCTCGAGATCGCTCTTTTTCATGAGCATCGACTTCCCCACGACGCAGGGCATCTTGAGAGTTCTGTTGAGAAAACAGACACTGCCGATGACGAACGAGTTGAGATGGAGGTTTTCCAAAACCGCTCCGAGAGAGCGCCCTCCCACCCCAACAATCACGTTGCTCACGAGGCCGACGCGGGGATCGGCGGCCTGCGAAGCGATCGCCTTCAAATAGTGCCTGCTGACGTGAACGTTGCTATCGCTGATGAGAATCTGTTCGTACTTCGCGCGCCGACATGCCGGTATCAGATTATTCACCTTCGGATTGAGGCCGTCGGTGCACCGTGCGATGAGTATCGTGATATCCTTCCCGGGATACTTCTCTTTCACTTTCTGCGCGACTTTGTGTGCCGGGTCGTTTGGATCCTGGAGAGCGAAAATCACCTCGTATGCCGGATAGTCCTGCGCGCAGATGCTCTCAAGATTATCGAAGAGGTTGTCGTCGAGACCTTTCAGAGGCTTCAGGACCGAAACGGGCGGGAAACGGACACCGTCCTCAGCGGTGTCACCCGGGAGAATATTGTCCTTTCGGGAGAGGGTCTTGTGCACGGCCCAGACCTGTGCTGCGCACGCGGCGAGACCGACCAAAGCGATACAAAAGAAGATAGACGATAGTTCCATGCGTTCTCCTTCCTCAGTTTCTGAACAGGGTGATGGCAACGCCCCTGTTATGGCGTATACACTGCTTGACCGACTTGACGGTCTTCTCGCAGTTCAGTAATGTCTTCCATGAATAGATGTGCCTCGTCCTGTGGAAGTCGCTGTTGGCGACATACGGGAATTTCTTGAGGCTGATGACGTTGAATACGTCGTCCCTGTTTGCGATTTCCCACGCATCGATGTACTTGGCGTACTTGTCGCGGTTATTCCAGAGGTAAAGGGTGTCGCGGCTGAGGGGTTCGGAACTGTGGTGCGGATGGCAGGCGACGATGAGCGCATCCTGCTCTTTCGCCGCCAGGAAAATCTTCTCGTAGCTCCAGCACGCGGGGATGAATTCCTTGACGTCGATGAGAAGGATGTGCGCCGATTTTTCTGCCGAGAGGTAGTTCTTGCTGATCTCGACGCCCGGAATGACGAGCATGCCGTACTTGTCGCGGGCCCGCATGGACTCCTCCCTGATGGCTCCGATGTACGTCGAAAAGTTTCGCTCATTGATCGAGTAACGGAAGCGATGAGCGAGCTTGCCGAAGGAGCTATCCCCGTTGACGACGTGGTCGGTGATCGCGATGACGTCGAATCCCGCCTGACCGAAGAGGTCGACCGTGCGCCGGAGTTCGACCGATCCATCGGAGTAGGTCGTGTGGATGTGGAAATCGCAGAGTAACATTAATAGAATGATAAGAATTCTTAATTACATGACGATGACAAAACGATGAAATGTTCGTTAAAAGCGGCGGCTTTTGATGAGGTAGGAATAGTAGAGTGCCGCCTTTGTCGGAATCCGCTCGAGGGATGAAAAATCCACCCTGTAGAGACCGAAGCGGGCATCGAGACCCCGGAGCCACTCGTAGTTGTCTATGAGCGACCAGTAGAAAAATCCCCTCACGTCCATCCCGTTCTTGATGCACCGCTCCAGCACGTCGATATGTCCTTTCATGAATCGGATTTTCTTTCTGTCGTTGCGCGTGGCGATACCGTTTTCGGTGATGATGATGGGGAGGTTCAGCTTCGAGGCGTACCTGAGGACCTTCTCGAGGCCGTGGGGATGGATCTCCCACCCCATGTCGGTGAGACCGTACCCTTCGATGTCGTGGTGACGCAATTCCACGCCCATTTTCTTGAGGGGATTGAACCGGATGTGGATCCGCGTGTAATAGTTCACCCCGAAAAAGTCGAGTTTGTTCTTTACCGGAACGCTGATGTGGTAGGTTCTGCCGAAGGGGAATCGCACCTGCAGGTGGCCCGTAAGGAAGGCATCGAGCAGGGAATGGTTGTAGAAATACTTCGCGATTCTGGCGAGCAGCCTGTCGAGTGGGTTCCACCTCTTCCACGGGGCGAGGGCGGCCATGTTGTGCGCGACGCTGACCATTGCCCCGGGGTCGCGCGCATGGATAGCGTCGTACGCCTTCCCGTGGCAGGTCAGGATGTTTTGGAGCGCCGTCACCGCGAGGGAAACGTCCCGGAGGCCCGGCGGCATGCACCCTTCGAGGTACCCGCCGAGCACGAGCACGTACGGCTCATTGAACGTGATCCAATACCGCACGTTCTTGATGGAGGCAAGCAGCTTTTCCGCAAAGAAGAGGAACTTCTCGACCGAAGCCTTCGTGTGCCAGGGGTATTTCCTTATGAACCAGAGAGGGTGCGTGAAGTGGTGGATCGTCACGATCGGCTCGATGTCGTTCGCTTTGAGAATATCGATGATTTCTTGGTAGTGCGTCACGGCCTCCTCGTTCCACTGGCTTTCGTGCGGTTGTATCCTGCTCCACTCGATCGAGAAGCGATACGCATTGACACCGAGTTCTTTGAGGAGCTGGAGGTCTTTTTTATAGAGGTCATAGTGGTGGGTGACCTGTGGCGCTTGCGTGAGGATAGAATCCCAGGAAGCCCAGTCAGCGTGAGGAGAGCCCTCGAGCTGAAATGCGGACGTCGCGACGCCCCAGAGGAACGGTTCTTTCATGTCGTTTCCAAAAAAGATGCCCTCCCGCTGGCACGGGAGGGCGGAGGGGTCAACAGTGCTCTCTATCTGGCCTAAAGAGCAACCTGCAGGGTGAGCTGGATTCTCTGATCGTCTTTCTTGGTCGGGTCTTCATAGTTCACGTGGTCGTAGTCGAGGACGACCATGTTCTTGTACCGTTTGTCCAGGTGATACGCGGCACCGATAATGTATCTCGTATTCTCGTCATCATCGCCATCGGTATCGGGGTCGAAGCGGTCGTACCGTCCGATGATGCTGACCTTCTTGTGGGGTTTCACCTCTGCGAAAATGGAGTACCCGTCCTTGTCTTTTTCGTCATCGCCCGCCTGATTCCCTTTGCCCCAGTAGTACTGACCGGTGAGCACCACGTACTCGTGCTCGAAACTCGCGAAGCCCAGATTCGTCGTCCAGTCGGGCTCAGTGTCCTTATTGCCTTTGCCTGTGATACCGAAGTAGGAGAACTGGAGGCCCGGGATGATGTCAGGGAGGGGTCTCACGGTCAGCCGCCCTTCGAGCACTTTGTTCTCGTTTTTCTCCGAGGCGTGATACCCCCCGCCGTTGTAAAGCCCGACTGCCATGCTCCCGTAGCGACCCGGATAATAACTGTTGACGTTTTTCTTGTAATCGTCGCCCATTTCGCCACCGAACAGCGAGATAAAGGTGAGCCCGAAATCTGCGGAGTTAAAGGTGCTATTTCGTTCGATGAACATTGTATCCTGACAGCGGTACCAGTTCACATGCTCTTCGTAGTCGAGCCACGGCATATGAACGACGCCGAACTCGACAAACGGCTTTGTGAAGAAGGCGAAGTCGGGCAGTTTCATTTTCGCGTACGCGTACTTTATCCTCACCTGGACCGAGTCTGAAAGCTTGCTGTCTTTGATCGATGCCTGGGTGGTGTCGAACGTGATGTGGGCATCGAACCACGGCATGAGTTCCTTGGTAAATCTGAAATAACCGCGCTTGATCGCGAACTTGCTTCGATCCACGCCGTCCCCCGCACTACCGCCCACGTCTTTCCCTTCCCCGTCCATGTAGGACAGATACCATAAGAGCCCGAATTTGATCCCCTTCAGTGCCTTTACGACCTGTTCGATGTCCTTCTGCGATACCTCCTGATCGGCTGCCAACGATATCCCGGTAAAGGACAGCAGCCAGAGCAGACTCACAACGATGGTGAGTGCTTTTTTCTTCATAGACGCCCTCCTTGTAAAAAGTTTTCTTGATATGTAGCAATCAGAGGATTGCAATCCCGGTTGTGCGCACCTGTTGCTTATTGCCGCAAAAACTTTACCGTGTGAATGTTACAGAATTATTAAGGGCAGGTTAATTTTCGGTTAAGAAATCCGGCTCCCGTGACGCCGGTTCACTCGTGCGGGCATATGATTCGGATCGTGGTGCCCTGGCCTTCGACGCTCTGGATATCCATTTCCCAGCCATGGGCTTTCACCAGGTGTTTGACGATGGCAAGTCCGAGACCGGTGCCGCCCAGTTCCCGTGAGCGCGCCCTGTCGACACGGTAAAATCTCTCGCCGAGGCGGGACAGATGTTTTTTTGGTATCCCGATGCCGGTGTCCTCTACCGAGAGGACAACAAGAGGCCGGGCGTTTTCGGGGCCGGCCGGTTCAGCAGGTGCGAGTGGGCCTGTTTCGCGCGTCACGCGGACCGTCACGCCACCGCGTTCCGTGAACTTAATGCCATTGTCGACGAGATTGATGAGAATCTGGATGAGGCGGTCCTTGTCCGCTTTAAAGTCTGTGACGTCGGGGGAGATCTCCTTCCTGAGAAAAAGTTTTTTCTCCTGGGCCTTCTCCGCCAAGACGGTGAAGACGGTATCGATGATATCGCCGACATCGACGACGTCGGACTGAATCACGACATCCCCAAGCTCGATGCGCGAGAGGGTGAGAAGATCGTTCACAAGGGAATTCAGTCGCTCACTATTATTCTTGATGGTCGCAAGAAAACGGCGGGCGTTCTCACGGTCATCGATCGCGCCATCGAGGAGGGTCTCGGTGAATCCCTTAATGGCGGTAATGGGCGTTTTGATTTCGTGGGAGACGTTTGCCACGAAATCTTTCCGCATCTCTTCGAGGCGTTTCAGCCGGGTGATATCGTGGAACGTGAGGACGATCCCGCTCAACTGCCCTCCCCTATCCTGGGCGTAGAACGGCGCCGCCGTCACCATGAGGCAGAGATCCCTCGGGTGGGTCACCTCGATCTCCCGGGAGATTTTCTCTTTGTTGACGGTCACGTGGTCTATCATGTCCATGAGTTCGGCCTTCCGTATGGTCTCCATGATCGTCTTTCCTTCAACGCCCGAGGGCAGATTAAAGAAACGGGCGACGGCGTCGTTGCTGAGGATAATGTTCCCTCTGAGGTCGGCGAGGATCAACCCATCCGACATATTCCTCAGAATCGCTTCAATCTTCTGTTTCCCTTCCTCGCTCATCTTCAGTTTCTCGTGGAGCTTATGAGCCATCTCGCTGATATTTTTCCCGAGTTCTCCGAGTTCATCTTTTTCCTTTAGGAAAAGGCTTCTCTTGGCATTTCCGGCCGCGGCTTCCTTCGAAAAGGCCATGATTTCCTCGACCGACCGAGTAATGCGCCTCGCCTGGAGCAATGCGAGGAGGATGGCAATGGATGAGACGCTCACCACAACTGCGACGATCTCAATCCTGACGCGATTCACTGCCTTCTCGATGTGCTCGAGGGGGACCGCGAGTCTCAGGAACGTTCTCTCGGTGTCGGGCGCGTATGCGATCGCGAGATAGAAGAGATTTTTTTGCACTGTCGCGCTGAAGCGTATCGCCGAACCGACCCCCGCCAAATCCGCCTCCCTGATTTCCGGCCGGTGTCTGTGGTTCTCTATCTGCGAAGACATCTCGTCTGAGTCGCCGAGTACTTTCCCGGAAGCGTCGATGATCGTCACCCTTGCGCCTATCTTTTCTTTGTATTCTCTGCACAACTGGTCGAGGTCGCGGTTACCAGATGCCGTGACGAGCTCCGCAGCAAGTCGTGCCTGGACGGTGAGATGCCTTTTGAGATTTTCGATATAATTTTTCCTGAGGGTGCTGGAGAGGTACAGCTCAAGAATGCCGAGGGAGAGCGCCGCGATCACGAGGTACCAGAGGACGATTCTCCTGAAGAGCGTGCGCTTCATTCCTTCGCATCGAAGAAGTATCCGATACCGCGCATCGTCTTGATATACCGAGGCTGTGCGGGATCGTCCTCGATCGTCGACCGGAGTCTCCTGATATGAACGTCCACGGTTCTCGGCTCCACGAACGCTTCATCCCGCCAAATCGCGTCGAGGAGCTGATTTCTGCTGAATACCTTCCCCCTCCGTTCCGCGAGGAAGAGCAGAAGTTTGAATTCGGTGGCACTGAGTTTGACGGGTCTCGACTTGACAAAGACGACGTATCGCTCCCTGTCAATCCGCAAATCGCCGATCGTGAGTATGTGCTCGCCCGTCGGCTTCCCTTTCGTTCGTCTGAGCACGGCTTTCACTCTCGCGACGAGTTCTCTCGGGCTGAATGGCTTTGCGATGTAATCATCGGCCCCCATCTCGAGACCGAGTATTCGGTCCACTTCTTCTCCTTTTGCGGTGAGCATGATAATCGGCAGGGAAGAGGTCCTCGGATCGCTCCTGATAATTCTGCAGAGCTCCATCCCCTGGATACCGGGAAGCATCAAGTCGAGGATGATGAGGTCAAAAGCGTCTTTCCGTACCTGTGCGAGGGCCGTTTCTCCGTCGGGAGCCGATTTGACCAGAAACCCTTCTTTCCTGAGGTTGTATGCTACTAATTCGACGAGATCGGCCTCGTCATCGACGACGAGGATCTGTTTGGGGGTTTCCACAATAATACTTATAGCATTAATCTTTTCGGCAATGCAACACAGCCTAGCTCGATCGTTGCCTCAAGAAGAAATCGCACTGGTTGACAGGAGAACAATTTTTTTATAATCTACTTTTGCCTCAAGAGGAAGGTAATGAAAATTTTCCCCAAAGAGAGCGACTTTTTCACGATTTTTGAGAAGGCAGCCGCGAACGTGAGCCATGCCGCGACCCTCCTCGTCGGAATCATGGAACACTTTTCGAACCTCGATGCGTGGGCGCGTGAAGTGCACGAACTCGAACAGGAAGGCGACGTCTATACTCACGACATTATCAGGAAGCTGAACAAAACCTTCGTGACGCCGATCGACCGCGAGGATATTCATGCCCTCGCGTGCACGCTCGACGATATTCTCGACCTTATCTGGGGGACCGCGGACCGGCTCACCGTTTTTAAATTGAAGGAGGCGACGAAGTGGGCGGTAACGATGTCACGGGATCTCCTCACGACGGTCGAGTTTGTCGAAAAAGCGATCAAGAAGCTGAAGGAGAAAAATTACGCGCACATTCAGGAGTACTGCATCGAGATCAATAAACTCGAAAACAGATTGGACAGGGGGTTCAGGGATGCGCTCGGCCACCTCTTCGACGAGGTGCAGGACCCCATTCTCATCATTAAGTGGAAAGAAATCTACGAACATCTCGAGGATGCGTCGGACAAGTGTGAGGATGTTGCCAATATACTGGAATCGATAGTCCTCAAGCATGCCTGAAATTGTCGTTGCAACCGTCGTTCTCGCTATTCTCTTCGATATCAGCAACGGGTACAACGACGCTGCGAACGCAATCGCCACCGTCGTCTCGACGAGGGTGCTCTCGCCGGCCCAAGCGGTTCTCCTCGCCGGATTGATGAATGTCCTCGGCGCTTTCCTGACGACCGCCGTTGCAAAAACGATCGGGAAAGGCATTGTCGACCCGGCCGCCATCACGGAGCGGGTCGTCATGGCCGCTCTCGCATCAGGGTTCATCTGGAATACCCTCATGACCGTTATCGGCTTGCCGGTGAGCGCGTCGCACGCTCTCATCGGGGGGCTCATCGGCGCCTCCGTCGCGCACGGAGGATATCACATTCTCAATATCGCGGGATTGAAAAAGATATTTCTGTCGCTCGTCATTTCGCCTCTCTTCGGGATTATTTTTGGGTTTCTCTTCATGAGCTTTCTCCTCAGGCTCTACGGGAGGCTCCCGGGATCGACGATCAACAAATATTTCGGCAAACTCCAGATTCTATCCGCGAGTTTCATGGCATTCAGTCACGGCTCGAACGACGCCCAGAAGGTCATGGGCATCATCACGCTCTCCCTCGTGAGCGGAGGATACCTTCACACTGTCGAGGTGCCCTTCTGGGTGATTGTGATATGTGCCCTCGCGATGGGCTTCGGTACGGCAATGGGCGGCTGGAAGGTCATCAAGACGATGGGGGTGAGCATGCTCAAGTTGGAGCCGGTTCACGGGTTCGCTGCGGAGACATCCGCCACGGCCGTGATCCTCGGCGCGAGCCACCTGGGGCTCCCCGTCAGCACTACACACGTCATCGCAACCGCGATCATGGGGGTGGGTTCCACGAAGCGTTTGACGGCTGTGCGGTGGGGGATCGGGAAGAAGATTGTCAATGCGTGGATCGCGACCCTGCCGGCATGTGCGCTCTTCGCCTGGGTTATCTCACTGATCCTTCACTCTTTGCTGGGATGAGAGGAGTGCGCGCCCTACGCGGGCTGCGTCTCCGCCGCCAGAAGGGCCCTCAGAGCATTTTTTGTGATGCTCCTCTCGATTCGCACTCCCCCGACACGCACGGGTAGTACGCAGGTTATTTCACCGGCAACCGCTTTCTTGTCGAGTTTTATCGAGGCGAGGATGTCATTTGCGGAGATACCGTGCGGAATGCGTGAAGGGAGGGCGAAGGCTTCGATCAGCTCCCTGATACGAAGCGCGTCCCGTGGCGCCAGAAACCCGAGCATCTCCGAAAGGCGCGCTTCCATATGCATCCCGATCGCGACGGCTTCGCCATGGAGAAAACGGGTGTACCCCGAAACGGTCTCGAGGGCGTGCCCTATCGTATGCCCGTAATTGAGGATTGCCCGCAGTCCCGATTCCCGTTCATCCTTCGCGACGACATCGGCTTTGATGTCGCATGACCGCCAGATGATGTGTGCGAGCGCACCGCTCTCCAGGCGGAGAATACCGTCCCTTTTGCCTTCGAGAAAGGCGAAGAGATCCTCGTCGCGTATCACGCTATACTTGATCACTTCGGCGAGTCCCGCCCGTAGTTCCCGCTCCGGGAGAGTCGTCAGCGTATCGGTGTCGATCCAGACCATGATAGGTTGCCAAAACGTCCCGATCATGTTCTTCCCGAGCCGGTGATTGACCCCGGTCTTTCCACCGACCGAACTGTCGACCTGCGCGAGGAGGGTCGTCGGCACGTGCACGCAGGGAATTCCCCGCATATAGGTCGAGGCGACAAAGCCGGCGATGTCGCCGATGACGCCGCCCCCGAGAGCGACGATTGCGGACGACCGGTCGAGTCCAAATTCGAGGAGACGGTCATAGATATGCTGCGCCCACTCGAGGGTCTTGAACTCTTCGCCGTCCGGGATTGTGACGGTGAGGAGATCGAATCCCGCCCCGCGGAGTGAACGCGCGACCCGCTCGCCGTAGAAGGAGAAAACGGTGGGGTTGCTGACGACGGCGATCTTCGGACTGAGCGGGAACGAGACGAGCCTTTCTCCTATCTCGTCGAGGATCCCGCTCCCTATGTAAATAGAGTAACTTCTCTCTCCGAGGTGAACCCGTACCGTGTTCGCAATCATTTTTTTCGGTCTCTCCTTGCGCGACAGGAACGCGATATGCCGGTGAACGCGAAGACCACGGAATGCGACAGACCGCTCGGTTAACGCGCGCCTTCTACCTTCTCCAAAATCTCCTCCGCTATCTGACGCGGGGTCTTCCTGTCGGTATCGACGATTATGTCCGCTTTTTCGTAGTACGGCATCCTTGTCCGTAAGAGTTCCTTTATCCGCTCGATGGGGTTCGCGACGCGCAGCAAAGGTCGCTCGTCGCTGTCCCGCACTCTCGACAAGATCGTCTCCGGAGACGCCGTGAGACAAACGAGGATTCCTCCCTTCCTCAGCGCATCGACGTTTTCTCGCCTCAGGACGGCCCCACCCCCCGTCGAGATGATCGCGTTTTCCGCGCGCGTGACTTTTCGGATCATGTCTGTTTCCAATTCCCTGAATTTCTCTTCGCCGAATCGATCGAATATCTGATTGATGCTCATCTCTTGTGCTTTCTCGATCTCGGAGTCCACGTCGATGAGCACCCTTCCCATGAGGCGGGCGAGTTCCCTTCCGACCTCGGTTTTCCCTGTCCCCATGAAACCGGTGAGCACGATATTCTTCATCATCGAGAATCGTTTCGAAGTGAACAGCTTCCCATTCGAAATCGCTTGGGATATTCTATGCTCTCCCGTCCCCGAGGTCAATCTGGTATAGTCGTATTGTATGGCGAAGGTTATCGTGGGAATGAGCGGGGGCATCGATTCTTCTGTCACCGCGCATCTCTTGAGGGAACGGGGGTACGACGTCGAGGGGGTCTCCCTCCTCATGTACGAACCACGAAAAGGGGAATCCGCACGGTGCTCTCCGAGAGCGATTGACGAGGCAGCGGGGATCGCACGAAACATGGGGGTACGTCACGAGGTCATCGACGTGAGGGAAGAGTTTGCGGCGCAGGTCATCGAGCCGTTCCTTCGCGCATACCTCTCGGGGGTCACGCCGAATCCGTGCATTCTCTGCAACCGTTCTGTTAAGTTTCCCGCCCTCCTCCGGCGAGCGCTCAGCGCGGGGGCGGACTTTATCGCCACGGGGCACTATGCGCGGCTGGAAAGGCAGAGGCAGTCCGCCGGCAGCGTTGAGGACGTAGGCGCGGATTTCCCACGGGAGGCAGAGGGGGTCCCGCTTCTCAAGAAAGGCATCGATCAAAAAAAAGAGCAGTCGTATGTGCTCTACGCATTGTCGCGGGAGACCCTCTCGGCATTGCTCTTGCCATTGGGCAATTATATGAAGCAGGCCGTCAGGCGGTTGGGAGCCGAGATCGGTCTTCCGCTTTCAATCTGTGCCGAGAGCCAGGAGATCTGTTTTCTGCAGGGCAAAAAGTACCTGACATTTCTCCGGGAGGGATCCCGGGCGATGATGGAACCGGGGCCCATTGTCGATCAGGAGGGAAAGGTCATCGGGAAGCACACGGGCATCTATGGGTATACGATCGGTCAGCGGAAACGACTTGGCATAGCCTCACAGCGGCCTCTGTACGTGACCGGTCTTTCCGTCGGGAGCAATACCGTATTCGTGGGGTACCGGGAGGCTGCGGAGACGAGGGAAGTTCGTGTCGATGAGCTGAACTGGCTCATCGACATGGAGACGGCTCGAGAGGGAGAAGCGGCGACGTCGTTCAGAGCGACAGTGAAAATCCGTTCCACGATGCGGGACAAGCCGGCAACGATTACCCTGAGATCGCCGATTTCTTCTCCGAAAGCACGTGAGGAAGGTCTCGCCATTCGGCGGCGCGTCATTGCCGACATTCTTTTCGATGAGCCGCAATGGGCGCCAGCGCCGGGACAGAGCGCCGTCTTCTATCACGGTGACACCGTGATCGGGGGAGGAATCATTCAAGAGCGGATGCCGCCGTAGAGTGGCCCCCGGTCGGACCGATCATGCGCTACCCGCCACTCAGCACATGATAGTGAGCGCGTCAGGAACGACCTCGATTGTGGCAGGCGTTTCTCCAACGTAGTCGCCGTCTATCTGGACATCGGCTCGACCACCCACGTCGATGCGTTCGGCTTTGAGATACTCGACATCCCGATAGCGCAAGTGGGTCCCCGTCACCACGCCGAAGACGTAGCGGAGGATTGACATTCTCTTCCTGCTCTTGAAGATGCAGAGGTAGAGAAAAGGGCTCTGCAGATCCGCATGCGGCGTTACGCTGAAGGGGCCGCCGTAGAGTGCCGCATTCCCCGCGACGCCGGAATATCCCTCGTATGTCCGACCTTCGACGGAGAACGTCAGGAGAGATGGACGGAACATCATGAGGGATTTGATGCCACTATAGATATACGCCGCCTGACCGGTACTCTTTTTCAACGATTCGCTCGTCCCCCGCACCGCCGTCGCATCGAACCCCATCCCCGCCATGAGGATGAAATATCGGGAAAAAGGGAGACGTGGACCCGTGAACGTGATTTTCCCGAGAGAGACCCTCGTGGCGTTGCCATGCGTTGCCTTTTCCATCGCGGACCGGACATCAGGGGCGACCCGCAATTCTCGGGCGAGAACGTTCGTCGTGCCGAGCGGGAGGATTGCCATTGGGACGTCGCTTCCCGCTAAGGCGTTCGCCACCTCATTGAACGTGCCGTCTCCGCCGCAGGCGACGACGAGAGAGGGCTTCCTGCTCAGCGCCGCTCTCGCAAAATCTTCCGCATCTCCTCTCTTTTTCGTGAACACTGCTTCGGCGTGGTACCCGTTCGACTGAAGATAGGAGGATGCCGCTGCGACTTTCTTGTGCGACGCCTTCTGCGCTGCGGGATTAGCGATGAGGATGACCGAGGATTTCATCGATCGAGCGTGTCCCCCGGCACGGAGCGATGATCCCTACCATGACCGGGATGGTTTCAAGATACGCGATGATGTCAGCGACATCCGCTCCGTCACGCACGAAGAAGACCCTGCCGCCTTCCGAACTGCCTCTTTCCTTCATGTGCGGGATGCGAGTGTACCCGAACGTTTTCGTCGCGATGTAGCCGGTGGGGTAGCCGGGATCATCGGAGACGCAGTACTCTGCAACGATGTCGTCGTGGGAGATGACTTTTGACGCGAGGGTCAGCGCTTCTTTCACCCGGAGCGTATTGATACCGTAACGCGACAGCCGCCGGGAGAGGAGCGCTGATGCCGTTGCGGTCATGCCGAGGCGTGAAACTCTCACCCCGCGCTGTCTGTCTGGATCGACGCGAATCCCGGTGCCGGCGCGTATGAGTGCGGCTCCCCTCATTTCGCCTTTCTCGATGACCGAAAAACCCCTTGTGATCGCCCTCGGGCAAATCCCGAGGAACGAAAGCATTTTTCGAACGATCCGTCGGCTCTCGTCCGGCGTGCGGGAACGGAGTGTGCATACCGGAAGCGAGGATATCAATCGTGGCCGTCGCGCGATCCGTTCGAGTGTCACGACGATCTTCCCGGGCATGCCTTTGGGATGCGTCAACGCGCGGGCGACGTAACCGCTGATGACCTTTTGCATCTCCGACGCGGGGTAGAGTCCTTCGGCGCCGGAAATGTGGACTTCGGTTGCCCCTCTTGGCACGGTGCGCGGTATACCATCAAGACGCGACGCGCGCATCCGAATGCTCCAATACGATTTCATCCTGCGTTGATTATAACGGCCGGGGAGTGCCTTGACAATTGTCTGCGCGGGGAGGAGTCCCGATCAGTCGAACAGCGATGCGAGCGTCGATGCCTTCTCTTCTATGTGCCTGGCGACTTCGTCCTGCTGGCTCCGCAACTTGAAGAGTTCGTCCGCAATGTCGAGAGCGGCGAGAATGCTCGCCTTTACGGGAGTGATGTTCGGTACGGCGTTATAGACCTCCTTCAGCTTTTTGTCGACGAAGGAAGCCAGTTCACGTATGTACTCTTCGGGTGCATCCCCCCTGATCGTATACTTCTGTCCGAGGATGTAAACTTCCGTACTGCCCATCGTATCAATCAACCTCGAGCGTCTCGAGTTCGCTGAGGAGTGATTCGAGTTGATGTCTGATCGCGTTCTTTTCCGCCCTGAGCAGTTCCACTTCCTGGCTCTTCTCGTCGAGGAGTCGCTCGAGTTCGCGGATCTTCCGCTCGAAGAGCGATTTTTCCTCTTTCAGCGTCTTTACCTTTTCTATGGCGACCGAAATCTTTTCTTCGAGGCTTTTCAGTTTTTCCAATGGCTTGACCTCCTTTGCCCCGTCTTTCGACGTATCTCTGAGCTGGTCGTCGTCAAAGAGAGATTTCCTGAAAACCATCGTACCTAACATACCAAAAGAATCCGCGGTGAGCGCGGATCGATAAGGGATCGTTGGCGTACCTTTTTTTATACTCGTAGAGGCTCGCGAGCACCCTCTTGACGTACTGCCGCGTTTCCATGAAAGGGATGTCCTCGATGAACTCGTCTGCCGATCTGTACTTCCCCTTTTCGAGCCACTTTCTGACCCTCTCCTCGCCCGCGTTATACGCGGCGATCGCCTGCGGGTACGAACCAAACTCCCTGAGGAGCGCGCGGAGATAGTGTGCACCGATATGGAGATTTTTCTTCGCATCGGTCAGGTCGTGAGAACGGTAAATGCCGATGTTGAGCGCACGGTCGAGTCTCATGGCCGTCGGGGGCATGAGCTGCATGAGTCCTATCGCGCCGGCCGGCGAACGCGCGTCCTCGTCGAATCTGCTTTCCTCCCGGGCGATCGCGAGGACGAGGAGCGGGTCGACGTCCCGCTCGGCAGCCGCCGCGTCAACAAGATCTTTAAACGCGTACGGGTAGAGGAAGTGGGAAACCTGCGCGCTCTGGGGAGCGGTTGCCGCCAATCTGATCGAGTACTTGTATGCCCCTAATTCCTCGAATTTGGCGCAGAGCAGCGCGAGTTCGTCCAGCGAGCCCGCATTTTTCGAGAGCTGAACCATTTCGGTTATGGCCTCAGCGCGGAAACCGAGGTCCACGAGGTGCTCGACGCGTTCGATTGCACCTGACGATGCGGGCGTCGCACGAACGACATTCACTGGCACCGATCGGCCGTCGCGCGGCGCGTTCCCGGCTTGCAGGGAGCGATCGACCGATCGAATATCCAACAGGATGCGGTAAAAGTTCACGGCGCCCGAAGAGGTCTGTGCATAGTCGGCGGATGCGTCATCCCCCAACGATTCCACGCTCCGTATTTTCCAATAGAGATATTTGGGATCACCGAACGCCTTGTAGAGGGCGGAAAAGATTTCAGCCGCTTTCCGATACTCGCCCGCGAGATAGTAAGTCCAGCCGATACCCCACCGGCACTCTTCTGTCTCGGACGGATATCGCTCCATGACAGCCTGGTACAAGGAGAGCGCGTTGTCGATCTTGCCGTCGCGTCTTCTGTCGGAAGCCATCGCAATGAGGACGGATGCGATCCTGCTGTCGCCATCGGCAAGGAGGTGGTCGATCGACGCCTCGAGCGTTGCGCTCTCGCCGGCACGGTAAAGAGAACGGACGTGCCAGTAACGATCTCCCGCCTGCAGGTAGACGGACGCCGCATCGCGATATTTCTTCTGCTTGAACAGCGAGAGGCCGAGTTCTCTCATGATGGCTGTTCTCATGCGGCCGTCATCTCTCTCCAGCGCGGACCTCAGAACGGACTCCGCCGTTGCGTAATTCATGGAGGCGATAAGATTCGACGCGTGCCTGAGCATATCCTCCACGGCGATGTCGGACGGCTCCAGCTCCCGTAGCGCTTCACCGGACAGCCCCCCGGCAGCGATATAGACCTCTTTGAACAAGACTTTTGCCTTTTCACGCTGGCCGTTCTTGTTCAGCCACCTCGCAAAACGAAGTTTCATCTCCCGGTCGGACGGGTAATCTTTCGCGTACGATTCATACAGGGTGCGGGGGGACTCCTCCGGAATTTCCAGCGCTGCCTCGATCTCTCTCCCCCGCGCTTTCTGGGCGAGAGGAGACTGGGGATACCGCTTGAGGAGTGAGCGTACGGATGCGAGCGCGCGAACGTGGTCGCCCAACCGGAGGTACGCCTCGGAGAGCCAGAGGAGGGCGTAGTCGCCGAGGAGCGGAAATCCCTTTTCGGCCGTAGAGAGACTCAAGATGGCATCGTCATACTTGCCAGCGACTAGTTCTTCACGGCCTTTTTTCAGAGCAGTCTTCCCATCGCTGTTTTCCCCGCGAACGGGAACACACAAGACGAGGATCAGTATGACGCCCACGACGAACCGCATAGTCGTATCATAGCGAAAACCGCATGTTTCGGCAATCGCCGGCCGAGATCACAGGGAATGCGCCCCACCGGAGCGGAGCATCTCCATGAAGCGGAGAGAGTTTTTCACCGCGTAATCGCCGTAGCAGTTGTTGAACATGACATAGGTCACCTTTGTTTTCAAAGAGAGTTCTCTGACGGGCCTCAGGAGCGCTTGCAACTCGTCGTCCCGGTAAAGGTAGGCATAGCGGAGCGATGTCTCGACACCTTTCTTGAGCCAGTTATCGCGATTCCTCCCATGGAGCCTGAGATAGGCAATATCGGTCGTGGCGTGCGGGAGAAAGGGAACCGTCACGAGGCTGCCGAATTGTGGTTCGTCCGCAGTGACATAGGTGATCGCGTGTCTTTCAAGGAAGTCGAAAACGCGGTTGCGGCTATCGTCGGTGAGCCAGCTCCCGTGTCTGAACTCCACCGCAATACGGAACTGACCGAAAAGCTCCTTGTGGTGCAAAAGAGCGTCCAGATTCCGCGTCCCGTAGCGAAACCACGGCGGGTACTGGAAGACGATCACCCCGAGTTTGCCGGCGCGACGGAGTGGCTGGAGTGACTCGCCGAATCTTTCTGCGATGGCCGTCACGAGATCCGCATCGTCAAGATAGACGCGATTTTTCGATTTTTCTGCCGGCGGGAGCGCCGCGGCGATGTCTTTCGGCAGCGTCTTCGGGTCGACACCGTGCCCTGTCAAGGCGCCGTACGCTTTTACGTGAAATACGAAGGTCTCGGGAGTCCTCTCGACCCAGAGTGCGGTCGTTCTCCGGTCGGGGATGGCGTAGTAGGTTGCATCAACCTCGACGGTGTCGAAGCGACCGGCGTAGAACCTCAGTCGCTCTTCCGCGGTTCTCACGCCCTGGGGATAAAATGCGCCGCTCTCCACGAGGGTTTTCTCCGTCCACGAGCAGGTCCCCACGTGGACCTTTTCGGAGATGTCATCCGCGAGATTTCCGGCTCGCACGCCGCCCTGCTTGTTCGGTTCTTTGTCCATCGCAATGGCATCCTTCGGGTGTCTTTTGAGGATCATTATACGCCATGCCTCTCTGTCGAGGGTATGCCCCGCGTGATGTAGAATAAAAGAGAGGTGGTGTTCCCGCTCGCCCCGTCGCTCAACGGCACCTGTTGAATGGGTTGAATTCACCTCGGGCCAACGGAGAACGCGTGCGATCGCGAAAATATGTCCAGTCGACTCGACAGCATGAAATGGGTTCGCAGAAAAATGTCGGTGTTCGAGCAAGAGAGTTTCCCGCCTCTTTTCGCGGCGCTTCTCCACATATACTTCGGTAACCTCACACTCCACGACATCGCTGACACGGCCGGCATCTCGATGGAAAATCTCCAGTCGCTCAGGCAAAACCCCCGCTTTTTTCGGTTCGTCGATACGTTCAAGAGAGAACTGTCGCAGGAGATTATCGAAGACATACTCGTCAATACGTACGCGGCCGAAGATTACGACCGCCTCGCCTCCGATTTCTCCCTGTTCGACGAGCTCCTGCAGATGCAGATACGGGTACCTCTCTTTACCCAGTTGCGCAACATAGCGGATTTCATCAAGAGCAAGACGAGGTACAAGTTGCCGATCGACACATCCGAGCACAGGCTCTTCTTGAGGCTGTTCAGTTTCTTTGTGCTCGTGGAGAAATATACCCCGACCCTTCTGTCGAATGCGCTCCGCGACATGAAGGCGACCGCTCGCAACGTGGTCTGGCCTGCTCTCGGGCTCGAGAGCCGTGATGTGGATTGCTTGCTCGAGCGTTCCCTCCTGCCGAGGCAGGAACGATTGCAGGAACTGAAGGAGAGGCTCGGGGCTCTCTCGCACGGTCAATGACCCTTCATCCCCCTGTGACAGAAGGGGATTGGAGAGAAAAGAGGACGTTTCTAAATTGGCTTGACAAACCGAATGAGCGCACTTGACATATTTTTCGCTGAGAACCTATACTTTATATTCACATTATGGGTACCTACACGACATACCACCCACATAATAGGAAACGGAAGAAGACGCACGGCTTTCGGGCAAGGATGAGTTCTCCCGGCGGGCGGAAGGTTCTCAAGAGGAGGAGAGCCAAAGGGCGAGTCAGACTGACCGTCTGATGCAGAAGTGTTCTCTGCGCTCTCTGCCGAAGAAAAGGGATTTTGAGCTTGTTTTCAAAGGCGGTTCGAGCGCTGCGGCACGATACTTTATCGTACACGCTCGGCCGAACGATCTCCCCTGGAACCGTCTTGGCCTATCGGTGGGGAAAAAGATCGGAACGGCGGTGGTCAGGAACAGGATCAAGCGCCTCCTGAGGGAAACTGTGCGAAGGCTCTGTGCGGACTTTCCGCGCAAATACGATTTCGTCATCGTCGTGAAGAAATCCGCTGCGGAATCGAAACTGGAACAGTTGATGAGGGATATGGAACGGAGTTTGCCGGAGATCGTTCGTGAAAAATAGCATTATCGCGCTTATCAAGCTCTACAGATACATGCTTTCCCCGCTTCTGCCTGCCTGCTGCAGGTTTGCGCCGTCCTGCTCGGCGTACGCCATTGACGCGGTGCAGAAGTACGGATGTCTGAAGGGGTTATATCTATCCGCACGTCGGCTTCTCCGATGCCATCCCTTCCATCGCGGCGGGTACGACCCGGTCAAATAACGTTATGGAAAAAAGAGCTCTCGTCGCACTCGCACTGTCCTTCCTCATTCTGATCGCCTATCAGTTTCTCTTTGTGAGATCTGACCAGAAGCGGCCGGAATCCCATCCCCGAACCGAAGAGCAGAAGACGGCTCCAGAGACGCGCGAAGCCCTTCCCGTGCCCCAGCCGCCGGTGTCGGAGCAGAAGAAGAGTCTTCCCTCCGAAGAGCGGGTGGTCAGGGTCGAGACCGATTTATATACGGCCGTGTTTTCTTCGCGCGGTGCGACGCTCCGCTACTACGAGCTGAAGAAGTATCGTGACAAGGAAGGGAAGAACGTCGTCCTTCTCGAAAATCCCGGTGCCGTTGCCCCGCTCGGGATCGGATCGGGAGAAGACCTTGCGCTCTCCCAAACGCAGTTCCAGACGTCGGGGCGCGATCTTGCACTGAGTGCCGCGAATCCATCCGCTTCCCTCGTGTTCACGTACGCGGATTCGTCGATATCCGTGAAGAGGACGTACACGTTTTTTGCCGGTACGTATCGGATAGACATAAAGGATGAGGTGACGGGAGCGCCGGATTATTGGATCACCCTGGGGTCCGACTTCGGCATTTCGAACAGGGCGGATACGTCATCCCACATCGGTCCCGTCCTCCTCAAGGAAACGGATCGGATCGAATTCAGCCACGCCAAACTCAATGGGGAGAAACGGTATTCCCAGGGACTGAAGTGGCTGGCACAGGAAGACAAATATTTCTTCGCATCTCTCGTTCCGGTCACCCCCGTCGAGGAAGCGAAGATTTGGCAGCAGAACGAATCGGTCGTTGCGGCATTCAGAGGGGGAGGAAGCGCACAGGCATTCATCCTCTATGCTGGACCGAAAGAGTACGATGTCCTCAAGACACTCGGTGTCGGGCTCGAACACATCGTCGATTTCGGGTTTTTCTCGATCATCGCGCTGCCCCTCTTCTGGATACTCAAGCTCTTCTATCGGCTTATCGGGAATTACGGATGGGCGATCATCCTGCTCACCATCATTGTGAGGATACCCTTCATCCCGCTCGTGAACAAGAGCCAGAAGTCGATGAAGAAAATGCAGGAAATCCAGCCTCGGGTGGCCGAAATCAGGGAAAAATACAAGAAAAATCCCCAGAGGATGCAGCAGGAAATGATGCAGCTCTACAAAACGCACAAAGTCAATCCTCTGGGCGGTTGTCTGCCGATTCTGCTTCAGATACCGGTGTTCTTCGCGCTCTACAAGATACTCCTCATCGCTATCGAACTGCGCCAGGCTCCGTTCATGTTGTGGATAAAGGATCTGTCCGCTCCGGACACGCTCTTTGGACATCTTCCTCATTTCATCCCCCTTATCGGCGGTTTCGCGGTCGGACCGCTCCCGATCCTGATGGGTGCGACGATGGTTATCCAGCAGAAGATGACGCCGACGTCGCTCGACCCCACCCAGAATAAAATCATGATGATCATGCCGGTCATCTTCACGTTCCTTTTCCTCAATTTCGCCTCCGGTCTCGTCCTCTACTGGTTGATGAACAACGTATTCAGTATCGCACAGCAGTTTTACGTCAACCAGAAGCTCGCGAGAGAAAAAGCAACGGGGGCAGCCGCGGGATAGCGGTACAGGGCGAACCGTTCGTTCCTTTCGTAGCGCATGCTCGCGAATGACGACACGATAGCAGCCATCTCGACGCCGCTTGGCGAAGGCGGTATTGGGATCGTCCGGGTGAGCGGGCGGGATGCCATCGCTATCGTCGAGAACATCTTCCGATCTCCGACAAAGAAGCAATTGGGCCAGGTAGGATCCTATCGCCTCACATATGGCTATATTGTCGATCCGGTCACGGGCGAAAAGATCGACGAAACGATCGTCTCCGTGATGAAATCCCCCCATTCGTATACGAGAGAAGACGTCGTCGAGATCAACTGCCATAGCGGTACAGTGACATTGATGAAGATTCTGAACCTCACGATCCGACAGGGTGCCCGTCTCGCGACGCCCGGCGAGTTTACGAAGAGGGCGTTCCTCAACGGGAGGATCGACCTCAGCCAGGCTGAAGCGGTGATCGACCTCATTCGCTCAAAGACGGACGAGAGTCGCCGGATCGCGCTCGAACAACTCCAGGGCGGGCTCTCAGAGAAGATTTCATCGGCCCGCAACAAGCTGACGGATGTCTGCGTTGCGATAGAGGCGTACATAGATTTCCCGGAAGACGAGATTGAGGTCGGCCCTCTCGAGGAGTTCGTTTCCACGATCGAACGCATTCGCCAGGAGCTGCGCTCACTCGTCGAGACGTATGACGATGGACGTCTGTTTAGAGAGGGGCTTCTGACAGCGATCGTCGGCAGGCCGAACGTCGGGAAATCCTCTCTCCTCAATGCGTTGCTCCGGAAGGACCGAGCGATCGTGACCGAATTTCCCGGAACAACGCGCGATGTCATCGAGGAGTACCTCAACATCAGGGGACTCCCGCTCCGGATCCTCGACACCGCTGGGATACGAAAGGTCGATGATGCTGCTGAGAGAGAAGGTGTCAGGAGGAGTCTCCAGAGCATCGAGCATGCGGATCTCATCCTCGCGCTGTTCGATCGGAGTGTGCCGCTTCAGGAAGAAGATTATGAAGTTCTGAGAACAACCGCAGAGAGAAATACCCTTTTTATCCTGAACAAATCGGATCTTCCGCCGGCACTCGATGCCGCGTCGCTCTCTCCCTGGGCCGGGGATACGTCACGCTCGGTACTCGCTGTGTCAGCAACGAGAGGCGACGGCATCGACGCATTGAAAGAAGCGATCTTTCATGCGAGCGTGAAGAACTGGAGGGAGGGGAGAGAAGGTGACATCGTCACGAACGTCAGGCATAAAAATGCCCTCGAAGCCGCTGCGGACGCTCTCGCGCAGGCACAGGCGGCGCTCTCTGATGCGCAGCCCCTCGAAATCGTCGCGCTCGAACTAAGAGAGGCCCTCGCCAAGCTCGGAGAGATCGTCGGTTTTGTCACGACCGAAGACATTCTCGAAAGAATATTCAACGAATTCTGCATCGGTAAGTGAGACTGGCCGCGCCTCAGGCGTGCGCGCCTGTCGTGCAGGCGTCGAATGACTTGATGCGGTCTCGGTGGTTTTTTTGGCTGGACTAATGTATGATGTCGGCGAGGGATCTCATGGTCGCTCTGATTTTTTATGTAATGCTGGCTGCCACCGTCGTCGCGGTCGTCATGAGCATTATCTATTGGATTCAGGAGAGAAAAAACCGCTTCTGACGAGCACGTGACGGTTCATCCCGGCTTCTGCGCTGATATCGCGATGAAAAGGCCTTCCCCGTGGCCTTCTCTCACCGGTTCCAAGGCGGAAATTGTCTCCGGCGGGCGGAAGAGAGTCTGCACAGATCGAATTTTTTGAAATGTCAGTCGGGTAAGCCATGCGATGACCTGCCCCGCGGAATAGAACGTCGCGTAGCGGAAAAATGTGCTCCGGTCTTTCATTTTCTCGTATATCTTGCCCTGCGGGCTGTCCCTATCGAGCATGCCTATCACAAGAGTTCCCGCGGGGCGGAGAATTCTCAAGCTCTCGTGGAGGGCCTGGAGGGGATCCTCGAGGAAACAGATGACGGTCACCATCAGAACGAAATCATACGAACGGTCATCGAAAGGAAGATTTTCCGCCTTTGCTTCGTGCACCGCGATGCCCCTGCCGCGGGCAATTTCGGCCATTGACCGCGACGGTTCGACGCCGGTCTTGATGCCGAAGGGGAGGGAAAATCGGCCCGTTCCTGCCCCGATGTCGATGCTTTCACCGTGCAGTGGGAGGAGCTTTCTGACCGCTTCCACTTCGGAAAGGTAGACATGCATATGTTCATCGAACCACGCGTCGTACTGCAGTGCGTGGTCGTCAAAAACTCGGACGTTATGGCTTGTCTCTGTTCCTGACATCGCATCCTTCCACACGTCGTGATGCGAGAATCTATCGTTTCACCGCTCCCGAATGTGTTGTCCGCACTCTGACCGTCTAAAAAGCGATGACCTTGTCCGCTTCCGCAACGAGTTCGTAGAGATCGTTCATGTATCCGATAGGGCATACCTTCGAGCCCGCAAGACCGTGGGCCTTCATGCAGACGCCTCAGACGTACATGTTCCCCTTGTACTGCTCGACTTGCTCCTTAACATTAAACTGCTCATTGCCGATTTGCTCGAATAAGACGCCTTTGCCGAGCATGAAGACACTCACATCGTCTCCTTTCCCCACCGCGACATTCGCAAGCCTCATCGCATTATAGACGGTTTCGGCATCATTCGTCGAAATGATGAAGAGAACGTTCATCATCGCCCTCCTTTTACGAGAGATTATGGTGTAGTTCACTGTAGCTCAATCACCGGACGGAGTCAACGACAAAGGGCGTATCGAGCGGCGCTCTCTCGGGCAGGAAGAGGAGAGGACGATTGCGGAAGAGCAACCTAATGCTTTACAATCAATCGGCGCCGGTGTGGTGGAATTGGCAGACGCGCCGGACTCAAAATCCGGTGGGGGCAACTCCGTGTGGGTTCGACTCCCACCACCGGCACCAATAAAATCAATGGCTTACGTTCTTTCTAACCCATGTATCGATTCCTCCAAATTGCCTATTATGCCTATACCTGTCCACAAATAAATTTCTGAGACAGCATATGTACCCAGAGAAATCCTCTTCTATGCGCGGTGTCATTACGGGCTTGACCCGGAATCTAGCGACTTCGGCCTTCGCGAAGCACCTGAACGTCACCGGATACCGGATGGGGGTTACCCCGTGCTTGATACAGGGCCGGTATGACGGTATCCAAGGGGATACCCTATATTTAGTTGACCTGTGAAGGAGTGGCTCCCCCGTGGCATAATCCACGGTAATCCAATAATTCAA
>OGCI01000800.1_pt1 | contig 31477 bp, 21 predicted proteins | sample 1570021 | NCBI WGS metagenome assembly OGCI01 (sample SAMN06264664, study PRJEB24512) | hot springs metagenome | isolation source: Hot spring water | place: South Africa: Tshipise | collected 2015-06-21 | reverse complement strand
CCGTGGTTCCTCGGGCTGGACCCGCTCCGCCTCTGTAGCCGATACCACGCGTGGCGTCGCAAGCAGGAAGTTGATGGAGTCGAGATCCCACACCTTGGGTTCATTCATGCCCTCATCATACCGCAGGTGCCCCAACTGCGTAAGTCCTAGTAACAACGAACATTCTGGCCAACGCCGAACTGGTTGAGCACGAGATCACCGGTCTTCAGGCGCCTCCACAGGCGCCCGAGGCTATCGCTGCGGCCATTGCCCGCTACATTCATGACCGCGAGTTAGCGCGGCGCTGCGCCAGTGCAGCCCGTCGCCGTGTCGTTGAGCACTACTCCATCCAGCGGATGCTCGACGAGACCTACGCCCTCCAGGTGGATTTGCTACCGCAACGCTTGCGCGAGCGGGCCGCGGCCCGGCTACAGGAGGTGGAAGCATGAACGCCGAAACGCTTGCCGAGTGGCTACGCCGACGCGGTCACCGCATCATCCGCGGAGCCGGCAGTCTCTGGTACGATGCAGGGGCGCGGGTGTTTCAGCCGATACCCTTTCACCAGGTCTTTTCTCCGCCTGAGGCCGACCTGCGCGCATTGATGCGCGAGGCCGGCGCTGCGGGCCTGCGCTACTCCACGCCGCCTGAGGCAACCACAGGACTGCTCAGCTATCACGTTGTCTTTGATGAGGGCGCATACTCACTCGAGAACATTCGCCCGCGCACACGCAACAAGACCCGTCGCGGGCTGCGCGAGAGCCGTATCGGGCAGATCAGTTTTGACGAACTGGCCAGCAAGGGCTGGCGCCTGCAACGCGACACGCTCGAGCGCCAGGGACGGTTGAGGAGCATGAACGAGGCCGAATGGACAAGGCTCTGCCGCGCGGCCCACGACCTGCCGGGCTTCGAGGCCTGGGGCGCCCGTGTGGACGATGAACTCGCCGCCAGTATGCTGATTGCCCGGATTGGCGACACAGTTTCGATACTCACAGCTCAGAGTCACCGCGCTTACTTCGACAGATATGTCAACAATGCCCTCTGCTATACGGTGAGCAGCGATGTCCTCAGCCGCCCGGGCGTGCGCGCGGTGTTCTACAGCATCCACTCACTGGATGCGCCCCCCAGCGTTGATGAGTTCAAGTTTTTGATGGGCTACCGGGCCAAGCCGGTACGCCAGCGGATCCTCTTCCATCCGCTCATTGCCCCGCTGATGAATCCGTTCACCCACCGCCTGATCCGCCGGGCGCTCAGGGTCCGCCCCGACAATGTGACCCTGAGTAAGGCCGAGGGGTTGCTTCGCTTCTACCTGGAGGGCCAGCGGCCAGCACACCAGCAGGATCTACCACCTGTGCTGCAAAGGGGACTCAGCCATGAGCAAGCGGTTGTGTGACGTGATTGTCGCCGGCATTGGCCTGGCGCTGACCTGGCCGCTGATCCTCGCCGGCGCGATAGCTGTCAAGCTTACCTCGCCCGGACCAGCGTTCTACCGCGCCCGACGGGCAGGGCAATACGGCGTCCCCTTCACCATGTACAAGCTACGAACGATGCGCGTCGGTCTGGATACGGTTGACCGGCGCGTCACCGAGGCCAATGATGACCGGATTACCCCTGTGGGTCGCTGGCTACGCCGTCTGCGGATTGACGAACTGCCCCAGCTCTGGAATGTGCTGCGCGGCGACATGTCCGTCATCGGCCCGCGTCCCGAGGATTGGGACATCGTCGAACGCCACTACACCGACGCTATGCGCCGCACCCTCAGCGTGCGCCCTGGCCTTGCGGCTCTCTCTGACGTCTACTGGTATCCCGACTTCGCCTACCACGATCCGCCCCCTGCGGGGGTGCCACTCCAGGAACACTACCTACGCCGCCATTTGCCAGCGCGCCTGGCCGTGGATCTCGAGTATATCGAGCGCCAGTCGCTGCTACTGGACCTCTGGATCATCATCCGCGTGATCTTCTGCATCCTGGTCTATTCGTGGCTGCCGCCACCGCGACGACCGATGCCCAGCAAAGTGTAGAACGCGCTCTGTCCGCCTTGCACGGTGAAAGGAGCCGCTCCTGCGGCGCCATAGAGGTCTTTTGCGCTCAAAAACGGTCAGGAGGAGCTGATGTTCGTCACCATCCACCAGCCTGAGCACCTGCCCTGGCTCGGGTTCTTCGACAAACTGCGCCAGGCCGATCTTTTCGTGCTGCTCGATACATGCCAGTTCGCCAAGGATGATTTTCAGAACCGCAACCGGATCAAGACGGCGCAGGGGCCGACCTGGCTGACGGTGCCGGTGTACAAGGCTGGTCGTTCGGAGCAAGCGATCATCGAAACTCAGATCTGCAACGATCGCGATTGGGGCCGGCGCAGCCTGGCCCTGATCACACAGAGCTACGCTCGATCACCCTTTTTCGCCACGCACCGCCCTTTCTTCACCGAACTGTACACCCAGCGGTGGACGTCGCTGGTCGATCTGAACATCACGATTATCAGCTATCTGGCCGAGCAATTTGGCCTTGGCAATCGCTTCGTGCGCGCCTCCGCCCTGGGGATCGCCGAGCGCGGCCCGACACAGGTCAACCTGGCGATCTGCCGCGCCGTTGGCGCGACGGCGTACCTTTCGGGCCGCGCCGGACGCACGTACCTGGACGAGACGCCTTTCGCTGAGCATGGGATCAGCGTGCGCTATCAGGAGTTCCAGCACCCTGTCTACCCACAACTGTGGGGCGACTTCGTGCCGGGAATGTCGGCGATTGACCTGTTGTTCAACTGCGGCCCCGAGAGCCTCGCGATACTGACCGCAGCCAGTACACCGGCACACGAGGCGGCTGCTTGAAACCTGTTGACGCTCCCTCCCTGGAGCAGAGGGAACCGACAGATCGGGCTACCTTCGCCTCCTGTCACCCCGCGCCCTCGTGGCGGGCCAGGGGAGCAACGCAGGGGCCTGCGAGCAGCGCCGCGCGGTTCAGGGGAAGCGTTTTGCTGGGGAAATAGAGCAACCTCGGCCTGAGACCGAGCGTAAAGGAGAGTCACATGCCAAAACGGGTCCTGGTCATCGCTGCCCACCCCGATGATGAAACCTATGGGATGGGGGGAACTATCGCCTGGCACGTCCGCCGAGGCGACAATGTGACGGTACTGATCATGACCGATGGCGTCACTGCGCGGCACACAGTGACTGCGCCTCAGGAGGCGGCAGCAGTCAATGCCTGCGCCATCCTGGGAGTGGAGCATGTGCGTTTTGCCCGCCTGGCCGATCAACGCCTCGACTCATTGCCCCTGCTCGACCTGATCAAGCCCATCACTGCCGCAGTGAACGAACTGGGCGCGCAGATCGTGTACACCCACCATCGTGGCGATGCCAATCAGGACCATCGGGCGATCTTCGCGGCAACACTGGTCGCCATCCGGCCCTTCGGGGCCTGCCCGGTGGAGCAGGCCTACAGCTACGAGGTGGCTTCCTCGACCGAATGGGGCGCGCCGTTTGCTGAGACGGCTTTCGTACCGACGCACTTTGTCGAAATCACCTCGACCCTTGAGGACAAGGTGCGAGCTGCTGCAGCCTACAGCGAGACTTATCAGAGTGAGGTGAAGCCCTTCCCGCACCCCCGCTCGCTCGAAGCCGTGCGCATCTACGCCCAGCAGCGGGGCGTGAGCGTTGGTGTACCCGCCGCTGAAGCCTTTGTGCCGATCCGTCAGCTTGTAAAGGAGAACTGAAATGAGCGCCGTGGTTCGCCAGCGCCGTCCTGTGCGCGAGCAATTTCTGCCCTACGCTCTGCCCCAGATCGGAGAGGAGGAGATCGCCGAAGTCGTGGATTCGCTGCGCTCAGGCTGGATCAGCACCGGCCCCAAAGTGAAACGGTTTGAGGCCGATTTTGCCGCCTACGTCGGCACTGACCACGCCATCGCGGTTAGTTCCTGCACCTCCGGGCTGCATATCGCCCTCACGGCTCTGGGCATTGGCCCGGGTGATGAGGTGATCGTACCGACGCTGACCTTCTGCTCCACGGCCAACGTGGTGGTACACCTGGGCGCCCGACCGGTGCTGGTTGATGTGAATCCTGACGGCAACGTGGCTCTCGACGCGATTGAAGAGGCGATCACTCCGCGCACCAGGGCGATCATCCCGGTGCATTTTGCCGGCCAGGCATGCGATCTTGCGCCGATTTATGCCCTGGCCCTGCGCCACGGCCTGCCGGTGGTCGAGGACGCCGCCCACGCCGTCGGGAGCATCTACCGCGACCAGAAGATCGGCGCTGACGCCCTGGGACCGGAGGGCCTCACCCGGGTGACCGTTTTCTCGTTCTACGCCACGAAGAACATGACTACCGGCGAGGGCGGCATGATTGTTACCGCCGATGCCGATCTTGCCCAGCAGATGCGCCTGCTCAGCCTCCACGGCATGAGTCGTGACGCCTGGAAACGGTACACCAGCGCAGGCTCGTGGTACTACGAAGTGATTGCTGCGGGCTACAAGAACAACATGACCGACATCCAGGCTTCCCTCGGGTTGCACCAGCTTCGCCGCCTGGATGCCTTCATCGCCACACGCCAGCACTACGCTGCGCGCTACGACCAGGCCTTCGCCGCACTGCCCGGCGTAAGCACGCTGGCCCGTCACAATGACCGCAATCACGTGTACCATCTGTATGTCATTCAGCTCGACCCCTCTACCGGTATCGATCGCGCTGCGTTCACCGAAGCTATGCGTGAACGCAAGATCGGCACCAGTGTGCATTTCATCCCGGTGCACCTGCACCCGTTTTACGCCCACACGTACGGCTACCAGCGCGGTGATCTGCCCGGAGCTGAAGCCATCTATGATCGTAGTGTTTCGTTGCCGCTGTATCCACTAATGACCGAAGATGACCTCGAAGACGTTATCGCCGCCGTCGCGGATCTTATCCTGGCATAAACCCTGTTGTGGTCGGCATTCCAGCCGCCACAACTCCCGGACAAGGAGGAATGCTACCATGATCGGAGCATTTTTCGATACGAAACTCTGGCGTCCCGCAGTGGTTGTTCGTGTCGTCGCCGACGCGCTTATGGTTTCAGGGGCCTATCTGCTGGCACTGATCCTTGAGTACGAATGGTTTGTTCTGCTCAGCAGACCTGGTGTATCCTCAACCCTGGCAGATAGCTTCATCCAGTCGGTGATCGTGGGGTTGCCCCTGCTGCTGACAATCTGCCTGTTCACCTTCGACATATCCGGCTTCTACACCCGCAGTCGCACCTACGCCAGTCGCTACAAGATGCTGGTCATTGCCCAGGCGGTGAGTATCGCCTACCTGATCTTCGGCTTTTTCTCGTTCCTGCTGCCGCAGCTGCTACCGGTGCCACGCGTAGCGCTGTTGAGCGCATGGCTGATCACGCTGGTTGCATTGATCGGCGCGCGCTTCTGGTCGAAGATCTGGGAAGTCATGACGCTCCAGGGCGAGCGGCACACTCCTGCCGCCACGACGCGGTCCGTGGAGGCCGGGCGACACATTCTGGTAATTGGCGGCGCCGGCTACATCGGCTCTGCCTTGTTACCGATGCTGCTCGAACGCGGCTATCGAGTACGCCTGCTCGATCTGCTCCTCTTCGGTACCGAGCCGATCAAAGATATGCTCGGGCATCCCCGGCTCGAAATCATTCGAGCCGACTTCCGCAATGTGGATCAGGCCGTCAAAGCCATGCATGGCGTTGATACGGTCGTCCATCTCGGCGCGATTGTTGGCGACCCCGCCTGTGCGATTGATGAGGAGATCACGATCGAGGTCAACCTGATGGCCACACGCATGCTCGCCGAAGTGGCCAAGGGTTCGGGCGTCGAGCGCTTCGTCTTCGCCAGTACCTGCTCGGTGTACGGAGCGAGTGACGAGATCCTTAACGAGCGCTCGGTCCTCAATCCCGTCTCGCTCTACGCTCGCAGCAAAATCGCCTCCGAGCGCGTGTTGCTCGAACTCAGCAGCGAAAGCTTCGCGCCGGTCATTCTCCGCTTTGGCACAGTGTATGGTCTGTCAGGACGCCATCGCTTCGATCTCGTGGTGAACCTGCTCACGGCGAAGGCGCTTCAGGAAAGGAAAATCACCGTCTTCGGCGGCGATCAGTGGCGACCCTTTCTCCACGTCGCCGATGCAGCCCTGGGTGTCTTCCACGCCATTGAGGCGCCACTGGCGGTTGTGCGCGGCGAGACCTTCAATGTTGGCTCGAACCACCAGAACTACACCATCCGCCAGGTCGGGGAAATGATCCATGCCCTGGTGCCCGAAGCCGAACTGATCGAGCAGGGCGCGGGGACCGACCGCCGGAACTACCGCGTCAATTTTGACAAGATCCACCGCATGCTCGGCTACCAGCCCCGCTGGACGATTGAGGCCGGCATTAAGCAGGTGATCGAGGCTTTCAAGCGTGGCGAGATCCAGGACTATCGCGATCCGCGCTACTGCAATACCAAGGCCATGACCCGGATACTGCAAGACGGCTCCATCCAGCCGACCAATGGCTGGGTCAGGGATTTGCTCGACAGGCAGCGCCAACCCGAACCTGAGGTCGTAGCGAGCACGACCAGCGAGTTACAGCAAGCGCAGGAACTGGAACTCGCGGTAGGCTACGGCGCGGTTCGAAGGAGCTAAGAACGTATCTCGCAAGGGCTGGAGACCTCCGCCGCGAGGCTCGATGCGGCTGGGCCGCATCGAGCTAGAATTGTTCCTGGTATGGCAAGCCCTCCCAGACCCTTCCGTTGGGGAGAGCTTGCCACCCCGTGGGCGGAGGTCTGGGAAAACCCGGTTGGCCCATAGTTTCACCGCAGCACCCTGCCCTCACCTTCACGGCGGGTGATCTTGCGTTCGTCGAGGTGTTCGAGAAAGGCTACGGCATACTTGCGGCTGCTGCCAAAGCGATCGCGTAGCATGCCAACGCTCACGCTGCCCTCGACGGCGGCCGTGGCGCGCACCCACGCCAGGAGTTCGGCGTAGGTCTCCGGCAGCAGAAAGACATCGGCGGCCAGGCGCACGATGAGGCCACGCTCCAGGGTCCAGGCCAGGAGTTCCTCATCGAGGGCGGGCGACGGTGGGCCGTAGGGCGCCCGTCGCATCGCTGCCAGGGCCGCATCAACCGCTGCCAGTTCGTCGGGTGTTGGCTGCGGGTCGTGGCCGGCCAGCCAGATGCGCGTCTCATTGAACGCCACCAGGCCGCGGCGTCTGGCTTCGTCGAGCGCCACGTCCAGCGCTCGCGCCGGCAGGCGCAGCTTCTGGCGCATCTCTTCGCGCGGCATACCGCGCCGCAGGGGATAGCGCTTGTGGTAGGCGCGCAAGGCCGGGAGCAGTCGCGCCTCCAGTTGCGCCCAACCGGCCGCCGAAATCAGCCATCCGCCTTCCCCCGGGTCCGCCTGCTCTGGCAGCGCCCCCAGCCAGAGCACCTGCCCCGCGGCGATCAGGGGGGCAAGGGTGTGCTGGTCGAGCATCGCGCCACGGCCGGCCTCAAGACGCACCTCGGCCCAGGGACGGGGCAGGCCCTGCCCCAGGGCCTGCAGCAGCAACTGGAGCGGATCACCCTGTCGGCGCGCCTCGAGGGCAGCGATTACCTCGGGGCGGAAGCGCCGGTGCCGGGGCGGGTGCGGATCGACCACGACGCCGCCGGCTACGGTGCGGCCCGGCGAGGCCACGCGCAGGATGCCGCGGTCGCCAGGCATGGCGGCCAGGGGCCGTTCCAGGCGCAGTTGCGCCCAGCCGCGCCCGCCCGGCTCCAGCGTTTCAGCATCGAGCAGCGTCAGGCGACAGCACACCTCAGCCGCGCCCAGAAACAGATCCAGGGCCGTGTTCTGCTCCAGGGGCGCCGGGGCATCGGGCAGCACCCGCAGATACATATCGAGCAAGCTGGTCGGGCGCAGGGCGCCGGGAAGCGCAAGCACATCGCCGCGGGTCACCTCGCTGTGGTGCACCCCGGCCAGGTTCACCGCCACCCGCGTGCCGGGCAGCGCTATCTCGCAGCGCTGCTTGTGCGTCTGCAAGCCCCGCACACGGGCCGGGCGCCCCGCAGGCAGGATCACCACCTCCTGGCCGACCCGCAGTGGCCCATCGAGCAAGGTGCCGGTCACCACCGTGCCGAAGCCGCCAATGGTGAAGGACCGATCCACGGGCAGCCGTGGCGCGCCGATCGCAGCCGCGCGCGAAGGGGTGGCATCGAGCACCCGGTCGAGCGCAGCCACGAGCGCGTCGAGGCCCGCGCCGGTACGCGCCGAAACAGCGACGATCGGCGCGTCCTCCAGGCTGGCGCCCTTCAGACGGGCGCGCACCTCCTCTTCCACCAGCGCCAGCCAGTCCGCATCCACCAGGTCGGCCCTGGTCAGCACAACGACACCGTGACGCACCTCGAGCAAATCGAGGATGGCCAGGTGCTCAACCGTCTGCGGCATCACCGCCTCATCGGCGGCAACGACCAGCAAGGCGGCGTCGAGGCCGCCCACGCCGGCCAGCATGTTCTTGATGAACCGCTCATGACCGGGCACGTCGATCAGGCTGACATTGCGCCCGGAGGGCAAGGTCAACCAGGCGAAGCCGAGATCGATGGTCATCTCCCGGCGCCGCTCCTCCTCCAGACGATCCGGGTCGATCCCGGTCAACGCTTTCACCAGGGTTGACTTTCCGTGGTCAACATGGCCGGCTGTGCCTATCACGTACATCGTTTTCTCATCGCGGTGATACTGAACGTGAGGGAAACCAGGTTTCCTCTAAACCTCGCCCGTCGGGGAGGGTTGGGGCGGATCTAGCCCTCCCGGGACACCCCCGAAGGGGTCGCGGGGAACCCCGGTCTCCCCAACCCCCGCCCGCTGGCAGGTTTTCATCGTCTCTAAACCTTGTCCAGAGTGAAAGGCTCATGCTATGATACAGCCACAATCGCCAGGAGCAGGCCATGCTACGCCAGGACGGGCGCCGGCCAGACCAGTTGCGGCCGGTAGAGATTATTCCCAACGCGGCTCCCTATGCCGAAGGATCGGCGCTGATCGTATGTGGCGACACCAGAGTGCTGTGCGCCGCAAGCGTCGAGGAGAGCCTTCCGGCCTGGCTGCGCGGGCAGGGCCGCGGCTGGGTTACCGCCGAGTACGCCCTGCTGCCACGCGCAACGCTGACCCGCACGCGCCGTGAGCGCAGCGGGGCAAGCGGACGCACCCAGGAGATCCAGCGCCTGATCGGGCGCGCACTGCGCGCCGCCGTGGCGCTGGAGGAACTCGGCGAACGGCTGATCACTGTTGACTGCGACGTGCTACAGGCCGACGGGGGAACCCGCACCGCGGCGATCACCGGTGGCTACGTGGCCCTGGCCCTTGCCTGCCGGCGCCTGGTTGCCGACGGCGTCCTGGCCCACTCGCCGCTGATCCGCGCCGTAGCAGCCGTGAGCGTAGGCAGCGTTGACGGGGCCCTGCTCCTCGATCTAGATTATAGCGAGGATAGCCGCGCCGATATGGATTGCAACGTGGTGATGACCGACAGCGGCGAGTTTGTTGAAGTGCAGGGCACCGCCGAGGGAGCCCCGGTCTCCCGGCAGCGCCTCGACGCCCTGATCGATCTGGCTGCGGGGGGTATCGGCGCGCTGCTGGTGGTCCAGCAGCGCGCGCTGGGCCTGAAGTGAACTGGCCCGCGCGCGGGAGGGCTGCTACATAATACCATTTTAGATTTTGGATTGTGGATTGTGGATTGCCACGCTGGGCAGCACAACGCCTAAAACCGCCTCAAACAATGCGGCATCATCAATGGTAATTGGTATAAGATCCTGGATTGCACATATGGGGAAACCGGGTTTCCCCACCTGTGGTGAGCTTGCCGAACCACGCCCCTCCCTGTGGGGAGGGTCTGGGAGGGCTCAGCCCTCCCGGGAAACAACCCGCCCGCGGGAGAGTTTGGGAGGGCGTAGCCCCCCAGGAAACAACCCGCCCGCGGGGAGGGTCTGGGAAGGCTCAGCCCTCCCAGGAAACAACCTACCCGCGGGGAGGAGTTGGGAGGGCGCAGCCCTCCCGGGAAACAACCCGCCCGCGGGAGGCTCTGGGAGGGCTCAGCCCTCCCGGGAAACAACCCGCCCGCGGGGAGGAGTTGGGAGGGCGCAGCCCTCCCAGCAAACAACCCACCCGCGGGGAGGAGTTGGGAGGGCGCAGCCCTCCCGGGAACAACCCGCCCGCGGGAGGCTCTGGGAGGGCTGCGCCCTCCCAAGAACACATATTTTCATTCTGGTTTTATGCGGCGCAGCCGCATGGACAGCTGGTATGAAAATAGGGAAGCGCAGGAATGAGCGATGAACGAACCGCACAACCGCTCAGAAGCGCTGCGTCACCTTCAGCTTGGCATGGCCCTGGAGCGGGCCAACCGGCTCGATGAGGCCGCTGCCCACTACCGCCAGGCCATCGCCGCCGACCCGCTGCAGCCGGAGGCGCACAATGCCCTCGGGTTCTACTACCAGCGCGCGGGGCTTTTCGCCAAAGCCGTCGAGGAGTTTCGCCTGGTCGCCAGTCTTGAGGGTAGCTTCCTGGCCTTCTTCAACCTCGGCTATGTGCTGGTCGAGCTTGAACGCTACGACGAAGCGCTCGACGCCTTTGAGCACTGCCTCAAACTTGCCCCCGATGACCCGGCAGCCCACTTCGAACTGGTGCTGATCCACCTCGCGCGCAACGAGCATGCCCAGGCGCTGGCCCATCTTGACCTGCCGTTGCAGAGCTACCCGCAGGATTGGGAGGTCCACAATCTGCACGGCCGCTGCCTGCTCGGCCTGCGGCGCTACGACGAGGCTACCGCTGCCTTCGGGCGCGCGCTGCTGCTGGCCGATTCGCCAGCGGCAATAGCCGAGGTGGTTGACAACCTCAACAGCGTCGAACGCCACCGCGAGTTCCGCAGCCTGGTCAGCATCAAGGATCAGTTGTACGCCGAAGATGGCGTGATCTACCTCGGCTCAACCGGCGACGACGGGCTGCAACTCCGCGAAACCCAGGATTACCACTTCACCTATCCTAACATCGGCACGACCCTGCAACGCCTGATCGCTCTGGTCGCCAGCAGCGAGTGGCGCTTCAGCGCCGTCGTCGCCGCCGACGGCCTCGCCCGGCCCCTGGCCGCCGCGCTCGCCGAACTGCTGCAGATCCCCCTCCGCAGCGCCGAGGAACTTGCCGCCGATGACCGGGCCTTGCTGGTCTTCGCCGTGGCGCGCGAGGTCGAGCTGCTGCTGCTCACGGTCGAACGGCTGCCCTGCCCCGTCACGGCCTTCTGCCTGGGTCTCAACTGGACCCGTCACACCAAGGTGTTGCCCGACGTCGTCGGCATTGCTGCCCGCGGCGCGTGCAGTGTGCCCTGGGAGGCGACGTTACGGCGCCTGCGGGCCGAAGGCGCGCCGCAAGCGGCGATTGGCGCCTGTGTGGCTGAGGCCGCCGCGGCGATTGTCACCGCTGTGCGCGAAACCCCCCTCGACAGCAACCTCCCCCGCCAGATCCGCTACTACACCCGTACCCATCGCCGCGTCAACATTGCCAGAAGTTAAGCGGCGCATCCGGCAAGTTCTTCAACGGGAGGATCCGGGAGGGCAATGCCCTCCCGGGGGCATCCGCAGAGGTTGCAGGTTACACGTTTCCGTGTTATACTCCTCCTTGAGGGAAAGGTTTGGGAGGGCTGCGCCCTCCCGGAAATAAGATTTTCTGGCGTTGCGCGGCGCAGTCGCATGGACGGCTGAGGTGAACATATGGGGAAACCAGGTTTCCCCACCTGCGGTGAGCCTGTCGAACCGCACCCCTGCCTGTGGGGATGCCAGCCGCTCCCAACAGCGGTTGGGAAATAGGGAAACCGGGTTTCCCCAACCCCTCCCTGTGGGGAGGAGCCCGGTTCCCTCCCCCAGCGGGGGAGGGCCAGGGAGGGGGCGGCCCTCCCAAAGATACCCCATGTTCATCGCGGCGTTGTGCGCCCCGCGCATGGGGCCTGACATGGTACTACCGATGATCCGCCTGGGATTCGGCGGGCGCACGGTTGGCCAGCCCGAAGCGGCCCGCTCGAGGCCGGGGCCAGTCACGCATCTGAGCCTGATCCTCGCCCGCCTGGGCGATACCCTGACCTATCTTGAGCGGCTGGACGTGCGTTACTACCGTCTCGGGCTGACCCTCGACGTCCACCAGATCTACGCTGAGTTCGCCGAATGCGCAGCGCTCCTGGAGGTGCTGGCCGAGCGCATCGCTGCCACCGGGGTGCGGCTCTGCGCTCACCTGGCGCCGGGGCTTGATCTGGGGGCGCCTGATGAGGTGACGGCCGCGAGCGCCCTGGCAGAGGTCGAGGCCGTTGCGGCGCTGCTCGCCGCCCTCGAGGCGCGCCGGGCTGGCGGTCCGCTCGAGGGCGTCCTGGTGGCCCATCTCAGCTCAGCCGCTGCCGACGCGCAGGCCGCTGAGCGCTTCGCGGCCCGCTATGCCGCCCTGTCGCCCCGGGCGCGCGCGCGTCTGGCGCTGGAGCACGGCCACGCCGGGCCGAGCCTGGGGCGCCTGCTGGCCGTGCATCAGCGTTGCGGCGTGCCTATCGTCTTCGATGCGCTGCACTGGCAACTGCATAACCCTGAGGGGTTGTCGCTGCCCGTGGCCCTGGGGCTGGCGCTGGCCACCTGGCCTCCTGGCCTGCGCCCTGAAGTGCACCTCAGCAGCCAGCGCAGCGAGGCGCATCTGCTGCCGGCGCGCCCGCCCGCCCCTGCGCGCATCGTGCCGCCCCGCCCCGGGCAGCACGCTGATTTCGTCGCCATCGGCGACCTCGAGCGCCTGCTGTGCGCCGCCGCCGGCCTGCCGCCCTTTGACTTGATGCTCGAGGCCCGGGCCGGTGAGCTGGCCTTGCTGCGCCTGCGCGCAGAAATTGGCCGCCACGCGCCCGCGCTGGCCGCCCGGCTGGGGTAATGCTGGTGCTACCTGCCGGCATCGCAGCGGATCGGCTCTGTACCTTCACGGCGCCGGGGCGCACAAGCCAGAATGAAAATATTTGTTCTTGGGAGGGCTGCGCCCTCCCAAACCCTCCCGCACACGGGCTATGTTCACCTCAGTCATCCATGCGGCTGCGCCGCACAAAGCCAGAATGAAAATATTATTGTTCTTGGGAGGGCGAAGCCCTCCCAAACCCTCCCCGCTGGCGGGTTGGTTCCTGGGAGGGCTTCACCCTCCCGCACCCTCCCGCACACGGGCTATGTTCACCTCAGGGGCGGTCTGTCCGCCCCGTGCTATAATGCAGCCGGTTCGTTGCGTTCGTCACAGTATCGTCGGTCCGGCGTAGTGAACAGATACCCGATCCCCGGCCGATCCGACAGCGCGCGCAAGCACTGTCGCCGGACGTACCAGGCATGAGGAATCCCCGTGAGTCAGTCCCGTTCCAAAGGTAAAACCGCTTCGTCACCGGCCAGCCCTGTGCCGGGCATTATCTCCGCAGTCGTCGTGCTGCTTATCCTCGGGCTTATTGCCGGTCTGCTCATCACCCGCGCGCAGCCGCCCGAAGCCGCTGCGCCCGCCACCGCCCCCGCCAGCGCGCCCACGACGGCGCCCGAAGCCGCTGCGCCCGCCACCGCCCCCGCCAGCGCGCCTACAACGGCGCCCGCTGCCGCGCCGGCGCCGGGGATCCTGCCCACCGCCACGACCTACACCTTCAGCGCGCCGCCACCCATGACCATTGACCCCTCGCGGCGCTATCTGGCTACGATCCTCACGCCCCGCGGCGAGATCGTTATCGAGTTGCTGCCAGAGATCGCCCCACAGACGGTCAACAACTTTGTGTTCCTGGCGCGCAACAACTTCTACAACGGCCTCACCTGGCACCGCGTGCTACCCAATTTTATGGCTCAGGGCGGCGACCCGCTCGGCGACGGCACCGGCGGCCCCGGCTACAGCATCCCCGCCGAGTTCACCGATAAACTGGCCTTCGACCGTCCAGGCATTGTGGCCATGGCCCGCTCCGCCGACCCCGATAGCGCCGGTTCGCAGTTCTTCATCACCACCGCCCCGGCCGACTGGCTGAATGGGCAGTATACGATCTTCGGTCGGGTGATCGAAGGTCAGGAGATTGTGGACGGCATCCCACTGCGTGACCCGCAGAACCCCGCCGATCTCGCCCGTCCCGGCGAGACCATTCTGGGGATTACGATCACTGAGTCGTGATTTTCCCACCTTATTCCAGACAGAGGCCCTGACGGTTGCGCCGCACCTTGCCGTGATGAACAAGGGGGTCGTGGGCGGGCTGCGCCCGCCCACACCCTCCCGCGCTTTAAGGGCGGACAGAACCTGTGGGCGCCGACGGGCGTTCTGGGGTTGGGATGCGCTGGTTGGTCCTCACCCCCTCCCCCTCTCCTGCTCAGGGAGAGGCCTGCCCTGAGCGGAGCCAAAGGGCGGGAAGGGGGGTGAGGACCAGCAGCCCATCAGGACGCCATCCGCCAGAAACCCTCCACCGAAAGCCTCGCTAAGAGGAGTTCGGGAGTAAGGTTCGAAGGTCGTGGTCCCAGACCTCTACCCGTGAGATAGCCAGGCCCCGGGGCGCCCCCCTTTCCCCACGCCCGTGCCGCAGTCGCCCGCGCAGAGCAATGCCGGCTCCTTCATCGTTTCACCAATCGAATATCATCGATCAGCAACTGAAAAGCTTCGGAGCGATTCGCAGGAGTGATGATCAGATTCTGGATCTGGGTACGCGCAGTCTCCCAGCGGATCGTCTGGCCGACACCGGCGGGCTGGAGAAGCGAGAAGGGGATGTAGAGCGTCATCCATTCAGGCGGAGCAACGATCACCAGTTGATACTGGCGGTCATCTTTAATGGTGGCCGAGGTCAAGCGCAGCAGGTAATTCTGCCCGTCGGTCCGCACGCTGAGTTCGATGCCCGCATAGTCGCTCACGTCGAGTGTCTGGCCGGCAGGCGCCAGCGGCACACCCATACCCAGGTACGATTCGCCCCACGGGTTGTTGAATGAACCGCGAAAGCGCAGGGCCAGGCCGTTGTCACGGGGCACAACCGCCAGCTCGGCCACCGAGGAACCGCCGATCTGCCGGTCGCTGTAGGTGAACCATTCTGTGTCGAGTGTGGAGCGCAGGTCGCCGTCCTCGAAGTCGTCAATCAACGGCAGGCCGGGCCTGATAACGGTTGGGCGCACGGCGCCACGAATGAGCACCAGGTCGTCAAGATCGAGAAAGCCGGTCTGTGGAGCGCGGGCGGGGCGCACTTCGATGCGGGTTGCAGCGCTCAGACCGGCTTCAAGAGCAAAGCCGTCGGCATTCCGCAGCTCGCCGACGGGGATCTCGACCCAGGCCCAGTCGCCGGGAGCGGCAAATGTACCGACGAAGGGCTTGTCGGTGAAGGCGCTATTGAGACGCAGTTGGTAACGCCCGCTCCCTCGCGCCCAGAAGCCAATCGCCGTGACGCCCCGCAAGTCGCGCGGGCCATCGCCCGGCGCGAGGTTGACCGCCAGAGCGGTGAAATTGACCGGGCCGCTGTCGGCCAGGGCATACTCGAAGCGCATAGCCTGCACGCTCGCGGCGGCGCCTGGAGTGATCAGGCGGTTGCTGGCAATTGAGGAACCACCACTGCCCCGATCGTCGAAACTGAACCAGTAGTTCCCACTCAGAGCCTGGTCGCCGTTCTCGAAATGGGCCAGTAGCTCCTCCTGGCGCGCCGCGCGCGGCTGGGCGCCGCCATAGCGCCAGAGGTAGTAGTGCAGTCCCGCATTGCCCATCTCTACCTGCGCGCTGGCAGGATTGAGCGGGTTGTAGGTCAGCACCCGTCGCTCAAAGAGTTGCACCAGTACCGGCGCTACCTGTCCGTTGAGCTGCACGTCGGTCCAGTAGGCCTCGCTGATCGGGCGACCAACCACGGCGAGCGGGTCAATAATTTGCTCGACCTGACGCCCACGCGGCGTCTCAACCAGACCGCGGCGCTCGAGAAAGGCCCTAAACACACGGGGCACGTTATGGCCGGTCACAGGGTCATAGGCGGCATAGGCCGTCTCAGGGTATGCGGCGGCCAGCTCGCGACGGGAGCGGATCGAGCCGCTACGGTCGAGTGACTCGGCGGGGCGATCGCTGCGCTGCGGCACTGGCCCCGTCAGGCGGGCAAAGACGGCGTAGGTCGGAGCGAGGGGATCATTGAGATCTCCGGCGACCGGGATCAGCGCTGAAGGGCCGGGATCGAGCCGTTGCGAACCGAGTTGCACATTGCCGCTGACCATCTCGGCGACGAGACGCCCGGAGCTGATCTGGCTTGCAGCGCGGGCGCCGGCCAGCGGCAGCGGCAACTCCATGCGGCCCTTATCGTAGTAGACCACCAGGCGCTTGCCGCCGGGGGCGTCATCGTCGCGTTCGAGGAGCGGTGCGCTCCGCGGGGCGGGCCCCCAATACCAGCTATATTCGGCGCGCCCCTCGGCGACCAGGGCGTCGGTGCGGCGCCATTGTTCACGAAAGGCCTCGGCTGCGAACGGGCGCTGATCGGTGGCGCGCAGTGCCAGAGGCAGGGCTACTATCACCGCACAGCCACATACCATCACCAGCGCCAGGAGGATTTTTCGGTACGGCATCTCCTGCTCCTCAAGATTTCAAGCTCGGGACCTCTTGCTCTGGCAATTCCTGGTACGTTATACCATCTCAGATTGTAGATTTCTGGATCTATCTATTGAACGCGTGCGGGATGACATCATCGCAATACCATCGATTGGAAATCAGGTATGTATCAGGCGCATGCGGGCTAGGGAGGGGGAATGGGGAAACCCGGTTTCCCCATTTCCCAACCGCTGTTGGGAGCGGCTGGCGACCCAGCTAGCGGGGGTGCGGTTCGACAGGCTCACCGCAGGTGGGGAAACCCGGTTTTCCCGTATTTTCACATAGTAGAGATTTTCTATACGTGTTACCAGAATGAACTATCTATCACCCGTGCGACAGCAGATGGTCAAGGCTCCTCTATCGCTTGACGTAGCGAGCATTCTTACTCCAATTTTCGATATCCTTATGCGGATTTGATCAGGCATTGAGCGCTGCCGGGCAAGTACTACGACAAGCAAGTTTAATAAGAAACATTTCACCTCCGGTCGAAACACGATCATCGCTTGTTGAACGCTCACCGTTATGCTTGCCTTGCCCCGGCTGCCACGCTACACGCAGTGCCACCTACGCAGAGAGAGTGGCAATTCAGGATGGCGCAAGGATCACTGATGACCCGGTGGGGCATCAGCCGGACCCTGGTGTGGAATGGAATTGAGGGAAAGAAGGCGATGACAGGCTTCGAAGCAACACTGGTTATCATCTCGCTGCTCCTGTTGGCGCAGGTATCGTTCAGTACCTATCTGATGCTCTATGCCTGGAACGACGCCCGCCGTGGCGACATCTTCGCCGCGCCGAAGGAGTTCGCGTCGCCGCAGAAGAGCTTCACCGTGCTGCTGCCGGCGCGTCATGAAGAAGCGGTCATCCAGCACACGATCGAGGGCGTGCTGCGCGCCAATTACCCGCGCGAGTTGCTGGAGATTGTGGTGATCTGTCGCATTGACGATCCGGGAACCATTGAGAAGGTGCAGGAAAAGATCGTCGAACTGGTGCAGCGGGGCATTCACAACGTGCGTTTGATCGTGTTTCAGGATCTGCCGATCAACAAGCCGCACGGGCTGAATATCGGTTTCCGCAACACCCACTATGATGTGGTCACGATCTTCGACTCCGAAGACGAAATTCACCCCGAAGTGTTCAACGTGGTGAACACGGTGATGGTCACCGAGGGCGTCAACGTGGTCCAGGCCGGAGTGCAATTGATGAACTTCGACTCGACCTGGTTCTCGGCACTGAACGTCCTCGAATACTTCTTCTGGTTCAAAAGTCGGCTGCACTACCACGCTGAAGTGGGCATTATTCCGCTTGGCGGTAACACGGTGTTCTTCACCCGCGAGATCCTGAACAAGATCGGCGGGTGGAACGAGCACTGTCTGACCGAAGACGCTGACATCGGCATCCGCTTGAGCCAGATGGGTGAGCGTATTCGGGTCGTCTACGAAGACCAGTTTGTCACCAGAGAAGAGACACCGCCCACCGTGGGGCAGTTTATCAAGCAGCGTACCCGCTGGAACCAGGGATTTCTGCAAGTCTTGCAGGCGGGCGCGTACTGGTCGCTACCGAAGTTGAGCCAGCGGTTACTGGCAGTCTTTACCCTGGCCTCGCCGGTGCTGCAAGCCTTTACAACGCTCTATATTCCGGTATCACTCTACACGATCTTCTTCGTGCAAATGCCGCCGCTCGTGGCGCTGATCCTCTGGTTGCCGGCGTATATGCTGATTGGCCAGTATGTGCTCAACTGGATCGGGCTACGCGAGTTCGTGCGCGCTCATAATCTGACTATGCCGCCCCTGATGTGGCTGCGGCTGTTGCTTGCCTTCTACCCGTTCCAGGTCTTGCTGGGCATTGGCGCTCTTCGCGGGCTGTACCGCCACCTGCGCGGAACGAACAACTGGGAGAAGACCCGGCACATCAACGCCCACCGGAGCGCCGTTACGTGAACGCCCGCACGTTGCATTTGTCATCGCAGCAATTCGTAATTGGAACTGGTCGTAAAGAGAGCATTATGAGTGTCAGCCTTGCCCCGACTGCGCTGCCCACTGCGTCGTCGCGACAGGCAATCTGGTCGAATCTGGTCGCCCTCGGCCTCGTCTGTGTGGCAGCAGTGGTGCACAGCTACAACATGTTTGGCTTTCCCCTCTACCTGGGTGATGAGGGCATCTATATGGCCCAGGCCTATGCGGTGGCCAAACTGGGGAGCATTACCCCCTATGCATACTGGTACGACCACGCGCCCGCAGGCTGGATCTTGATCGCTTTGTGGACGATGGCGACCGGCGGCTTCCACACGTTCGGCACCGCCATTGATAGCGGCCGCACCTTGATGCTGCTGTTGCACATCGTCTCGCTGGTGCTGCTGTTCCGGATCATTCTGCATCTGACCGCGAGCAACCTGGCCGCCGCCATCGGCGGGTTGTGCTACGCGCTCTCGCCGCTGACGGTGGTCTACGGGCGCATGGTGTTGCTCGATAATATCATGATCGTGTTCATTCTTGGCGGTGTACTGCTGCTGGTGAACTACGAGGGGCTGCTGTGGCGCTTATTTCTGGGCAGTCTGCTTGTCGGCATCGGCGTGCTCTCCAAGGAAAGCGCGGCTGTGCTGCTACCGGTGCTGATCGCTGGCGTCTGGACGCTGGCGCATGCTCAGCATCGCCCCTTTGCGCGCGGCGTGTGGCTCTTTGGCGTCGTGGCGACACTCTCGCTCTACCCACTCTACGCGGCGCTGCGCGGAGAGTTGCTGAACCTCTCCTTTTCCTCGCCCCTGAATGGGGATGGCAGCCGTGTGACCCTCTCAGGCGCGGTGCTCTGGCAACTCGGGCGCAGTGGTGGAGCGCCCTGGGATCCGCAGAGCGATTTTCTGCGCGTCTTGACGGGGAGCTGGCTGGCGCGCGATCCCTGGCTGCTGGGGGTCAGCCTGATCGCTATGCTCTGGAACCTGGTGCGGGGTGATGGGCGCACGCGTCTGATCGCCGCGCTTGGCCTGGTCGCATGCCTGAGCCTGATGCGCGGCGGGCCTGTGCTCGAGTTCTACATCATCGGGGTGCTGCCCTTTATGGCGCTGAACGTTGGTCTGGCAGCCGCGCGGATCGCCGACGTTACGCGCATGCCCGGGTTGCTCGTGGCGCTGCTGATCGGCGTTGGGGTGCTCGGTTTCAGCAATCTGAATCGCCAGAGTGAGATTTTCACGCTCAACATGACCACAACCCAGCGCCAGGCCCTTGCCTGGGTGCGGCAGCATGTTCCGACCGATGCGCAGATCATCATTGATGATGATCTGTGGGTGGATCTGCGGGATGGCCCCCCGGGGCAGCCGAGTTTCCCGGGCGCTCACTCGCACTGGAAGGTCGCAAACGACCCGGCGGTGTACCGTGAGCTGTTCAATAACGATTGGCGCAACATTGACTACCTGGTCACCACGCCGGGTCTGGAAGAGATTTTCAAGCAAAACCCGGAGAAGTTGCCTTACCAGGCCTGGAGCAATTCCACCCCGGTGGCGCGGTTCAACGTTGGCGACGCGGCCATCGAAGTGCGCCGGGTGAACCACGCCGGGATCGCGATCAAAGACACGGTACGCACCGGTTACGCCAGCTTTGTGGCCAGCTACGTGCAGGATGGGCGGGTCGTTGGCGCCGGCCCCTACACCGATGTGCGCGACCAGGCCGGCGCCATGCTTATGGCTGTCTGGCAAAACGACCAGGCAACCTTCGACGCGCTGTGGGGCTGGGCGCAACTGCGCTTGCAGGCTCCGGAAGGTCACCTTCTGCACACCAACGAACCGGGGATCGCCCTGCACACCTATGCCGACGCCAACGCCGAAGCGGCTCTGGCGCTGCTTCTGGCCGAGCGACGCTGGAACGATGCCAGCTATGGGCGCGAAGGTTTGCGGATCGCCCGCGCGCTATGGGAGCGTTGCGTGGTCGAGATTGATGGTCGGCCCTATCTGGCCGCAGGCGACTGGGCGATTGAAGATGAGCGGATCATCATGGCGCCAGGAAGCTTTGTGCCCTACGCCTTCCGCCTGTTTGCCGAGGTTGACCCCGAGCGTAACTGGTGGTGGCTGCTCGATACAACCTACACCCTCCTGCAACAGGCGAGCGTCACCCGACCGGGCGATGAGCGAAGCGTGGGGTTGCCGCCAACCTACGTAGCGATCGATCGCGCGACCGGAGCGATCCAGTCTGACCAGCGTGGGTTGCCGGGCGTCGGCGGCGCCTTCGGCGAGGAAGCCGCGCTCACCTACTGGCGCATCGCCCTGGATGCGCGCTGGTTCGAAGATGAGCGACCCGAACAGTATTTGCGCAGCGCCGCGTTTCTCATCAATGAATGGCAGCGCACCGGCGCGCTTGCCGCCCGTTACGGCCGCAATGGCACCGTGCAGAGCGACGAGGAGAGCCTGCTTCTCTACAGCGCCGTGTTGCCAGTGTTCCTGGCGGAGAATGAATCTGCCGGTCACGCTCTCTACGCGACCAGGATCGCTACTGCCTACACCAACACCTCTGAAGGGGTTCGCTGGGGGAATGGCAAGAGCGTGGCCGAGCAACGCTGGGCATGGCTGAGCAGCGCTTTCTACCTGGACATTCTGGATTACACCTGGGAGGATTGACCGGCTGTACACGAAGTGCTCCGGGGCTTCCCTCCGCCCGACCGCACGCCGCAGAGAAACGCGGTAGAGGCCGGTTCAGGGGCGGACAGAACCTATGGGCGCCGACGGACGTTATGGCGTGGGGATGCGCTGGTTGGTTCCCGCCCCCGGCCCCCTTCGACAGGCTCAGGCTTCGCCCTGAGGCTCAGCCCGAAGGGGCGGGCCGCTCCAGCTTCGCTGGAGCGCCTGCGCTGAGCCTGTCGAAGCGGGGAGACCAGAACCACGCGCGGGGGCCTTCCAATGCGGTATCAGCCACGGTGGCCCGGATGTTCTATCTGCCCTTACACAGAGACCGGAGAGGGGCAAGCAGATAGGAAAAGCCTTCATTGACAGACCGGTTCATCACGGCAGCAGCGCACGTCGAGGGTGGGTCAGCCCTGCCCTTCCATCAGGCAGACCGGAGCACGGGGACATCCAGTTTCCCTTCGTATCCATAGAGGAACGCACAATGCAATCGAATACGCTCTTTACCGAACTGATCGATCGCACCGGGCAGCAAGATTATCGCGACTACGTGAGCGTGGAAAGCGGCTTTCAGGACCTGCTGGAGCGCGATGTTGTCATTCGCCGCCTGCGCGGCGAGGCCGCGGCGCACCCGCGCGTTCGCAGCCGCTTTGTTAACGAGATCAAGTCCCTGGCGATGCTCAGCCACCATACTTTCATTCGCGTCTATGATGCGCGAATATGTGACGAGACGCCCTTCGCTGTCTTTGAACGGCTGCGCGGGGTCACTGTTCAGCATCGGCTCGATCTGCTGGCAGAGCAAGAGGAGCGTATGAGCCTCGATGAGGTGACGCATATCGTGCAGAACGTGGCCGATGGTCTGGAGTATGCTCAGGGACGCGGCGTGCGGGTGTACGACCTGACACCGGGGAACATCGTGCTGGCCGAGGGCCGGCGGGTTGTGCTGACCAGCCTCGGCCAACCTCTGCCCGATAACCCGCTCCAGGCTTCTGTAGCGGCGCTGGTCTACGCGTCGCCGGAGCAGCTCTCTGGCCTGCCGTATGAAGACGCGAGCGCGGTCTACAGTCTGGGCGTCTTGCTGGCCCATCTCGTTTGTGGCCGGCTACCGTTCGAGGGTAATGCGCTGAGCGTGCTTGCGCAGAAGCAGCGCGCGGGTAGTCTGCCAGTGCTTGAGGATGTGCGGACGAGCCTGATGTGTCCGTATCCCCTGGCTGCGGTTATCCACCGCGCCACGCTCGCCAACCCTGTTGAACGTTACGACAGCATCAAGGCCTTCCGCGCGGCGCTGCGCGAGAGCCTGATGGATCGACGGTCACGCGCGCCATTCGGCCCTCGCCAGAGCGTGTCCACCCTGTCGCTGCCCGAGGCGTCGGAGATCTGGACAGAGGCGTTTGTTACGCAGGCGCATCCTGGCGCGGCGGAGCAGTACACCGTCCGGCAGCCGGCGACTCCGTCGTACGCTGCGGGCGAATCGACGCGCCTTGCCCCTGACACCCTGATGACCGCTGACGTGAGCACGGCGCCGGAGCAGGCTATTCGGCCTGCGGCGACGCTCGCGGCTGACGTGAGCGGGGCGCCGGAGCAGGCTATTCGGCCTGCGGCGACGCTCGCGGCTGACGTGAGCGGGGCGCCGGAGCAGGCTATTCGGCCTGCGGCGACGCTCGCGGTGGAGAAAGAACGTGTCGCGCCAGCAGCGATTGCGCCGGACACCACCCCGATCCCGGGGGCTGATAAGCCCGAGTTGCAGGTGGCGCTGCCCTATACGCTGCTGATCCCGCTGCCGGAGGAGCAGCCAGAAGTCACGCAGATGATACCAGAGCGCGCCTCACCGGGACAGACTCTGATCAGTCCGGTGCATCTGGCGATGCTGATGATCCTGGGCGCGCTCGCCATCGGCGCGGCGCTGATGTTTGGTTGAAGCGCTTCCATGGGGTGTGGAGAGAGGGCAGGGCGCATACGGGCAGAGGGCGATAGGTTGCGGGAGGGCGCAGCCCTTCCAGGAACGTGGTCTGCCACGATACTTGTGATGAACGTGGCGGGAGGGGGCGTGGGAGGGCGAAGCCCTCCCCGCAAAAAACTATCCATCACAACCTGGTTGACAAACCAATAGGCGACTGAGGTGTAGTAAGCGATCAGGATAGAGGTACTGTTGTTCGTATGACGGTCGTAGGGATAGACTCACGCTGACGATACCATTTCTATCGATTCAGGAAGGAGCTATGCTACACCGCATGCGACAACGCTACACGCTAATCGTGATAACGCTGGTGGGCCTGGCAATACTGCCCATGCTTGCTACCGCGCAGACTGCCGTCAAGATCGTCGGCGACGGCACGCCCGGCAGTTGCACCGAAGCGCGCCTGCGGGCGGCGCTGGTGGGCGGCGGCAGCATCAGCTTCAACTGCGGCGGCACGCCCGTGACCATTCCTGTGAGCGGGCCCTTCGAGATCACCGCGCCCGAGACGACAATTGACGGCGGCGGGTTGATTACGTTGCAGGGCCAGAATAGCCGGATCATCGTGCATCGTACCATCGGCGTCCAGGGGAGCAGTGTGCTCACCCTGCGGAACCTTACGATCAGCGGTGGCCGGGCCAGTGGCGCGAATGACGCCGCCAATGGCGGCGCCATTCACAGCAGCTTTGCTGCCGCCAATCCGGCCTTCAAACCGGCGCTTTACGTTGAGAAGGTCACCTTCCGCGACAACGACGCGACGGTCACCAGCCTGACCCGTGGCGACGCCTACGACTATGGCGGCGGGGCGATCTACTCCCAGGGCGGATCGGTAACGGTGAAAGACTGCCGGTTCATTGACAACGACGCCAACAACGGCGGCGGCGGCGCCATCCACATCCTCCAGAGCGGCCTGGTGATCGAAAACAGCGAGTTCAGCAACAACAGTGCAATCGGCGCGCGACCGCAGGATAGCCTGGGCGGCGCGATCTACGTGGATGGTCTGGGTGGGGAAAATGGCCTGCTCCGGATAGCGCGCAGCACGTTCACCAACAATCGGGCCTACAACTCGGGCGGCGCCATGTATGTGAACATGTACGAGAACAGCAGCCAGGCCGAAGTGCTCGACAGCGCGTTCATCGAAAACGCGGTGATCGGCGGCGAACGCGCCCAGGGCGGGGCTATCGGCGGCGGCGGTTCGAGCCTGGGTGGGGCGACCGGTAACCCATCGATTGTGATCGAGCGCAGCCTCTTCAGCGGCAACAGCGTCCGGCGCACACCCGGAGCCGGGGGCAACCCCAACGAAGATGGTTCGGGCGGCGCGCTGGCGTTTCCCCAACGGGCGCGGCTGCGGATCGTCAACAGCACCTTCGAAGGCAACCGGGCCGCCGGGACGAGCGTGAACGCCAACGGCGGCGCGCTCTACGTGGTGAACAACAGCGATCCCTTCGAGATTATCAACAGCACCTTTGCCAACAACACCGCCGGATGGGTCGGCGGGGCGATCAGCAACGGACAGATCAACGGTCAGCCTGGCGGTCGGGTGCGCAACACGCTCTTTGTGAATAACACCGCCGACAATGGCCCCAACGACTGGAACATCCAGCAGCACTGCTCCTCCGAACTGGCTCACGATGGCCGCAGCTTGCAGTTTCCCCCACGTTTAACGGGCGCCAACTTCTTCAACGATGTCACCTGCTTCCAGGGCAAGAGCGCGCCCAATCAGACTGGCGATCCCCAGTTCCGTAACCCGCAACTGCAGGCCCTGGCCGACAATGGCGGGCCGACCCGCACCATGGCCATCACCACTGCCAGCCCGGCCCTCGACGCCGGCGCCGATTGTCCGCCGGTCGACCAGCGCGGCAGTGCTCGCCCGCAGGGCGCAGGCTGCGATCTGGGCGCCTACGAACTGGTGCTCACTCTCTCGGTTGCCCCCCGGCTGATCGGCGTGAATGCGGCCAATCCAACCCTCAGCGTGCAGGGTGCCGGCTTCACGGCCGGCAGCGTGGTGCAGGTCAACGGCGCCGACCGCGCCACCACCTTCGTCAGCCCCCTGGCGCTCCGCGCCGAACTGACCTCCGCCGACGTGGCCGCCCCCGGCACGCTGCGTATCAGCGTGCGCGGCCCCGGCGAAAGCCTGGGCAGCGCCGAGGTGCGTGTGGTGGACCAGTTGCAGCGCCTCTACCTGCCGCTGACCCGGCGCTGACCAGGATCACGGATATGGTGCGTGTTCACAGTCGGGCTAATACCAATTACCGTTGATGATGCCGCATTGCTTAAAGCGGTTTTAGGCGTTGTGCTGCCCAGTGTGGCAATCCACAACCCAAAATCTAAAACCAAAAATGGTATAAGGCGTCACCCCGGGAGCGCGGGCGTCCCGCCCGCAAGGGCCTGGATGCGGGCAAGATGCCCGCGCTCCCAGGAGAAGTGTGAACACTTACCGGATATACGCCCCTCTCGCCCCCCGCCTGGCTCGTGCTATAATACCCAGAGTATTTGCGCAAGATAGTGCGGCGTTTATGGCCTCAGAACGTCCAGTCCGGCTCTGGAAAGGAGGTGAGCACCATGTCAGACCCTGACCTTAGTGGCCTTAGCGCCCCAATGTTGCAGTCACGTTCGACACCCGGCCTGCCAGCCGTGCTCATCTCCCAGGGAGCAGACCAGTATGAGCGACCCGAAGTCTGAGAAAACGCACACCGAGCGCTACGATCCCGCCGCGATTGAAAAGAAGTGGCAGGATCGCTGGGCCGCCGATGAACTCTACAAGACCGGCCCCGCCGATGGCCGCCCGAAGTATTACGTCCTGGATTTTTACCCCTACCCCTCCGGCGAGGGGCTGAGCGTCGGCCACTGCCGCAACTACATCCCCACCGATGTGGTGGCCCGCTACTACCGCATGCGCGGCTACAATGTGCTCCACCCGATGGGGTGGGACGCTTTCGGCCTGCCTACCGAAAATCAGGCCATTAAAACGAAGACCAATCCGGCTGTGCTGACCCGGCGCTACGCGGCTAATTACAAGCGTCAGATGAACCTGATCGGGGTCAGCTACGACTGGAGTCGCGAAATCACCTCCTCGGAACCCGATTACTACCACTGGACGCAGTGGATCTTCCTGCGCCTGTACGACCACTGGTACGACCGGCGGGTGGACCGGGCCCGCCCGATCGCCGAACTGGAGGCCGAACTAGCCGTCAGTGGCACCAGCCGCCTCGATCTGCCGCTGTCGGAACGCCAGATCAGCGCCGCGGAGTGGAACGCTTACACGCCCCTGGAGCGCCAGGAGTTCCTGCGCCACTTCCGCCTGGCCTATCGTGGCGAAGCGACGGTCAACTGGGACCCGGTTGACAAAACGGTGATCGCCAACGAAGAAGTTGGCCCCGACGGGCGGGCGTGGCGCAGTGGCGCCCTGGTCGAGCGGAAGGTCCTCAAGCAGTGGTTCTTCCGCATCACGGCCTACGCCGACCGGCTGGATCGCGACCTGGATACGGTAGACTGGCCGCCCCAGATCGTTACCATGCAGCGCAACTGGATCGGGCGTTCGCGTGGCGCGGAGGTGATCTTTCACACCGAGCAGGGCGATCCGATCGTGGTCTTTACTACCCGGCCCGATACGCTCTGGGGGGCAACCTTTATGGTGCTGGCGCCCGAGCACCCGCTGGTGCAGAAGGTGACCAGCAATGAGCAACAGGGGGCGGTGGCGGCGTATATCGAGCAGGCGCGGGCGCAGAGCAGCGTCGTCGCCCCGGGCGACGAGAAGGATAAGACGGGCGTCTTTACCGGCGGCTATGCGATCAACCCCGTCAACGGCGCGCGCATTCCGATCTGGATCGCCGACTACGTGCTGATGAGCTACGGCACCGGCGCGATTATGGCCGTGCCCGCCCACGATGCGCGCGACTTCGCCTTCGCCCTCAAGTACGGCTTGCCGATCATTCCGGTCATCAATCGCCCCGATGATGCGGCGCGTTCGGTGATTCGCGCCGGCACCTACCGCCCCGAGCTGCGCGAGGCGCTGCAAGCGGCCGGGTATGCCTTCACCGAGGAAGCCGGGGAGCTGCGCGTGGAGCTGCGCGGCGCCCAGGCAGCCGCCTACGCCGACATGGTACGACCGTACCTCGTAGAGGGCTGGGCCGAGGTGGCCGGTTCGGGCTGGCTGGCGATCTTTCCCGATGCGGTCATTCCCTTCGATAGCGTCGAAGCTGATGCGCGCATCGCCGACCGCATCCGCACCGATCTACGGGTAGACGCCATACCCACCTATATGGCCTACCTGGTGACCGTGCCGGCCTACCGTGAGATCGTCTACCACGACGAGTACGGCACACCCATTCACTCCGGGCCGATCAACAGCGTGCCCGGCACCGAGGCGGTCGAGCGCGCGATTGCCTACCTGGAGGCACAGGGGCTGGGCAAAGGGCGCATGAACTACAAGATGCGCGACTGGCTGATCAGCCGCCAGCGCTACTGGGGCACCCCCATTCCCATCATTCACGCCGAAGACGGCCTGGAAGTGATGGTGCCCGACGAGCAGTTGCCGCTGACCCTGCCCGGGGTTGAGAACTACGAGCCGACGGCCACAGGCGAGTCACCGCTGGCCAAGATCGACGAGTGGGTCAACGTCACCCTGCCCGATGGGCGCAAGGGCCGCCGCGAGACCGACACGATGGGCACGTTCGCCTGCTCCTCGTGGTACTTCCTGCGCTTTGCCGACCCGCACAACGATCGCGAACTGGCCGCCCGGGAACTGCTCGATTACTGGTTGCCAGTGGATATGTACGTCGGCGGCGCCGAACACGCAGTGATGCACCTGCTCTACGCGCGCTTCTGGACGAAGTTCCTCCACGATTATGGCCTGTTGAAGTTCGTGGAGCCGTTCAAGAGCCTGCGGAACCAGGGGTTGATCCTGGCGCCGCCGCGCGAGGTGAATGGGCAGATCGTCATCGAGAAGATGTCGAAGTCGAAGAACAACGTCATCACCCCTGACGAAGTGGTGGCAAAGCACGGCGCCGATGCCCTGCGCGGCTACGAGTGCTTTATTTCTGACTTCGAGGCCTCTGTGCCCTGGAGCACCGATGGCGTGCCCGGTGTGCGCCGCTGGCTCGACCGGGTATGGCGGATCGTGCTCGCGCCCGAGGAGGAGCGCCCTGCCGAGGCAACCTTCAGTGAACGGCAGTTGCGCCGGGTCACTCACCAGACGATCATCCGCGTTTCGAGCGACATTGAGGGCTTCAAGTTCAACACCATGGTCGCGGCCCTGATGGAGTTCACCAACGCGCTCTACAAAGCGCGCGACGCCGGCCTGGCGGGTACGCCTGCCTGGAGCGAGGCGATCACGACGCTGATCCTGCTGATGGCTCCCGTGGCGCCGCACATCGCCGAGGAGTTGTGGTCGCGCCTGGGCGGCACGTATAGCGTGCACCAGCAACCCTGGCCAGTCGCCGATCCGGCCCTGGCTGCCGCGGACGAGGTGGAGATCGTGGTGCAGGTCAACGGTAAGGTGCGCGACAAGCTGATCGCTCCGGTGGATACCAGCGAGGCGCGCTTGCGCGAACTGGCCCTGGCCAGTGAGCGAGTGCAGGCGTATGTCAACGGAAAAACGCTGCGGAATGTGATCGTCGTGCCGGGTAAACTGGTCAATATTGTGGTTGGTTAGGAACAGACGGGCGGGGAAGGTCCCCAACCCGCCCATGGGCAGGGGTATGGGGAAGCCCGGTTTCCCCATACTCTGACAGGATGAAGACAAGTTTTTTTGGGAGGGCTTCGCCCTCCCAAACCCTCCCGCGGGCGGGTTGTTTCCTGGGAGGGCTTCGCCCTCCCAAACCCTCCCGCGGGCGGGTTGTTTCCTGGAAGGGGGTAGGGGCGCGGCGGCGCCGCGCCCCTACGCCCAAACCCTCCCGCGCGCGGGCTATTCTCACCTCAGTATGCCAACCACTACACAGCGCATCATCTGGGCCTACGGCGTGGCGCTGGTCGGGGCGCTGCTGCTTGCGCTGCGACGGTTAGCGCTGCCAAATTACTTCGAGCTTGAGGGCCTGCCCCTGGCGATTGCCATTCCGTCGGCGCTCTACTCGTGCTACACCAGCCCCGCCCTGAGCACCTGCGGCGATGGGGTCATCTTTGCCCTGACGGCCCTTGGCGTGGTGGCGGCCACCGGTTGGGGCAGCCTGGGGCGCAGTATCTTCGCGGTGATCCTGGTGATCCTGCCCCTGAGTTTCTTTTTCCTCTTCGCTGCCGCCAGCCTGGCTGTGCCGATGCTTCTGATCATTCCCCTGGCAATCGAGTTTGGAGATCGGTGGCTGTTCACCGCGCGCTAAAGGGCGCCTGTGCGCGGCGCGCGCTGCGACGCACCGCAGCATGCCACAATGGCGCGGCGATGGAGAGAGGGGCAGGCGCCGCCCACCCACGAGCGGCCGTGCGGGTGGCGGCGGTTACTCTGTGGCGGAGGCGTCGCCACCGGGCGCATAGCCCATCTTGATCCAGCCCTTCTTGATGGCGTAGATCACCGCCATAGTGCGGTCGTTCACCTGAAGCTTGGAGAGGATCGACGTAATATGGTTCTTGACCGTCTGGCCGCTGATGGACAGCTCGCTGGCGATCTCCTTGTTGGAGAGACCGCGGGCGATGCAGTCAAGGATCTCGATCTCCCGGCTGGTAAGCGGGGCGAAGAGATTTGAGGCCTGCTCATCATCGGTAGCGGCCAGTTCGCGGAACTGGTGGAGGACACGGGTGGCGACGGCGGGGCGGGCCAGCACGGCGTCGTTAATCAGGTAGCGGCCGCGAGCAACCTCGCGGATGAACAGCAGCAGCTCCTCGGGATGCACATCCTTGGAAGAATAGGCAGCCGCGCCGACCTTGATCGCCTGGAACAGTTGATCATCGTCCTCGTACACACTGAGCACGATGATCCCGATGCGCGGGTCACGGCGCTTGATCACCCGGGCGACCTCCAGGCCATTGAGACCGGGCAGGTTGATATCCACCAGCACCACATCGGGGTTGAGGCGTTCGGTAAGCTTGAGCGCCTCCTGGCCATTTTCCGCTTCGCCGATCACCGTGATATCATCGGCGTCTTCGAGGCTCCAGCGGATCCCCTGGCGGAAGAGGGGGTGATCATCAATAATCAATACGCGGATGGGATTCGGGTTCGTCATAGGGGCCTCGATGGGGTTGTTGCGCCGCGCAGCGGCAGACTCACCGCCACCTCGGTGCCATGGCCGGGGCGGGTGGTAACCACAAAACTGGCGCCAATCAACTCGGCTCGTTCGCGCATACTGGTCAGTCCCCAACTCTCACGACCGGCGCGGCGGGCCACTTCACGCAGATCGAAGCCCGGCCCCTCGTCGCGAATCAGGAGCACCACGCGCTCGTCACGCCGCGTGAGCACGATGTGCACCGGCGCGCCGGGGGCGTGTTTGCGGGCATTCTGGAGCGACTCTTGAACAATGCGGTAGAGAACGATTTCGGCCTCGGCCGGCAGGCGCGGCAGGGGATCGAGATCGAGGCTGACCGGAACGTTGACCGTATCGTGGTAGCGCTGCACATAGTCGCGGATGGCATTGCCAAGCCCCTGCTCTTCGAGCTTGCCCGGTCGGAGATCGGCAATGAAGCCGCGGACCTCGCGCAGACCCTCACGGGCATTCTCGCTCAGTTGCCCGAGCATCTCCTCCAGCCGGTCCAGTCTGCGTTCGGCGAGCAGAGTGTGGCAGCGTTCGAGGCCCATGAGGGCATTTGCCAGTACCTGGGCCGGCCCGTCGTGCACCTCGCGGGCCAGGCGCGCCCGTTCTTCCTCGCGGCCCATGATCACCTGGGAGCGCAGAGCCTGCACCCAGGGGTCGGACGTCTCACCGTCACCGCCGCCGCCCAGGGTGGCGCTGCTCATATCAATCTGGCGCACCAACTGGTCGAGCTGGCGCAGGGCGCGGCGCATCTGCTCGTACTCCCGCGTCAGCGCCTCGTGGGCGACGCGCAGGCGTCGCTGGCGCTCGGCCAGGGTGGTGGCGCTGACCTGACCGCGCTCGGACGCAAAGCGCGCCTGGATGAGCACCTCGTCGAGCTGGCGCTCTGAGCGGCGCACCTCGGCTTCGAGCCGCGCAAGGTGCTGCTGCGCGGAGGTGTGCAACGCTCGCAGACGGGCAATCTGCTCGGCGACGATGGTATGCGCTGCCTCCAGCAACGCGGAAGGCTCCGGATGCACGACCTGCTCCCTGCTTACGGATGACGTATGCTCAGTATAGCATGCACGCGAACGAGCGGGCAACCGCGCGCCATGGCAGGTGTGACGCATATTCATCTTCTTGCACGGGCCCCGCCCCGCCCGCCGTGGGGCCTCCCACCGTGGCCGCCCCACGGCCCACCCCGTGGCCGCCCTGCCCGGCGGGGGCGTGGAGACGGCCCGCCGGGCCGTCTCTA
>OGCI01000796.1_pt1 | contig 31578 bp, 26 predicted proteins | sample 1570021 | NCBI WGS metagenome assembly OGCI01 (sample SAMN06264664, study PRJEB24512) | hot springs metagenome | isolation source: Hot spring water | place: South Africa: Tshipise | collected 2015-06-21 | reverse complement strand
GAACCGCGCATCCCCGAAGTGATCCGGCGCGCCAACGCCCGCCTGCACGATACTGTCATCCATCATGGCACGCTGGCCGATCACCTAGCGCGGGTGCGGCAATCCGGCGTGGCGCTGGAGACCTTCGAGGGCGAGTTCCGCTGGGGGCGCTATTCGGAGATTCTGCAGGGCGTCTATTCGACGCGCATTCACCTCAAGCAGCACAATCACGCGGGCGAAACGTTACTGGAACGCTACACCGAACCGCTCACCGCCCTGGCCTGGTTGCTGGGAGCCGACATGCCCGAAAGCACGCCCGCGCTGGTGTGGCAGGCGTGGCACTGGTTGTTGCTCAATCACCCGCACGACGACATCTACGGCAGTGGCATTGACGAAGTGCATCAAGAGATGCTCTTCCGTTTCAGCCAATCGCGTCAGATTGGCCAGGCGCTGGTGCGCGATAGCCTGCGGCAGATCGCCCGCGAACTCGACATGACCGCACAGCCAGGCACGCCGCTGATTGTCTTCAACCCGCTGGCCTGGGAGCGGGCCGAGATTGCCGACATGGTGATCGAGTTCGACTTCGACGATCCCAAGGCCGAAAGCTTCCAGATCGTCGCGCCAGACGGGACGGTGCTGCCGCACCAGATTCTGGAAGACCAGCAGCGGTTCTGGATGGAAGTGCTCAAGCCCAACCGCAAACGCTGTATACGAGTGTTGTTCCCGGCGCAAGTGCCGGCGCTGGGCTTCGCCACCTACTTCGCTCAGCCGGCCAGTGTATCAGCACAGTCACCCTCTACTGACCTGGTGGTGACGGCACGCGGAGCCGCCAACCGTTACCTGAGCTTCACCATCGCAGACGATGGCGGGCTGCGCGTGGAGGACAAAACCACTGGTCGCGTCTATGGGGGCCTGCACCACTTCGTGGATGTAGAAGACACCGGCGACGAGTACACCTACTGCCCCTTCCCCACCGGCAGCCAGGTGATCAGCACGGCGGGGCATCCCGCCACCATCACCTGCGTCCAGGATGGGCCGCTGTGCGCCATTTTCCGCATCGAACGGACGCTGGCCATCCCCAAAGCGCTGACGCCCGACCGGACTGCTCGCTCCAGCGAGACGGTGCCGCTGCCGATTGTCTCTGAGTTGCGTCTGTACGCCGGACAGCCCGGTTTGTACATCACCACCGACATTGACAATCAGGCTCAGGATCACAAGCTGACGGTGATCTTCCCAACCGGTCTGCGCGTGGCCCAGGTTCACGTAGACGAATCCTATATGGTCGCGGTGCGCGATCTCAAGCTGCCCAACGCCGAAGGCTGGGTGGAAGACGCCACGCCGCTCATGCATCAGCGCGCCTTCACCGACCTGAGCGATGGCGAATGCGGGCTGGCCATCCTCAACCGCGGGCTGCCCTCGGTCGAAGTGACCGAAGATGGGACGATTGCCCTCACCCTGCTGCGAGCCGTGGGTTGGCTCTCGCGCGACGATCTGTGGGTGCGCCGCATCGCCGCCGGCCCGCTGGTGGAGACGCCGGGCGCGCAGTGCCCCGGCCCCTACCGTTACGAATACGCCATCCTGCCCCACGCGGGAGACTGGCGGCAAGTCTACCAGGCGGCCTACAACTACAACGCGCCACTGTTGGGTCGCCGGGCAGATACACACCCCGGCCTGGAACTGCGCGAGATGAACATCACCCGCGACGATCCCGCCTTGGTCACGCCCATTCCCTGGCCGCGCGAAGGGCGCTTCCCGCCTGCGCTCGGCGTGATCCGGCTGGACCCGCCAACGCTGGTGCTCAGCGCGGTGCGGCGCAGCGAGCGCGACACGCTGATCGTGCGCTGCTACAACATCACCCGCGAACCAGTCAGCGGCACGCTGACCTGCGGTGTGCCGCTCGCCGCCGCCTACCTGACCAATCTGGCCGAGGAACGTCAGACCGCCCTGCCCGTCGAAAATGGCTATATCCCACTCCAGGCACGGGGCGGACAGGTGATCACCGTCGAACTGGTGCCGTCGGCGCAGGAGAAACCCCAATGAGCCAGATGACTTCGCGCCAGCGTATGCTCACCGCTCTCACTGGCGGAGTACCCGACCGGCTGCCTGTGACCACCCATCACGTCATGCCCTACTTCCTCGATCGCTACATGGGTGGTATCAGCTATATGGAGTTCTTCGACCGTTTCGGGTTGGACGCCTGGCTGTGGACAGTGCCCTATAAGCCCGATACGGCTAAGGGTGAATACTACGACCCCAATCAGACCTTCATTCACCCGCTCGACCACACACACCGCATCGTTTCCGACAACTGGCGCATCGAAACCGAGACGCTGCCCTCCACCGACTATCGCACCGTCCGCTATCGCTTCGTCACGCCGCGCGGCACGCTGACCATGGTGTTGCAGGGCAACGAGTACACCGACTGGGTGGCCGAGCCGCTGATCAAAAACAAGCGCGACATAGACCTGATCGCCGATTTCGTCACACACCCCAAGTGCGACGTGGAAGCGGTCAACCAACGTGCCGAGGCGTTCGGCGAACGCGGGCTGGTGCGCGGCCATATCTGCTATTTCGATGTCTACGGACAACCGGGCTGCTGGCAGGATGCCGTCGAACTGGTGGGCACCGAACGGCTCATCCTGGAAACCTACGACGATCCGGAATGGGTGCACACGCTGATCCGCATCCTGCAGGAACGCAAGAAGACCTTCATCCGCTCGCTCAAGGGCGCGCGCTACGATGTGCTGGAGTTGGGCGGCGGGGCGGCGTCTTCGACGGTCATCTCGCCGCGTCTGTTCGACGAGTTCGTCGCGCCCTACGACGCCGAACTGATCGCCATGGCCCACGAAGTCGGGCAGCGCATTGTCTATCACACCTGCGGCGGCATGATGCCCCTGCTGGAGCGCATCGCGGCCATGCAACCGGACGCCATGGAGACCTTCACCCCCCCGGACATGGGCGGCGACGTACGCCTGGCCGAAGCCAAACAGCGCATCGGCGACCGCGTCTGCATGATCGGCGGTTTCGACCAGGGGCACTATTTCATCAACTGTACGCCCGAACAGACGCGCGCCGAAGTCCGCCGCTGCTTCAACGAAGCGGGTCAGGGCGGGGGCTACATCCTCAGCCCGTCCGATCATTTCTTCGACGCCGATCCGGAACTGATCGCAGCTTTTGCCGACGAAGCCCGTCGTTGTGCGTACGAACAGAAGGAGGTGATTGCCTGACATTGACACCAGCCGGTCCTTAGGTATCCGCTTTGCTCCATTGGATAAACTGTCTGGCTGCTGCTCTATCTCATTATCGCCAGCCAGACGCATCTGTGGTTCGTTTATAGAGTGATCTGTAGGAGAGAGGAAAATGACCGCACGTAAAGGCTTTACGCGCCGCACCTTCCTGAAGGGCACCGGCGCAGCGCTGGCAGGCGTAGCGCTGGGCGGCGGCAAGATCGCCGAGCAGGGCATTTTCGCCCCGCGCGTGGTACACGCCCAGAACGAGGTAGTGCTGGCCATCCAGGGCTTCGCGCACGACGCCATCAAGGCCATCCTGCCGGAATTCGAATCGGCCACCGGCCTGACCGTGAAGCTGGAAGAAGGCCCGGCCAGCGGCAACGACATGCTCACCAAGTACAGCACTGCCTTCGCCGCCAACAACAGCCCGGTAGATGTCTTCAGCGACGCCGACGAAAGCTCGCCCGTCTTTGCACGCGCTGGCTGGGTCGAACCGCTGGACGACATCATCCCCCAGGAGACCTGGGATGACTTCCCGGAGAGCATGCAGGGCCAGATCGAGAAGTTCCACAGCTTCGATGGCGCTCGTTATCGCATCCCGCACGAGTTCGCCATGGGCTACTTCTTCACCCGCTCGGACTGGCTGGCCGAGAAGGGCGTCAGCGCCCCCACCACTTGGGATGAGATGGTCGAGATCGGCAAGATGTTCACCGATCCGGAAAAGGGCGTCTGGGGCACCACCGACGGCCTGATCAAGCCCGCCCTGCTCTACGTCTATGTGGCCTATCTGACGGCGCAGGCGGGCGGCGATGTCTTCGCCTTCGACGATGGCACGGCCCAGGCGTTGCAGTTCCTCTATGACATGATGCACACGCACAAGATTTTCCCGGAGACGGCGCTCAACCAGGACTACAACGCCCAGAACGAACTCTACATGGCCGACAAGGTGGCCTTCATGCGCCAGTGGCCGTTCTTCCAGAGCGTGGCCGAGGGCAACACCGAATGGTACGCGCCAGAGAAGATGAAGATCGAACTGCCGCCCGCGGGACCCGGTGGTAGCAAGAGCTGGTGGGGCGGCTGGGGCTTCTCGATCCCGACCTCTGCGCCCAACAAGGACGGCGCTAAGGAACTGATCAAGTTCCTCACCTCCGTCGAGAATGCCCCGCGCCTGGCCGAAGGGCAGTCGTGGTTCATCATGCCGCGCAAGTCCATCCTGGCCCACTTCGAGGGCAAGGGCAACCCCATCGTCGAGGCGATGGGCCGCTACAGCGACAACATGGTGCCCGCGGCACGCCCGTTCCATCCGCGCGTGGCCGAAGCGCAGATCATCGTGGACGACATGGCTTCGCTGTTCCTGACCAAGCAGGCGTCGCTGTCCGACGTGCTCAAGCAAGGGCAGGAGCTGATCAAGCAGCTCGAAGCCGAATAGTCCTCACTGCCGTCACTGGCAGCGATGCAGGGCAGGAGCCTGGCGTTCCTGCCCTGTTTTTTTCTGCGCCGGAGGACTTTGCCACAGGAGAGCCAGACTGGATACATGCAAAGGCTGTCAGCGACCTGACCCTGCCCGATGGCCCTCATCCTCCAGCCCCTTCTCCCGCGCTGCGGGCTGTACACGGGCCACTCGCGCGAGAGACAATAAGCGCCCTCGCCCCGCGACGCAGTGGCGAGGGCGAGGGCATTCAGGGATGAGGGGCAGACACGCTTCGCACGCACCCTGCCCAATTCAGCAATTGGCGGGGGCGATTCTGTCTGATATAATCCGCGCGGCTACACCTTGCAGCGTCGTTGCGAGGGTTTCCCGGTACCGGCGAGCGATGAGCACATCATCATGGTCACTCACAGCCAATCCTCCACTTCGCGCGATGTTCTACAGGCCCGGCCACATCCCAGACGCTGGCTCTTGCGGCTGCGGCTGGGCATTGCCTTCGGCCTGATGGCCCTGGTCGTCGGACTGGTCGCGCGCGATCACGATAAGCTGGTCAATGTCAACTGGAAGCTGATCCCCCTGGCCTGGGTGCTCATGCTCACCAGCACGGTAATCAAGTCTCTGCGCTGGAGCCTGCTCGTCCGCCGCAGTGCCATGAACCTGTCGTTCCGTCGCCTGCTGGGCACCTACCTGGTCGGTGCGTTCTTCAGCACCATCTTGCCAACGGCGGTGGGCGGTGACGCAGTGCGCGCCGTAGACACTGCCGCCAAGACCGGTCGCGTGGCAGACTCTACTTCCTCGGTGCTCATTGAGCGGGGGATCGGGCTGCTGTCCATCTTTGGCATGGCCAGCGCCTTCGCCTACATGCTGGAAGTAGGCGTGGTGCCGCATGGTTTCATCATGGTCGTCTACCTGGCGTTTGTGGGCGGATTGGTCGGGCTGGTGATCTTGCGGCAGGGCTGGTTCATGGAACCGATCGCGCTGATCATGTCCCGCCTGCGCCTGCATGGGCTGCTAGCTATGGCGCGCAGCCTGCAGGCGGCGCTGAGCCAGCAATTGTGGAGCACCCCGGTCTTGCTGGCGATGTTCCTGCTTTCGTTGCTGGCCAACGCGCTAACCATGGGGGCTACCTACCTGGTGCTGCTGGCCGTGCGCCCTGCTATCCCTCTGGCCGCCTTCGTGCCGATGATCGCGCTTTCGACCGTGGCGGAGATGCTGCCCATCTCCATCGCGGCGCTGGGCGTGAAAGAATCGGCGTACATCTTCTTCCTGGGCCTGGCTGGCGTCAGTAGCGCCGAAGCGGGCGTGATCGCCATCATCATGCGCGTGCTCACCTGGGCGTTGGCTTTACTCGGGGGGCTGGTCTTCCTGGTGCGCACCGTCCGCGCCCGCTCTGGCGGTGACCAGGGACGCGGCGGGGGGAGCCGCCCGGCGACCGCGCGCACCCCTCAGGTGGTCGAGCCTGTAGAGGCCGAGCAAGACTTCGCTGTCACTCTGCCCGTCGTTGACTGAACCTTTCACCATCCGAGAGGACGTCATGCGCACAGTCTTTCGCTCTGTCCGCAAAGCTCTGGCGATCCTGGCCGACCGGCTGCGCTCGCAGGGACTGCGTACCACCCTGGTCTGGCTATACGGGCGCGGCGTGCCCAAGCTGACCGGTGTTCCCCTGCTGCGCTACAGTCAGATCACGCCCCAGGTGTTTGTGGGCGGGCAATACGGTCGGCGCGGCAAACGCAAACTGGAAGCGCTGGGCATCACCGGCGACGTGAATCTGCGGGCGGAGTTCGACGACGCGGCGCGCGGTCTGGCGCTGGCGCACTACTGTCACCTGCCCACCGTAGACGACGACGCCCCGTCGCTGGAACATCTGGCTGAGGGAGTGGCTTTTATTGAGCGTGTGACGCGCAACGGTGGCAAGGTATACATTCACTGCGCGGGCGGCGTGGGGCGTGCCCCTACCATGGCCGCCGCTTACTTCGTGGCGCAGGGGATGTCGCTCGACGAGGCGCTTGCGCTCATCCGGCGCACTCGCCCCTTCATCCGCATCATGCCCCCCCAAATGGAACAGCTCCGGCGTTTCGAGGCATTGCAACGCAAGGATTGAGCGCCATGCGCTTGTTTGCTGTGACTATGGATGTGCGCGACATGCGCCGTCCGACTGATTATCTTCGTCGGGCCTACGTGCGCTTACTGCAGGAGATCGGCGTCACACCCCTGTTGGTCCCCAATGCCCTAGATGATCCGCAAGGCTACGTGATGGCGTTGCGCGTCGAAGGGCTGGTGCTGACCGGTGGCGGCGATGTCGCACCGACGCGTTACGGACAGGCCAATGACGGATCGCGCGGGATCGCGCCAGAGCGCGACGAGACCGAGTGGCGGCTACTCGACCTGGCGCTGGCGCAGGGATGGCCGGTGCTGGGCATTTGCCGGGGTTTGCAAGTGCTCAATCTGTATCTGGGCGGTAGCCTGATCCAGGACTTGCCCGCGCACAAAGGGCGCTTTCTGCCGCATGACAGCGACGATCCTCACCCTGTGCGTCTGGTTGACGCCGCTGTGTCCGCCTTGCTGAACGCAGAGACTCTGCTGACCAATACTTACCATCACCAGGGCGTCACCGCCGCCGAACTATCCTCTGAGCTGATCCCGTTCGCCGTGTGCAGCGATGGCGTGATCGAGGGAGTGCGGCATCGGACGTTGCCCCTGCTGGCGGTGCAGTGGCACCCGGAACGCCCCACTCCCTCGGCGCAAGCCGACCGCCGCCTGCTGAGCGCCTTTCTGCGGGGCGAGCTTTAGCTGGCCCGACGCAGCGGTTGCGGTTCTGGCTGAGGCACCGGATGCGGCTCTTCGAGCAGCGGCGGCAGTCCCCACGCTGCGCGAGCCTGATTGCAGCGAGCCAGGTCTTCTGGCGTGAAACGCAACCCCTCCGGCGTCCAGTCTACGCCAAACTCCCGGCAGGGCGAGGGACGTCCCTGGTAGATAGCGCAACGCACCGCCTGGCCGATTTCTCCGATCAGGGCGGCGCAACGTGGTTGAGGGCGATTCGTCCCCTTCATACAACTCAACACGGGGGTGAGGTCTTCTGTCAGTTCCGGTGGGATGGTGCCGCCGTGCGCCGGGTCTGCTTCCGCCCAGTAAAAGGAAACACGGAAATAGGCGCAACACGCGCCACACTTCAGGCAGGGATTTTCGGTGAACTGCGTATTTGGGTTGACAGTGACGACTTCGGCATTCATGGCTTGGCGTCCGGTTCAACGTTGCAGCAACTACGCTTCCAGTACACCCGCTACAATGCACGCGCCATCCGTTCGCCTGCGCAGGGGATGGACACCGAACAGGCAGGCATAGGCAAAAACGCTGCGGCGAGCCACAGACAGTCAGGGGTAGTTCTGAAGATTTCAGACGTAGCCGGTGTAGGGTAGCGCGAACATATCTTCCCTGGGTCAACAAGCCGCGCCAGTCTCGAGGAATCAGTCCGCTAAATCATAGGTCAATCGTCCGGAGATTTCAATCGTCCATCTGGATGATCTTTGGCGCGGGGGGTGTTCGGCGCTTGCCCAGTGTGCAGCAACAACGCGGGCGCGTATAATCGTCTGCGCCTCAAGGGGATAGATCATGACAGCGACGTATCAGCCTGATTATTCGCGCAAGTGGTGGGTGCTGCTCAGCGTGGCGATGGGCATCTTCCTCTCCACCATTGACAGCAGCATCGTCAACATTGCGCTGCCTACGCTACAAGAAAGCCTGAACGCCAGCTTCGCCACTGTGCAGTGGGTCGTCGTGGCCTATCTGCTGGTAGTCACTTCGCTGATGCTGGGCATCGCCCGCCTGGGCGACATGATCGGCAAGAAGCGCATCTATCAGGCCGGCATGATCGTCTTCACCCTCGGTTCTTTGCTGTGCGGCATGGCCCCTTCGATCGGTATGCTGATCGCATTTCGCGTGCTGCAAGGCGTGGGAGCAGTGATGATGCAGGCGCTGGGCATGGCCATCGTCACCGAAGCCTTCCCACGCACCGAGCGAGGACGCGCGCTGGGCATCATGGGCACCGTAGTATCGCTGGGCATCAGCATTGGCCCGACGCTGGGCGGACTGATCCTCGGTACGATCGGCTGGCGGGCGATCTTCCTGGTCAATCTGCCGGTCGGCATTGTCGGCCTGGCCCTGGTGCGCCGCCATGTGCCAGACTGGCGACCGCCCAGAGAACAGCGTTTCGACGCGCCCGGCGCGGTGCTCCTGCTGCTGACCCTGCTGGCCCTATCGCTCGGACTGACGTTTGGGCCGGAGCAGGGTTGGGACAGCGCCCCCATTCTGGCGGCGTTGATCGGCGCGGTGATCGGCATGGGCATCTTTCTGTGGGTCGAATCCCATCTCGATCAGCCGATGGTTGACCTGACTCTTTTCCGCGATCCCTTGTTCAGCATCAGCCTGCTGACCGGTTTTCTCGTCTTCATGGTCATCGCCGGTATGTTTGTGTTGCCCTTTTATCTGGAGCGGGTAAAAGGCTACGATCCCCGTCAAACCGGCCTGTTCCTGACGGTGGTACCCGCGGCGCTGGGCCTGACTGCTCCCATTGCCGGCGCGCTCTCCGACCGCTACGGATCGCGCGGCATCTCGCTGGTGGGGCTGGTGGTGACAGTGATGGCCTGCCTGGGAGCTTCCACCCTCAGCGAACAAACATCTACCCTGGGCTACATTGTCCGGCTGCTCCCGGTGGGGCTGGGAGCCGGGCTGTTTCAAGCCCCCAACAACAGCGCGATCATGGGAGCCGCGCCGCGCGAACGACTGGGCGTGGCGTCGGGGTTGCTTTCCCTGTCGCGCACTTTCGGCCAGGTGACTGGCTTGCCGCTAATTGGGGCCGTGTTCGCCAGTCGCATCTATGGCGTGGTCGCCCTGGCCCCCGGCACAGACGCCAGCGAAGCGCCACCCTGGGCCATTGTGGAAGGCGTCCAGGCCGCTTTCCTGGCTGGCGCGGCGCTAGTGGCGTTCGGCGTGATGCTGGCCGCCATTGCCTTCCGCATGGATCAGCGGCGGCGCATGGTGCGAACCAGCGAAGTCACCGGTCCTGCGGTCCGCTGAAGCGCGACTCAGGCGTAGGGAAAACAACGCACAATAGCACCCTGATGGGCCTTGACAGCCCTGTCAAAGCAGATGATCATCATCAGGTGACTGGCGCACGCCCGGCTTTGCTGACGCCGAGGTGCGTTGTTTTTTGTCCATCAGGGTTTCTGGTAGAGGGTGGGGAACGTGATCGAGCGCTCCGATGACCCATCGCTCCTGGCCCAGGAGACTCAACAGGCGCGTGCCAACTTTCACTGGCTGGTGCTGGACATCGCCTTGTTTGGGCTGGCCATGCCTGCAACCGCTCGCTTCCTGTCGGTATACGCCATCCGCCTGGATGCGTCCGCGGCCCTGCTGGGGTGGATGGCCGCCCTGCCGTCGCTGGCTTCGCTGCTGACCTCGACGATGGCAGGCTGGTGGCGCAGCCGTCACACCAGCGCCCTGCAGGCACTGAGACTTCCCGCGCTGGGCTTCCGCCTGTCGTTTCTGCTACCAGCGTTCACACCGTTCTTCCCGGACGACTGGCAGACGCTGTGGCTGCTGGCCACCGCCACGCTGCCCTCACTGGCCGCTGGCATCAGCTCGGTGATGTTCCTGGTGATGATGCGCCAGGCTGTATTGCCCACGCAACTGACCTCTCTGCTCAGCCAGCGTTCCCTGGCCTTCAACCTGACTGTGGCAGTCGCCACGCTGGGCTTTGGCACATGGCTGAAACTCGCCCCTTTCCCCCTGAACTACCAGGTGATGTATGTCCTGGCCTTTGTCTTTTCTGTGCTCAGCCTGTTGTCTGTGCTGCGCATCCGCCTGGTGATGCCAGCGGATGCGCCTACTCCTGAGCATCCCCCGCAAAACCCCTGGCGCTCGGCGGCCTTTCACCGCCCAGCGTTTGTGGCGGCGCTGGTGCATGTCACCTTCTTCTCGATTCTGGCGATCATCCCGCTGCGACTGGTGGACGAACTGGGCGCGGACGAAGGCTTTATGTCCCTCTTTTCACTGGCGGAGTTGGGCGCGGCTGCGGCCTTTTCCGCCCTCACCAACCGCATCGCTGCCAGACTGGGCAACCTCAACACCATTGCCCTGGGCATGGCAGGGACAAGCCTGGCCGGAGTCGTGATCGCCCTGGCTCCCAACCTGCCACTGACGCTGATCAGCGCAGCGCTGTCGGGCGGGATGTGGACGATGGCGGGCATCTGCCTGTTTGGCTATTTCAGCGAGAACGCGCCGTCCGAAAGCCTGACGCGCTTCACCACTGCCTACAACCAGGTGGTGATGTTGTCCGTGTTCGTCGGCCCTCTGCTGGGCAGTCAGCTCGCCGAAACTTCGCTCAGCCTGACCACCGTGCTGGCCCTGGGGGCCGGGCTACGGCTGATCGCGGCTATCATCATCCGCTGGCAGAGAGCAGGGTCGCTGCACAAGGTGGGGCATGTGCCGCTGATGAGTGCGCGGCGCTGACACCGCATTCTTGCACAACGTTTATCTTCCTCCGAGATATTTCTGATGCTGCGCCGACGGTGCTCTTATGTGCCTATGGCATCATAGGGGCGCAATGGAGCACTCCAGGCGCAACTCGCCGACGCGGGTTGGCCTGTAACGCGGAGGAAAACGTCATGGTAAATCTGGTTCGCTGGACTCCTGGTAAACTGCTACGCGACACTCGCTCTTTCGATCAGCTCTTCGACGAACTGTGGCGCTCGGCGTGGGCCAACTGGCCAATGGCCTTCGACACCGACACGGCGCGTCCGGTGCTGCGTCCGCCGATGGACGTGATGGAAGACGAGAACGGCCTGACCGTGCGCGTTGAGCTGCCCGGCCTGACTGCCGAGGACGTGTCGGTGGAAGTGGAAGGCGACATGCTGACCATCAGCGGTGAGTTCAAAGCTGCCGAGGAGCGCGAAGACGTGCGCTACCATCTGCGCGAGCGCTGCGCTGGCACCTTCCGCCGCAGCCTGCGTCTGAGCGACACGGTAGATGTGGAGCACATCACGGCCACCTTTGAGAACGGCGTGCTGACGCTGGCCCTGCCCAAGCGGCCCGAAGCACAGCCCAAGCGCATCGAGGTGCGCACGGCGTAACGCTGCGCTGTCTCCGTCCCTTTGTATCGCTGAGAAGCGCTGTCCTGGGTGGCAGCGCTTTTTCATTTCTGGTGGAAAGGCGGTTGCAAGGGACGGATCACAGAATGGCGACGTGGCAGGGGGGTGATCTGTCCCGGCTGATGGTGGGCAGGTGTACGGCGTTTGCTGACGATCTGCTCTGGCTGTGCAAAACTAACGGAGAGCACTGCCTCGCCCGTCTGCCCGTTGACATAAGCGGGCACAGGCCCTCCTCCACGCCGTTCCAGCGTCACAAACCAGACGGGCAGCAACAACAAGCGATAGTACATCTCATGCACAGCGATCTGATGGGCCAGCCAGGCCCACGTCTGCGGCAGCGTGTAGGCGCGGGGATCGCGGCGCACGTAGTCGCCGGCGGGCGGCAGGGTGATCTGCCCCGTAGCCGCCAGCCGCGCCTGATGACGGGCATGAGCGCGCGCTGCCAGCGACGCCTGCATGACATCTATGCTATAAAGCCGCGCCTGCCAGTGCGCCAGGTAACGCGGATCGTAGGGCACGAGCGCCCCCAGGTCATACGGCATCAGCGCATCCAGCACGGCGTCCGGCGGGTGCGGCGTGCCCGCAACCAGCGCATCGCGCACCGGATAGATACCGGGCTGCACATCTACGGGACGGGCGGGCGCAACCGGCATTCTGACCATCACCATGCTTTCGAAAGCCCAGAAAGGCAGGTAGACGGCGGTCAGCGTGCCGCGCTCGATCTGTCCACGCAAGGCATCGGGCAGAGCCTCCTGCAACGCTCTGGCCGCTGCGCGCCGGTTCACCTTGAACGGCAACAGCGCGATGGGCGCTTCGAAGGAGCCGACGGCATCGCCCAGCAGCACATGCGCGCTGTCACAGAAGGGACAGCGCCCCGTCAATGCCTCGCCGCCCAGAGTGATCTGCGCATGGCAGTTCCGGCAGATCAGCACGCGGCTGCTGATGCGCCACTCCTGCGAAAAGCCGAAGCGCCGCCGCAGTTGTGCGTGTTCCAGCCGGCGATAGCCCTGGCCGACGACAGGAGCACCAGGGCGCGGCGATGCCCCCTCGCGGTGTCCGCAGTGCGCGCAGACCAGCCTGGCAGCGTCTGCATTGTAGGCCATGCGCCCACCGCAGAGAGGACAGGCGGGTGTCTCCGAGCGGGCGACAACGGGGGCATCCGGCGTCGGATCGGGTAGTGCGGGCGCTTCGCCCGCCGGAAGCGCCCCTTCCAGGATACCCCTGTCGCGCCAGGCGTACTCATGATAGGGCTGCAACTCAAGCGCGCCCTGCAGATATTGCAGTTTCTCGCCGCGATCGCCGGTGGTCAGCGAGAGCAGATACCAGATATCGGCCAGAGTGGGATAAGTCGAGAGCATTTCGCGCAGCATGTACGCTGCCGAAGTCCGGTCGCCCCGCTGAATAGCTCGCCAGGCGCGATTGAGCAGGTCGAGCGCGGTCGGCTCGATCCGCCAGTCGCGGTAGGGCGGTTCGTAATCGCTCAGAGCCTGCCCTGCGCGCAGCTCCTCAGCCAGCGCCTGCGCCTGAGCTGTATCGCTACGGTATCCACAGAACTGACACCATAATCCGGGGCCGTCCGGCTCTGGGAGCAGGCAGGCGTTGCAACGCGGGCAGGCAGGCAGCGGGGTATTCATGTCGGCACCTGAGACGGCCCACTTACTCGACTTCCGCGAGATGGTTGCACCTGAAAAGCCCCTCAGCGCGTCCCTACCATGCGCAACAGCGCGTCCAGGCTGACCGCGTCGGGCAGGGAAGGAATGGCCCCGTAGCCGGTCGTGGTGAGCGCCCCCGCCGCGCAGGCCCGCTGCACGATCGCCCGCAACGCTTCGTCGTCAATCGCCTCGATAGACAGATCGTAGGCCAACAAACCGTCCAGCAGCGCCGCGACAAAGGCGTCGCCAGCGCCTGTCGTCTCCACGACTCTGACCGACGGCGACGGCACCTGCCCTTCCCGTTCGCCCGCGCAATACCAGGCCCCGTCGCGCCCCAGGGTCACCGCGGCCAGCTTACCCCGAAAACCGGCGGCTTCCAGCGCCGCGCGAAAATCGTCGCCATACTCCGGAGCCAGGATCGCCAGATCGCCCCGGCTAATCTTGAGCACGTCCGCCCGTGCGATGGCCATGCGCATCACGTTCAGGCCAGTCTCCTGGTCGGGCCACAGGTGAGGCCGCCAGTTGGGATCGCACGAAGTCACCACGCCGTTTTCCCGCGCGATCCTCAGGGCCGCCAGCGTCGCCGCGCGAGCCGGATCGGTGCGCAGGCTGATCGATCCATAATGCAAGACGCGCGCCGCGGTGATGACCTCCGCGCTCACCTGGGCCGGATACAGATAGTCATGCGCGCCGGGGTAGAACTCAAACTCGTGTTGTCCACTCACTTCCTGTTTGACGAAAGCCAGGGTGGTGAAGTGGTCGGGATCAACGCGCAGTAGACAATGCACGCCCAGCGCCTGCAAATCGCGCTCGATCTTACGCCCAAACGCATCCCGGCCAACGGTGGCGATCAACTGCGCCTGCCGCCCCAGTTTGGCCAGTCCGGCGGCCACATTGGCGGGCGCACCACCAGTCGCCGCCGTGTACTGGGTGGCAGTCACCAGCGTCTCGCCGGGTTGGCGCGATACAAAATCAATCAGAGCCTCGCCGATACACACGACATCCATGGCACACCTGCGCTCCTTGTGCGAGAACTCCCTATCCCCCTGTCAGACCGCTGTGCCCTGCTGGGCACAACGTGCCATTTTGGAACAAGTCGGCCATCCGCGCAAAATCGCGCCTACCAGTATAATGAGAGACACGTCCACGCCGGCGGATCGCGTCCCAGACGGGCCGCTAGACCCACCGGCAGCGCAGGGCGTGGGCCTTGCTGAATGCCACGCGCAGCCCGTTCGTCTGTCGTGCCAGTCGCAAGAAAGGATACTGATGGCAACGACGGTGTTGCCCGAAACGACTCGCGCACTCTACCCGTTTAAGTCGCGTTATTTCACGCTCAGCGATGGCATCCGGATGCACTACATAGACGAAGGCCCCGGAGACGGCCCTCCGCTGATCTTCTTCCACGGCTACCCAACGTGGAGCTTCGCCTATCGCGCGCTGATCGTATGCTACGCGGCCCAGGGTTACCGCTGTCTGGCGATGGATCACGTTGGCTACGGTCTCAGCGACAAACCGACCAGCCGTCGCTATCATACCCTGCGCCGCCACATCTATAACGCCGTCGAATTCATTCAGGGCCTGGGACTGCGCAATGTCACTCTGGTTATGGAAGATTGGGGCGTGGCGTTCGCCCTGGGCTACGCCATCCGTCACCCGGAGAACGTCCAGCGCCTGGTGATCATGAATTCCTGGGTTTTCACCTACACTTCCGCCTTCCCCATGCACCCAGTCGTTCGCCTGGTCGCTAAGCCAGGAATCGGCGAGCTGCTGTTCGGCGTGCTGAACCTGGCTTTTCCCCTGGGGCTGCAACGCTGGACAGCCCGTCAGCTCTCGCCCGCCGTGATGACGGCCTACCGCGCCCCCTTCCGCGAAGCCCGTCAGCGCGTGGCGCTGTTTCAGTTTCCGCGCATGATCGGGACTCATCCCAATCACCCCTCGACTCCTCTGCTGCGCGAAATCGAAGAGGGGCTGAATGCTCTGCGGCGGGTCCCGACGCTGATCGTCTGGGGTGCAGAAAACCCGGTTTTTCCTCCCCTGCTGGCCCGTCACTGGAAAACCCGCCTCCAACAGGTAGACGGCCCTCACCTGATCCCTGGTGCGCGACACTACCTCACCGAAGACAATCCCGACGCGCTCATGCAACACCTGGATGCCTTCCTGGCAAAGACCGAAACGAGGGAAGGCGCATCTGCCCAGTGAAGCCATTGGCGAGATCGGGCATTGTTTGCCGGGAGTCATCCAACACGTCATAATTGGCAACATGCCAGCAAACACACAATCAGCCGCACCTCAACGACCCATGCCACAACGCCATAGCACGATCTGCTCTTGTGGGGCTGTAGCGCCTGTGCGCGTCGGGAGCGCCTATGCCTGGCCCGTTTAAGCTGCCCGCCCCCACCCTGGTTCGATCCACAGCCGGCCTGCGCCGCGTTGTAGACCGCCTGCGACGCGAGCCGTTGATCGCCGCCGACACCGAGTCCAACAGCCTGTATGCCTACCAGGAGCAGGTCTGTCTGATACAGCTTTCCTCGCGCGGCGAAGATATCATCGTAGACCCTCTGACCGTTGACGATCTCTCGGCGCTCAACGACCTGTTCGCCGACCCGGCCATCGAGATCGTTTTCCACGCGGCGGAATACGACATTCTCTCGCTCAAACGCGACTTCGGCTTTTCTTTCACCAACCTGTTCGATACCATGCTGGCCGCGCGGGTATGCGGCTGGACGAAAACCGGACTGGGCAACATTCTGGAAGATCTGTTCGGCGTCACGGTGGACAAGAAACATCAGCGGGCCGACTGGACTCAGCGCCCCCTCCCTCAGGAGCAATTGCGCTACGCGCAGATGGACACGCATTTCCTGCCCGCGCTGCGCGATCATCTCTACGCGGAGTTGGTAGCGCTCAACCGGCTGGAAGAAGCGCGCGAGATGTTCGACGCCCTGTGCACCGTCTCACCCGCTGAGCATCCCTTCGACCCAGAGGGTTACTGGCGGATACCCGGTGTGCGCGACCTGACTCCGCAGCAAATCGCCATGGCCCGCGAACTATATCTGCTGCGCGATGCCATCGCCCGGCGGCTGGATCGCCCGCACTTCAAGGTCTTCAGCGACGAGACCCTGGTAGCCCTGGCCGCCCAGGAGCCGCGCCATCTGGAAGACCTGCGCAATGTGCCAGGGCTGCACCCACGCCTGATTCAGACCGATGGCCCGGCCATTCTGGAAGCGATCGCGCGGGGGCGTCGCGCCAGGACACCGCGCCCCCCGACGCGCAATCAGAACTACGATCCACTGGTGCACGAGCGCTATCAGGCGTTGCACGAATGGCGCAAGAAGCGTGCCGCCGAGCGGGGCGTCGAATCGGATGTCATCGTCCCGCGCGAAACGCTGTGGGCCCTGGCGCGCCTGGCTCCCAGTAGCCTGGAAGAACTGGATAACATCCCCGGCCTGGGACCCTGGCGACGCGCGGCCTATGGTGCAGAGATGCTGGCTGTGCTGGCGCAGGTAGCGGCGCATCTGGCATCGTCCCAGCAAAGTGACTGAGCGTCGCAGGAGAGGAAAAGACATGAAGATCACCTTTCATGGCGCGGTGCGCACCGTGACCGGTTCGCAACACCTCATCGAAGTGAACGGGCACCGGCTGCTGCTCGACTGTGGGTTGTACCAGGGGCCGCGGCGCGAATCGTTCGAGCGCAACCGCACCTTCCCCTTCGACGCGGCTAGTGTAGATGTGATGGTGCTCAGCCATGCCCACATTGATCACAGCGGCAACATCCCCAATCTGGTCAAGGCAGGCTTTCGGGGGGACATTATCTGCACCTTTGCCACGCGCGATCTGTGTGCCACCATGCTGCTGGACAGCGCGCACATTCACGAGCGCGACGCCGAGTTTGTCAACAAGAAGCGCGCCCGTCGCAACGAACCGCCCATTCAGCCGCTTTACACCACCGAAGACGCTGTTGATAGCCTGGAATACTTCAACGCCATCGGCTATCACCGCGCGCGAGAGATCGTGCCTGGCGTGACCGTCACCCTATACGACGCCGGGCATATGCTGGGCAGTGCTATCGTCACGCTGGATATTGAGGATCGCGACGCCGGGCGCGATGTGCGTCTGGTGTTCAGCGGCGACCTGGGGCGCACGGGCATTCCCATCATCCGCGACCCGGAGACGATCGAGCACGCCGATGTGCTGTTGCTGGAAAGTACCTACGGCGGGCGCAAACACGAACCGTATTTCGACTCCGAAAAGAAACTGGAACAGATCGTCAACGAGACCTATCGGCGCGGCGGTGCGCTGATCATCCCCGCCTTTGCCGTGGGCCGCACCCAGCAACTGGTCTACACCCTGCACAAGATGATGCTCGCTCGCGACATTCCGCCGTTGCCCATCTACGTAGACAGCCCGCTGGCGATCAACGTGACCTCGGTCTTCCGCCTGCACCCCGAAGCTTACGACGCCGAAATTCGTCAGTTCATGTTGCAAGAAGGCGATCCCTTCGGCTTCGACCAGCTACGCTACACCCGCTCTGTCGAGCAGAGCAAAGAACTCAACTTCCTGCGCGAACCGTTCATCGTCATCAGCGCCAGCGGCATGGCCGAAACGGGACGCATCCTGCACCATCTGCGCAACCGCATCGGCGACCCGGCCAACACCATCCTCATCGTCGGCTGGCAGGCTCCCGATACATTGGGGCGTCGCCTGGTGGAGCACGAACCGGTCGTGCGCATCTTCGGCGAAGAACATCAGGTACGGGCGCGTGTGGAAGTGCTCAACGGTTTCTCCGGCCATGCCGATCACGACGAGCTGCTGGCCTGGGCGGCAGCCATCACCAAGCGCCCGCGCCAGACCTTCCTGGTGCACGGGGAAGAACCGGCGGCCCAGGCTCTGGCGGATGGCTTACGGGATGAGGTGGGCTTCGAGCAGATAGATATCCCTCAACTCAACGAACAATTCGTGCTATGACAGAGCGTCACTGAGCACAGTCTTTTTCGCCTGACGGTTGACGAATCTTTCCCCGTATGCTACACTGCTTGCCACCAATGACCGGCTATATTGGCCCGTGATGCCACGAAAGGATACGAGACCATCAGCGCAGGAGAATACCGGGTTAACGAGCGGATACGCGCCAGAGAAGTCCGCCTGATCACCGATGACGGCGAGAATCTGGGCGTCGTGTCTTTGCGAGAGGCGCTGGAGATCGCAGCGCAGCGCGACCTCGATCTCGTAGAAGTTGCGCCCAACGCGGTCCCGCCTGTCTGCAAGATCATGGACTTCGGCAAGTTTCAGTATGAGCGCGCCAAGAAAGAACGCGAGGCGCGCAAACAACAGAAACAGATCGAAGTCAAAGAAATCCGGTTGCGCCCCAAGACAGACGACCACCATCGCCAGTTCAAGGTGCGCGACGCGCGGCGCTGGCTGGAAGAGGGCATGAAAGTCAAGGTGCGCGTGCGTTTCCGTGGGCGCGAAATCACGTATCCTGAAATTGCGCGCGAAATGCTGCAGGAAGTGGCTGACGAGCTGAAAGATATTGCCGTGGTCGAGCAGGAGCCAAACATGGAAGGTCGTACCATGCTCATGGTGCTTGCTCCGGCCACCGACAAAAAGAAATAGACCGGTTTCGCCCTCTGGCGTGGAAAGTAACGGGTTAGTTCTGTGCCGCACCTCGGTGCGGTACTGGCATGTTGAGCGGGAGTCCTGGTCGTGGCCAAAACCAAACAGAAGAAGTCCAAGCTGAAGACCTACAAAGCAGCCGCCAAGCGCTTCAAAATCACTGCGTCGGGCAAGGTCATGCGCACCAAAGGTGGTAAGAGTCACCTGCGCCGTCGTAAGTCGGCCCGCGTCAAGCGTCAGTTCGATCAGATGCTGGAAGTCACTGCGCCCGGTGCCATCAAGCGCATTCGTCGGCTGGCCCCTTATCTGAGCAAGTACAAGCAAAATCCCCCGGCCTGAACGTCGCGGGCCGGTCTCTGGACCTAAGGAGCAAGCGGTATGACTCGTGTCAAGGGCGGTTTCGTCACGCGCCGCCGTCACAAGAAAATCCTGAAGATGACACGCGGGCAGTGGGGCACCAAGCACCGGCTGTTCCGTCGTGCCAACGAAGCCATGATGAAGAGTCAGTGGTACGCCTACCGCGACCGTCGCACGCGCCGTCGCGACCTGCGCCGCCTGTGGATCGCGCGCATCAACGCGGCTGCCCGCCTGAACGGCCTCACCTACAGCCGCCTGATGCACGGCCTGAAGCAGGCTCGCGTAGAACTGGATCGCAAGATTCTGGCGGACATCGCTGTGCGCGACAGCAACACCTTTGCGTCGCTGGTGTCGCTGGCCAAGCAGGCCTGATCGCTTCACACTCTCAGACTGACGAAACCGGCGGCTGTGCCCGATCAGATCGCCGGTTTTTTTACTTTGCGATCAGCAGGGACACCATCGCCCAGCGCAAACAGAGCGCAAGAGTGATCCTTCAGCCATGACGCTCATCACCAGCCCAGCCAATGAACGCCTCAAACAGGTGCGTCTGCTCCAGCATCAGGCGCGCGCCCGTCGCAAACAGCGCCGCCTGGTGCTTGAAGGGGTGCGCCTGATGGCCGACGCGGTGTCGGCGGGCGCGCTGCCGGATTATGTGTTGCACCTGCCCGATCCAGAAGCGGCTGTGCGTGAACTGATCGAGAATCTCTCCGCCCAGGGTGTACCGTGCCTGGCAGTAACTCCCGCCTTGCTGGGCGACCTCTTCGATACAGAAACGCCGCAGGGCATCTTGGGCGTCTTCCCCTGGCCCGCGCTACCCGTTCCGGCCACGCCCGGCCTGGTGCTGGTGCCCGATGGCTGGCAAGACCCCGGCAACCTGGGCACGCTCATCCGCACGGCTGCCGCGGCCAACGTGGACGCCCTGGCCCTGACACCCGGCACAGTGGACGCCTTCAACCCCAAGGTGCTGCGCGCGGGCATGGGCGCTCATTTCCGCCTGCCCCTGCTCTGGTCTGACTGGGAGAAGCTGCCAGAGCAATTTCCCGACCTGCAAATCGTGGTGGCCGATGCCGCGGGCGACGTGCCCTACGATGCCTTTGACTGGACACAACCGGTGTTGCTCGTCGTCGGCGGCGAAGCGCACGGCCCGCGTCAGCGGGTGCGCGCTCTGCCCCATACTACGGTTGCCATCTCCCTGGCACGCGGTGTTGAATCTCTGAACGCAGCGGTAGCCGCCAGCGTGCTGCTCTTCGAAGCACAGCGCCAACGCCGCCTGGTCGGGCGCTGAGGCCCGCTCTCTCTCCGGTAGGAAAACCGCTTCCTCTGCGCCCTGCGGTCTAACATCACGGAAAAGGCATACATTCCCCTGCACACGCGATTCGTGAACTTTGCCTTACGGGCCTATACTTCCGGGCATGGCGATCGTGTCTCACGGGGAGCAGGGTCACTCTCATGATTCCGGATCACGCCACGCTGTTCGCTCGCGTGCAGGCCGCAGCCCAACGTCTGGAAGGGCTGGCACAGTGCACGCCGGTGATGTCGTCGCGCACTCTCAACGCCTATGTCGGGGCGGAAGTGCAGCTTAAGTGCGAGAACTTCCAGCGCGTGGGCGCTTTCAAGTTCCGTGGTGCCTACAACGCCATTAGCCAATTGTCCGCTGAGGAACGCGCGCGCGGCGTGATCACCTACTCATCCGGCAATCATGCGCAGGCGGTCGCGCTGGCCTGTCAGTTGCTCGGCGTGACGGCTCATGTGGTGATGCCAGACAACGCCCCTGCCATCAAACGGGCCGCTACCGAACACTACGGCGCACACGTGATCCCCTACGATCCAGCAACCGCTGACCGCAAAGCCATCGCCGAGGCCCTGGCCGCCGAACATGGCTATACCATCATCCCCCCTTACGATCACCTGGAGATCGTGGCCGGACAGGGCACCGCTGCGCTGGAGTTGTTCGAGCAGACCGGGCCGTTGGACGCCCTGTTGGTGCCATGCGGAGGAGGCGGCCTGCTGAGTGGATCGGCCATCGCCGCCAAAGCGGTCTGCCCTGCCTGCCAGGTGATTGGGGTGGAGCCAGAAGTCGCCGACGATGCGACGCGCTCGTTCCGCACGGGGGTGTTGCACACCGTGCACAATCCGCCCACCATCGCCGACGGGACGCGCACGCTGTCGCTGGGCACCCTCACCTTCCCGCTGGTGAGGGCTTATGTGGACGACATGGTCACCGTCAGCGAGACGGCTATTGCCGAAGCGGTGCGCTTCCTGTTCTTCCGCACCAAGCTGGTTGTCGAGCCGTCCGGTGCGCTGGGCGTGGCAGCGCTGTTGAGCGGGGCTGTGCGCCTGAGCGGGCGTGTCGGGGTGATCCTGAGCGGCGGCAATGTGGACGCCGCGACCATGCGCCTGATCCTCAGTGGGAGCATCGCGTAGGGCGTGTTATGCACTTTGGCCCTCAACCCCCGGCCTCTTCGCCCGCGCTGCGGGCGAAAGATGCCAGAGGTAGTAAGTCCCCTCGCCCCGCGGCGCGGTCGCGAGGGAGAGAGGTGTAGGGGTGAAAGGCAAGACGAAGCGGCAAGCCGTCTGACACGTCTAGCACGTATTCATACACAGCTACACGTTGATTATTCTTCACCCATTCGCTAGAATGGGGCTTACCGGCATGTAGAGCGCGGAGTTGAGCAGGCTATGCCTCCCCTCTCCCCCGAAGATACGGAGCGCGTGACTCGCCTCATCGAAGATGCCATCGTCTCCAGCGAGAAGGTGCGCGATGGTTTGCATGACGACGAAGCCATCCCCTTCGTCGAATGGGGGCTGGCGCGCGCCCGTCACCTGGCCACGCGTCTGGCAGGAGTAGCAGGTGCTCCGCCCGACGAAGAGCAGATCGCCGACAAGGGCTATGCTCTCACCCGCCTGATGACGCGCCTCAACTGGCTGGTGACCTACCGTTTCAAGAAAGACGCTGACTGGCTGACGCGCACCTTCCAGATGATCAATCAGCTCACCCGGGAACTTTACGGGGACGAAGCACCTGTCTTCAGCGACGAGGAAATCGCCGCCTGGTTGGCTGATCATGCGCGTCACTCCAACGCCGAGTTACTCACCGGCCTGATGGCCCGCCTGACGCCAGAGCGCCCGCCCGATGCCTCATCGCCCACGACACCGGCGCCGCCGTTGCCGGGCCGATCACCGTCCCCTTCCGCGCCAACGACACCACCCCTCCCAGGAGATGAGTATGGATCGCCAGAGTAGCAGTCGCAGACGCCGCCGTCCAGCCCAGCGTACCTCCCGTCAACGCCTGACCCTGGGCGGGACGACGGGCATCATCTTGCTGCTGATCGTGCTGTTTGCGCAATACGGCCTGGGTGTTGACGTGCTTAACACCGAGCCGAAAGAAGCGCCCCCGGCCACAGCAGCGAGTGTAGCCGAGCCAGTTGATGCCCCCTCAACAGCGCTGGTGCCCATCCCCGGCGGCTACGATGGCGGCTGGTTTCAGCTCTATTTCACCGCGCCGGTGCCGGGGGCCAGCGAAAGCACTTTCCACAACTCACCCGTCGAGGCTGCGTTGGTGGCTGCCATTGATCGGGCGCAGCAGACCGTGGACATGGCCATCTACGAACTGGAATCGCAGCCGGTCACCGAGGCCCTGCTACGCGCCAAAGAACGCGGCGTGCGGGTGCGCGTGGTCACCGACGGCGAATACGGCCTGGAAGACCCCGATGCCACCTTCGATCAGCTCGAACTGGCGGACATCCCGGTCGTATCCGACGGGGCGCGGCGAGGCTATATGCACAACAAGTTCGTGGTCATTGATGGGCTGTATGTGTGGACTGGCTCGACCAACTTCAAACCGAACGGCTTCTACCGCAACAACAACAATTCCATGCTCATCCGTTCCAGCCGCCTGGCACAGAACTACACGGCGGAATTCGAAGAGCTTTTCGCCGGTCAATTCGGAGCCAGTTCGCCCAAGACTATTGCCAATCCTGTGATCACGGTCGAAGGCACGCGCATCGAAACCTACTTCGAGTCCGAAGGTGATCTCGGTGCACGCCTGGCCGAGTTGATCAACGGTGCCCGCTCGGTGCGCTTCATGGCCTTTTCCTTCACCGAAAGTCTGCGCTGGAAGGAAAACAGCACAGAACGCAGCGTCATGCTGCTGCTACGCGATCGCGCCCAGACAGGCGAACTCGAGGTGAAGGGGATCATCGAAGCCAGCAGCCGCAGCGGAGTCAAGCCCCTGCTCTGCGCTGGCCTGGACATCCGTCAGGACGGCAACCCCAACGTGATGCATCACAAGGTTTTCATCTTCGATGAGGCCATTGTGGCCATGGGATCGTTCAATTTCTCCAACCGGGCGGCCAACGAAAACGACGAGAATATGCTGATCATCCACAACCCGGACATTGCCCGCGCTTATCTTGAGGAGTTCGACCGGCTTTGGGCCGAAGCAGGGCCAGTCCCCGCTTCGGTGACCGCTGACTGTGGATAGGGGGTGGTAAGCAACTATGACTGAGGCAGGAACTTCACCTTCCAGCGAGTTGCTGCGCAGCCTGCAATTGCTGCGCAGCGCCGACCCGGAAGATCGCAAACGAGCCATTCGGTTCTTGAGCACGGTGCAAGACGATCCGCGCGTGTTGCAGGTGCTCGAACATCTCTACGAGAAAGACCCCGATGCGGGCGTGCGACAACTGGCCTGGCGGGCTATTCAACTCACCGATCCGTCCGTGCCCGCGCCAGTGCAGCGCCAGGCCGCCCCTGCCCCTGCTCCCGCGCCCCCGTCCCGTACTGCGCCTCCCGCCCCGCCCCGTATGATGCGCGCGGGTCGCGAACACTGGGTCTGGCGCGAGCCGTTCCTGCTCAACCCCTCCAACGCGCCGCTGGTTGAACAGGAACGCGAGCGCCGTGCCCGGCGACGCAAAGTCGGGCGCTGGACGTTCCTGATCGGAGCGTTGTTGCTGCTGTTGATGGCCGTGATGTGGGGTGTGCTGATACCTTTCTGGGGGCGCTGGTTCGACTATGAGTGGAACGGGGTCAATGTGCCGGGCGTCGTACAAGAACGCATCCAGGCTGGCGAGGACGACTATCGCGTGCGCTATCGCTACACGGTGAACAATGCCGACTACGAAGCCGAACAGCGCGTCACCCGCGAGGAATTCGACCGCCTGAGCGAAGGAGCACCGATCACAGCTATCGTGCTGCCAGACGATCCGGGCACACCCTGGCTGGCGGCGAATACGCCGGAAGGCTGGCTGCGCAACTGGCTGACCGCCCTGGTCGCCGCGCTGACACTGGTAGCGCTGTTACTGATGCTGTCGGCCATCCTGCGGCGACGGCGCGCCCTGCGCATCGAAGCGCCCGCCATCCTCACCGGCCAGTTACTCACCTGCGAAGGGGCGGTAGATGACGACGGTGACTTCAAAGTGAGGGTGAGCTTTCGTTTCCGCGCGCCCAGTGGCCAGACATTGACCGGCCAGGCCCGCCAGATTCGTAACGATCTGCGGGCGCGCCCCTTGCCGCCCGCAGGCGCGCCGGTGGCGATCTATTACCGAAACGATCGTTCGTATCGGATGTTGTGAACGACGCCTGTCGTCGGGGACGCAGACAACCCTGCCTGTCCGACCGCCGCCTTGCGCGGGTGCTGTGCTGCCGCGCAAGAATGATGAAACGCAGGAACGCGGCCCTGCCATGCTCATCGTCACGGTTCTGGAAAGGAGAGGCCCCGATGATCGCCCGAATAGCCCCCTTACTTTTGGTTGCCCTGCTGCTACCTGCCCTGACTGTTGCTGCCCAGGGCGAACCGCCCTGCTCGCCGGACGCGGGGACAGTCGTCACCCGTTCTCTGGACAGCGCCGTGCTCGGCCAGACCAAACAGTATAATCTGTACCTCCCACCCGACTGGTGTCATCTGAGCGACCTGCCGCTGCTGGTCATGCTGCACGGCAGGAACGGCGATTACACGGATTGGGTCAACAAGGGAGCGCTTGATCAGGCCGCCGATATGCTCATTCGGTCCGGCGAGATCAGGCCGCTGATCATCCTCATGCCAGATGGCGACGATAGCTTCTACGTCAACGGGCCGCTCGGCGACTATGAAACCTACATCGTAGAGGAGTTGCTCAGCGCGGTGGAAGCCGAATTCCCCACGACTGCGGCGCGCGACTCGCGCTTCATTGGCGGGCTGAGCATGGGCGGCTACGGGGCGCTGTATCTGGGCCTGCGTCACCCCGACCTGTTCAGTGCCATTGGTGCGCACAGTCCGGCGCTGCTGATGCCGGAAGAAGCTCCCTATTGGCTCTACGGCGCTCAGCAGGAACTCTTCAGCGAGCGCGACATTGTCAACCTGATCATGCGCGACGGCTGGCCACCGCACATGCGCCTGTTCGTTGACATCGGAGCAGAGGATAAGTTAATGCAGGGTGTGTATATCTTCTTCGGTTCGCTGTTCGGTCAGCCCCTGCCCTATTTCGAGGGGCATGTCTGGCCGGGCGGACATTACTGGGGCTACTGGAGCCTTCACGCGCCAGACTATCTGCGCTTCTACGCGGGCACTCCAGAAATGCCCTAACAGACCGTGTCCATCTTAGAAAATCCGTGCTACTATTAGGAAGATTGCCATCCCCATCGGGGATTAAACGGGAACGCGGTGCGGCTCAGCCCAAGAGAATGCTTGAAAACCTTACCCCCTGGATGCATGAAGGAGAGAGCCGGCGCAGAATTAGAGACCATATGGAAAGCGGGAGAAATCACCGCGGTTTTCAAGGAGTTTCCACATGGTCTCTTAAGCTTTCTCTGCGCGGGTGGAAAGGGAAGTTAGGGGTGAGGTAAAGCCGCCTATCGGAATTTCTCAAGGAGTCTCTGATCGCTCGCTGTGCTATCGCACCGACGCTCGCCCACTGACAATGGCTCGCTCCCGACTCCTGACTCAACGCACGAGGTCTGCCATGCCGTTTATCGAAGCTCCCACAACCTTTTACCTGGGCCGTCGGGTTGACCCCGCCACACAGCGCCCCACCGACGAGGTGGTCTACTACGACTCGCGCGACCTGACCACGCACGCCGTCGTGCTGGGCATGACGGGCAGCGGCAAGACAGGGCTGTGCATCACGCTGCTGGAAGAGGCGGCATTGGACGGCATCCCCTCGATCATTATTGATCCCAAGGGAGACATCACCAATCTGCTGCTGGCCTTTCCGGAGTTGCGCCCGCAGGACTTCGCCCCCTGGGTGAACCTGGACGATGCCCGTCGTGCCGGTTTGGAAGCAGAGGCCTATGCGCAACAGGTCGCGGCACAGTGGCGCGAAGGACTGGCGCAGTGGGACATCACATCCGATCGCATTGCTCGCTTCACCCGCAGTGCCAGCTTCGCCATCTACACGCCGGGGTCGGATGCCGGCGTGCCCGTCAGCATCCTGGATGCCATGCAGGCCCCGTCCACTGGCTGGGGCGCGGGCGAAGACGAGTTCTACCGCGAGCGCATCAACGGCCTGGTCACGGCGTTGCTGGCGCTGATTGGCCGTAACGCCCAGCCGGTGCGCGACCGCGAGCATGTGCTGATCGCCAATCTGGTTGAACATGCCTGGCGGCGCGGCCAGAGCCTGACCCTGGCCGATATCATCCAGGGCGTACAGAAGCCACCCTTCCCCAAGCTGGGCGTCTTCGACGTAGATACCTTCTTCCCGGAGAAAGATCGCTTTGCGCTGGCGATGGAACTGAACCACATCATCGCCGCGCCCAGCTTCCAGAGCTGGTTGCAGGGCGAATCGCTCGACATCCAGAGCCTGCTTTACACTCCCGATGGCCGCCCGCGCGTCAGCGTCTTCTACATCGCTCACCTTAGCGACGCCGAGCGCATGTTCATCGTCACTCTGCTGCTGGAGAATATGCTGTCCTGGATGCGCACGCTCAGCGGCACCACCAGCCTGCGCGCCCTGCTCTACTTCGACGAAGTGTTCGGCTTCTTCCCGTCGCACCCCTACAACCCGCCCAGCAAAGAACCGCTCCTGCGCCTGCTCAAACAGGCGCGCGCCTTCGGCCTGGGCGTGATCCTGGCCACGCAGAACCCCGCCGACCTCGATTACAAGGGTTTGGCCAATGCGGGCACCTGGTTCATCGGCAAATTGCAGACCGAGAACGACAAAGACAAGGTGCTCCAGGGCCTGGAGAACGTAGCGACCGCCGAGGACGGGCTGAACCTGCGCGATGTAGATCGTCTGCTGAGCAGCCTGGGGCGGCGAGTCTTCCTGATGCACAACGTGCATAATCAGGGTGGCCCGATCCTGCTCCATACCCGCTGGGCCATGAGTTACCTGCGCGGACCGCTGACCCGTCAGCAGATTCGCGATCTGCTGGCAGCGCAACGCGCGCAGCAACCCGCCCCCGCCGCTGCCCCGACTTCCTCACCGCCGACCTCCTTGCCGGAAATGCCGCCGAACCTGCCGGAGATGCCCCCGCGCCGCGCTGCCCCGCCCCCGCCAACAACCCTGCCCGAGGCCGAGCGCGTCGTCGAGGAGCCGACTCAGCCGACCAGCCTGGGCGTCACGCCGCCGCCGCGCGAACCCGTCGTCGCGCCGCAGGCAACGCTACCGCTCCCCGAAGGGATCAGCCCGACGCCGCCCCTGCTACCGTCCACCATCCCGCAGTTCTTCCTGTCCCCCTCGCTCACGGCAGAAATGGCCGCGGAGACGTGGCAGCGCGAACAGGGACGCCGTCTGCGCTACGAACAGGCGCTCGTCGCCTACGAGCCGGTGTTGCTGGCGCAGGCGGAAGTACGCTTCGCCGACCGCAAGACCGGCCTGGCCGAGACTGGCTTCTACGCCTACCAGGTGCGCGACGTGCCCCGCGCCGGAGCAATCGCCTGGGACGAACACCGCGCCCCCTACACTGACCCGCGCGAGCTGGCCACAGAACCGGCGGGGCAGGCCGCCTATGGCGAACTGCCTCCCGCTCTCAGCGACCCGCGCCGTCTGGCGGTGCTGCAGCGCGACCTGGAAGATTACCTCTACCGCACCGCCGCGCTGATCGTACTGCACAACCCCGAACTCGATCTCTATGGCACGCCGGGGATGACCCGCCGCGACTTCCTGGTGCAGGCGGGCACGCTGGCCCGTCAGCGACGCGACGCCGAAGTAGACGCCGTCGTGGCCCGCTACGACAAGATTTTCGACAAGATCGAAGATCAGTTGCAGCGCACCGCCCGCGCCCTGGCCGCCGAACAGCAGGAACTGCAGACGCTGCGCGACGAAGAGATGTGGACGACCGGCGAGGCCGTGCTCAGCCTGTTGCGCGGGCGCACGACCTACACCCTCTCGCGCATGAGCCGAGCGCGGCGTTTCCGCGAGCGGGCACACGGTGACGTATACGAGGCCGAGCAGCGTATCAACGCACTGGAAGCGGAACTGGACGAAGCGCAGGCCGCCATGGAAGAAGAATTGCGCCGCGTGCACGAGAAGTGGACGCAGATCGCCAGCCTGGTGCAGGAACACCGGATCACGCCCTACAAGAAGGACATCTTCGTCAGCACTTTTGGCGTAGGCTGGATACCTTACTGGCTGCTGATCGCTGGCGACACGTCGCTGCTGCTGCCCGCCTGGTCGGTGAGGGCTGGTGGCGCGGCCTGAACGGTAAGAGACCGTTTGAAAAGCTCCCCTCAACCCCCGGCCCCTTCTCCCGCGCTGTGCCTAGGCGAGAGAAAGTAAGTCCCCTCGCCCACAGCGTTGGGAGAGGGGATGTAGGGGTGAGGGGTTATCAAATGGCCTCTGGGTGAGGACGCTTATCCCACTTTTGCATACGCCTGCCAGGGGTATTGCATTGCGGATCAGAATTGTGCTACACTGAAAATGAGCTCCAGGCGAGACATTCCACGCTCTCGCGGTGCCCAACCTACTTGGGGCTGAGCTGGTGGCGCACTCCAGCCAGTCATGTTGGTGCTATGAAGCACATCCGGTGGGCCGCGATCAGGAAAAGCGTTGGGAGATGTCTCGCCTGCCTTTTTGTGCGGCGACCGCTATAGCTCGCCGTGCGCTTTATACCACTCGTAGGTCTCGCGCAGGCTCTGGCGGATAGGTATCTGCGGCGCTCCCAGTTCGCGCCAGGCTTTCTGGCAGTTGAAGAACATCATGCGCGTGCTCAGCCGAAGCTGATTGCCCTCGATCGGCAGCGCCACCCCCACCGCGCGCAGCCCAGCCGCCACCCAGGCCACGACCATCACCAGCCACGCCGGTAACGACACCACCCCCATCCGCCGCCCGACCGCCTCCGCGGTCAGGCGCAGCCAGGCTTTGTGCGTCAGGTCAACCGCGCCCAGCAGGTACCGTTCGCCGGTGCGACCGCGTTCCGCCGCCGCCACATGCGCCGCCGCCACATCGCGCACGTCAATCACCGTCACCCCGCCCGGCGGCACAGTGGGCGGCACATGACCGCGCGCCATCTCCAGCACCACGCTGCTAGAAATCTGGTTGAGGTCGCCGGGGCCGATGATCACCGTCGGGTTGAGGATGACGCAGTCCAGCCCGCGCCGAATCGCCCGGTAGACCTCCGCCTCGGCCAGGAACTTGCTATGCCCGTAGGGAGTCAGGTGCTGATCCCAGTTGAAGCGCACCGACTCGTCCACCGCTCGCAAATCCGGACGATAGCCAACCGCCGCCGCGCTGCTGGTGAAGATCACCCGCCGGACGCCGCTGGCTTCCGCAGCGCGCAGCACGTTGCGCGTGCCGTCCACGTTGACGGCGTAGATGCGCCCTGGATCGTTGCGCCAGTAGTCGGCCACCGCCGCCACATGAAACACCCAGGTCACGCCCTGCATGGCCGCCAGCAGCGAATCGTAGTCCAGCACATCGCCGATGGCGTGCTCGCAGTCCAGGTCGGCGACCAGGTCCAGCCGGCTGCTGGCCCGGCGCAAGATGCGCACCCGATAGCCCCGCGCCAGCAACGCCCGCGCCACATGTGACCCGACGAAGCCCGTTCCCCCCGTGACCAGCGCCGTGATCATAGGCCCTTGCTCCTCGCGTGTGTTGGTAGCTGTCAGCATTCAGCGACCGTTTGAAAAGCCCCCTCAACGCCCGCCAGTATAGCGCAAGCGCCGATGCCGGGGAAAGGGCAAGCTGCCCCCGCGCCCCCCAGACACGCCCACAAAAAAGACTTCCGCAGCCAGTGAGACTTCGGAAGTCTGAACCTCGTTGCAACGCCCCCACGGGCAGGGTGATCCCGATAGCTTATGTCGTAATGCCCTTACGGGCATGAGGGTGGTTTGAATTGGGCCTGGGTCTGCGGCTACAGCGCGCGCGTCTCGCTGGCCCCGGTGGCCGGGGTGGCCCTGCACGCAGCGGGAGCCGGACAGCCGCTGGCGGTGCTGACGCGCGGCCTGTACCGCTTCCGCTACACTCACCCCAGCGTGGTGGTCAGGCCCTTCGACCTGCTGCGTGCCTCGACCGTCGCCGGTGAGGTGGACGTGTTCCAGATGACGACCGATGACGCGCGCTTCGTGGGTCTGGCCATCACCGAACTGACCGCCTCGCCGGGCTACGTGTGGGTCTACGTCAACCCGGCAGCGCTGTACGCCGTCCCGCGCGTGTGGCGGGTGAGCCGCACCGTCGCTGGCAATGCGACCACTACCAGCACCAGTTTCGTGGACGTGCCCGACCTGACCCTCCCCGCCTTCAGGCCGCGCGGGGTGTTGCTGGACGTCGAACTGCAGGCGACGGTGGCCAACAGCGGGGCGGGCAATGTGACGACGTTTGCCATCGCTCGCCAGGGGACGGCGTACTCGGAAACACTGTGGGCCGGGGCCAATGCCGCCGGTTACATCACGCCGGTGTACGGGAGGCAGTTCCTGTCCATCCCGCCTGCGGCCCTCCAGGCAGGTGGGGCGCACGAGTTGTCGTTGCAATGGCGAACCAGCGCCGGGACGGCCACGCTGTACGGGTCGGCGTCAGGCTATCCCCCCGTGCGCCTGACCATCCGTGAGGTGCTGGACAGCCGGGCACCGAGGTTCACCCCCACGCGTGTGGGGAAAACCTACATCTCGCACATCCCATGATTCGACCCAGCGGTTCACCCCCACGCGTGTGGGGAAAACGACGACTGCGCGAGACCGGCAACGAACTACAGGGGTTCACCCCCACGCGTGTGGGGAAAACCGATAGCGCAACAAACTGGCAATGACACGGTTAGGTTCACCCCCACGC
>OGCI01000794.1_pt1 | contig 31672 bp, 29 predicted proteins | sample 1570021 | NCBI WGS metagenome assembly OGCI01 (sample SAMN06264664, study PRJEB24512) | hot springs metagenome | isolation source: Hot spring water | place: South Africa: Tshipise | collected 2015-06-21 | reverse complement strand
ATAAAATGATAAGGAATATCAATCCATTTTTTATCGCGTCTGCTCCAGCTTTGCAGGTTTCTCAAATACTGATACATATCCTTTTCTTCAGGGAAAAACTCACCTCCATGATGAATAGTTATTTTGTCAATTTTATGAGATGATATTGCTTTATCTAATTGTTGCCAACCCCAGTCAGCTCTTTTTATAATTTTCAATTCGGCAGGATAATTTAATTCACTTACGGTTATTATCTCACCAACTTTCGTCGAACAAGAAAAAAACAAAAGAGAATTAAATAAAAACGATATAATTAGAAAGTTATTTTTCATAAGAAACACTCATTAAATAATCGAATAAAATTTAGTTCAAAATTAACTTAAATATTCTGTACTAAAAATTTGTATAAAAATCTAAAAACTATTATGTTTCATGTGTAGATTGTATACATTATACAGTATTTATAATATGACTGAAAAAGAACCTATAAAAGTAGTTTTTAATCTGGATGAGATTAAACCATTAAGAGATAAGATAGCAGAGTCTATCCGTAATTCTATTATTGAAGGCAAAATAAAACCTGGTGAACGACTACTTGAACCAGAAGTTGCCAAAACTCTCGGAGTAAGCAGAACACCGCTTCGAGAAGCATTTTTCCAGCTTGAGTCAGAAGGATTCCTGAAAGTTAATCCCAGAAAAGGCGCTTTAGTTACAGAAACTTCATTAAATGATGCTGAAGAAATTTATGTAATTAAAGGAGCTTTGGAGGCTTTAGCTGCACGACTTGCAACTTTGAATCTTAATGATGAAATAATCGAAGAACTTCTGAGCATCAACAAAAAAATGGAGTCAATTGCTAAATCAAAAAAGAAGGATTATAAAACATTCCTTGAACTAAATTCAATTTTTCACCAGAAAATTTATAACCATTGCGGAAATGAGAAATTGAAGAAAACAATACGAACTTTAAGAAATCAAACTTTACGATATAATTATATCTTCCTTTCACTTCTCTCTCATTTGAATAAATCAGTAAATGAACATTACGAAATCATTAAGGCGCTCAGAAGAAGGAAGCCTAAGGAAGTCGAGGATGCGGTTAAAAAGCATAATGATAATGCTCTTTCATTGCTTTCTGAGTACATCAAAAATTATAACAATTTCAGTTAATCAGGATAAGATATGAAGAAAATTAAAGTAGCACTTGTTGGTTTTGGAAACGTAGGATGTATGGCTCTCGATGCTCTAACTCTTGAACCTGATATGGAGGTTGCAGGAATAGTTGAACCTCAGAATCTTCAGAAAATTCGTCAGTCACTTAATCCACAGAAGTGCTGTAAATTTGGAGAAACTCAGGTAGTCAAATCAATTAAAGAACTCGATGATGTTGATGTAGCTTTAGTTTGCGCTCCTTCAAGAAAAGTGAAAGAAGTTGTAACAGAATGTCTAATTAATGGAATTAACACAGTTGATAGTTTTGATATTCATACTGAAATTCCTGAATTAAGAAAGTATCTCGATCCTATCGCTAAAGAGAATAACAAAGTATCAATCATTTCTGCTGGCTAGGATCCCGGAATTGATTCTGTAATACGTGGTTGGTTCCTCGCAATGACTCCGAGGGGAATAACTCATACTAATTACGGTCCGGGAATGTCAATGGGACACACTGTTGTTGTTAAGGAAATTCAAGGTGTTAAAAATGCTCTTTCCATAACTGTACCTGCTGGAATGGGAATTCATCGAAGGATGGTTTATGTGGAATTACAACCAGATGCAGACTTCGAAAAAGTTGAACAAGCTATTAAAAATGATCCTTACTTTATTAAAGACAGAACTTATGTTTTTGCTGTTGACAACGTTGAAAAACTTATTGATGTTGGACACGGTGTTTTAATGGAACGAAAAGGTGTTTCTGGTGTAACTCACAATCAACAATTGAAGTTCGAAATGAAAATTAATAATCCAGCATTAACAGCACAGGTGATGGTTTCTGCTGCAAGAGCTGCAATGAAACAAAAACCCGGCTGCTACACTATGATTCAAGTTCCAGTTATTGATTTTCTATTTGGCGAATTGGAAGATTTTATTTCAAGTATAGTTTAATGGTAACAAATGCTTGATCCATACAAAAAGAAATTAGTCAATCACGATTTCTATCATAGTAAGATTGATATCGAAGGGAAATTTGTTGTAGTACTTGATGGTAAACTCAATAACAGAGGATTAAATCTCATTCAACCTATTTCCAGAGCATTTTCTAAAAATACGATTATTGAACTTATTGGTACAGATGAACAAAATGCTGAGCCGGGTACTGTTGTTAATAACATCTGCTACATAGGTTTTATTGAGTTACTAAATAGTGGAGTTATCTTAACCGGAGACAATGTTATTTGGAATGAAAAAGAAATTGGAGTAATTGCCGGATATGATAATACACATATGCCAAACCATCAAAACACAATTGTAAAAATGAACGAATTAATTTCTGGTAAAGAGCTTGGAATAAAACTTAATGATAAACTGATAATAAAAGGTTTTCAGAAATAAATCATTAAATAATTAAATAAACTTGAGGTAATAAAATGGCTAAACCAAGATTTAAGTTTGAGATGTACAAAAGATTACAGCAACGCATTCCACAAATTTATGCCGATGCGAAAAAAGCTGCAGAGAGTTTAAATATCCCCGTAGAACTAAAAGGAGCTTTTGGATTAACCGGAGCAATCTCTGGCTGTCCTTCTCCGCTCCGAGATGACATCGAACACTTTATGGCAATCGAATCAAAGAAAGTTGTTCCGCTTTCTGTTTATGTCGATCAGATAAGAGAAATTATCAAAGAGATGTATGGTGATGATTATGATGCTGCACCTGTTAATACTTGCGAAGGTGGCTTGTGGGTTACATTCGATACTTTGATGACTCCGCCAAATCAGGGACGAGGTGAAAACTACAGAACACGATACATCGCACCACTCGAAAGACATATTCATCATCAAGCTTCTTATGGAAGACCTTTCCCACCAAAGTATAAAGATATTTTAGCTGATAGAGGATGCACAGCTGGTGAATTAGGATTTTATGGAAAGCGACAAAATAATTTTGATACAGTGCTCGTTCCTCTCGAAGGGGCTGAGTATCCGGTTCACGGAATTAATTATCATCCAGTTCCATTATTAAAAAATGTAAAAGCTAAAGAGTCTCTTGATAAGATTAAAGAAGTTGCTGAGAGACATCAAACACTTTTAGCTGGTTTTGCTTCTTTAGGTTATGATACTGCAGGATATGGTTATGGTGAAAAAGATGAAAATGGCACTCCAACTTTACAAAAAGGAATCGCTGAAATTGCTAAAAAATATAATGTGCCTTATGTAATTGATAATGCTTGGGGAATTCCATTTATTGGAAACAGTATTAAAAAGATTGATGCTGATGTAATGATATACAGTATGGATAAAGCAACTGGCTCTGCAACGAGTGGCTTGATAATAGGTAAAGAAGAATTATTAGTTCCGATTCGACGAGCACTTGGTTATCACGGTAATCGTTACGGAACAACTGCTTCATACGGCAAAGCAGCTTATGTAACTCAGGATCCCGGTAAGGAAGGACTCAGCGGTCAACTTGCAGCATTAAGGGTTTTGCGTGATAAACCTGAAATCATAACAAAACCAATTGATGATTTATATGAAATCGTAATAGATGAATTTTCGAAAATTGATGAAAGAATCAGAAAAGATTTTGTTTTTGCTAAAAGCTACAATTGCGGTACTGTTGAAATCAATTATGAAAACAGTTGGAAAGATGGACAACTTGGTATTCCAATTTTCACAATTGAAGATATGTATTCCGGTTCAAATCTCTTTCAGGATGGAATGACTCAAATGGGGATTATCCCAACAATTGCTTATGATGCAAACATTTTTATTTCACCCGGATTAGGAACTACTGACAGCAAAGGTCAAATTATTGAAGATAGAACGAGAATGGTTATTCGTGGTCTCGTAATGTTAATTGAGATTGTCTGCGAGCACGCAGGTATTTACGAGTAATTTGAAAATCGGCTGTTTCAAAAATCTGAATCCATAATCTTAGACAGCCTTTTAATTTTTCTAAGAGGATTATATGAAAAGTGCATTTGAAAATGTAATGGACGCTATTGACATTGAAACTTATATAGTTTGTAAAAATGAAAATGAAGGCAGAGCGCTTGCTCTTCAATTAGGTAAAGAAATGAATCTTAATGAGGTTGACATTATGTTTATGGAATTTGATGGTTTCGGTGTGAGAGTAAGATTAAGAAAGTATATTTACAAGCCCGGAGACAATTATAAATATCTCAACCAAGATTAAATGATTAAAACTATGTTTAAAAAGATTTTATGCGTACCTTTTGATCCCGTTCACGATGTGGGAATTAAGATAATCAAAGCTGAGCTTGACAAACGAGGCTATCAAACAGAACTTCTCTCCCCTGACCTTTCACCAGAGCAGATTACAAAAATTGCAGCAAACGGAAATTATGATTTTATTCTTGTGAGCCGAACACTTGGTTATGGAGTTGCAGAGATGCTTGCACGATTTATTGATTTGCTCGATGCGGCTGGTGTTAGAGAAAAATCTAAAATTGTTATTGGCGGAAAACCTATCACGCCTGAACTTGCAGCAGAGCTAGGATTTGACAAAGGTTTCGGAGAACATTCAACAATTGAAGACATTATTGCTTATATCGAAGGGAAAGAAATTGAGAATAGAACTATTGGTTTGAACAGAATAAAAAAAGATATTACATCCAACTATGATTACAATTTCAAACACAAAGAAATTTATGAATTATTAGAAAGCATCACTGACAAAACAATCAAATTTGCAAATGGGAAAAACTCTCCAGGTGTTGAAAGAGCAAAAATTCAGGAAGAAATTTTCAATTCTAATGATGAGTCAAAAAGAAAAAATTTATCCGATAAATATTTCAGTCTTTGCGATGAAGTAATTGTAAACGGAAATGTTAAAAGAAGTTTTGTAAAAGGTGTAAGAGAAGTAACTCAATCAGAATTAGAGAATCTTAAATATTTTTTATCGAACTCAAATCCAATTAATCCGATAAAAATACAATCGAATGATAATCAACCTTTACTCTTCAAATTTTTAGGAAGTGGTTGTCCTATACTGGACATAACTCACGCTAAAATTTGTGAGCGATATGGAATTAATGGTTTTCTGATTATAAATCCATCGTGGGAAGCTCGATACGAAGGATTATTAAAAGGCTATCTGACACACGAAAACGATGGCACAATCACTTCATTTGAAAATATTAAATTGATGAAAGAGTGCTTGGATAAAAGCACTTTGCTTACAGTTCGCGCACATAGAGGTTTAAATACTCCTGAAACACTATTTTTTGCCGGTGAAGCTGGTGCTGATTTGGCAAAAATTAATCTGGTTTATGGTTCTCTCGGTGCTGGGACAGATCCTGCCCGTCTTATAGTTGATGGAATTGAAACAATCAGGATTGCTGCAAAATACAATATGCCTTTTGATATTCCCGGTAATGATGAACTAAGCGGAGTTCCTACATGGAAAACTTTAGCCGGACTTCTAATAAACTTAATGATTGGAATTAAGCTCGGAGCTAAACCAATTCTGAAACCTCTTTTCTGTTACGGACCTCATATTGTAATTAACGGTTTGATGAAACAGAATTTTATTGATTACAATGCTGCCAAAATTTATGCTTTGAGAGAAATAGTAAACTCACCAATTTGGCCTGGCGAACCAATTGCGTTTATGACTCAATCAGAAGAGCGGGTTCAATCTGCTAATTCAACTTCATATCACGCTTCTTTAGCTGCTTCACTCGGAGTGGATGCTATCACTGTTGCTTCAACTGATGAAGCCTATTCACGAGGCCCAATTTGTATTACTTCAAGAATTGATAGCATAAGAGCAATCTCTGATGCCTATAGATTTTTAGGAGACGCTAAAATTCAAACAACTGAGAAAGCTGGTTTTTACACTGAAGATTTGATTAAAAAGATTACTGAAACTCTCAGAGATGTTAATGCGAAAGAAAACTTAGCTGAAGCAATTTACGATGGTTGTCTCGGTAATCAGGAAGATGGTGCTTATCCTGGTAAATTCGGATTTGGAACAGTAAGCTCATAATGAAAACCATCGGGGTTATTGGAACTGCAAAGAATACAGGCAAAACAACCACTCTATCTTTTCTACTTAATTATTTTATCTCACAAGGTCAAAAAGTAGCAGTTACAGGAATTGGATACGACGGTGAAGAACTTGATAATATAACTAATTTACCAAAACCAAGACTGCACTTCGAAAAAGGTTCTGTATTAGCTACATCTGAGAAGTGTTTATACAATACTGATGCAAGTTTTGAGATAATTGCAGAAACTTCCTTTTCAACTGCTTTAGGTAAAATAATTTTGGTTAGAATTATCAAATCTGGGCAAGTAGTTATTGCAGGACCAAATAAAGTTAAATCTTTAATAGAAATTCTAAAGATAATTAAAGATGAATCCGGAAGTGATATTGTTCTGATTGATGGTTCGCTGAACAGATTGTCGCCAATGTATATACTAGATAAATTGATTTTGACAACAGGAGCATCACGAAATACCAATATTGATGATTTAGTTAAAGAAATTCAGCTTTTTGAAAAACTTTTCTCCTATGGAATCAATCACTCGAACATCTTCGATGAAAATAAAATAATTGTTTTCAATTCCTCGGATTCAAAGATCGTTGAGACAAATACACTGATTGATGAAAATGATTTTCAACTTTTGATAAAAGAGTTAAGTAATAATGTTCAAAAGATTTATTTCGGTGGAATTATCTCTACTGAATATCTGACGAAAAATCTTGACCGATTATTGAAAATTTTTACCGAACGAATAGAGATTGTTTTCAAATCACCCATTCAACTGCTTTTGACTGATAATTTTATTATGCTAAATCAATTACTTAGTCTTTTTGAGAGACACGAAGTAAAAATTTCATACAGATATAAACCTGAATTATCTGCTGTAACCATTAATCCATTTTATCCAAAACACGATAATTTCAGATACATTCCTTCTTATCTTGATAAAGATATTTTAATTAAAAGTATGAAAGATTATTTGAATACACATGTGTTTAATATTTTAGAATCAGATTCAAAAAAGATTTTTGAACTTTTATAAATCAACAAAATGATATTTTTATGGAACATTACGGATTCTTTTCAATACTTCCACCAATTCTTGCAATAATTCTTGCAATAAAAACTCGTCAGGTTTTTGTCTCGCTTCTTTTCGGAATTTGGCTTGGGTGGGTGATACTCAGTAAAGGAAATATTCTAACCGGAACGACCTCAACAATTCAGGCATTAGTTGATGTATTCAAAGACAGTGGAAATACGAGAACGATAATGTTTAGTTGTTTGGTGGGAGCTTTAATAGCTTTCATTCAACGTTCTGGCGGAGTTGCTGGTTTTGTTAAAATGATAAATAAATTTCTTGAAAAGCTTGAAAACAAAAAAATCGGAAAAAGCAGAAAGGTCGTTCAATTAATTGCTTGGGCAACTGGCACTGCAATTTTCGTCGAATCAAGTATAAATGCTTTAACTGTCGGAACAGTTTTCAGACCTGTATTTGATAGACTAAAAATTCCCAGAGAGAAACTCGCATATATCGCTGATTCAATTTCAGCTCCGACCTGTATTCTTATTCCATTGAATGCTTGGGGAGCATACATAATGGGACTAATCGCAGCTCAGGGATTTTCAAATCCATTGGAAGTTTTAGTAAAAGCATTTCCTTTAAATTTTTATCCGATGTTAGCAATGGCTATGGTCTTGTTCGTAATATTTACTCAGAAAGATTTTGGTCCGATGAAGAAGGCAGAGAAGCGAGCAATTGAAGAAGGAAAAGTTCTCCGAGATGGAGCTGTTCCTTTAATTTCCTCAGAAGTGGTTTCTATGGAGATGAAAGAAAATGTAAATGAAAAAGCATTGAATATGATAATACCCATTGCTGTTATGGTTGGTATGATGCCGTTAATGCTTTTATATACTGGTTGGAATCAGGTTGAAAATATATCATCTCTGAAATGGTACGAACAAATATTTTTTGCTTTGGGAAAGGGTTCGGGTTCAACTGCTGTCCTTTACTCAGTTCTCACTGCTATCATTGTTGGAAGTGTTATTTACATTTCACAGAAGATTTTCACTTTTGCTGAAACGATTGATTTAATATTCAAAGGTATAAGTGGACTTATTCCATTAGCTCTACTTATGATGCTGGCATTTGCAATTGGAAATGTCTGTCGAGAACTTGGTACAGGTTTGTACACAGCAGAATTATCAAGAGCATGGTTATCGCCCAATTTTGTTCCTGTAATTGTTTTTGTTGTTGCTTGCTTTATTGCATTTTCAACTGGGACTTCGTGGGGCACTTTTGCGATAATGTTAGCAATAGGAATTCCAATGGCACAAACTCTTGAAGCAAATGTATATCTAACAATTGCTGCTGCACTTGGTGGTGGTGTTTTTGGTGATCATTGTTCTCCTATTTCTGACACTACAATAATTTCATCAATGGCATCAGCAAGCGATCATATTGATCATGTTAAAACGCAATTGCCTTATGCGTTAACTGCTGGTATTATTTCTGCAATAATGTATTTAGTATTAGGTTTAATAATTCACTAAAAATATGAGATGGTAAATTTTTTATTGTAACAGTATCATTTTTTTAGTCTGAACAAAATCTCCTGCTCTTAATTGGTAGAAATACACTCCACTTGGTAGATTTCGACCATCATCGGAATGACCGTTAAACTCTATTTCATAATTTCCCGCTGGTTTATACTCATTAATAAGAGTTGCGACTTCATTTCCAAGTATGTCATACACTTTCAAAGTCTGCCAGCAACCTATTGGTGACTGCCAACGAATTCTTGTGCTCGGATTAAATGGATTTGGATAATTTTGAAATAAATTAAAGTTGCTAACGATCTCTGGTTGACTTTCTTCAATCAAGTTCGGTTGCGCAAATAAATTTTTATAATAAAGTAAAATTACCATCATATTCACCTACGATTAAATCTTTTCTGCCGTCACCATCAAGGTCAGCGAAATCAGTATTTGCATTTTGCTTTACCTTTACTCCATTAAATAGAGAATCAGATCTAACCCAAAGAGGGCTAAGAGCACTACCATCATTTCGATAATAAAACAAAGTTCCGTTACTTCTTCCGATTATTAAGTCATAATCCCAATCATTATCAACATCAGCTAAAGTGGCTGAGCTGTAACTCGGAAAAGAAATCCCAGCAAACAAACTGTTGTTTTGAACGAAAACATTGTTGCCAGTATTTTCATAAAACCTGTAATCAGTTCCTGTTTCAGCAGCTACCAATAAATCTAAATCTCCATCTCCATCAATATCAGCAATAGCAGGTGAACTCATCCAGCCAACATCTATAAATCCAAAAATAGAATTGTTTGCAGTGAATGAACCATTATTGTTAATAAAAAGATATACTTTTCCGTCCAATGCACCAGAGATGATATCGAAATCTCCGTCTTTATCAAAATCAACGAAAACCGGTGAACTATATGAATTAACTGTTAGATTAGAAAAGTTAGTGCTGACGGGATTAAAAATAGGTTTAAGATTTGTACCATTATTTCTAAAGTAATAAAATTTTCCATCCCACATTCCACACAACATATCATAATCACCATCATTATCATAATCAGCAAGAGATACAGTTCCTCCACTACCATTTAGCTTGATTACTTTGAAGTAATCAGAATAATACTGAAAAAGAGGATTTGTTGCTGTTCCGTTATTTCTGTAAACATAAAGTATTCCTGACGATTGTCCATAAACCAAATCAAAGTCATTATCATAATCAAGATCAACGAAAGTTGGATTTTTCCAAAAAGTTGAAGTTTCAACGATAGCAAATGTGTTTGTTTCGCGAGTCCAAACTGGTTGAGTTGATGTTCCCGTATTTTTATAATAATGAATTAATGCTCCATCTCTACCAATCAATAGATCGTAGTCAGAATCACCGTCAATGTCTGCCAATGCGGGATAAGAATTAAGTCCAACATCTGGTATTCCGGTTACTAAAGAATTATCAGCAAGAAATTTTGCAGAATTTGCTGCTCCAATATTTCTGAATCCGAGAGTCAATCCCGGTTCAGGACCACCGAGTAAAGATTCACCTATTCCAACAAGCAGATCTAAATCGCCATCATTATCCAAATCTGCAAATGCTGGTTTTGGATCACTGCCGATAAGTGGATTAACATTTACAAATAATGTATCAACTTTCACAAAATTCGGAGTAGTTACATTTCCTTTATTTTCATAATAAAGCAATCCATAATAACCACCAATTATTAAATCCAGATCACTGTCTCCATCAAGATCGTGCAAGGCGGGATAATCAGAATTAGTATTGATTAGTCCACCTGAATAAATATTTGCAATAATAGAATTGTCTTTCGTGAAAGTTGAAGGGAACAGCATAGAATTATTCCGGAAATAGTCAATCATATCTGTATTATTTCCTAAGAACAAATCTTTTGTGCCATTGTTATCTATATCAACAAAAAAGGGACAGGAAAAACTTTTCACAGTTACTCCTGATATAGTAAATACTGAATCAACTTTCAACCAGTTTTGGGGAAACACTGCTATATTGGTGAAGAGGAAGATTAGTAGAAAAAGTAAGAAAGATTTCGATTTGTCATTCATATATAAATCCAATAATGATAGGAAGTTGTAGTAATTAGAAGAACGATTTATTAAAGTACTTGTGCCCGAAAGGGGACTCGAACCCCTATGAGATTGCTCTCACTAGCTCCTGAAACTAGCGCGTCTACCAGTTCCGCCATCCGGGCAATTATTCCATAACAAAATCAGAGGCTGTTTCAAAAGGGTCATTCCGAACCTGTTTCGGAATCTTATGTTTCTACTTTGAAAGAAAATGAGAACCTGAAACAAGTTCAGGTTGACATAATCGAACTTATTAGACAACCTCATTGCAAAATTAATCTAAATGAAGAAAAGATTTTAATTTCTCCAACCACTTTCCCCTCGCCTTCCTTCACGAATTATTCTATTCCCTGAATGTAAATCGCAACTCAAAGGTAATTTATTTTTATTAACAATATCAGTATAAGTATTCGGACAATTATCAGTTGCTAATCTGGAATCTCCTAAATCCATTGATTCACGACAGAACGCCATTGATTGAACATCATCATTAAGTTCAAAATATGATACCGGAATTTTAAGTTGTTTATATACACCTTGCATAAACATAGCCCAAATTGGCAAAGCAGCTTTTGCACCTTGTCCATACCAGCTAGTAAATTTAACTCTATGATCATCGAAACCAACCCAAACACCAGCAACAAATTTAGGAGTGTAACCAATGAACCAAGCATCAGAAAATTTTTGTGTCGTTCCTGTTTTACCAGCAGCTGGATATTGGAAAAATCTTCGCACACCAGCACCAGTTCCATAATTTACTACATCCTGCATCATATCTGTCATTATTGAAGCGGTTGCCGGTGAAATAGATTGAACAACATTAGGAACATATTCATCAATTAAAACACCATTTCTATCTTCAATTTTTAAGATTGAAATTGGTTCGACAAGAATACCATTGTTCGCAAAGCAACCATACGCAGCAGTAAGCTCAAGTGGTGAAATCTCAAAAGTGCCAAGAGCGATTGAGGGATATGGATCGAGTTTCGATTTAATTCCCATCCTGTTTGCAATTTTAATAACTTGTGAAGGTGGTGCTATATCACTAATCGTCATTCTTCCTGCAATAACATTTACAGAAAAAGCTAATCCCCAACGCATTGTTTCATAGCCAGAGTATTTATTATCAGCGTTTGAAGGTGACCATCCATTATGATTAAACTTTTGATTTAATATTGTGTAAGCCGGGAAATAACCATTTTCAATAGCAGTAGCATAAATTATTGGTTTAAAAGATGAACCCGGTTGCCTTTTAATTCCGGTAACGTGATTTAACCCTCTTCCAAATTGTAAATTCGTTCCTCCAACCATTGCTTTGATTTGTCCGTTTGTTGGATCAATGACAACAAAACCAGCTTCAATTTTTGTTACCGCTTTCTTAATTGAATCAATAAAGCTTGGATTATTTTTTAATGAATTATAAACCGCTGCCTTTTCAGAAACGCCTATTGTATTTATATAAGTAATGTTATTCTTGATTGCATTATCGATCAACTCTGTAAGCAAAGCTTTATTTTTATTCCAATCCCAGTTTTTGTCAAATAACAGTTGATATTCAGCTGTATGTTTGGCAACAGATTGATTGGCAATTTTTTGCATCCTTAAATCGAGAGATGTGTAAATTGTTAAACCATCTCTGTATAAATCAAATCCATGTTTTTCTGCAATTTTTTGCATCTGAAGTCTAACATACTCCATAAAGTGAGGGGCTTCAGTTCTGGTAGCACTAATTTTTTCAGTAGTCAATGTGATTGGAAGTTGCTTTTGTTTTTGCATTTCTTCTTCTGAAAGATATTCGCAAACGTACATATTGTTTAGAACGACATTTCTTCTTCTGAGCGCATTTTCATAATTCTTAATTGGGTCATAATATTCAGATGATTTTAATAGTGCGACAAGCAATGCTGATTCACCTAAATTCAGGTCTTTAGCTTTTTTATCGAAATAAACTTTGGCTGCTGATTCAATTCCGTATGCTCCTCTACCAAAGTAGGAAACATTGAGATATAACTCTAAGATTTCTTTTTTTGTAAAATTCTTTTCGATTTGAACTGCGGAGAACCATTCTCTAATTTTTCGGACTACTTTATCAATTGCATTTTCTCTTCCGCTTTTAAGCTTGTAAAGATTTTTTGCACATTGTTGTGTAATTGTACTTGCTCCCTCACCTCCAGCAAAAGAAAAAGTAATAATGTTTTTTACCATTGCCTTAACAAATCTTGTTAGATCTACACCCCAGTGATCGAAAAAGTTTCTGTCTTCTGTTGCAATAAGTGCATCAATAAGATGTTTAGGCAGAGAATCAATGTTTGTTTCAATTCGATTCTCAATGAAAAATTGTCCTATCAATTCGCCATCGGAAGACATTACTTTACTTGCAAGTGGTGGTTGAGGATTTTCCAATTCTTCCAAAGAAGGTAATCCGGTAATTATGTAAATCAAAAATATCACTAATAAAGCGAGCAGTGATATTAAGATTATATTTCGTTTTTTATTTGATTTGTTCTTTTTTGTTTGACTCATTTTTTTATAAATCTATTATTTCAAATTTATCTGTTAATTTGCCGTAACAGGGTTTATCAATCCAAGAACCTAAATTGATATAAAATCCGTTTTTATATTCATAGAATTGTCTGTGATGAAGATGTCCAAACACTACAAAATCGTAACCTTTATCAATGAATGACTTAGCTGCATTCATTAAACCATCAGTTTCATGAAAGTTTTTCTTAGTTGTATAATTACGACTCTTTTTGCTTGTACGACTTGCAAGCCACACTCCAAAATCCGGATGAATTAGTGAATAAAGCCATTGAATAAATTTATTTCTAAGAATTTTTTTGAGAATATTATAACCGGTATCGTTTGAAACTAACCCATCACCGTGACCAATAAAAAACTTTTTATTATTGAGAATAAACTCTTGGGGTGAATGATACATTTTAAGTCCAAGCTCTTTCTCAAAAAAATCATAATGGAAAAAATCGTGATTGCCAATAAAGAAGTGGACAATACATCCGCTCTCAACCAAATCCTGCAAAGCTGTCAAAGTTCTGAAAAACCCTTTTTGATATACTCTTCTGTATTCAAACCAGTAATCAAAAAGATCTCCGACAATAAATAACTCATCACAATTTGATTTACTAAAATTCAGAAACTCAACTAATTTTCTCTCTTTTGCATCTTCAATCAGTTTATCCTGTAAACCAAGATGTACATCAGAAATAAAGAAATATGTTTTATTCACAACAATTAAAAATTTTTATTGAAAATTAGTGATTGAGTGTGTTAAATAAAAGATTCTTTTAGTTAACTGATTGAAACTTAGCCAATAATTTTGAATCGGGATCAATTATAATTTCTTTTATTTGATTGAAACTCGGAAAATCAAAAGTTTCTTCTTTTGAATTGACCTCTACAGTAAAAATCTCAGTGGTTGAATCCTGATAAATTATTTTTATTTCGAGTGAGAAGCTAAATATGTATCCATTTTGGGTTAATTTTAACTTTTTATCAATTTCATCAAAATTATACGAACAATTGATAATTCCATTGTCATTATAAACCCAATCATCGAAAAATTTTGAAAAATCTCGATTGCTAAATTCTTCTAGAAAATTTTCAAACTCTTGTGTTGAAATTGTTCTATACTTATAATGTGAAAAATACTCCTTCAAGAAGTTGAAGAAGACAGCATCTGATAATAAATTTCTTATCATGTGCAGAACCCAAGCTCCTTTGTAATAGATAGTTTTACTAAAAAGATTTTTAGGTTCATACAAGCAACCTGAAAGATCTTCATACTTATATCTTTCCAAATAAGACACTAATGCAGATTTACCGAAATTATGCTCGAAGTATAATGCTTCTGAATAAGTTGCGAAACCTTCACTTAACCAAATATCTTTCCACGAGGAAATGCCAACGCAATTTCCCCACCAGCTATGAGCAACCTCGTGGATGAATATTTCTTCATGAAATTTCTTCCCTGAAAACAGATCTCTTCCTACTCCAACCATTGTCTGATTTTCAATTGCACCACGAGTTAATATTATTTCACTAATTGAGAATTTTTCTCCAACAAATGGATATTCGCCAAAAAGATTTTCAAAAGTTTTGATATAATCATTTATCTCTGAAAGATCAGTTAATGCTTTTTCCGAATCTTTTGGGAAGATATAAAATTCAATGTCGAGTTTTTTGCCATTAGTTGTAGTATAATTTTCTTTCTTAACCAAATAATCAGATGAATAAATACCAATCTGATTTGTAGCCACGGGGTAAACAGTCTTAAAATGATATGTTGCTCTGCCGTTCTGTTCAGATTTATCAAACAGAAATCCGTTTGAAACAGAAACGAAATCAGCATCATTAGTAATTTCTATTTCAAGCAAAGCTTTATCTGCAGGATCATCATCACAAGGAAACCAGCTTGGAGCATAGTTTGGTTGATTTACAGTTTGAACAATTTTTTGATTGTTAAATTCAAAAAATGTAAACCCTTCAAATCCCAAAGTCTTAGGTTTACCACTATAATTTATTATGAAATTTACTGTGTCACTTTTAATCGCAGATACATCTATCAATATTTTTTTATCTTTTCTGCTATAATCGAGCGATAAGTTTTTTGATGAAATTTGTTCAATGAAGAGATTATCATGAAAATCAATTTCTACAAAATCTTTATTGAAAGGAGATTTTATTAAAGTAATTTCATTCGAAGCTTTAATTGTCCTTTGCTCAAAATAAATTTCAATTTTAATGTGATATTTTATTACATCGGTGCTTGATTGAAGATGAGAAATATTTTCATAAGGCTGGGCTAACAACTTATTAAAGATTAAGAATGCGAGTATAAAAACCGAATTAACCATTAAATAACTACTTAATTATTAAAAATACTACTATAATTTATTGCCATTCATCAGGTTATTCAATATATTTTAAGTGTCTATTTTAAAGAGGTAGTTATGGATTTACCAGGTTCATCAATTCTCAGAGATACAATCACAGTAATTTTAGCAGGCGGACAGGGAGAGCGCCTCGCACCTTTGACAAATTTGCGAAGTAAACCCGCTGTACCATTCGGTGGAAGATACAGAATCATTGATTTTACGCTTTCAAACTGTCTTAATTCAGGTTTGAGGAAAATATATGTGCTGACACAATATAAATCCGATTCTCTTAATATGCACTTGTACGAAGCATGGAGTATCTTTAATCCTGAACTTGGAGAGTTTATTTACTCTGTCCCACCTCAGAGGAAGTTAAATAATGATTGGTATTTAGGAACAGCAAATGCAATTTATCAGAATCTAAATCTTCTCTCTGATAAAAAAGCAAAATGGGTTTTGATTTTAAGTGGTGATCATATTTACAAAATGGACTATTTAAAATTCATTGATTATCACATTAAAAAAGATTCCGATTTAACAATGTCATGCATTGAAGTTTCTAAAGATCAAGCATCACGTTTTGGTATAGTAGGTATCAATGAGAATTATGAAGTACAATCGTTCATAGAGAAACCTAAAAATCCACCTGAAATTCCCGACAAAAAAGGTTATTCTTTCGTTAATATGGGTATTTATGTATTTAAGGCATCGGTGCTGCGTGAAGTTCTGAATGAAATGGATGCAAAAAAAATTAAAAGTAATGATTTCGGTCAGGATGTGATTCCATATATGATCGAATCAAAATTAAAAGTTCACGCTTACAGATTTATTGATGAGAACAGAAAGCAACAAGCTTACTGGAGAGATATCGGAACATTGGATAGTTATTATGCAGCTAATATGGATTTAATCAGTGTTTTACCTGAATTCAATTTATATGATGTGAATTGGCCTTTAAGAGGATTCAGATATCAATTTCCTCCCGCTAAAACAGTTTCGCACGAAGGTGAAAGAGTTGGTAGGACTTTAAACTCATTAGTCTGCGATGGTACAATTGTATCAGGTGGTTTGGTAGAACGTTCGATTTTGGGTTCAAATGTAAGAGTTAATTCATACTCTTATATTACAGATTCAATCATAATGGACAATGTAATTGTAGGGAGACATGCAAGAATAAGAAGAGCTATCATTGATAAAAATGTTATTGTTCCCGAGGGATATGAAATAGGTTTTGATCCTAATGAAGATAAGAAAAAGTTCACGGTTACTGAAACAGGTATAGTTGTAATTCCTAAAAATGCAGTATTAAAATAATTCTTAAAAATGTCTCTCAACCTTGAACTTGAACTTGAACCTGAACTTGAACTTAACCCTGAACTTAAACACAAACTAAAAAACCTTCCCCAAACCTGTGGTGTTTATCAATTCTTAGACAAGAACAACAAGGTTATTTACGTTGGCAAAGCAGTTAACTTAAGGAACAGAGTAAGAAGCTATTTCCATAGGAACATTACTTCGCCTAAAACTAAAAAGATAGCTCAGAAAGTCAGAAATGTTGAAGTAATAGTAACTGATAACGAGATTGAGGCACTTATTCTTGAAAATAATCTTATAAAAAAATTAAAGCCAAGATATAATGTCAATTTGAAAGATGATAAAAGTTATCCATTCATTAAAGTTACCAAGGAATTATTTCCACGAATTTATCCCACAAGAAATGTTATAAATGATGGTTCGAAATATTTTGGTCCTTATACTGATGTCAGGAGTATGAAATCAGCATTGAGAACAATTAATCAAATTTTCAAAATAAGGAGTTGTAAACTCGATCTGACAGAAGAAAAAATTGAAGCAAAAAAATTCAAAGTGTGTTTAGACTACCACATTAAGAAATGCGACGGACCCTGTGAAGGATTGGTCTCTCCAGAAGTTTATAATGAAATGGTAAAGGAAGTAATTCAACTATTAAAAGGTAAAACTGATGTGTTGATTAACTCATTAAAAGAGAAAATGAATCTTGCAGTAGAGAAACTTGAATTTGAAACAGCCGCCGAATTGAGAGATAAAATTGCTCAGTTGCAAAGTATCTCCGCAAAGCAAAAAATAGTGAGTAATGATTTTGATGATCGTGATATTATTGCAGTTGCATTTGAATCAAAAGATTGCTGTTGCTCGATTTTTAATGTTCGCTCTGGAAAACTGGTTGGAAGAAAACAACTAAGATTATCGCTTGAAGAAGATGAATCTTTGGAAAGTGTTTATTCCTCCGCTATTAAATTTTATTATCAAGATTATGTTGAAATTCCAAATGAGTTGATTTTAGAGACCGAGCCTGAAGATAAAGAAACCATAATAAAATGGCTTCAAAATCAAGCAGAGAAAAAAGTTGATATCATAGTTCCAAAACGTGGAGATTTGAAGTCCCTTCTTCATATGTGCAAAGAAAATGCAGTGCTTCAGCTGAAGGAGATTCAAATTCAGAAGATGAAGAATTTAGGAAATATTCCCTATTCTCTCTCTGCACTTCAAAGAGATTTGAGATTAAAAACTATTCCTAAAAAAATTGAGTGTTTTGATATCTCGAACATTCAGGGTTCTGATAGTGTTGCAAGCATGGTTGTATTTGTTGATGGTAAACCTAAAAAAAGTCTTTATCGAAAATTCATTATAAAAACTGTGGATGGAGCAGATGATTTTGCGAGTATGCAAGAAGTAATTGAAAGAAGATATTCGAAAGTTTCAGAGAATAATGAAATTATACCTGATTTGATTATGGTTGATGGCGGAAAAGGACAACTTTCAAGTAGTGTTGAAGTTCTTGAAAAGTTGGGGATTAAAAACTACAACATTATTGGTTTAGCTAAAAGACTTGAAGAAGTTTATCTTCCAAATAAATCTGAGCCGGAGTTAATTCCGAAAACATCATCTGGATTAAAACTCCTCCAACAAATTCGTGATGAAGCACATAGATTTGCTAATACTTTCCATAGAAAGCGTCGCTCAAAAAGAATTATATCTTCCGAATTATTGGAAATTGATGGAATAGGTGAAAAAACAGCAGAAAAACTTCTTAAGAAATTTGGAAGTGTTAAAAATATTTTCAATTCTTCATTTGAAAGCTTAGCAGAAGTGATTGGTAAGAAGCAAGCGAATATTATAATTCAACATCTTAATAAATTGAATTCTAATCCAACAAGTAAATAATCACCGCTAAAATCTTCTCGAATTACTCAACACTTTTTCCAAATAATTTCAATAAAAAGAAAAGTGAAATAAAAATTAGAAGGATTGATAGAATTGGTGAAAGACCGAAAGCTGATGGAATATCGCCAAGTAACATACAGACAACTGCAACAAGAACTGCATAAGGCAGTTGAGTTTTGACGTGTGATATATGGTCACAAGATGAAGCCATTGAAGAAAGAATAGTTGTATCAGAAATTGGTGAGCAATGGTCACCAAATACACATCCAGCGAGCACAGAACTTATGACACCGACCAAAATTAAGTATTGTTCATCAGCTGCTAATCCATACAAACCAGAAACATTGTGAGATAATCCAATTACCAATGGCATCATTATAGCCATCGTTCCCCAACTCGTGCCGGTTGAAAAACTTGTAACTGCACAAACAAGAAAAACAATTACTGGCAGAAAATTCGGAGAAATCGAATCACTGACAAGATTAATTATGTAATCAGCAGTTCTGATATCATAGGTTACTGTTCCGATTGCCCAAGCAAGCGTGAGCATCAAAACAGCAAGAAACATAGACCTCAAACCCACAAACCAAGCATCCATCACTTCACTTAACTTCATAATTCTTTGCGAAAGAAACATCACACCTGCAACCAGACATGCAAAAGTAGAAGCCCATAAAAGCGAAGCGAAAGAATCGGAATAGGAAATTATTTCTTTGAAACCATAATCTTTAATTCCGCTTGCTTCAACGGCTTTTATTCCGGTAAATATCAATCCACCAAATGCCACAGAAACCATTACCAGAATCGGAATAATTCCGTTATACCATTTTGCTTTCTCTTCATTGCCCATCAGTTCTGATGACTTGAGAATGTCGTTAGATTTTGAGTTAATGTGGTTATTATTAATTCCATTACGAAGAGCATACTTCTCAGCCAAAAGCATCGGACCAAAATCTTTCTTTAGATAGATTGAAAAGCCAACGAATGCAAGCATCGCTATCGGATAAAATCTAAAAAGAATTGATTCAAGAAAAACACTGTATGCGTTTAAATCAGAGCCGATTACTTTTAACCCATCTTGTATTAAGCCAACTTCATAACCAATCCAAGAACTGATTATAAAGATACTTGCAACAGGAGCAGAGGTTGCATCTACTATGAATGCAAGTTTTTCTCGGGAAATTTTTAGCTTATCCGTAATTGGTCTCATTAAATTCCCAACAACAAGAGTATTTGCGTAATCATCGAAGAAAATTACAAGTCCTGATAACCATGTAGAGAATAATCCTGAGCGCCTGTTCTTCGCAAGTGGCAATAAAAGATTTGCGATTCCCTGTGTACCACCTGACTTGGAAATTAAACCAACCATTCCGCCGAATAAAATCGTGAAAACAATTATCTGCATATGAGATTTATCAATGAGTGAGTTGATAATGTAAATATCAACTGTTCTCATAAAAGCGATTATTGGATTGTAATCATAAATGAAAAATGCTCCGCTAAATATCCCTATCAATAACGAGAATAAAACTTGCCTGAAAATGAGGGCGATCAAAATAGCCAACAATGGTGGAATTATACTGAATATTGCAGGAATAACCTTAATTGTTTTTTGAGTTGCGTTTCCATTTATGAAAAGAAAATACTTACCTGAATTCTTGAAGTTAATTACTTTTTCATGTTCAGATTTATTTAACGAAAAAGCAACCGTATCATATAAATTTTCAGAAATGAAGGCAAAATGTGTTGATGAATCTTTAAGTTCTTGGATTGATATTTTTAATTCAATGTTTGTGAGAGCGATACTTTGAAACTCAATGTTCTGAGAAAAACAGAAGATATTTGAAAGAAAAAATAGTATAAAAAAAAGAGAATGTTTCTTCAATATTTATTTTAATTGATTTTTTAATGAGTGAAAATAAATTGATAATTAAAAAAATCAAAAAATCTTTTTTATTTTTACTTTGAAAATGAGAATCATCTTTTTACAAATAGTTATAGTTTCTTCGCTGCTGATTTCCTGCAAAGAGGAAATTGCCTACGAACCAATTGATTCAAATACTCTTAAAGAATCAATAATTTATTATTTAGATAGTTCCAAGCAAAATATCGGAAATATCAGCAGTATATTTTCCAATATAAAAGAGCCATCAAAAAACTATAATAAAATTATTGTTGATAGTATTTTAATAAATAATGAAAAGTATTTTATAATTCTAGCCGAGCATTCAGTTCCTGTTTTCAATTTGTTTGCAATATTGAACGACTCACTCGATTTATTATTGGTTGACAATTCTTTAAATGGCTATTTGAATTATTCAAAACTAAATGACGGAACTACCGAGTACATTCAACTAATTGAAAATTATAAATCACTCGATGTATTTAATTTGACCCGACTTTCGCTTTATAAAAAAATTGGAGATGGTATTCATTTAATATTCCGTGGTAATTTAGCTTTTCATTCACCTAAGGATTCAATTGTAAGAAACTTAACAAGTATAACTGATTCAGTGATTATCTGTAATATCCCAAAATCTAAATTTATTGTTCAGAATGAGATAAAATATAGATATAATTTCGATTTGGTTTCAAAAAGATTTATTACAGCGAACGACTATATGGATTCACTGATTCAAAAGGAAATAAATAACTTTGCAAATGAATTCTCTCCCAATCAAATATTAAATAAAAAATCTTATATTGATTTGTTAAACGAGCGTTTTGAAGATACTACTTTAGTTGTAAAATCAGAATATGAGTTTTCAATTCCATCTGAATGGATTTCTTTGGATAATATTTCATTTTACAAAATTCTCAAGAAAAAAGTTAAGGGAAGTTACTTCGTTAATAAAAGATTGGGGGTGAATATTGGAATAATCAAAATTCCAGAATTTGAAATTTCAGAAGATTATGTAAATGCATCATTCACCATTCAGAAGCAATTGAGAAATTATCAGATTAGAGAATCTGTTGTACAAGAAGATATTAAGTATTTTTCACAAGCAATTGAACATGAATGTGATGGAATAAAATATCTCATCATAATTGAAGGTTCAAAAAATGTTTATAGAAAAGATCAGGAATACTTCAAGAATATCTTGAGTTCATTTGCAATTAACTGCGAGTAATTATGTACAAAATATTAATCTTTCTCCATAAAACAGATTCTGATTTTGTAGAATATTTCAAGAACACTTTCCTTCCAATCTTATCAGAAATAAGTCAAGGCGAAGTCAAATTAGCTAAAGTTGAAAGCAACATTTTGTTAGATCAAAAGTACAGTCATTTCTGTGAAATCACTTCAAACTCAAAGCAGGAAATGGATGAGAAATTGAGTAGTGCTTCTGGTCGAAAGCTTGGTAAATTATTAATGGAATCTCATTCTAAAATTTCTATGATAAATATAAGTTACGAATACTAAAAGAATGAATCTTTTTCTTGTACGACACAGTATCGCTGAAAAACCATCCCCTTCTAAATCTGACAGTAACAGAGGATTAACGCAGGAAGGGAAAAATATAATTCTTAGTGTAAGCAAATTCATTAAAACAATTGAGCCAAACTTACAACTAATTTTGAGCTCTCCCTATTTAAGAGCTTATCAGACAGCAGAAATAATTTTACAAACTTTTGATAATAAAATAAAATTATTGAAAGAAAACAATCTTGCTGCTGGATGTACTTCAGGCACTTTGATTGAAATACTTAATTCCTATGAAGAAGAAAATATTCTGATTGTTGGTCATCAACCAGATATTTCAAATCATATTTCAAATTTCACAAGTAATGGTAATATCAATTTAGTTTTTAGTCCAGGTACGTTTGCAAAAATCAAGTTTGAATCAAGAATAAGTTATAATAAAGGCATGCTTGAAATTTTAATTCCTTCAGAAGTTTTGAATAAATAAAATGCACCAAGCTACACAAATCAGATACTTACCGTTGCTTTCTTCCGAACCTGGCGGAGTTGGGTATTGACTTGTTAGCTGGTGCATAAAAAGCATTGCAAAAATCGGTAAAATATTTTTTACAGCAAAAACTTTATTCTTAAGACTTTTTACAGAATATTAAATTCTTAATTGATGATATATCATCTACTAAAGTAACTTAAAGAGGTTCAGATGAACGGGATTGAATTAGTTTTAATTGCATTATTTGTATACGTTCTTGGTTACAAGATTTATGGCGGTTACATCACACGCACACTTGAAGTAAATAACAAAAATGCAACACCATCTCACACAATGAATGATGGAGTTGATTACTGTCCTGCAAAAGCTCCCGTACTTCTTGGTCACCATTTTGCTTCAATTGCAGGAGCAGGACCAATCGTTGGACCAGTAATTGCAGCTGGGTTCGGCTGGGTTCCGGTTTATCTATGGGTTTTATTTGGAGCAATTTTTATTGGGGGTGTCCATGATTATTCTTCAATTATAGCGTCCGTTCGTCATCAAAGTAAATCTATTGGGTTTATTATTCAATCATACATCGGTGAAAGCGGAAAGAAACTTTTTCTGCTTTTCTCCTGGGCTACCTTAATTTTAGTCATAGCTGTTTTCACCATAATTGTTTCTGATACTTTTACTCATATTCCCAGTTCTGCAACTTCTTCTGTGCTATTTATTTTAATTGCGATCTTATTCGGTTTATCTATCTACAAGCTTAAAGTTAATTTGGTAATCAGCACCATTATTGGAATTGTTCTTTTGTTTTTATGCATAATGGCAGGTAATTATTTTCCGATTCAGTTAAGTAAATTCAGTTGGCAATTGATTTTATTCGGTTACATCTTTGCTGCATCTGTTACACCAGTATGGATTTTATTACAACCCAGAGATTACCTGAATTCGTTCTTTCTATATTCGTTGATGATTGGCGGATTTATCGGTGTTTTCTTTGCATCACCCTCAGTAAATATCCCAGCATTCAGTTCATTCTCGATTGAAAAAGTAGGTTACTTATTCCCGGCTCTTTTTGTTACTGTTGCTTGCGGAGCTATCAGTGGTTTTCATTCTTTAGTTGGAAGTGGAACTACTGCTAAACAACTTGACAAAGAATCCGATGCAAGAATAGTTGGATACGGCGGAATGCTGATTGAAGGATTACTTGCTGTTCTATCCCTCGTTGCTGTGGCTGCTATGGTCAATAAAGAATTTATTGATATTCTTGTAAACAAAGGACCAGTAGCAGCTTTCTCTCTTGGTGTAGCAAGATTTTTAAATGCAATTCCATTTTTGAATATTTCGATTGAGGCTGGACAATCTTTTTCTGCATTGGCTGTTTCAGCTTTCGCATTAACTTCATTAGACACTGCTACAAGATTAGCTCGTTTTATGTTTCAGGAATTTTTCGAGATAAAAGATAACCAGAGAAGTGGTCTTATTATTCAGAATAGATTTGTCGCAACAGGAATAACAGTTGGTGTAGGTGCTGCATTGACTTTTAGTGGACAAACGATGTCAATCTGGCCAGTATTCGGAAGTGCAAATCAATTATTGGCTGCTCTAGCTTTATTAGCATTAACAGCTTGGGTTGCTTATCTGAGAAAAAGGATCAACTTCGTTTTGATTCCAATGCTATTTATGTTCGCGGTTACTTTGACTTCACTCGGGATGTTAGCAATCACGAATTTCAATTCAGCTCATTATTTGTTATCAATAATTTCGTTTTTGTTATTCTTGCTTGCAATTTCTCTTGGAGTGAAAACTTATAATGTATTAGTAAAAAATTAGTTTTGATTTTATGAGAATAACAGCTATAAAAAAATTTTCAATCAATCCTGTTTGATTTGATACAAGATTTTAATTGTAAAGAATAATTTTTTTTTAGAAATAATAATTATCCTGCTCTTAAAGCATTTACAATATTCAATCTTGCGGCACGGACAGAAGGTAAAAATCCACCGACTATTCCCATTATAAATGCAAATAACATTGAAGAAATGATGATTGATCCGGAAAGCGAAAACGAGAATTCCAGCTCCGCAAAAGAATTCCAATTTAAGGTTGACAATGAAAAGAATTGAAGAAAAGAGGCAAGAAAAATTCCGATCAAGCCACCAAGAATGGAAATAGTCAAGGATTCCAAAAGAAAGGCAATAAGAATATTCTTTCTTCTAAAACCTAATGCTCTTAATGTTCCAATCTCAACGGTTCTATTCGCAACTGAAGTGTACATAGTAATCATTGCTCCAATCATTGCACCGAAACTGAAAATAACAGTAATGAAGGTTCCAAGAATTCTGATAAAGCCAGCCAGCATTTCTGATTGTTCAGCGAAGAATTGTTGTTCAATCTTTGCTTCATAAGGCAGAAGTCTTTTTTCAGTTTCGAAATAGCGTTTGAATGATTCAAGGTTATTCATATCGTCTAATTTTAATGTCATAGTTGAAACAGAGGAGCCTCTGTTGAATGAACTTAGAAGTTGCTTTGAATCTCCCCAGATTTCAGACTCAAAACCGCTGTTCTCCGCTTCGAAAATTCCTACTATCGTCCAAATGTCACCTGCAAATCTGATTTTATCTCCGATTTCAGTTCCTTTAAATTTTTTGTGAATTGATTTACCCACAATTAATTCTTTCAAATCAGGATTAAAATATCTTCCAGCAATTAATTTCACCTGAGGTCTTAACTTGTAAACCATTTGAGTAACACCACGAACAGTGATATTGCTTAGTCCCCCACTTCTTATTTCAAGATTAATTATGACTACAGGTTCAGTGGAGATCATTGGTTTTCCGTTTTCATCTTTTGCAATATGCGGAAGTGCGCTGATTATGTTTTGAGAATCACCATCAATGATGCTGGTAATTTCTCCCTGCGATGATTTTCTTAAAATCATCAGATTATCTTTAGAGCCTGTTGCAACCAATGTTTTTTCAACCCCGAAAGCCATCATCAAAGTAGCAGTGAATACAAAAACAACTAGAGTTATTCCTGTAACTGTTATGATAGCTGTTAATTTTCTTGCTTTAAAATTTCTTAAAGTGTATTTAAAAGGTATTTTCATTTTTTCTTTCTCAATAAAAATTTTCAAATGTCATCCAACAAACCTGAATCCTTCTATAATTGAAGTTCTCAGCGCTCCTTGCAGCGGGAAAATTGAAGCTAATAATCCGATCAATAAAACTGCAGTTATGGCATAAATAGTTGTAATTGGTTCAACGTAGAAGAATGGGAAAAATCCTTTTGGAATAGCTTCTTCAAAAGAGGCTACTATAGGATACGTTAAAATGATCCCTATGCTACCTCCAATTGAAGAAATCATTAAAGATTCACCCATAATAAGCCCTACTAAATGTTTTGAAGAGAAGCCGAGCGTCTTTAGAACTGCATATTCTTTTGTTCTCTCTGTGGCAGACATTATCATAGTGTTTGCAAGAACTAACATAATTACACCAATTATTACAAAAGAAAGAAAGTTCATCGCAGTAATTATTGCACTGGAGGCAGATACGAATCCATGAGTAAATGCTTTTTCGGTTTCAGTTTTAGTTTCTGCAGGAGAGTTTTTAAATAATGCGTCAATAGTTTCTGAAATTTCGGCAGATTTATTAGGGTTATCAATTCTTACAATATACCAACCAACATCACCTGCACGAATGGGATCTTCGATTCTCATTCTCTCGTCAATATAAGACCAGTGCATTAACATCTGAGTAGCATCAGTATTTTTATTTTTTGGTTTGTAAATTCCACGAACAATAAATTCCCATCTACCAAGATAAATATCACCCTCAAGAACCATCATATCACCAATTTTAATATTATACTGCTTTGCAATAGCCTCTCCAATAACACAAGAATTTCTTTCTTTTTTAAAAGTCGCTAATTCATCATCAGAAATTAAAAACTCACTATAAACATCAAAGAAAGTCTCTTGATTAACAGCAAGTCGTGCGAAAAAATTATTTTTATCTTTATAAACTCCCTGAAACCAATTTGCAAAAGTTACTTCGTTAACTCCGGCAACATTTTTAATTTTTTCATAATAAGCGTATGGCAGAGGATAAATAAAAGAAACTGCTTGACGTATTATTAATCTGTCTGCCTGAGTTGCATCAACATTGGAATACCAAATAGTTACTACTGTTCTTAGAAGTCCAAAAGCAATTACAGCAATTGTGATTCCTAAAATTGTAAGAATCGTTCTAAGTTTATGTCTTAATGCATTTTTTAAAATCAGTTTTAATACTTTCATAATTTCTCCTAAACCAAAACACCTTTTTCCAAATGACAAATTATTGTTGCTCTTTCTGCAGCGTGAGGATCATGAGTAACCATTACAATCGTCTTATTAAATTCTTTATTCAATCTTTCCATAATAGTTAGAATCTCTTCAGCAGATTTTCTGTCGAGGTCTCCAGTCGGTTCGTCTTCAACAATTATTAGTGGATCAGTTACAATAGCTCTTGCAATAGCTACTCTTTGCTCCTGTCCACCTGATAATTGTTTTGGATAGTGTTTCATTCTATCACCAAGTCCAACTATTTCGAGTGCTAATTCAGCTTGTCTCTTTCTTTCAGCTTTGGATAATTTTGTTAATAGAAGAGGAAGTTCAACATTTTCACAAAGCGTTTAATACTGGAATCAAATTATCAAACTGGAAAATAAAACCGACATTATTGGCTCTCTACTTTGCTAGATTTGATTCATTCAAAGAACTAATATCAACATCCGAAACAATAATTCTCCCTTTAGATGGTTTATCAATTCCACTTATTAAGTTCAGAAGAGTTGTTTTGCCAGAACCCGAAGGTCCCATCAATGCCATAAAATCATTTTGATTTATCTCAATCGATATATCATTCAAGACAGGAATTTCTAAACTATTTCTCCAGTATGATTTTGATACATTCTGAACGTCAATCAACTTTGTCATTTAAGCTCAGATTTAAATGTTTTCATTGAAAAATTTTTACTTTGATACCATCTTTAATTTTTTCATTTATCTCACTAATAATTTTTTCACCCTCTTTTAAGCCAGATAAAATCTCAACGTAAGAACCGAGTTTTTCACCAGTTTTAATTTCAGTTTTAGTTACTTTATTGTCAATCACTTTGAATACATATTGAGCATCACCTTCAAAACTAACAGATTTAACTGGAATGATTAAAAGAGGTTTTTTATCTAAATCTGCTGGCTCGAGTTGTTCCAAATAAAAAGTAACTTTTGCACTCATTTCAGGTAAAACTCTTGAATCATATTCTTTGAATCCAACTTTTACAAGAACAGTTGCTTTAGAGCGATCAGCAGTAGGAACTACTTTGAATACATAACCACGATAACTTTAATCAGGGTAAGCATCCAAAAAGATTTGGCAATCCTGATTTGTTTTAATCTTTTCAATATTCGACTCGGAAACATCTGTTTCGACTAAAGTGAATTCATATCAGCAACAGTAACTACAGCAGTTTTAGAATTAATTCCGCCGCCAAAAGGAGCAACTATTTCTCCTACTTCAGCATTTTTTGTAAGAATAGTCCCATCAAATGGTGAACGTATGATAGTATTTTCAAGAGCTACTTCCAATTGTTTGATTCTTGCTTTTACAATTTCAATTGAAGCTAAAAGTCTTTTATAATTCGCTTCTGCTAATTCGAGATTTTGTTCTGAAGATAATTTTTTATTGAACAAATCTTTTTCTCTTTCAAAATTATTCTTTAAAGAAACAAGATCAGCTTCATAGAGAAGTAAATTAGCTTTAGCTTCATCTAATTGAGCAATAATATCATCATTTTCAAGTCTGGCAATAATCTGATTCTTTTTTACGTGATCACCTTCAACAACACCCAAATAAACCAATCTACCAGTTCCTTTCGAGGCAATTGCTGCTTTTCTTTGTGCGACAACATAGCCACTTGCATTTAAAGAAGCCGAACTAATTCCTGGTTTTTGAAGTACAACAGTTGTAAGCTTTACTTCCTGAGTAACGGAAAAAGGATTAAATAAAACTATTGAAACGATTAACAAAAGAATTATTATTCCGACTAAATATAAAACTTTCTTATTTCCTGAACTTAAAGATTCTTTACTATCACGATTAATCTTTAATGCTGATAAATCTGGTTTCTGTTTTTCCATAAAATATTTTCTAAAAATTACGTTGATAAAATAAATGACTAACTTGATAATTCTTAAGATATTAGTGTTAAATAATGATGCACGGACTTATTTAATTATTAGCGGTAGAGAAACAAATTATTGTAAAAACTTTTTTTTAATTCTTTCTGATGGTATTATGCAATAAGATTGAGTGAAAGAGATTTTTTTTCTGTTCTTTGCAATTAAATCGTAAATAAAATCTCTAAGGTTTTTCGGAATTACCTTCAAAAACACAAAAACTTTTGACCAATGATTTAATTGATTAACAACCAATAATGTCGCATCTGATTTTAAATAATAATTATCATTATAAATCAGGATAAAAGTATCAGAGGCTAAATTAGATATATTAAATTTTTCTAACTGCTCAATTCCAAATTTAGAATTTAAGGAAGCAAAAGAAAATTTATCATCATTATCATATTTTATTATGAAATTAACCCAATAATTACAGAAGTTACAATCGCCATCAAATAATATTACTTTATTCATCTGATAAAATAATTTTTACTAATTCAATTCTGGTTTGAGAAGATTTTACGATAATAAAAGAAATATTTTCAATTTTTCCACTTTCACCCGATTTAGGTATTCTTCCTAAATAAAACTCAATTAAGCCCGCAATAGTTTCATAATCACCCTCAGGTAAGTTTAAACCATACTTTTCATTGAAATGATCAACTTCAACTTTTCCGCTAACTAAAAAATGTGATTTAGAAATTCGTTTACAAACGACTTCTTCTTCATCAAACTCGTCTCGAATCTCACCAAATAATTCTTCTATAATATCTTCAGTCGTTACAATTCCAGCTGTACCTCCGAACTCATCCACAAGAACCGCTACAGAGAGTTTGTTTGCTATCATATCATTTAATACCTCAATACTTTTCTTGGTTTCCGGATAAAATTTTATTTGTCTGATAATTTCTGAGATATCATTCGGATTATTGAAGAGATCTTTAAGCAAGACAAATCCTTTTATATTGTCAAGATCGTTTTCATAAACTACAATTTTTGAATATCCAGAGTCCAGAAATAATTTTTTCAACTCAGTAATTGAGGAGTCAGAGCTTATACCTACAATTTCCGTTCGTGGTCTCATACACTCATAAATTTTTTGCTCACCTAATTCAATTGCTCTTTGCATAATATTTTTTTCTCTTTTAAGAACTTTCCCAGCAATGTGAGATTCTTCGATGAGATTCAATATATCTTCACGGTCGTACAATAATGACAAATTTTCCTGCTGAGTTTTTTTTACATCAAGCACTTTATTGCTAATCGTAGAAAGAATTTTTACGAAAGGAGTGAACACAATAGATAAAGCTCTGAGAACTAAAAGTGAAATATGAAAAATTCCATCTGCTAATTCTCGTGCAAAATATTTAGGAATTATTTCACCAAAAAATAATATTATTGCTGTGGTAAGAATCAGAATTTGGAATTCATTCAAATTAAAAAGATTGCTGAAGATTAAAGCAGATACAGTAGCAAAAGCAATATTGATTAAATTGTTACCCAATAAAATTGTTGAATAAAATTCTTGTGGCTTCTTTAAAAAGTATTTAACAGCTCTGGATGATAAATTATTTTTTTTCGACTTCAATTCTATTTTCAACTTATTAGAAGTTATATAAGCCATCTCAGTAGCCGAAAAGTAGGCACTAGATAATAATAATATCAGTAGAAGTATAAATTCGTAATACATTATTAGTAGGTTCTGAGTAAATAAATATCAGTGTGAATTATTTCAATGCTTTCGTCATCAATTTTTATTTTTAATCTGGCATCAATAAACTCACTTTTAAGCATCTCTTCTGTAACTTTAATGTTTTGAGGTGAATAAAAATTAATCAAGATTACTTTTGGATAATTAGCAAAAACCTCATTTGAAAATTCATAAATCGGAAAAGATTTATTGATAATTTTTTGATCAGTTAAAAATTCGATGTGGTCAATTTCTATTTTTTCTGCATCGATATTCCTAATCTCAATTTCTCCCGAATAGTGAAATGTGGGTTTTCCACCAGGCATTAAATTGATCCAACTCTCAAGTTTTTTTATAACTATTGAATCATCTTTCACTACAATAGATTTAGTGGATGTGCAATAAAATAAAAATAGAAATAGCAATGATAAAAAATACTTCATCGCATTATATAAGTTTATAAATAATAAGAATGCAAGTAATAAAGTAAAGCAAGAGATTCAGAATTGTAGGAAAATCAGTTAAAAGAATTTCCGTAGTGTTTTCACCTTTTTGATTGATGTATTCGAGATACATAAATCTGAAAATTCCGAACACCACGAAAGGAGTAGTATAAATCAGATTTTCAGTTCCAAATGATTTAACTGTTCTTTCCGCAACAGTATAAAGGGCATAACAAGTTACAAGTCCTGACGCAGCAACCGTAGCCATCTGTTTTGTAAATTCGATTGAGTAACTTTCCAGTACTTTGCGAGTTTTAATATCATTAACATTTTCAAATCTTTTCAATTCTGAGTGTCTTTTCATAACAGCAAGAAAGAGAGAAATGAAAATTGTAGATAAAATCAACCAACTTGAAATCGGAACATCAATTATAAAAGCACCTGCATAAACCCGAATTGAAAATCCCATTGCAATTGCGAATATGTCCAGAATAACTTTATGCTTAAAGTATAATGAATAACTGATATTCA
>OGCI01000791.1_pt1 | contig 31818 bp, 31 predicted proteins | sample 1570021 | NCBI WGS metagenome assembly OGCI01 (sample SAMN06264664, study PRJEB24512) | hot springs metagenome | isolation source: Hot spring water | place: South Africa: Tshipise | collected 2015-06-21 | reverse complement strand
GCTGGTGAGCACCGCCGCGGCATCGTTATGGCAGGCATTGCAGGTCACTGTAGTGCCAATATCGGCTGGCTTATCCACCTTGCCTGCTTCAGAGCCATCGGCGCCAAGGAAGTCCAGATAACCCGGCGTGCTGTGGCAGGCAGCGCAGGCTACAGGGATCTTTTTGTCTGCGGTTTCGTTCCAGTAGACAAAGGCTAGTGCATTGGCATCGTTATGTGGGGATGCCTTCCATTCCGCCTCAAACGGTGCCTCCATGGCAGGAGGCTGTACAGGGCAGGGTTCGGGCGCCGGACAGGTTGGAACCGGTGCCTGGGTAGGCGCCGGAGTAGGCGTTGCGGCCTGACAAGCCGTCAGGGCAACCAGGGTAACCAGAAGCAATCCAGTGACGAGAAGGAGCTTGATAGTCTGTTTACTCATAGATGCATTCTCCTCAAACAAAATTTCAAAAAGTGGGTAAAAACGGGTAGATACGCTGAAGGATTATGTAATTCCTCATCACCTCCTAATTTGACAGGATATATAAGATTATAGCCAGATTAAAGAAGAGGTGCAAGGTTAAATCAAAATGAGAAATCTGGGAAAAAAGTCATATTTTGTCTTGACGAGAAGGTTTGACATGGTATAATAACCACTGTTGCTGCGGGGTAGAGCAGTGGTAGCTCGTCGGGCTCATAACCCGGAGGTCAGTGGTTCGAATCCACTCCCCGCGACTGGAAACAAAAGGCAGTCTGAAAAAAAGACTGCCTTTTTATTTATTCATCCGGACATGGGGGTGACGGGATTCTCTGACGCAGGGGCTTTTTCGGGTTTCATTGCCAGAAGATATACTCCCAGTAAAGCCAGATACACCACAAGCAGATAAACGGGGATCACTTCTAGGGAGATGCGCCGTGCCAGTATGCCCATGGTGGAGGGAATGACAGCAATGCCAAAGCCCGTGGCTGCCATTTGCAGACCAATGGTATTGGCAGCGTGTTGATCACCTACCCGAATTCTGGTGCCGGACATCATGGCAGGAAAAATTGGCGCAATGGAAATCCCAATCATTGCCACGGCGATTACATTGGCAATTTCTGCAGGATTCCAGATGAGTAAAGCGGCTCCCAGCAAAGCTCCGCTTACCCCTCCCAGCACCAGTTTATGGATTCCCACTCGATGAGCAACAACTCCCGCAAGAATGCGTCCAATGGTAAAGGTGAACCAGTAACTGCCGGCAAAGAAGCCTGCCAGGGTTTGATCCACCCCGCGAGATTCGGTCAACAGGGTATAGGTCCAGGTTCCCAGTGAGTTTTCTGCCCCCACATACAGGAAGAACAATAACACGCTCAACCACACAGAGGACTTGCGCAGTGTTTCAGAGATGGGAGTCTGGTAATCAGTAAGCCTCTTTTCTGGCTGAACTTGTTCGTGGGTGGATGGCTCGCCGTGACTCCGGTTCCACATGGGCAGGGTCAACACAAACCCGACTGCCAGAGCCATTTGAAAACCGCCCACGACCCAGTAACCAAATCGCCAGGTCTCCAGGGTGCTTAAGCCCAGAGTCATGATAATCGGCCCTGTGGTGATGCCTACGCCCCAACTGGCGTGCAACCACTGCATTAAGCCCTCGCCAAAATGGGCGGCAACATAGGTGTTCAGCCCTGCATCAATTGCCCCGGCACCCAGACCGGCAATCACGCCAAGCAAGACCATCATCCACCATTCGGGAACCAGCGTATAACCGATTAAAGCCAGACCGGTAAGGAAGCAACTGAGGGCAAGGACTTTTCCAACGCCCAGGCGAGAAAGCATGACACCGCTCATGAAACTGGATGCCATGTATCCGGCAACGGATGCTGTCAGGAGCATTCCAATAGAATCCAGAGGAATAGAAAAACTGTTGCGGATGGAGGGCCAGCCGACTCCGAGCAAGCCATCAGGCAAACCTAAGGCGATAAAGGCAATAAAAGCAAGAAGGACTATCCCGAGTCTGGGATTACGCTTCAATCTGGGCAAGATCTTCATTCAATATTCCTTAACGAAATTCTGCGATGATAGCAGGTTATGGGATTTTAGCAAGGAAAAGGGATACCCGTCAATCAAACCGTTCCCTGGGATGATCGATTGTTTTCCGGGAGAGGATTTGCAGCATTCTCTCATTCCCCGGATTTTCCAAGAATTTCCTGCACCTTTTTTTCAACGTCCTCCAAACTGGGAACTTCAAATGTGGAGAACAGTTCGCCGTCAATTACGACAGTTGGCACGGCTCTTCCCTTTGTGATGAGCGTGCGCATTTGCAAACTGGCTTCTTTGGGCTGGCAATCCTCTTCGGAAACATATTCTCTCATCTGTAATTCTTCGGGGACAAAATCAATCCCCCGGCGAAAAACGACCAGACGGGTTTCTTCCGGGTAACGGCGAACAATTTCTCTGAGGACCTCAAGCGTTTGTTCGCATTTGCGTGTAGGGGGAGTAGCAATGAGCACTTCTACTTTAACAATTTTGTCCATGTGTATCCTCCTGTTTTCGAGTAGAAGAAACTTCTTTCATTTCCCGGTCTATTTTGTGGATAAGATTGATCAGGGTCGCTCGCATTCCAGAGGGTAAAGCGGAATGTTGAATCAGAGTTTGGGCTTCTGAAACGGACTTGTCTGTCAAAGAGAGTTCCAGTTCTTCCAGCGGTTTGCGAAAACCCAGTAAAAAGTCCCCTGTAATAGCGATTTTTTGTATCTTCTCTCCTTCTATATCAGCAGAGACCACAACTACCCCTTCTTCTGCCCGTTCGGCAACGGTAATTTGATATTGAAGAGGAGAACCAAAGTTCCATGCATCTGTATTGTACTTTACCTTAAATAGATCGAGAGCAAGTTTTTCTTCCTCTGGAGATAAGGTTCCAGGTACAAGTTTTATCCCGAATATCTCGGAAAAATGTGTTACAAAGCGATCCATTACCTCTGAAACATCTATGGCACGTCTGGTTTCTTGCGTCAGAGAAGTCACCCGTTCGCGGATGGATTGAGCGGTTTTGCCTGCAAATTTAACTTTTGGGGGTTTTAAGGCTCGTTCCATTGCCTCAAAATTCATTTGTACCAGAAATGTCCCGCTTTGAACAAAGGCTCGATAGCAAGAGAACTGTGCGGAGCCGTAAATTTTGCGCTCGCCAACCAGTACGTCATTTCTTCCGCCAAAATGAGCAATGATCCCGTAATCTGCGCAGGTGCGAATGATTGGATTAGCAAACAGACGGTATAACTCGGTGTCACTTTGAGGAAAGAATTCTCTTGGGAAAAATGCCGAATAACAAAAACTTCCCATCTCATGGTAAACAGCACCGCCGCCATTCATCCGGCGTACAATCTGGATGCCATGGGCACGGCAGTACTCCACGTCCACTTCTGCCCAGGTATTCTGATGCACACCAACGAATACGGCTGGATACACTCGCCTTAACCGTAAGGTTGAGGGACTTTTTCCTTCATCTAACAGCCGCGCAATAGCCTCTTCGACGGCAAAATGATGTCGCGCCTCATGAATATCATCCTGAAGTAAACGCCACTCAGGAGACATAATACTTGCACCGTTCCTTTTTACATTCTGGATTCCGCCGGTAAAAATCACACTGGGGTGCTGTGGAGAGAGGAATATTCAATTCTCTCTGGAGAAAATGAGAAACCACCTCAAGCGTAAGATAGACGCTTTGCTTGCAGCAGCGGGGTCCTCCCGCCTCCGCAATAGCCATTAAAGCCTCTGCGGAGGCTCGTAAGGCTAACGAGCGTTCCCGATCTTTTGTAAACGTTGCCCCGGTCAATATGGAGACAACCGTTCCTGCTCCGATGGCGGCACCGCATTCCCCGCGTGTTCCACACACTCCCAGAGGAATACCTTTGGTTCGCTCTATGGCTGACTCGAGTCGACCTGGATTCAAGGGGCGAATCCCCGTATTCCTCAATGCCGATAATACCACAGCCGGAATAAGGATATGATGCTGAGGGCTGTGCATGATGGACATGGGGTGTTTCATGATTAAATTTGCAATTTTTGCCGGATCTTTCTCCCGGGAGCCTTCACATACACGCTTAACCACCTCGGGCCAATCGGCCAACTGACAGTCATCGCAAGTAAAATGGCCCTTGGGGCATAAATAGAGTGCCGGCTTTTCCTGCTGGCAAAATGTACAAATCGCGGTAATATCTACCTGCGATAACTCTTCGCCGCAGATGACGCAAAAGTAAGTCATGGATACACTCCTTCAGTAAAAGCGGTTCCCTTCGGTATCCTGTTGCGATACCAAAGGGAAGATTCATTCAGATAGAAAGAAAGCCTTAACACACTCTCAAGAAGTGTTTGCCTCCTATATTCGGGAGATGAACATTCCAAATAAATATCCAGCAAGTGTGCTCAACACGGCAACCAGCGATACGTATACTGCAGTTTTCTTCTTGCCCATGACTCCATTCAACACCAGAATAGATTGTAAAGATAATTCTGGATCGGCAAGCAGGTAAGCCAGAAGAGGACCGCGTGCCATGCCAAGGTCAAGGAACATCTTTGCCACCGGAACTTCCACCAGGGTTGGGAAGTACATGAAGACACCGAACAACACGCCCACGACATTTGCCAGAATGGTGTTTTGACCGGCAATGGTTCTCACCCATGTTTCCGGGATGATCACTTTTGCCATTCCTGCAACAAATACCCCGACGATCAACAGAGGGAAAATTTGTTTGACGAACTTCCACGTTTCCCAGATCCAGCCACTTAATTCCTCTCTTGTGAATGAGCGGCTGGCAACAAGGACCACGCCGAGCAGGAGGATCATTTCACCAATAAAGCGCCCGTTGATACCAATCACCAGTGATCCCAACTCTTCTTTGGGCGCAGCAATCAAAATGGTCAGCCCGATCAATGCCAGAGCGGCATATGTCCAGCGAGAGAAACCTTCAAAGATATTCTCGAAGCCTTTCCATGAGGTTAATCCAATGACAATCAGCATCAAAATCAATAGACCGCCCTGAACGGTCAAATTGAGAGAGGAGAGCCATCCCCCAATGCTTCCAGACCATTCAAAGGGGATGTGAATTCTGGCATAGACCTGAGTCAATCCTTTGACCTGCAGAGTGCCAACAATCAGAATGGCAATAAGTAGCCCGAACATGATCCAGATGGCTGGTTTGATTTTTGCGCGCTGGTCAAACACGCTGTTTTCTGCCATTTCAGCCGCTCGAGTATTTTCTTCTTTGCGGAAGACCCATGCCATGATTAAGCCGATGATGATGCCAAAGGCAATCGAAAGAATCAATCGCGATGCAGCGATATCGAAACCAATAGCCGCCCCGGTGTAGGAAAGCGCAAGAATGTTGATGGCAGGACCCACAAATAGAAAGGTAATCGCAGGTCCCAGCCCTGCTCCCCGTCTCCAGATACCGGCAAATAATGGCAGAATGGTGCAGGAACAGACAGCGAGGATAAACCCTCCAATTGCAGAAACCGGGTAACTGATCCACTTGGACGCCTTGGGACCGAGAAATCGGGTAATGGCTTCCTTGGGAATCATTGAACTCATGAACCCGGCGATGATGAAGGCAGGTACTAGGCAAAGAAGCACATGAGCGGCAAGATAATCCAGTAAACTTGTCCACCCAGACCAGAGAAGTTGAGAGAGATAACTTAAAACCGATTCCATGGTATCCTTCTGTAATTATTCGCTGTTTTGAATGTCTTTACCCAAAAAATATGGGCAGAAAATCCTGCCCACGGGCTTTAAGCAGCCGATTTTAACCACTCAGCGATTTCTTTCTCTGAGGGAATCCTTCCAGAAGAGACCAGTTTGTCATTGACCACCAGACCCGGAGTTGAGAGGATGGGCCATTTCATGATCTCATTGAAATCGGTCACTTTTTCAAATTCTGCTTCGACACCTAAATCACCTGCTACTTTGCGTGCTAATGCTTCCAGACGTTTGCAATTCGAACAACCTGATCCGAGGATTTTGATGGTTAACATAATCTCTCCTTCTTGTTTTAGGCTAATATGAGTCTCAACCATTTTTCGTTGCCTGGTTTGGCTGATTGTATTTCAACCGGCAACAAATAATATTCGAGAACACGAATATTATTATATCGGTTAAAAAATTAACGTCAAGCATTTAGATATGACCTTCATCCGGTCTTTCAGGGAGAAAAATCCCCCTATTACGTATATGTGAATTTCCAGTCTCTGCAGGGATTTAGCATTCAAAAGCATAGATAATGTGAGTCTTGTGTTCTGTCAATTTTTATTCGACAAATTACCGTATCTTTGCAATTCCCTTACACTGGTACTGTTTGCTCTGACTGGCGCAAATACAAAGACTATAATTCTCGACACATCAAAAAGAGGAGCAGGATATGGTCTCTCGGAAATTTTCCTTCCTCAAGAACGAGGATTGGCTGGCAGTAGTTCTTGCCTTTGGGATCATTCTTCTTTCAGTCTTAGGGTGGATTGGCAAACACGGTTTGCCCATTGTATTCTAAGGAGTTAAGAAGTGGAAAGAAAGTCAGAATCTCTCTCCATTTTATCAGGCTTGCTGGTGACACTACTGCTGGGATGGGTGGCCTGGCGCCTTACCCGCTGGATTTATCCTATGACCCTTCCCTTTCAAATCCCCGGGAAAGCGCTGGAATATCCTATGTGGGCAGCGCTGGTTGGGTTGCTGGGTGGATTTATACTCAGGAAGTTTGGCAAATACGAAGAAATCAAACCAGGCATTCGTACAGAATTGTTTTTGAAGGTGGGTTTGATCCTCCTGGGCGCAGGGATTGACCTGAAAATTATCCTCCACGCCGCTGCAGGAGCAATTGTTCAAACTCTGATCATGATAACGTCTGTCTTCATGTTTTCCTGGTGGATTACGGGAAAATTGGGGCTGGATGAGAAACTACGCGCAGTGCTGTCCTCTGCCGTTTCAATTTGTGGAGTCTCTGCTGCCATTGCCGCGGCAGGCTCTGTGCAAGCCAAAAAAGAACAGGTGACTTATGTGGCTACCCTGGTAATTCTGGTGGCTTTGCCCATGATGGTGATTTCTCCATTAATTGCCCAGGCTCTGCACCTTCCCCAGGCCGTGGCGGGAGCATGGTTTGGCGGCAACATTGATACCACTGCGGCGGTAGTCGGCGCCGGTACGATTTTTGGAGAAGAAGCCCAGAAAATTGCCTCTATCGTTAAGTCCACCCAGAATACCCTGATTGGTCTGGTAGCATTCCTCCTTGCCGTATATTTTGCCCGTAAACAGGCAGGTGAGGGTATTCAACCCAGCCCGCGCCTGATCTGGGATCGTTTTCCCAAGTTCGTCTTGGGATTTGTTCTGGCTTCGGTGCTGTATTCTTTAGGCTGGATTGATGGCGGCAAAGGCACGGCAATTGATGCGTTGAAAAACTGGTTCTTTACCTTTGCCTTTGTTGGAATGGGGATGGACTTTTCGCTAAAAGAACTCAACGCCATGGGAATACGTCCTATCATTGCATTTATCATTATCACAATCTTCAATACCCTTCTGGCGCTGGGCGTGGCGTGGGTGATTTTTGGAGGGATGTTCTAACGCACTACAGTTTGAAGTCAACTTTCTGTGAATTCTGGGATTGGTGATGGTGTATAAACATCCGCACAGCAGATGCGATCAGTACCAGTCCCAGAATCACTTTCAGCCACTGTCCGGAGATTGTTCCAACCAGAATTCCCCCTAAAATAGCCCCGGCAATCGAACCAAGTCCCATTGGACCAATCAAGGTGTACCATTCTTTTCGTTCCCGGTACAAACCTTTGCGGGTGTAACGAATAATGCCAGTAACGACGGTTGGTAAACTGATCATTAAACTGGCAGTGCCCGCAAGTTTAACATCGATTCCAAAGATAAAAATCAGGGTAGGAATGATTAATTCTCCCCCGGCAACCCCCAGTGTACTGCTGACCACTCCGATGATCGCGCCGCAGAGGATGCCGACAATTCCCTGTACCCATGGCGAGGCTTGAAGAAGATGCCCGACAGGAAAAGAAAAAACGCCTTCTATCAGAAGCAAAACCCCAATCAGGATCAAAAAGTATCGTATGAGTGCTTCCAGCCGGTGCAGGGGGATTTGGCTGATCCACCCGGCGCCTAAAAAGGCAAAAACAACCCCGCCCAGAATGAGAGTGCCAATTGGAAGCCAGAGAGAGGCGTAAGGAAATTCGGGCAGAACTTTTAAGCGGATGAAGAGCGAGGAGACAAGAGTCATCAGGCTGATAGCCAGATTAATCGGCACAGCCTGCCTTGCGGAACGTTTGAATACCCCCACCAGAACGGGAAGGCGGAACTCTGCTCCGCCGAGTCCAATCAACCCGCCTAACAGTCCGATGGGGATAGCAACGATGAGAGCAAAAAAGGCATCCAAGGGGCATTCCTGTTTGAGTTTAATCTGAAGTTGAGGCGTGCAAAATGCTTTTGAGCAAAACCAGAATTCCAAAGGAAATGAGAACAAGGATGGCAGAGAGGGTTAGAGCCGTTTCCAGACTGGTTTCGAATCCAATGTAAATGGCAACTGGCATGGTTTGAGTGCGCCCGGGCAGGTTCCCCGCAAATAAAATCGTTGCGCCAAATTCACCGATGGCTCTTGCCCATGTCAGTACCAGTCCACTGAGGATGGCTTGCCATGAAAGAGGGAACACGATATAACGTAAAATCTGCCAGCGGTTTGCGCCATCCAGCGCGGCGGCTTTGCGAATTTCGCAGTCAATACTGGCAAACCCCAGCGCCGCGGATTTTACATAAAGGGGAGAGGCAATGAAAAGTTGTGCCAGAACGACCGCTATGGGGGTAAAGGGAATTTGAATGCCCAGTAACGAAAGGGATTGCCCCAGCCAGCCATTCCGTCCAAAGGTCAGCAACAGAGCGACGCCAGCAACGGAAGGCGGAAGCACCGAGGGGAGTTCAATCAAGGTTTCGATAATTCGGGTTAAGGGCGAACGCCTGTGGTAAATCAAATAGGCAAGGGGTGTTCCGACAAACAATGTCAGTCCTGTGGTGGTGGTTGCCGTTGCCAGACTCAAAGAAAGTGCCTGAAGGGCTTGTGGGGCTTGCAGAGTTCTCCAGATTTCGGTTGGAGTCAGGTGGAAGAAAATGCTTCCAATGGGCAGAAGAAGAAACAGCAGGAGTGGCAGGGCTAATACTTTCCAGAGGTGTTGAACCCACTGTGACCATAAGGGCGGGACCCTCTCAACCTGGGTTGGAGAGAGGACTTTTGTTGCCGGGAGGGTGGTCATGTCCATTGCTCTTCGCAAACCTGATGGAAAGTTTCAAGCCATTCCAGAGTTGCTTTTAATTGACGAAGGCGCAGGTCAATTCCCATGCGGTTAAATACTTGCTCTGCCGGGCATTCTTCTAATCGTTTTTTCAAATGCTCTAACGATTGATAAATTTCCTGATATTGTTCCTGAATCAGGCGCGAGTATAAATCTTCGGAAATCTGGGTGGCAAAGAACAGCCGGGAGATGAATTCCATCCGCAGGGCTCTGGCGCTCCCCGGGGTAGGGGTCATTAACCAGGTTTCAAAGCGTGCTTTTCCGCTTGGGGTGAGAGTAAACACCTGTTTGTTGGGTGTGTGATTCTCTTCCTCTCCCGTAACCTGCTGAATATGTCCCTGTTGTTCCAGACGTTTTAAAATATTGTAAACCTGGTTTTGCGGAAGGGCCCATACTTCTCCCAATGTGCCATTCAGCCTCTTATGAAGATCGTATCCATGAAGAGGCTGAAAATACAGAAAACCCAGTAAGGGATATTCAGGGGAACTATCACTTGCTTTCCGGTGCCTCATACTCACTAAATGAGTATATCATAAGAAAATGGGAATAGTAAAGACTCTGTGATGTTGAACTTGCGAAGCGATAGAGCATACACTACAATAAGGCAAACAAAGAGATTCTATGCCAGTAGCAGAGATTGTAACCATTGGAACGGAACTTCTTCTCGGGGAAATTCTGGACACGAATACCCGTTTTCTGGCGCGCGAGTTGCGGAATTTAGGGATTGATTTATACCGTACCACCACCATTGGAGATAACGAGGAACGGATTGCAGGAATCCTCCGGGAAGCATTGTGCCGGGCAGAGATTATCATCACTACCGGGGGGTTGGGACCTACTGTAGACGATCCAACCCGGCAGGCAGTTGCCCGTGCTCTTGGGGTAGAACTGGAATTTCACCCGGAATTGTGGGACCAGATTGTAGAACGTTTTCAAAAATATGGTCGTCAGCCTTCTGAAAATAATAAAAGGCAGGCATTTATTCCCCGGGGGGCAATAGCCATTTCCAATCCGGTGGGAACTGCACCGGCGTTTATTTGTGAGGTGCAGGATCGATGTATCATTTGCCTTCCAGGGGTTCCCCGTGAGATGGAGTTTCTGTTCCAGCATGCTGTGATGCCTTATCTCAAACAACGCTATCAACTCCACAGCGTCATTCAGGTGCGGGTGCTTCATACGGCAGGTGTGGGAGAGTCTCAACTGGATGACTGGATTGGCGATCTGGAAACATGGTCCAACCCAACTGTCGGGTTACTTGCTCATCCGGGACAATGTGATATTCGGATCACTGCCAAAGCGGATACATCTGAGGAAGCCGCCCGTATGATAGCAGAGATGGAAACGCTGGTGCGCCAGCGTTGTGGGGAGGCGATTTTTGGCGCAGACGGGGAGACGCTGGAAGCCATTCTTGCGGCCCGGCTCAAACAAGGAGAAAGGCGAATCCGTATGGTTGAGATGGGGCTGGATGGGGAATTGTGCACACGTCTGAGACACTCTCCTCTGGATCCTTTCTGCACCTGTCAGGTAGAAAGCACCGAAGATGGCTTTTCCCCTCCTTCCCCGGAAGAAATGGAAAGCCGTGATATTTATTACATCGTGTCTCTTGTCAAACATCTGGATTCGTTTTCTCTTCATCTGGAGATTATGACCTGTGAGGTTCATCGGACAGAACAACGCCAGTTTGGCGGTGCGCCTGCACTGGTGAAGACCTGGGCTGCAAATATTGCCCTGGACTTTCTGCGCAGATTTCTTTCTGAGTGAGGAAAAGAATGGAACATGTAGATTTGCTCTTAACCAATGCTTACGTGTTGACGATGGATCAGGAATTGCGTCAGATTCCTGATGGGGCGGTGGCAGTTCAAGGGGATCTCATTGTAGCGGTGGGTGAAAGAAAGGATCTGGTGCAAAAATATCAGGCAGCCCAGATTCACGATTGCCAGGGGAAAGTGCTCATGCCGGGTCTGGTGAACGCCCATACCCATGTGCCGATGACTTTATTGCGTGGACTGGCAGACGATTTACGTCTGGATGTGTGGCTCCTTGGGTACATGATGCCGGTGGAACGCGAGTTCGTATCGCCGGATTTTGTCCAGTTGGGAACCAAAATTGCCTGTGCGGAAATGATTCGCAGTGGTGTGACAACTTTTGCCGACATGTACTATTTTGAAGAAGATGTTGCCAGGGCTACCGCTGAAGCAGGCATGCGTGCCCTCTGCGGACAGACGGTGTTGAAATTCCCCAGCCCCGACGCCGGTTCTTATGAAGAGTCATTAGCCCTTGCGCGGGATTTTATTGAGCGCTGGAAAGGACATTCCCTGATTGTGCCGGCAGTGGCTCCCCATGCTCCCTACACATGTACAGATGAAATTCTTCGAGCCTGTGCTGAACTGGCGGCAGAGTTTGATGTTCCCCTGCACACCCACCTGAGTGAAACCGCTCAGGAAGTGGAAAACATGCGCAGGGCAGAGGGCATGCCGGTCATTCCGTATGTCAAAAAACAGGGATTGTTTGAAGCCAAAGTCCTTGCCGCACATTGCGTGCACATTGATGAAGGGGAGATGCGAACGCTTTATCACGCCCGAGCCGGTGTCGCCCATAACCCCTCTTCGAACCTCAAACTGGCTTCGGGAGTAGCCCCTGTTCAAAAAATGCTGGAAGTTGGTTTAAACGTCGGTATTGGTACGGATGGGCCGGCTTCGAATAACGATCTGGACATGTTTGAGGAAATTCGACTTGCCGCGTTTTTAGCCAAAGTTTCCACTGGCGATCCGACTGCCTTACCCGCACAAACAGCGTTGTTAATGGCAACCCGATTGGGGGCACAGGCTATGCACATGGGAGAATGGATTGGCTCGCTTGAGCCGGGAAAACGCGCCGATTTAATCCTGGTAGATATTTCTCCCTTACACAATTCCCCCCGCTTTTCTCGTGATCCCAATGGGGTTTACTCGCAATTAGTCTATGCCTCCAAATCGACCGATGTCACCGATGTGATGGTCAATGGGCGCTGGTTGATGCGTGATCGACAACTGCTGACATTGCAGGAAGAAGATCTTCTCAAAGCGGGACAGGAATATGCCAGACGTATCGATATTTTCCTCATGAACCGTGAGCAATCGGTGCTCTCCAAATTAATTGCCATTGGCGGGGCAATGGAGGAAGAATCCTTTGAGATTCAGGTTAAAGTCAAAGTGGATGACCTGGAGCCTACCCTCAAAGCACTGCAACAGCCCTTGATTGAAATTGAAAGGAAAAGGCACTATCGGGAATACGACACCTACTTCTTCTTCAGCGATCCTGAACAGGGAATTTTACGTTATCGTGAAGATGAATTTATTGACGAAAAAGGCAATGTCACCAATGTGCGCACTCGCTTGACCCTTATTGGCACGCATGAGCACCACGCCCAATCGGTCATGCTCTCCCGCAGTCGTTACCTTGCCCCGGCTACCCATACCTTGCGTTTCTATCGGGAATACTTTAAGCCGATTCGTGAGGTGGAGATTCAGAAAGACCGCCTGCGTTTCTTGATTCATTATAAGGATACGGAATTCTTTGTGAATCTGGACACCATTGTCCAGCCGGAGTTGGGAAAGTATCTCGAAATCAAATCCCGTACATGGAGCCGGGCAGATGCTCAAAAGAAAACCGCGCTGGCGGTGGAATTGCTCTCGGTGCTGAGCGGTGGTAGAGGTGAGCCTGTCACGGTAGATTATATCGACATGATAAAATGAATGAAAGGATAGAAAATGGCACAACCATTTCGTGTTTTGATGGTCTCGGCAGAAGCGGATCCCTTTGTTAAGGTGGGCGGGTTAGGAGATGTGGCTGGATCTCTTCCCAAAGCGCTTCTTGCTCTCCCTCAGGATGCGCTGGGGGAATACGCATTGGATGTTCGATTGGTTTTGCCTTTTCATTCGGTTATCTCCCGTGATGTAGCGGCTCCGGAACCGCTGTTAACTGTTCAGATTCCCAGGCAGGATGGCGTTGTAGAAGCGCAGGTTTACACTTCCGAAATGACCGGATTCCCGGTATATCTCATTGATGGTGAACCGATTTCCAGAGCCAGCACCGTTTACAGTCTGGATTCGTATCAGGACGCTGAAAAGTACATCTTTTTCTCGCTGGCAGTGCTCGAAATGATCAAAGCACTGGACTGGAAACCTCACGTCTTCCATGCTCACGACTGGCATACCGGAATTGCGGTGTATGAACTCAGCAGACGCCGGCATCAGGATGATTTCTATCGCGAGATAAAGAGCCTCTTCACCATTCACAATCTTCCATATATGGGCGCTGGCGCAGAAAAAGTGTTGCCTGAATACCACATTCCACCCAGCAGTGATCACCGTTTGCCGTGGTGGGGAAAATCTTTACCCCTTCCTATGGCACTTTCCGCGGCTGATTTTCTCAATACGGTCTCGCCCACATATAGCAGTGAAATTCTTACATCGGAGTTTGGCTGTGGTCTGGAAGATTTTCTGCGTTCTCGTGCTTCTACCTTATTTGGCATCTTGAATGGACTGGATACCCAGATCTGGAATCCGGCAGATGATCCCTTTATCCTGCGGAGATATACTTCTGAAAACCCCGAGGCTCGTTTGACAAACAAACAAGCCCTTCTTGATTTGCTTAGCCTGGCACCTGGAGAAAAGGCGCCTTTGTTTGGGCTGATCGGGCGATTCGATCGTCAGAAAGGCATTGATCTGGCTCTGGATGCCCTGCGCATGATTGCTGAAATTCCCTGGCAGGCGGTTCTGCTGGGAAGCGGTGACCCTGTGATTGAAGAAAGAGCGCGAGATCTGGAGAGGGAATTCCCGGACAGATTGCGTGTAGTTATTCGCTTTGATATGAAACTCTCGCATCAGATCTATGCAGGTGCCGATATGCTTCTCATGCCGTCAAGGTACGAACCTTGCGGGCTGGCTCAGATGATTGCCATGCGCTATGGTTGTATTCCCGTGGCAAGAGCCACCGGTGGATTGAAGGATACCATTTTTGATATCCCCGACCTTTCGATGAGTACCGGATTTTTATTCAAAGAAGCAACCCCCGAAGCACTGGCAGAGGCGATTCGGCGTGCTGTTGTGGCATTTGAAGACCCGACAGGGTGGGAGAGGCGTCAGCGCAACGCCATGGAGCAGGATTTTTCCTGGAGCCGGTCAGCGCTGGAATACTATCGCCTATACCGGCTTTTGTGGTTATAATTACCCCGATTTTTTTGAGGAGTAGATCATGAGCCTCTTTAAGCGTTCCTCTGGAATTCTTTTACATCCAACCAGTTTGCCGGGACCGGACGGAATGGGTGATTTAGGACCCGAAGCCTACCGGTGGGTGAATTTTCTGGCTGAGTCGGGTTGTTCACTCTGGCAGATATTGCCTTTAGGTCCCACCGGTTTTGGCGATTCTCCCTATCAATGCTTTTCGGCTTTTGCAGGCAATCCGTATCTGATCAGCCCGGCGCTTTTGCTGGATGAGGGATTATTGACCAGCGAAGACTTTGCTGACCGTCCAGAGTTTCCTGCCAGTCACGTGGATTATGGGCCTGCCATCCAGTGGAAATTGACACTTCTCGATCGGGCGTATGCACGTTTCAAACGTTCCACATCTCAGAAACGAAAGAGCGCTTTTGAGGCTTTCAAAGAGGAGCAGAGCGCCTGGTTGCTGGATTTCAGCCTCTTTATGGCCATTAAAGAAGCCCACGGTGGCGCCTCATGGGATTACTGGCCCGAGTCTTTGCGAAAACGTGATCCAGAAGCCCTGCGCGCCTTCCTTCAGTCTCATGAAGTAGATGTAGAGCGTCATGCCTTCCGCCAGTTCTTATTCTTCCGACAGTGGCAGGCGCTTCGTCAATACGCCCATGAAAAAGGCATTCAAATTATCGGGGATGTCCCCATATTTGTGGCGTATGATAGCGCTGACGTTTGGGCTCATCCCGACCTCTTTTATCTGGATGATTCTGGAAAGCCTACGGTGGTCGCAGGGGTTCCCCCAGATTACTTCTCTGAAACCGGGCAACTGTGGGGAAACCCGCTTTACCGCTGGGATTACCACCGGGAGACGGGTTTTGCCTGGTGGATAGAGCGTCTGAAAGCCACCTTTGCCACGGTGGATATCGTCCGTCTGGACCATTTCCGTGGTTTTGCCGGATATTGGGAAGTTCCCTATGGGATGCCTACTGCAGAAAAAGGCAGATGGGTACCCGGACCTGGTATCGCCCTGTTTGAAGCCATCCGCAATGCGCTGGGGGGGCTGCCAATCATCGCTGAAGATCTGGGAGAAATTACCCCGGACGTGATTGAATTGCGCGAACGCCTGGGTTTGCCGGGTATGAAAATTTTCCAGTTCGCCTTTGCGTCCGATGCTGATGATCCTTTCCTGCCGCACAATTACGTTCAAAACTGTGTTGCCTATACCGGAACCCATGATAATGACACAGCCATTGGCTGGTATAACAGCGCGCCTGAAAAAGAACGGGATTTTATTCGCCGCTACCTGGCACGTTCTGGAGAGGATATTGCCTGGGATATGATTCGGGCTGTGTGGAGCAGCGTTGCGGTCTTTGCACTGGCTCCTCTGCAGGATTTCTTGAGATTGGGAACGGAAGCCCGTATGAATTACCCGGGGCGTCCATCAGGAAACTGGGGCTGGCGTTATGAAGCCCACATGCTGGATGAATCCCTCAAGAACCGAATCAAAGAGATGAACTATCTCTATGGGCGGTTGCCCGAACACATGAAACCCCCTAAAGTGGTCAAAAAGTGGACATAGCAAAAAATGAGCGCCGGGAGGCGCTCATTTTTTTGCCGGGAAAGAAGTCAAGCCAACTCCTGTCAGAATGATGATCCCACCGATAATCTCCAGCGCATTGGGAAACTCTTTCAGAATCAAAATTGCCAGAATAGATGCTCCAATTGGCTCCATCAGAATGGTGAGAGAGACAAATGCCGCTGGAAGATAGCCCAGGGCGTAGTTATAAGAACTGTGCCCCAACAATTGAGGAATGACCGCCAGCCCGAGCAGGTACACATACATCATCGGGGAGAAACCGAATAACGTTTGTCCTGTACTCAGTGCAAAGGCTAAAAGAAGGATCGCTGAGATGCCGTATACAGTAAATATATAACTGATAAGGGACAATCCACTGCGCACTCGCCTTCCCACTACCATGTAACCTGCTGCCATCCAGGCGCCAAGCAAGGCAAGGAAATTCCCCAGAAAGGCTTTCCCTTGAAAAAAGGAGGCAAAATCCGGACAGGAAATTTCCCAACCTTGCCAGGTGCATCCCTGAGCCAGGCTAACGATCACTCCACCGGTCACCCCGATAAACAGTCCAATCCAGGTTCTGATACCGGGATGTTCTTTGAGAAAGAACGGAGACATCAAAGCCACCCATAGCGGTGTGGTTGTCACCAGTACAACCGAACTGGTGACGGATGTTAATCGCAGAGAAGTGATCCAGAAAGCAAAGTGAAATGCCAGGAAAAGCCCGCCCAATCCCATGGCTTTCAGAGAAGAGCGGGGGATGGAAAGCCATTCCTCTCGTTTTTGCCATGCCAGTGGAAAGAGAAGCAACACCGATAAAATCATCCGGTAAGCAGCGATGGTTAAAGGACCAACTTCCTGCTGAACCAATCGAATCAGTATGGAGGCGGTGGATACACAGAAAACCCCAATGACCAGAACAAGATAGGGAGGAAGACGCGGGGATGTAAAAGGTTTATAGCGAGCAGGCATAAATAAATTTTGACAAACCTCATCTTATTGGTTAGAATATGTGTGGTATTCTCTCAGGGGAAATCCCTGAATTTCGTATTTCAACCTGACCCATTATATATTATGGAGGACAAAATGGCGTTTCAACTTCCCCCTCTCCCCTATGCATACGATGCACTTGAGCCGTACATAGATGCTCGAACCGTAGAACTGCACTACAGCAAACATCACATGACCTATTTGAACAATCTCAATGCAGCGCTGGAAAAATTCTCACAATTTTTTGAGTGGCCTCTGGAAAAAATTCTCAGTCATCTTGATCAGATTCCCGAAGAGATTCGCACGACCGTGCGAAACAATGGTGGCGGCGTTTTCAACCATAACATCTACTGGGCAATCATGGGACCTGACCGTGGTGGCGAGCCGGTGGGGAATTTAGCCCGAGCGATTGAGAAAACCTTCGGCTCATTTGCTGCTTTCAAGGAACAGTTTGAAAAAGCCGGTCTGGGACGCTTTGGTTCTGGATGGGCATGGCTGAGCAGGAAATCCGATGGTCTTCTGGTCATTCACTCTACTCCCAATCAGGATACCCCCCTGGCAGAAGGTTTGTTCCCAATCATCGGTGTGGATGTGTGGGAACACGCATACTACCTGAAATACCAGAATCGCCGGGCAGAATATCTGGCAAACTGGTGGCATCTGGTGAATTGGGAAGAAGCGGAAAAACGGTATAATGGATAATAGATTCCTGAAAATTTCCTGATACCAAAGGAGGAAGTCATGACCCATGTAATCACCAGTCTGTGCCTCCGGGATGGAGGCTGTGCAACCGTTTGCCCGGTCGAATGTATTGTCCCGGGACAACCCGTTGAGGAGTGGCCCTGGTACTACATTGACCCGGATACCTGTATTGATTGTGGGGCTTGTGTCCCGGAATGCCCGTGGGAAGCCATTTTCCCTGAGGATGAAGTTCCTGCTCAGTTCAAAGCCAAAGAGGGACAGCGCATTTCGATGCCCGTGGGTACCCCCGGTTTTGATCAGGTGTATGATGGTGTCAATCATGATGGCGATCCAGTGCATCTGGAAGCTACCCGGGTTCTGCACGCTGGCGAAGTTGTTGATTTAACCCCTGCTATCGAAATCAATCGGGAATTCTTTACAAAAGGTCCTGGTTATTCTGCCGGAAAGTAAACTCTTTGCTGCGAATAGAATAAACACAATCAGGGCAAATACCCGCCCTGATTGTGTTTTCATATGAAATTTGACAGGAGTTAAGACGATGCGCCTTTTGTGTGAGCGTACCAGGCCGCACCTACAATCCCGGCTAAATTTCCTAACTTTGCGGGAACAAATGGCGTGCGCAAATTCAGGTAAGGGAAGAACTTTTCATGGTTTTTGATGACCCCTCCGCCGAGGATGAACAAATCGGGCCAGAACAGGGCTTCGAGGCGTTGGAGGTGTTCGTTCAAGCGCTTTGCCCATTCTGCCCAGGTCCAATCTTTCCGCTGACGGGCAGCATCCGATGAACGCCGTTCTGCATCCTTTCCACGAATTTCGATATGCCCCAGTTCCGTGTTTGGAACCAGAACCCCATCGGTAAACAGGGCTGTACCAATCCCGGTACCGATGGTGATCATCAGTACAACACCCCTGGAATAGTCCTTTCCAGCCCCGAAGGTCATTTCTGCCAGCCCGGCGGCGTCTGCATCATTCAAAACAGAGACCGGGCAGCCGCTTTTTTCGCTGAAGAGATTTCCCGCATTCATTCCGATCCACGAGGGGTGGATATTTGCGGCAGTTTGCACAACCCCATATTTGATGGCGGCCGGAAACCCTGCCCCAACGGCATTTTTCCACTGAAAGTGTTCAATGATTTGCGCCACAACCAGTGCTATTTCTTGGGGTAATGCGTTTTCAGGGGTGGGTAAACGATATCGTTCTGCAGTCAATTGTCCGGTTTCCACATCTACCGGCGCTCCTTTGATCCCGGAACCGCCAATATCAATTCCTAATACTTCCATTGCCCGGCCTCCCATGAATGTCGAATCTTAACATTCATTATACACACGTTAGGAGAAACACAGGCTTTCCATTATTCAATTTGCTTGCTTATCCGCTGCCAGAGAGATTGTCCGCTCCATACCAGGAAAAAGATCAATGTGGTGGTCAGGACAATTGCGGCGCCCGAAGCGATGTTCAGATAATAGGAGAGATATAATCCGGTTATACCAGAAAAAGAAGCGATGCCCGAAGCCAGAGCCATCATCACCGGCAGGCGTTTACTGAGCAGATAGGCTGTTGCCGCAGGGGTGATCAGCATGGCAACCATCAGCGCCACGCCAACTGTTTGTAGTGAAACCACGATAGAGATAGCAATGAGCACCAGCAGGAGATTTTCTAAAAACCGTACCGGTAGACGCAGTGTGATTGCCAGCACGGGATCAAACGAAAGCAGGACGAATTCCTTGTAAAACAGGAAAATCAAGCCAATCACAACCCCGCTGAAGATGAGAATGAGTTGGATGTCTGTTGGGGTGACACCCAGAATATCCCCAAACAGGAAATGAGCCAGGTCCACGGTGTAACTCCGCACCGTGGAAATCAGGGCAATTCCCAGAGCAAACATCCCCGCAAAAATGATTCCGATAGCGGTGTCTTCGCGAATCCGGGTAGAACGGGAGACGGCTCCAATGGAAAGTCCGCTGACCACAGCGGTTCCCAGTGCCCACCAGAAAAGCACCTGACGGTCGCCTCCGCCCATCAGGTATCCCACTGCCAGCCCCGGGAGAATGGCATGGGCTAAGGCGTCGCCAAAGAATGCCATCCCTCGCAGGACGACAAACGAACCAACCACTGCGCAGACGATACCAACCAACACTGCTGCACTGATTCCACGCACCATAAATGGATATTGAAGAGGTTGCAGAAACCACTCAAGCATGGAAATGGTCTCCTTCCTCGCAACAGGTGTCTTCCATTGCCCAGGTGCCTTTTTCGGTGGGAATCAGACTCAACTGTCCACCGTAAGCATAAAGAAGGTGCTCGGGGAGAAGTACTTCCGAGGGTTTTCCTATGGCAATCAGACGATGATTCAGTAAAAGAATCCGGTCAAAATATTCTGATGCAGTTTTCAGGTCATGCAGAGCCACCAGAACGGTAACATGTTTTTCTTTGAGAATATCGAGAATGTTCAGAATTGCCTGGCGAGCGGGGAAATCCAAACCGGTAAACGGTTCATCCATCAGGATGAGTTCTGCCTCCTGTGCCAGGGCACGGGCAATAAAAACGCGTTGCTGTTGCCCTCCGGACAACTGGCGGATTTGGCGCTTCGCATAGTCTTGCAACTGAACCGTTTCCAGCGCCTGAAAAACAATTTCCCAGTCCTTTCTGGTGGGACGGCGGAGGAAGCCAATTTTGCCGATTCGTCCCATCATAACCACGTCGGCTACATTTACCGGGAACGACCAGTCCACCTGGTTTCTTTGCGGTACATAGGCAATACAGATGTGTTTCCCTGGTTCGTTTCCATACACTTCGACCCGTCCCTCGCTGGGAGGTAATACGCCGGCAATAATCTTGAAAAGGGTGCTTTTACCAGCACCGTTGGGTCCAATCACTGCCAGCCTTTCGCCTGCCACGACATCGAAATGAATATCTTCCAGTGCGGTCCCGTTCGAATAAAAAAGGCTAACCCCTTTCACACTGACAATCGGCTTTTCTGTCTGATGGGGAAGGTGAGGAGGGAAGAAAAAGAGTCCCTGAGTAGATTTTGCCATCAAGTTCACCTTTTTCGCTTTTGACTCGTAACAGGGAGGGAAAGCCCTGCTTTCCCTCCCCTTCAGTACTGGTTGTGCACCTGCTTATTTCAGGGCATTTACAATGGCATTTACATTATACCGGATATATTCCAGGTATGTTGGCGCTGGTCCCTCGGCGTTGCTGAGGGTGCCGACATAGAGGACGACCACCTTAGCGCCGGTATCATCGGCAATCCGCTTAGCCAGGGCGGGATTGGTCTGATTGCCCACGAAAATTGCCCGGATGTTTTGAGCGCGAATCTGATCTTCCAGCGCAGCAATCTCTTGCGCTGAAGGTTCGGCGAGGGTGGAGAACCCGGCGACGATTGCACCGATTTGTTCGAACCCGTAGCGTTGTGCAAAATATCCCCATGCCAGATGATCGGTAACCAGTTTGCGGTTTTCCGCAGGAATCTGTGATACCTGATTTTGAATCCACCGGTCCAGGTCTATTAATTGTTTTTTATAGGCTTCTCCATTTACCTGGTAGGTTTCCTGATGGGAAGGATTGATCTGCGAGAGTTCTTCTACAATGACATCTACCCACTGAATCACATTATTTGGATCTGTCCAGGTGTGGGGATCAAAAGCGTGTTCTTCTTCTCCAGTGCCATGAGAGTCTTCATCCTCATGCCCCTCTATAAGATTGTTGCTCTTGGAAACTTCCACCAGTTTCGCATCAGGAACGGCGTTGGCAATGACTTTCAGGAGGGATTCTTCCAGTCCTGCCCCATTGACAAACACCACTTTTACCTGACTGATTTGAGATAAATCCTGCGGGGAAGGAGAAAAACTGTGAGGATCTGTTCCGTTGGGAATGATCTGAACCAGTTCAATCGATTCTCCTCCAATCTGTCGAACTACATCGGCAACGATGCCTGTAGTAGCGGCTACCGGAATTCGAGCATTTCCTTCCGGTTGGGCTGGCTTTGCCTGACACCCCATCAATCCGGTTGTCATCAGGATCAGAACCATGATCCAATTAAGTACTTGCCTGAATTTCATCACAAACCTCCTGATATATAATGAATATCATTTTCAATAAAGAATAACAAAAAAAATTTACAGATGTTTCCTGCAATCCGGACATACTCCAAAAAGTTGGAGCCAGTGTTCTTGAATCAGAAATCCGGTGTTCTGGCTGACCCGGTCGCTTAACTTGCTGAAATCGTCTCCGCTGAAAGTAACCACTTTTCCACATTGCGTGCAGAGCAGAAGATGTTCGTGTCCCTGGGTGGATCTTAAATAACGGTGACACCCATCTGGGAGATGAACCCTTTGAATCAACCCCATGGCTTCCAGTTTTTCAAGTGTGCGGTAAACCGTAACCAGACCCAGAGCGGGGTATTCTTTTCGAGCCAGGTCATAAATCTCAATTGGTCCCAGAGCGCGGTCACTGTTGAGCAACAGATCCACAATCACCTTTCGTGACCGGGTGATTCGACAACCGTCTGCCTGTAACGCCTGGAGCCATTGATTGGACAAAGCCGAAATCATTTTACTGTGCTTCCTATCCTTATTGAAAGTGATTTTCATTTTAAACAGAAAAATCGAAAGTGTCAAGAAAATTAATAATAGGTAGATCTATTTAGAAAAAAAGTTGTAAAACCCTGTAATGGAACAGTTGTGGAGGATATAAAATTAATAAAATTATTCTTCTAAGACCAATCATTTCCTGTATATAGAGATTGTTTCAGGTTGGTTTGAATGTAAAGGGAAATGAGAAGGACAGAATCGACTAGTTCCCAGTGGAGGGTGATTTTATCCAGGCCGGGTTTCGATTTAATCAACTCAGGGTTAGATTCAAAAACTGCGTTGCAGTACTTCGATCACATCCGCCTGGCAGACCTGGCGCGGATTGGTTTGGAGGGTTGGGTCGTCCATTGCCTGAGCCGCTAGCGCGGCAAAGTCAGAGGTCCTGGCACCTACCTGTTCCAATCGGGTAGGTAGGCCGATAGCGGCTGTCAATTCGCGTACCGCTTCAATCGCTTTCAGCGCAGCTTCCTTGCCGTCCAAATGCTCTACCCGCAGGTTAAAAGCCCGTGCAATCTCGCGCAAAGAGTCCAGCCGTACCAGCATGTTAAAGCGCATCACTTCTGGCAGGAGCAAAGCATTGGCTACTCCGTGCGGAATTTTATATCGTGCTCCCACCTGATGCGCAATCGCATGACACAATCCAAGTCCGGCGTTTGAAAATGACATACCTGCCATGTACGAAGCCTCTGCCATCTTGCGGCGTGCATACTGGTCTTTTCCATTGCCCACCGCCAGCGGGAGGTAAGTAGCAACCAGTTGTATGGCGCTATACGAAAGAGCCTGTCCCAGTGTGCATACACCCTTTGCCATATAAGACTCTACCGCGTGGGTTAGCACATCCATACCGGTAGCCGCCGTAATAGCCGGAGGAATACCCAGTGTCAGAAGCGGGTCAATGATTGCCATATCGGGGATAAACAGCTGGTGTTGATGTGGTACTTTGATATGATTATCCTCATCGGTGATAACAGCAATATCTGTTACCTCTGAGCCGGTACCGGCAGTGGTGGGCACTGCTATCAGTTTCCCTCGCGGGGATAACTTTGTGTTATTCTTGATCACTTCTCTGGCAGGAAGGGGATTATTGGCAAACACCGCAATCGCCTTTCCTGCATCAATCACTGAACCTCCACCGAATGCTAGCACTCCATCACAACAGCAGGAATTTAACGCTTCCACCCCTCGCCTGACAATTGTATTGGTAGGATCAGGTAACACTTCATCAAAAACAGTGAAGTCAATCTTGTGGCGGCGCAGAGAGCGTAGCGCCCCATTCATCAATCCCAGCTGGACGATTTGACGGTCGGTCACAATCAACACCTTGTGGCATTCCAGCCCTTCCAGATACTCCCCAATTTTGACCGAGATTCCATCTCCAACGAGTGTGGTGGGTGGTACGCGAAAGTGATAACTGTTGGACACACTCAAACTGTCCGCGGTCATGGTAATGACTTCTTCAAGCAACTTTTCGTTCATAGAGGGATACCTTTCGGTAACTAGATTTGAGTTGGGTCAAGAGCAGGAAATTTCTAAGATAATTATTAAAAAGAATACCACAATTCTTTGTGATTTTTTACATCCAATTTTTGTTAAAACATCTCCTTCAAACTCTGGTAGGCATGTTGGTCTATGGGATACCAACGTAAAGTTATGTCTGTTTCTTCAAGGTCGCTTATTGACTTTTTTTTCTGAATTCCTATAATGATTGTATAGATAGCATAAAATAATAAAGAACAAAATAAACATAATTATTATTTTATTGTTTCTTGTCTCGATTATTCATTTTCCTGCTTTGTTGCATTAAAAACTTTTCATCTATAAAAAAGAGGGTTCCATGCAAATCGCTCGAATCATTGGATCTGCCGTTTCTACGGCAAAAGACCCCAAATTAACTGGCTTAAAGTTGCTGGTTGCCCAAAAAGCCACTCCCGATAACCAGGTATATGGAGAACCATTTCTGGTTGCCGATACAGTTGGTGCCGGGGAGGGGGAACTGGTGATCCTAGTTGAAGGGAGTTCCGCACGAGAAACACTCAAAACGACTAATACGCCAGTAGATGCAGTAATTATTGGCATTCTCGATTCAATTGAGGTGGACGGCGAACTCGTTTTCCGTAAGAGTTAATTTTCCAGATCGGTTGAATCCTTCTATCAGGAAGGGGGTGGTTATAAGGTAAAGAACCCATTTGTTGCTTCTTCACTCAAACCTGAACACAAAAACCAATACTTAAACCAAAGGAGGATCTGAGCTGTGGACATTAATGTCATCATCATCTGGATCATGATGATTTTCATGGTTCTGGGCGCTATTGATCGCATTCTAGGGAACCGCTTTGGGCTGGGAGAGGAGTTTGAAAACGGCTTTAATGCTCTTGGCCCGCTGGGGTTGGCGATGGTGGGCGTTATCTCGCTGGCGCCAGTTTTGGCAAACATTCTACGACCGGTGATCGTACCCATATACCAATTCCTTGGCGCCGATCCAGCCATGTTTGCCACCACCCTGCTTGCCAACGACATGGGCGGTTACCCCTTAGCCAAACAGTTAGCCATCAATCCTGAAGCCGGGCTCTACGCCGGTATCATTCTTGGCGCCATGATGGGACCAACCATTGTCTTCACCATTCCGGTAGCGCTGGGATTGATCCCGGTCGAGGATCGCAAGTGGCTGGCGTTGGGTATTCTGGCTGGCATTGTCACCATTCCCATCGGTTGCATCGCGGGCGGCTTTACCGCTGGTTGGGGTGCCGATATTGTCATCGGCAATCTGCTGCCGGTTGTAATCGTTGCGGCATTAATCGCATTTGGGCTGTGGCGATTCCCGGAAAAGATGACCACGGGCTTTCAGTACTTCGGCAAGGGCGTGGTAATCATGATCACCATTGGTCTGGCTGCCATCGTCTGGGAAACGCTGACGGGTATTGTTGTCATCCCCGGAATGGCACCGGTATGGGACGGCATTCAAATCATCGGCTCCATCGCCATTGTCCTTCTGGGCGCTTTCCCCATGGTTAAAGTCATCACCAAGGTTTTCAGCAAGCCGCTGTTAGCTGTAGGCCGCAAACTGGGTATGAACGATGTGGCTGCCGCCGGTATGATTGCCACCCTGGCGAACAATATCCCCATGTTTGCCATGTTCAAAGATATGGATAATCGCGGTAAGGTGATCAACGCGGCTTTCGCGGTTAGCGCCGCTTTCACTTTTGGCGATCATCTTGGCTTTACCGCCGGTGTAGAGCCCCAGTTGATCTTCCCGATGATCGTCGGTAAACTCACTGCTGGTATTACTGCTGTGGGAGTTGCCCTGCTGATCGCCCCCAAGCCTCAAACTGTTCCAGCACCACAGCCGCAGCCTGTGTCACAGGATTAATCCCCTTAAACCATATATGACCATTACAACAAGGAGGTAATTTATGAGCGGAGTGCAAATGATTGCTCTGGGAATGATTGAAACCAAAGGGCTGGTTGGCGCCATTGAAGCCGCTGATGCCATGGTTAAAGCCGCCAATGTCAAACTGATTGGCAAAGAGTACATTGGTGGCGGGTATGTAACCGTAATGGTGCGAGGCGATGTCGGTGCGGTAAAAGCTGCTACCGATGCCGGCGCAGCTGCAGCCCAGAGGGTTGGCGAACTGGTCAGCGTGCATGTTATTCCGCGCCCACACAGCGATGTGGAAATGATTTTGCCCAAAGTCGAAGGTTGAGTGAAGGCGGACTTTCCCTATGACCGACTTGCGGGAAATGGTCAGTGTTGGCATTGATGTTGGCACCACAACCACCCAGCTTGTATTCTCACGTCTGGCAGTGAGCAATACATCGCGGTTAGGACAGATTCCCCGCTTTCAAGTTAGCAGTAAATCGGTCTTGTATGAAAGTCCAGTCTACTTTACTCCCCTTTTAACCCCCGATTTGGTGGATGTACAAAAATTGAGCGAAATCATCCGGTCCGAATACCAGAAAGCCGGCATTCAACCCCACCAGGTCGAAACTGGCGCGGTGATCATCACCGGCGAAATTGCCCGCACACAAAACGCTGAGGAGATTCTCAAAGCCATTGCTTCGCTGGCAGGTGAATTTGTGGTAACCGTCGCCGGTCCAAATGTTGAATCGTTAATTGCTGGCAGGGGATCGGGTGCGGCTGCTTATTCCTTAGAAAATTACACAACTGTCACCAATGTGGATATTGGTGGCGGCACCTCTAATGCAGCCATCTTTCGCTCTGGAGAACACCTCTCCTCATCGGCACTGGCTGTCGGGGGGCGGCAAATTGTCATCGAGAAAACATCCGGAATCGTTCAACACATTGCCCCCCCTGGACAACTTATCATCAAAGCGCTGGGGTTGCCCATTTTTGTGGGAAAACGGGTGGATTTGGAGACTCTACAACCTTTCTGCGACTGCATGGCAGATTTGGTGGTTGACTTGATTCACGGCATTGAAAGCGATTTGGGTAAACAGTTGCAACTGTCTCCTCCTCTCACCCACACAGAAGAATCTAAGGTTCTGTTTATTTCCGGTGGAGTGGGCACCTATTTTTACCAGCCGGTTGAAATTCAATCGCTGGCAGATGTGACCATCCACAATGACGTTGGTCCTTTGCTTGCCCAGTCTTTACGGCTTAATCCACGTATTCGAAAGATGCGGGTTGAAAGGCCAGTTCAAACCTTACGGGCAACCGTCCTTGGGGCAGCCACCCAAACCATCACCTTGAGTGGAAGCACTATCTTCACCGATCCAAAATTGCTTCCCATGCGAAACTTACCTGTTATCCGCCCTCACCTCACCAGTAGTGACCTGCAACATCCGGAAAAGATTGTGGAACAAATTCAAAACGCTGTACAGCGTTGGGATCTTCACCAGGATTCAGGTAACTTTGCTGTTGCACTGGACTTGCCTGTTAATCTGGATTATCCCACCCTGCAAGTTCTTGCGAAAGCATTGGTGCAATTTACCAGTGAGGCTCTTAAGCCGGGGAGACCGCTGGTATTGGTTACAGAAGCCGATTATGCACAGGCGCTGGGACAAACGATTCATGCTTTGAATGATCGGTTGCCTTTGATCAGCGTAGATCAGGTTAATCTGGCAGAGGGAGATTTCATTGATATAGGAGAACCCATCCTGGAGGGGCGGGTGGTCCCGTTATCCGTAAAAACATTGATTTTTTATCATTAGTGGTGAAGCAATGCACCTTTCCTTTCGTTCAAAGTGCTTCAGAGAAGGAGGATTTATATGCTCTTAAGAACAAAGTTGTTTGGAAGCACCTATCAGTTCGGCTCCATCAAAGAGGTGATGGCAAAGGCAAATGAGGAAAAATCGGGAGACCGATTAGCCGGCATTGCCGCCAACAGCGTTGCTGAGCGAATGGCAGCCCGTTATGTTCTGGCAGAAGTTACCTTAGAGACCCTGCGTAACAACCCCGCTGTACCTTACGAAGAAGATGAGGTAACTCGTGTTATTCAGGATTCCGTCAATGAAACCATCTACAACGAAATCAAACATTGGACGGTAGGGCAATTCCGTGAATGGCTGCTAGATGATAACACAACGGGCGACATGATCAAGCGCATCAGTAATGGGCTGACAGCAGAAATGGTTGCGGCTGTTACAAAATTGATGTCCAACATGGACTTGATGGTAGCAGCCCGCAAGATCCGCATCACTGCCCACTGTAATAACACCATTGGTCTTGAGGGAACTCTGGCATCCCGCAACCAGCCCAATCATCCCACCGATTCGCCGGAAGGTATTCGCGCTACGATTTATGAAGGGCTATCTTTTGGCTCTGGTGATAGTGTCATCGGTATCAATCCAGTGGATGATTCCCTGGCAAGTGTCATGCGTTTGCTGGATATGACCTATGACATCATCCAGAAATGGGAAATTCCAACCCAAAACTGCGTACTGGCACATGTTACCACTCAAATGGAAGCCATGCGGCGAGGAGCGCCGGTTGGTTTGGTATTCCAAAGCCTTGCCGGTTCCCAAAAAGCCAACGAAGCCTTTGGCGTTTCGGTTGCTATGATGGACGAAGCCTATGACATGGCCAAGAAATATTGCTGGACAGCCGGACCGAACTATATGTATTTTGAAACCGGGCAGGGTACAGCGCTTTCCGCAGATGCTCACTACAACACGGATCAGTTGACCATGGAAGCCCGTATCTACGGAATGGCAAAGCGTTATAAACCCTTCCAGGTGAATACCGTGGTTGGCTTTATCGGACCGGAATATCTGTACGACGCAGTACAGATTACCCGCGCCGGGCTGGAAGACCACTTCATGGGGAAACTGACAGGGATTCCAATGGGGTGTGATGCTTGCTACACCAACCATGCCAAAGCCACCCAGAATGACATTGAAAATCTGGCTGTTTTGCTCACCGCCGCTGGCTGTAATTATTTCATGGGGGTGCCTATGGGTGATGATGTGATGCTCAGTTACCAATGCACCAGTTACCATGATACTGCTGCGTTGCGGCAACTGCTCGGGCTCCGCCCATCGCCTGAATTTGAAAAATGGATGGAGTCACTCGGTTTGATGGAAAATGGCAAATTAACTGATAAAGCCGGGGATGCTTCATTCTTCCTGCAACGGAAATAAGGAGGAATTCTTATGGAACAAGGGAAAATGGATATAGAAGCAATCGTTCAGGCAGTATTGAATGAATTAAGCAAAAAGAATTCAGGACAGGCGGCGACTCCGCAGGTGACAACGCAAACCAACGGGGATCTGGTGATTGACCTGCCCGATCCAACCTTACCAGAATACCGTCGTGCTCCGGGGGTTAAGAACCCTTATGATCCGGAAGGCCTGCGTAACCTGATGGCAACCACAACTGCCCGAATTGGAGTAGGGCGCGCTGGTCCAAGACCTAGAACGTCAACGCTTTTACTTTTCCAGTCTGATCACGGCGTGACCCAGGATGCCATCTATGGCGAAGTGGATCAAGCAGTGTTGGATAAATTTGATCTCTTCACTGTTCAGACACAGGTTCAGGACCGCAATCAGTATCTTACCCGCCCCGATCTTGGTAGACGGTTGAGTGAAGAAGCCAAGCGCACGATTGCCGAACGATGTGTCAAAAAACCCCAAGTCCAGATTGTGGTAGGAGATGGTCTTAGCGCTGCTGCGATCAATAATAACCTCCCCATCATTTATCCAATCATTGTTCAAGGGTTGAAAAGCGCTAATATCAGCCTGGGCACGCCTTTCTTCATCAAGTTTGCTCGGGTGGGCGTGATCAATGATGTCAATGACATCATTGGAGCGGATGTTGTCGTCATCCTCATCGGTGAACGCCCCGGGTTAGGGATTGCCGACGCTCTCAGTGCCTATATGGGGTGGCGCCCAACTGCCGGAAAGACCGATGCAGAACGGGATGTGGTTTGCATGATTACGGTACATGGGGGCACTAACCCATTGGAAGGTGGCGCCTATGTCGTAGAAATGATTAAGAAGACCTTGCAATATCAGGCAAGTGGTGTGGAATTGAAACTTAAAACCAGCGGACAAGGCTGATCTTTCAAGAAAGGAGATAATCCTATGGCAATATTAGATCCTGTACGTCCGAATATTCTTTCGGCGCGGCTGATTCCCAATGTCCATCCCAGTTTTGCTGCCGAATTGGGACTGCGTCCCGATCAGAAAAGCCTGGCGCTCATTACCTGCGATATTGATGATTGTCTGTATGTATCGTTGGATGAAGCCACGAAGAAAGCAGAAGTGGAAGTCGTGTATGCTCACAGCTTTTACGCTGGTTCTGCGCATGCTTCGGGACCGTTATCCGGCGAAATCATTGGCATTTTGGCTGCTCCCAATCCGGCAGAAGCCCGCGCTGGGTTGAACGCTTGCATTGAATATGCCACTGAGTACGCCTACTTTCTTTCGGCAAATGAGGAAAACACGCTGGTGTTCTTCCCTCACACCATTTCCCGATCCGGCAGTTACCTGAGTAAAGCCGCCGGTGTACCGGAAGGTACCCCTCTGGCATACCTGATTGCACCTCCAATTGAAGCAACCTATGCCATTGATGCGGCACTGAAGGCTGCTGAAGTGGAATTGAGGGTCTGGTGGAAACCACCATCCGAAACGAACTTCTCAGGAGCACTGCTTTCCGGTACACAAAGCGCTTGTCGAGCAGCCTGTCAGGCATTTCAGGATGCAGTTCTGGAAGTGGCGCGCTATCCGAAGAAGTATTAATATTTTACCCCTTTGGGGTAGGGCTTAAGCTCGTATCCTCTATAAGGAGGTGCTATGGCGTTACCAGAAGATTACGATCTGGATCTCCGCTCTATTCAGGAAGCGCGCAGACTTGCTGTTCAATGCCGAGAGGCTCAGCGGGCATTTGCCTTTGCTACGCAAGAAGAAGTGGACCGAATCTGCTCGGCAATGGCTGAGGCTGCCTATCGCGAAGCCGCCAGGTTAGCGCAACTAGCCCATGAAGAGACTGGTTATGGGGTTGTTGCTCATAAACAGGTAAAGAATGAATTTGCCAGCAAGACGGTGTGGGAGTCCATCAAGAACGTCAAGACAACGGGCGTCATTAACCGGGATGAGAGCCGCAAAGTGGTGGAAATTGCCTGGCCTGTTGGAGTGATTGCGGCTCTGACTCCTTCCACAAATCCTACCTCAACCGCTATTTACAAAGTGCTTATTGCCGTGAAGGCTCGAAATGGGATTGTGGTTGCTCCTCACCCTGCCGCTCGTCGAAGCACATTTGAAGCCGTGCGGGTTATGGTAGAAGCCGGAGAGGCTGTTGGAATGCCTGCAGGGTTGGTTGCCTGCATGCAGAATGTGACTCTTGAAGGAACTCAGGAGTTAATGCGGCACTATGCGGTTTCACTAATCCTTGCAACAGGCGGATCTGGTATGGTGCGCGCAGCCCATAGCGTAGGCAAACCAGCCATTGGGGTGGGACCCGGGAACGTACCCGTATACGTGGATCGTAGCGCTGATGTGGTTAAAGCGGCAAGCGATATTGTCAACAGTAAGGCTTTTGATTGTTCGGTGATTTGCTCAACGGAGCAATGTGTGGTCGCTGACCGCCCGATTGCCGATCAACTGCGCGAGGAAATGAAGAAAAATGGAGCATACTGGTTGTCTCCAGAAGAAGTTCCACCTGTTGAAAAACTTCTCTTCCAAAGCCCGGGTGTCATGAATCCAAGGGCAGTGGGTAAGACCCCACAACAACTGGCTCAAATGGCGGGTATTCAGGTACCTTCATGGGCGAGAGTGCTGGTTGTGGATCTTGCCGGTGTAGGGAGGGAGTATCCCTTGAGTGGGGAAAAACTGACCACGGTGTTAGGCTTTATGGTGGAGGATGGGTGGCGTGCAGGTTGCGAAAGGTGTATTCAGCTGCTGAAGTACGGTGGGGATGGGCATTCACTGGTCATTCATGCCCGCGATGAGGAAGTCATCATGGCATTTGGGATTGAGAAACCCGCTTTCCGCATCATTGTTAACTCGTGGGGAACGATGGGGG
>OGCI01000788.1_pt1 | contig 31836 bp, 28 predicted proteins | sample 1570021 | NCBI WGS metagenome assembly OGCI01 (sample SAMN06264664, study PRJEB24512) | hot springs metagenome | isolation source: Hot spring water | place: South Africa: Tshipise | collected 2015-06-21 | reverse complement strand
TGCGAATAATATAAATTTCATTAATCCTAAATACCAAATCACAAATAAATCATAAATAAATTAAAAATTTAAAATTAAATCAGTGAGCCTGACAGGTTCACTCACGGCTTGTCATAAAAGTCTGATTTCAACTGATTTTAACTGGCTTCAACTGGTTTTAACTATTTTCTACTCTCTGTTTTGATTTTATATTATATAATCAATCTATGATTGGTAAATTAAAGGGGAAATTAGTTGAAGTTTCTGGAAATATTGGTTTAATTGAAACAAATGGTGGGGTTTTTTATGAAGTATTTTTGACTCCTGATTTAATCTCTAATTTTAATAAAAACAATTTAATTGAAATTTATACCTATCTTCAGGTTAAAGATGATGCTTTAGTTCTTTTTGGATTTGAAACAACAAAACAGTTTAATTTTTTTAAACTACTCTTATTAGTTTCTGGTGTTGGACCAAAAACTGCTTTTAATATAATCTCTTTTTTTAATATTGATGATTTAATTGCTGCTATTAAAAAAAATGACAGTGATTATTTAAGTCGGGTTCCTGGATTGAGTAAAAAAACTGCTATGAAAATCATTTTAGAGTTATCTAATAAATTAGATATTAATTTTGAAATTAAAAATTTAGTTATCTCAGACGAGGATAAAACTGCTATTGATGCTTTAGTATCTTTAGGATTTTCTTCAATTGAGGCAAAAAAAATCATTACTAATTTACCAAAAAATCTCTCAATTGAAGAAAAAATTAAAATGGCTTTAAAAAATAAAAATGAAAAATCATAATATTGCTAATTTAAGACCAAAATATTTAAAAGACTATATTGGTCAGACAAATATCACTAAGACTTTATCTTTATTTATTGAAGCAGTTAAAAAACGGGGGTCACCATCAGAACATATTCTCTTTTATGGACCGCCAGGAATTGGAAAAACGACTTTAGCTTATATTGTTGCCAATGAGTTAAAAGGAGATATTAAAATTACATCAGGGGCCACATTAACTAAAACCGGTGATTTGGCGGCTATTTTAACTAATTTGAAAGATAATGATGTTTTATTTATTGATGAAATTCATCGACTACCTAAACCAGTGGAAGAGATCTTATATCCAGTTTTAGAAGAGTATATGTTAGATATTATTGTTGGTAAAGGTCCATCAGCCAGAACTGTTAGGCTTAATATTCCAAAAATCACTATTATTGGCGCAACCACTAAATTAGCATTGCTTTCAGCGCCTTTAAGAGATAGATTTGGTTTAATTTTAAGATTAGATTATTATAATTATGATGAGCTAAAAGAAATCATTAAAAGAACTTCTCAGATTTTAAATATTAAGATTGATGATGATTGTGCCAAAGAAATTGCTTTAAGATCAAGAAAAACTCCAAGAATTGCCAATCGAATTTTATCTCGCGCCAAAGACATTTTAGAAGTAGAAAAATTAGAAAAAATTGATGAAAAAATCTTAAAAAAACTTTTTAATATGCTTGATATTGATGAGGTTGGTTTAACGGATATTGATAAAAAGTATTTAAAAACTTTAGCAGTTAAGTTCAATAATACTCCGGTAAGTTTATCAACAATTGCTTCCTCTCTAGCTGAAGATATAAAAACAGTTGAGGAGTTTATTGAACCATATTTAATCCAATTAGGTTTTATTAAAAAAACCTCACGAGGAAGGCAATTAACTTCTAAGGCTCTCCAGCATTTAAAAGAAGGGTTAGGAATATGAGATTGAAATCAGTTATATTTGTATAACTGAGTTAGTTATACATGGCGACAACAAGCTTTAAGAAAATGGATGAAGACTAGATGAGGGTTATTAGGACGGCTTTTGTACTCTGGATGACCTTGAATACCAAAATAAAATGGGTGAATAGATTTTGGTAGTTCAATCATCTCACAAAGATTTTCTAGTTTTGATCGAGCACTAATAATTAAGCCAGCTCTTTCAAAATCATCTTTAAACTTATCATTAAACTCATAACGATGACGATGTCTTTCAGAGATATTACTTTTTCTATATATTTCATAAGCCAAGGTTCCTTTTTTTATATAGGCTTCCCAAGCTCCCAATCTCATTGTTCCTCCATAAGCTCTTCTTTTCATTAACTCTTCTTGTTGAGGAATCAGATGAATGACATCATGTTTGGTATGAGGATTAACTTCAGTAGTATGAGCATCAGACCAACCTAAAACATCTCGAGCAAAAGCTACCACTGCCAGTTGCATCCCATAACAAAGTCCTAAATATGGGATTTTGTTTTTTCTGGCATAACTAGCGACCGCAATCATTCCTTCTACTCCTCGTTCACCCCAACCAATAGGTACAATAATTCCATTGGTTTTTCCAATGATCTTAACACCTTTTTTTTCCACATCTTCAGCCTTAATCCAATTAATTTTAAGATTAATACCCAACTGCCAAGAAGCATGGTCTAAAGCATCAAATAAACCAGCATAAGAGTCTCTTAATTGATAATCACCCGTACCAAAATACTTACCAACAATAGCAATATTAATTTCTTTTTCTTTTTTAATTTTTGCTTTATTAACAAATTCAATCCAATTTTTTAAATCTGGTTTTTTTACTTTTAAATTAAGTTTTTTTAAAATTTTCTCAGTTAAATTTTGTCTTTCTAGTACTAATGGCACCTCATAAACAATCTCAATATTAGGATTAGAAATGACATTCTCTGGTTGAATATTACAAAATAGGGCTAATCTTTTCACTCTTCTTTTATCAAGAATTTTTTCGCTTCTGGCAATAATAAAATCAGGCTGAATTCCCATTGAGTTTAAGGTTCTTACAGAAAGTTGGGTTGGCTTGGTTTTTGGTTCTCCTAAGTGTTGAGGAGTTGGTACATAAGAAACATGAATATGTATGACATCATTAGGATATTTTAATGTTAATAATCTTGAAGCTTCGTAATAAAAAATATTTTGATACTCACCAGCAGTACCACCTAATTCAACAATAACAATGTCTGTTTGATTTTTTTTACCAACAAAGTTAATTCTATTAATAATCTCTTCAGTAACATGAGGGATTGCTTCAACGTCCTCACCGTTATATTCAAATCTTCTCTCTTTATCGATGACAGTTTTATATATTTTTCCCATAGTAATAAAGTTCTCCTTTCCCATATCTTGATTTAAAAACTTTTCGTATGTGCCAATATCCATATCTGCTTCAGTCCCATCATCACATAAGAATGGATCCCCATGTTCAATTGGATTGATAGTACCAGCATCTAAATTAAGATAGTTTTCAAACTTAATTGGAGCAATTTTATAACCAGCTTTTTTAAGAAGTAAAGAGATTGAAGCAGTAGTAATACCTTTACCAATTCCAGAGATGACTCCTCCTGATATAAAAATGTATTTCATAATTTATGATTTAATCCCTGATATCTTCCAACTATTAAAATCACAGTTAGGATAATTAGAGCATCCATAAAATCTTTTTTTATTCTTACTGTATTTTATCACAATCTCTCCTCCACATTTTGGACATTTTTTATTTTTCACAGTATTTAAAAAGTTTTTTTTATATTTACAATTTGGATAATTAGAACAAGCTATAAACTTACCAAATCTTGAATATTTGATAATTAAATCACCATTATCTAATGGACATTTTCCCAAAGATTTTTCTTCAATAATAACTTTTTTATTATCTAAACTGGTTTTTTCTAAATCCTTCTTAAAGCTTTGATAAAAATTAGTCAAAACCTCAAGAAAATCAATCTCTGTATTCGCGATTTTATCTAAACTATCTTCCATTAAAGCAGTAAAATCTAAATTAAAAATATCAGAAAAACTTTGGGATAAATAATCAGAGATAAAAACTCCTAAATTAGTTGGTAAAAAATGTCGGTTTTCTTTTTCAACATAATTCTTAGTTTGAATTAAATTAATAATGGTAGCATAAGTTGATGGCCTACCAATACCTTTTTCTTCCATAATTTTAATTAACGATGCTTCATTATATCTTGATGGTGGTTTGGTTTGGTCTTTTTTTTCAGTTAGTAGTGCTAGATTAACTTTATCATTAGCTTTAAAAATTTCAGAAAAATTATATTTTTTATCAATTTTTTTTTGATAAAGTCTTAAAAAACCATCAAAAATAACCAGTCTATTTTCGGCAGAAAATAAATAATTTTTTTTACTTAAAATATCGATTTGAATAACTTTAATATCAGCTTCTTTCATTTGAGTGGCAACTGCCCGATTAAAAATCAGTTGATATAGTTTTTTTTGATTAGAGTTTAGTTGGCTATCTTTGTTTATAGATTTTAAATTAGTTGGTCTGATTGCCTCATGAGCTTCTTGAGCAGTTTTCGACTTAGTTTTATATGATCTTGGTGTGATTGATAGATAATTTTCTCCATAAGTTTTTTTAATATACTCTCTAACTTTAAAAACAAAGTTAGTTGATAAATTAAAAGAATCAGTTCGATGATAAGTAATTAAACCCTTTTCATAAAGTTGTTGAGCCAGTGACATGGTTAATTTTGAAGAAAAACCTAGTTTATAAAAAGCATCTTGTTGTAATAGAGAAGTTGTATATGGTGGTGGTGGATTTCTTTTTTCAACTGTTTCTTTAATTTTATTAATAAAAAAACTATCATTGTTAAGATCGATTTTTATCTGACTAAGATTACTGTCATTGATAGTAGTTTTTCTATATTGATAATCTCCGGCAAATAAATTTAAACTTGTTTTTATTTCATATTTAATATCATCTTTAGCAATTAATTTAGCGCTAATTTTTTCTTTATTTTTAACAAATTCTCCATATATATCATAAAATTCTTCAACAGCAAAATTTTTAATTTCCTTTTCTCTTTCGACAATTAATTTTAATGCCACAGTTTGAACTCGACCAGCTGATAACCAATTTTTACCAGTTTTTTTCCATAAAACTGGTGACAACTCATAACCAACAACTCTGTCTAAAATTCTTCTTGCTTGCTGAGCTTTAACCAAACTAACTCTAATTTTCTCCCAATTATTTAAAGCCTCTTCAATCGCTTTTTTAGTAATCTCATGAAAAACAATTCTTTTTAGATTATTAGAATCATTAATTTTAATCTCTGGCCAATTTTCTTTGACGTATCCTAACAAATAAGCAATATGATAGCCAATTGACTCACCCTCTCTATCAGGATCAGTGGCAATAATAATTTTTTGATAGTTTTTTGCTAACTCCTTTAACTTATTAATAATGTTTTTTTTATTACTAATAATTTGATACTCAGGTTTAAATTGATTTTGATAATCAATAGCTAATTTATTTTTAGGCAAATCTCTAATATGACCAGCCGTAGCAAAGATGGTGTACTTATTCTTATTTAAAAATTTAAGAAAAGTTCTTGCTTTAGTTGGTGATTCAACAATAATTAAGTTCATCTTTTAATTATATCTTATAAAGATTTGGTTGTTTTTCTTTTTTTAAGAAGTTTACTATCAATTATCGCTCTTCGCATCATAGCAATAGCTTCAGCTTTTTGTTTTTCATCTTTAGCTTGTAATAAGATTTTTTTTGCATCATCAATAGCTTTTTCTGTTAAGGTTTTATCAATTTCATCTTGACCATAAGCTTTGGAAACTAAAATAATCACCTCTTTACCATCAGTTTCCAGATAACCAGCACCAATAGCAAAATAATCTTCATCAGTAAGCTTTTTCACTTTAATAATTCCTTCTTTTAATAATGAAAATAAATTAGTATGTTTTGGCAAAATCGTAATTTCACCATCATCAGCTGGTACTGATACTGACAAAACTTTATCTTGATAAATAATTTTTCTGGGAGTAATAATTTTTAAATCAAGAAGATTGGTCATAATTAATTATTTAACTTCATCAATAGTACCTTTCATATAAAATAAAGTTTCACTTTTATCGTCATGTTTTCCTTCTAATATTTCTTTAAAACCTATAACTGTTTCTTCAATTGGAACATATTTTCCTTCTCTTCCTGTGAATGGTTCAGCAACAAACATTGGTTGAGTTAAAAATCTTTGAATTTTTCTTGCTCGGGAAACAATTAATTTATCAGTTTCTGATAACTCTTCCATACCTAAAATAGCAATAATATCTTGTAAATCTTTATATCTTTGTAAAGTTTTTAAGACCTCACGAGCGACTTGATAATGCTCTTCACCAACAACTTCGGGATCTAAAGCTCTTGATGACGAAGTTAAAGGATCAATCGCTGGATATAAACCCTGCTCAGCCAAAGATCTTTCAAGAGTAATCGAAGCATCAAGATGGGAAAAAGTGGCCACGGGCGCCGGATCAGTGTAATCATCAGCTGGCACATAAACTGCTTGAATTGAAGTAATCGAACCATTTTCAGTTGAAGTAATTCTTTCTTGCAAGGCAGCCATCTCTGAAGCTAAAGTTGGCTGATATCCAACCGCCGAAGGTATTCTTCCTAAAAGAGCAGAAACTTCACTTCCTGCTTGAGCAAAACGAAAAATGTTATCAATAAAAAGTAAAACATCCATATTTTTTTCATCTCTAAAATATTCAGCCATAGTTACTCCAGTTAACGCAGTTCTTAATCTGTTTCCTGGAGGTTCATTCATTTGACCAAAAACTAAGGTAGTATTAGGTAAAACTTTAGTCTCTTTCATTTCATTATAAAGATCATTTCCTTCGCGGCTTCGTTCTCCAACACCTGCAAAAACTGAGACACCATGATGTTTTTTAGCGACATTATGAATCATCTCTTGAATTAAAACAGTTTTTCCTACACCTGCACCGCCAAAAATGGCTACTTTTCCACCTTTAATAAAAGGGGCAATTAAATCAATTATTTTAATACCAGTTTCAAAGATTTCTTGTTTTACTGATTGTTCAGTTAAAACCGGAGCATTTTTATGAATATAAGAGTATTTTTTTGGCTTAATATTTTTTAACTCATCAATTACTTCACCCAAAACATTAAAAATTCTTCCTTGAGTTTCTTCACCAACTGGTATAGAAATTGGTTCACCTGTATTAATAACTTTGGTATTTCTTTTTAATCCATATGTGTCACCCATAGCCACACATCTAACTAAACCATTACCTAAAATCGCCTGAACCTCAAGAATAAGTTTTTTATTTTTAAAATTAACTAATAAAGCATCATAGACTTTTGGTGTTTCACTTTCATTAAACTTAACATCAACAACTACTCCTCTTATAGATAAAATTTTTCCCTCGGTCATATTAAAAAAATAAAAATTTTTAATAATATTATTCAACAGATTGTTTAGCACTAACCATGTCTAATAATTCATAAGTAATGTTTTGTTGTCGAACTTTATTTCTTAACATAGTTAAGTTATAAATAACATCGTTGGCATTTTCATTAGCATTTTTCATTGCCATCATTCTTGATGAATGTTCACTTGCTTCGGATTCAATAATAGCATTTTGAATTATCTGTTGAAGATAACTATTTAAAACCCTATCAATAATTTTTTCTGGAGATGGTTCAATTAAATAATGCTTATATTCTTTAACAGTTGTTTCCCTTTCATAAAAGTCAATCTTCAAAGGTAAAATCTTCGTTTTAGTTGGTTCTGATTTTAAAATCGAGATAAACTTATTATAAAAAATATTAATCTCAAAATAATTTTCATTTAAATATTTATTCAAAACAAAGTTATAGATAGCAGAGACATTATTTAAAGGATTAGGAGAGGAAAAATCAGCAATAATATTTCCTCCTAATTTTGAAAGAAAACTAGCTTTTTTACCAATAATTAAAAAATCAGTATTTTTAAAATCAGTATTTTTACTAATAAAACGAAATAAATTAATATTAAAACCACCACATAAACCTTTATTTGAAGAAATAACAATTGAAAGTGATTTACTAATTTCGGTTCTAATTGGTTCTTTTAATAAAGGTGATAACTGATTTTCTAAATTGGGAACAACTTTTAAAATGATATTTTTTAACCAATCATTATATGGTCGGCCATCTAGAGCAATATTTTGAGATTTTTTCATTTTAATTGCTGATATCATCTCCATTGCTTTAGTAATTTTTTTAACATTGGAAACTGTTCTAATTTTTTTTCTGATTAATCTTAAATTCATATGTATATTGACTTAACAATTTTTTCTAATTCTTTGATATCTTCATCAGTTAGATCTTTATTTTTTTCAACCCTGTCAATCCATTTTTTACCTTTATTTTTTAACTGAATAAATAATTCTTCTTCAAACAAAGGTATTTTTTCATTATCTAAACTATCTAAATATCCATTAGTGGCTGCCCAAATAATAGCTACTTCATAGGCTAATGATAAAGGTTCACCGTTTTTTTGTTTAAGAATCTGAGTGATTTTTGAACCGCGATTAAGAAGTTTTTTTGTTTCTTCATCTAACTCGCCTTCAAATTGAGAAAAAGCTGCCAAAGCATTATATTGAGCTAAATCTAATTTTAGCTTTCCAGCTACTTTTTTCATTGCTTTAGTTTGAGCATTACCACCAACTCTTGATACGGACAAACCAATATTAATTGCCGGTCTCATACCTGCATTAAATAGATCAGTTTCTAAAAATATCTGACCATCAGTAATGGAAATAACATTAGTTGGAATATAAGTTGATAAATCACCTTCTAATGTTTCAATAATTGGTAAAGCAGTAATTGAACCAGCACCATATTTATCATTTAATCGACAAGCTCTTTCTAGTAATCTTGAATGAAGATAAAAAACATCGCCCGGATAAGCTTCTCGACCGGCAGGTCTTCTTAAAATTAAAGAGATTTGTCGGTATGCCCAAGCATGTTTAGTTAGATCATCATAAATTACTAAAACATCTTTTCCTTTATCCATAAAGTACTCACCAATAGCCGTAGCTGAGTATGGAGCTAAATATTGCATTGAAACCGGGTCAGAAGCATTAGCAGAGACAACAATGGTATAATCCATCGCTTCTCGTTTTTTTAATAAATCAACTAAACTAGCGACTTTAGAAGCTTTTTGACCAATAGTACAATAAATACAAATCATATTCTGATTTTTTTGGTTTAAAATCGTATCAATAGCAATAGTGGTTTTTCCTGTCCCTCGATCACCGATAATTAATTCTCTTTGCCCTCTTCCAATTGGTATTAAAGCATCAATTGATTTAATGCCTGTTTGAACCGGTTGATTAACTGACTGTCTTCTGACAACTCCGGGAGCAATTTTTTCTACCGGATAAAACTTACTAGTTTTTATTTTTTCTTCACCATCAATTGGATTAGCTAAAGCATCAACCACTCTTCCTAAAAGATTATCTCCTACTGGAACTGACAACTCTTTTTCTAAAGAATAAACCTGATCATTTTCTTTAATACTTAAATAATCTCCTAAAACTATTACACCAATCTCTTTTTCTGCTAGCTCAACTACATAACCAGTTTGACCCGTTTCAAATCTAACTAGCTCACCATAACCAATGCTATCTAATCCTTTAAAAATCACTACTCCATCTTTAACAGAAACAACGGTTCCTTTTTCTTTAGTTAATACTTTTTTAAAATCTTTTGCTACTTCTTCATCTTCAATTGAATTTCTTAATTCTTTTAAAAGACTTAAAATTGATAAATCTATTACTTGATTACCTTTTTTAATTAATAAACCACCACCTTTAATATTTTTATCAATTTGATACTCTATTAAACCTTGCCAATTAAAACTTTTTAGTTTTTTAGCAATAATTTCTTTTTCGTCCTTATCTAAATCATAAGAAGAATAAACAGTTATTTTTTCATTTAAATCGTTCATATTTTTAAAATTAATTTAAACTCTTAAGAATTGATTTAGTAATTTTTCTTTGAGTTTGTTGGTCTAACTCATCTTTAAATATCTTTTCAATTGTGTGAAAAACTGAATCAATAACTTCTTTTTTGACTTCAGCTTTTAGTTTTCTCTTATAATCATCTAGCTGTTTTTTTGCTTTTTCTTTAATTAATAAAGCTTCCTTTTCTGCTTGAGTAATAATTTGTTTTTTCATCTCACTGGCTTGTTTTTTAGCATTATCAATAATTTCTTTAATCTCATTTTGAAGCTGTCTTTTTGTTTTTTCTTCTTTAGCTGATAACTCTTCTTCTAATTTTTTAGCATTAGTTAAAGCTAGCTCTTTTTCTTTTTCTTTTTCTTTTTCTTCTTTTAAAAAATTAGAAAATGGTTTAGCAACATATTTTTTAATAATTAAGAAAAAAAGGGTAAAGTTAATTATTTGTGCTATTAATAATCTAATATCAACACCTAATTTTTCCATATTTATAGTTTAAAAAATTATTATGTAAACTTTAAAATTAAAGCCACTACTAAGGCATAAATAGCGACTGCCTCAGCAAAAGCAATTGCTAAAATCATTGAGGTTCTAATAGCTCCCTCAGCTTCAGGATTTCTTCCTAAAGCTTCCATAGCTTTACTACCAATAATACTAATACCAATAGCTGGTCCTAATGTTCCCAAACCCATGGTTAAAGCTATTGCTAATGATTTAATTCCTCCTCCATCCATTTATTATCACCTCCTTTTTTAATGATGACTTGTAATAGCATTACTAATAAAAACCGATGTCAACATACTAAAAACCAAAGCCTGAACAAAACCAACAAAAACTTCCAAGATTAGAAAAGGAAACGAAGCTAAAACTGGTATTAAAAAAGCAACAATTGTTAGCAACACCTCACCCGCAAAGATATTACCAAATAAACGAAACGAAAAAGAAAGAATCTTAGAAAACTCAGAGACAATCTCTAAAACTCCTAAGAAAAAATTAATTGGATTGGTCAAGTTAATATATTTTTTTATATAACCTTTAAAACCTAAATATTTTATACCAAAATATTGAATTGAAATCACTGAGATTAAAGCCAAACCTAAAGTAGTATTTAAATCAGCATTACCGCCACGAAATAATGGATAAAAATGTTCTTCTCCATGATGGTAAACCTCAATTAAAATACTACCAATTCCCGGTAATAATCCAAACCAGTTTTGCAAGATAATAAAAGCAAAAAAGGAAAAAAGTAAAGGAAAAAAATAATTAGTTTTATCACCTAAAACTGATTCAAAAAGTGAATAAATTGATTTGAGAATAAAGTTAAAAAAATAAAAAAAATTCGTTTTTTTCTTTGACTTTGACTCTCTATTATATCTTAATGCTATTAAAAAAAATAAGCCCATGACAATGACAGCGGTTAAAAAAGAGTTAGTAATTTTAAAGTGAAAAATTTCAAGTATCGGTTCGGGTTTAATACTAATCTCTGGCATTCGCCTTAATTAATCTCAATAAATTATAAAAAGAAAATATTGTACCTATTATAATTCCAATAACTATTTTTTTAATTAAAAAACCTAAAAATAGCCCCAGTAAAATGGGAATTATTAAATAATAACCAACATTTCCATATTTTGCAAGTAGTAAATAATTAGTTTTTTTATTTTTTTTTAAAATAAATTGATTTGAAGAGATTTTTTTTAAATTTAAATTTTTATCAAAGATAAAATATCTTTTCATATCTTAACAGTCTCTAAATCAACTGCATTATCAACAACAACTGATAAGCGTCCATCTTTTTCATTAACTTTTCCTTTTAGAAGAATAATTCGATTAATATTTAGAATAGATTTTATTTTAGAATAAACGTTTGGAAAGGCAACTAATTCAATATTTTCAGTATCATCAAAAAGTTGCAGTATTGCCATTTCATTATTATCTTTTTTTGTTTTAATAACTTTTTTTCCACTGATAATACCAGCAATGATCACAGATTTACCAATATCTAAATGAGTAATCTCATTAATTTTTTTATTAGTTTTTTGTTTGATAACATTAATATATCTAGAAAGAGGATTTTTACCGATTAAAAAACCAATCACTTCTCTTTCCATAGTAAAAAGTTCTTTTTCAGAAAATTCTTTAATGTTTTTAAAATTATCTTTTAAATCTTCATAACTGCTATTATTAAAAAATAAATCGTACTGGCCTTTTTCAGTTTTGTCCTTTAGTTGTTGAACATCTTGTAAAATCTTTGGATAATTATAAAGTAAGGTAGCAACATTTCCAAAATTGGAAAAAGCACCAGCTTTTATTAAACTTTCAACAGTTTTCTTATTAACTTTTCTTAAATCAACTCGATAAAGAAAATCTTTAAAACTTTTAAAATGACTTTTTTTTCTTGTTGTTATAATTGATTCAATCGCCGCACTACCCACATTTTTAATCGCTGACAAACCAAATCTAATCGATGAACCTTCAATAACAAAATTTTCTTCTGAATTATTAATATCTGGTGGTAAAACTTCAATCTCCATTCTTTTACACTCTTCAATTACCTGTGACATCTTAATTTCTCGTTGTGGTCCTGCTACTCCTTTTAGCTCAGCAGAAAGCAAAGCCGTCATAAATTCAACGGGAAAATTAGCCTTAATATAAGCTGTCCAATAAGCAATTAAGGCATATGAGGCTGAATGAGGTTTATTAAATCCATATGAAGCAAACTTCTCCATAAAGTTCCATAAGTTTTCAATAATATTTTTTTTATAACCTTTTTTAAGACAACCTCTTATAAATTTTTCTTTTTCTTTTTTCATCAGTTCTTTTTTCTTTTTTCCCATTGCCATTCTTAGGTTATCTGCTTCACTCATTGAATAGCCAGCTAATTTATGAGCAATTTCCATTACTTGTTCTTGATAAACTAGTACTCCATAAGTTTCTTCAAGAATCGGTTTTAAATCTTGATGTAAATATTTAATTTTTTTTGGATTTTTTTTACCTTCTAAAAACATTGGAATCAGATCCATTGGTCCTGGCCTATATAATGCTACCATAGCCGAGATATCAGATATTTTATTTGGTTTAATTTCTTTAGCTAAATGCTTCATTCCTCCTGACTCTAATTGAAACACGCCAATTGTATTCCCTTCAGAGATTAACTGATAAGTTTTTTTATTATTCAAAGGTACTTGATGAATATCTATTTTTTTACCTGTATTGCTATAAACATAGCTTAACGCATCTTCAATAATAGTTAAATTTCTTAAACCTAAAAAATCAACCTTTAACAAACCAATGGCATTTTGATTAGAAACTGCATTTAAATCTAAACAATACATATCATATTGAGTAATAATTTTTCCTTCTTTTGCATCTCTTTGTAAGGGTACATATTCAGTTAATGATTTATCAGCAATTACCACTCCTGCGGCATGAACTGAAACATGTCGAGGTAAACCTTCAAGTTTTCTAGCGATATCTAAAACTTTTTTAGTTTCGATTTCTGTCTGATAAGCAAACTTTAATGGTGCTGATTCTTCCAAAGCCATAGCAATCGTCATCGGAAAACCTTGTTTTCCATAAGGTATCATCTTAGCAATTCGATCACCTTGACTATAAGATAAACCTAAAGCTCGAGCAACATCTCTAACTGCTAATCTTGCCTCCATTGTTCCAAAAGTAATAATTTGAGCCACTTTATCCTCACCATATTTTTTAGAAACATACTCTATAACTTCATCACGCCGAATATCAGCAAAATCAATATCAATATCAGGTGGAGTTGGTCTTTCTGGATTTAAAAATCTTTCAAATGGTAAATTATAATCTAATGGATTAAGATCAGTAATTCCTAAAATATAAGCTGCCAAACTTCCAGCTACTGATCCTCGACCAGGACCGACCGCAATACCCTTTTTTTTTGCCCAGTTAACAAAATCAGCAACGATTAAAAAATATGCTGAATAATCTTTTTTAATAATGATATTTAACTCATAATTAATTCTTTCTTCAATGATTTCTTTAGAATAGTCAGTAACCCGACCTTTTTTTTCATTAACCAAGTATCTTAAATATGTATCAATAGTAAAGTTTTCTGGAGTTTTAAAAACAGGTAAAATCCACTTACCAACCGGTATTTCCAAATTACATTTATCAGCAATCCTTAAAGTATTATCAATTACATCAGGCAAGTCAATAAACTGTCCTTTCATTTCAGCTATTGATTTAAAATAAAAATCAGGAATATTAATCATTGATATTGGTCGATCTTTTTCCAAAATCGTCCTTTGAGTCTGAATACATAAAAGTATCTCTTGAGCATAAGCATCGTCTGGATTTAGATAATGAACATCATTGGTAGCAACAATAGGAATAGCATATTTCCTTGATAGTTTAATAATTTCTTCATTAACATTATCTAACTCTGGAGATTTTGGATGTCTTTGAATTTCTAGATAAAAGTCGTCTTGAAAAATTTCTAAATATTTTTTTATTAAGTTTTCTGCTTCGTTTAACTGATTATTTAAAATGGCATTGGCAATTTCTCCGTTTAAACAACCTGACAAAATAATTAATCCTTGATGATACTTTTCTAAAAGTTCAAAATCAATTCTTGGTTTATAATAATATCCTTCTAAATATGAATCAGTAACTAATTTTAAAAGATTTTTATATCCTTGATAGTCTTTACATAAAATTGTTAAATGATAGTTGTCTCTTTCATTATTATTTTTATTAAATCTTGATTTTTTTGCTTTATAGGCTTCAACACCAATAATTGGCTTTATTCCTTGCTCTTTAGCTTTAATATAAAATTTAAAAGCACCATATAAAGCACCGTGATCAGTTAAAGCTAGTGCTGGCATATTCTCTGATTTAGCTTTAACAATTAATTCATCAATTTTTGCCAATCCATCAAGAAGTGAGTATCCAGAATGAACATGAAGGTGAACAAATGACATAGTTATATAATTTTAAAAAATAGACATTTTTTCAATATCTGTTTTTTAGCTAATAACTCATATTTGTTATCAATCTTTTTTAATTTTATCTTTTTTTTATATTTTTTTTCTAGAATTTTTTTAATAAACCAATCAGTTAATTCTGGATTTTTTGGCAAAATTGGACCGTGTAAATAAGTACCAATTGAGTTTTTAAAAATTACTCCTTCAGTTTTATCTTGACCGTTATTACCAAAACCTTTAATAACTTGAGCAAATGATTGAAGATCTTTTCCTAAATAAGTTCTTCCTCCATGATTCTCAAAACCAACAACTATTTTATTAGATAAAAAATAAGGTTTTATAATAATATCTCCAATTAATCTTGGATAATTAAAACCAGGATTTTCTGTATAAATATCAAAAATTTTTAAGCCGTCAATTACTGTTCCATCAGCTGCTTTGTAATAATTACCTAAAAACTGATAAGCACCACAAACATAAAGCCCAGGAATCCCTTGATAAATTAACTCTTTCAAAACCTCTCCCTTTTTTTTAAATAAATCTTTATTAACGATCTCTTGCTGTTTATCTTGAGCGCCGCCCATAAAAACAAAGTCAAGATTTTTTAAAAGTTGATAGCTATCATTTACTGAAATTTTTATTAATTTACTTTTTAAACCCCTTTTTTTTAACCGGTATAATAGAGCAATAATATTACCTCTATCTCCATAAGTATTCATTAAGTTATGATATAACCAACCAATATTAATTATACTTTTACTCATATTAATTTTTTACCAGTTAAAATCTTTCTAATTTCAAGCATCGCTGAATAGGTTGATATAACATATATAGTCTCTTTTTTTTTAGTTAATTTTATTAACTGATTAAGAGCATTTTTTAAGCTTTCAACAGGAATAATATTTTTTTTTATTTTTTCATCTTCATAAATTAATCTAATTACCATATCATATAATCGATCACCTGAAACAAATACTTTTTTTAAATTATTAAATAAATCCTTAAAATTTATATCCCAAATCCATGAAATATCTTTTCCATCGGGAATTCGGTTGTTTAAAACAATAAAAAAATTTTCTTTTTTATTTTTTAATAAACTTTTAATTGTTTTTATTGTTTGATTAAAACCAGCCGGATTTTTTGTTAAAAAAATATAAAAATATCTATTTTGATAATAAATTTTTTCCTGACGACCAAAGGCTGGTTTAAATTTTTTTAAAATCTCATTAATCTTTTCATCTTTAATGTTAGGATATAAATATTTAATTAGTGATATTACTGCATTAGTATTGTAGACATTATAAATACCTTTTAAAGGATAAAAAATATTAATTTTTTGATAAATAAAGTCTTTTTTAAAACCGCATTTTTGACAATAATAATCACCTAAATGAGAATAAGAAATTTTTCTATAGTTTAAAATCTCACTACATTCAGGGCAAAAAATAAAATCAACATCGTCAGTTAATTTTTTTGAATACTTTAAATATTTTTTATCAATGCTAAAAAAAATTTTTTTATTATCGAGTTTTTTTGTTTGATAATAAAGATTAGGATCATCGCTATTAACAACTAAAACTGGTTTATGAGAACTATTTTTTAAAGTTTCAAACCATCTTAAAGCAATAGTATTAACCTCGCCATATCTGTCTAATTGGTCCCGAAAAAGACATAAAATTATTATTGCTTCTGGTCTTATCTCTTGATAAACTAAAGGAAAAGAAAACTCATCAATTTCAAAAATCGCATAGTCATAGTTTAAATAGCCTTTTAAATTGATATTTTTCAAAATTGCTGATAAAATCCCATTCAACAAATTAGCGCCTTCTTGATTATAAAAGAGTTTAAAGCCTAAATTTTTTAAAATATCAGCTAATAATAAAGTTGTGGTTGTTTTTCCATTAGTGCCGATAACAAAGATTATTTTTAAATTAGGATTTCTTTTTAAAATTTTTTGGATAATTTTTTTGTCAAAATATAAAGTTAAATGACCAGGCCAAGTCGAACCAGAACCAATATTAAAAAATTTTGAAATAAAAAATAAAGTTTTTGCTAACAATATATTAAAGAAAAATAACATGAAGATAATTTTACATACTTTTTAAAATTTTAATTCTTTCTTCAATCGGTGGATGAGTGGAAAAAAGATTTAAAAACCAATTAGCATTTTTTTTATTAGAATTTAAAGGATTAGAAATAAATAGATGAGAAACTGCTGGAGAAATATTATCTAATTTTGAGTGTTGAGAAATCTTTTCTAATGCATCAGCTAAACCATTAGGATTTCTTGTGATTAAAACTCCACTGGCATCAGCCAAATACTCTCTCTTTCTCGAAATTGCTAGTTGAATTAGAGTAGCTAGAACAGGAGTAATTATCAAAGCTAAAATAACTAACACTCCCAAAACTGGATTTCTTCCCCTGTTATTACTATTACTTCTCCAATAAAAACTTCTTAAGAACCAATCAGAGATAATAACAATTGAACCAACTAAAACAGCAATAATTGATGATAAAAGAATATCGTAATTTTTAATATGAGCAAGCTCATGAGCAATTACTCCTTCAATATCAGATCGATCTAATTTTTCCAAAAGTCCTGTAGTAACACAAATAACTGCGTGTTTCGGATCTCTACCTGTGGCAAAAGCATTCATAGATGGACTATTAATAACATAAAGTTTTGGCATTGGCAACCCTGAGGCAATCGATAGATTTTCTGCAGTAGTATAAAAATCATAGTGTTTTTTTCTATTTGCTGGTTTAGCTCCAGTGGTTAATAAAACAATTTTATCTGAATAAAAATAACTACCAACTGTTGATAAAGTAGAGATAATCAATCCCATTATCAAATATGAATTTCCAGCATTAAAATATTTACCGATTAAATAAAAAAAGCCCGTAAAAATAATAACAAAAACTAACATTATAAAAAGTGTCTTATTTTTATTTTTAGATATTAAAGAATAAGGAGACATGTTAATAAATTTAAAATTTTAACTCAACTTTCTCTCTCTCTTTTTCATTAGCAATAAAAAAATCAAACTTTTTAAAACCAAAAATATTAGCAATTAAATTAGTAGGAAACATCTCAACTTTAGTATTAAAATCTAAAACATTAGTATTATAAAACTGTCTTGAGTAGGCAACCTTGTCCTCAGTATCTTCTAACTGTCTTTGTAAATCTCTAAAATTCTCGCTGGCTTGAAGCTGAGGATAGGCTTCAGCCACAGCAAACAATGATTTTAAAGCATTAGTCAACATATCATTAGCTCTGGCTTTTTCTTCTAAAGAACCGGCGTTCATTAAAGCAGTTCTTGCTTTGGTAACTTGAGTAAAAACCTCTTTTTCATGTTTTGCATAGCCTTTAACAGTCTCAACTAAATTAGGAATTAAATCAGCTCGCCTTTTCAGTTGGACATCAATCCCTGATAAAGCCTCATGAATTCTAGTTTTTAAAATAATAAAACCATTATATTGAGCAATTAAATATAAAACTAATATGATTAAAATACCAAGTCCTATATACATATTTTTTAATCTTAATTTGTAATTAAAAAATTATAATCAATTATCAAGATAAAGTCAAAAAAAATTTTTATAATTTTTATATTCGTTATAATTATTATAACCATTATAATCTTTATGTTATAATTAATAAAAAAATTGGAGTCATAGCTCAATTGGCCAGAGCGCTTCCCTGTCACGGAAGAGGTTGCGGGTTCAAGTCCCGTTGGCTCCGCTAAAATGAAAAAAAATCAAAAAAAATCCTATTACAAAACCATTAATTATCAAAATCTTTTATTGCTTTTAATTAAAGAAAAATACTTTAGTTTAATTTTAGGATTAGCTATTTTTTATTTTATTTCTTTTTATTCATATAATTTTATCGTTAATAATAGTTTTTTTCCTAAAATTTCTTTTTTTGTAAAAACCAATAAAAAAAATTTTGTTCAAAATGTTCAAAAACAAAAAAATAATAACCATCAAAGGATTTACACTGTTAAAGAAGGAGATGATCTCTGGCATATTGCCGAAAAGTTTTATGGATCAGGTTATAATGCTTACGATATCTCAACCACTAATGATCTTGATCCTTTACTACCATTAAAAGCTGGTCAAAAACTAATTATTCCCAAAATTACTCCTAAAACACCAACTACTGGAGAAATTGCCTCTGGAATCTTTGTTATTAAAACTAACTTATCAAATCAAGAAAAATATATAGTTCAACCAGGTGATTCTTTATCTCTAATTGCCCAAAAGGTTTATGGAGATTTATATGCTTGGCCAAAAATTCTTCAGGCTAACAATTTACAAAATCCTGATCAAATAGAAGTTGGTATGATCTTAAATATTCCTAGATAATTCAGTTATAATATTATAATAATTAAATCGACTATAACTGTTATATAATTTCTTAAAACGATGGTAGTTTTGTTATAAACTTTAAAATTTACTCAATAAATTTGCGAGATTAGTTAAGCGGTTTAACGCTACCTTCCCAAGGTAGAGAGACGGGTTCGATTCCCGTATCTCGCTCAAGATGAAAATTTTATAGGCAAAGATAAAGTTATGGATTCAAATTCCATCTAGTACTCTTGCTGAGATAGCTCAATTGGCAGAGCAACGGTATCGTAAACCGTCGGTTCCGGGTTCAAGTCCCGGTCTCAGCTCCTAAGATGAAAAGATCAGATTATATTAAAAGTCAAAACTATAAAAAAAAGTTTTATCAACTAATTTTTATTTTATTTTTATTTATTTTATTTATCTATTTTATCGGTTTTAATTTATTAATAAACCTTTCCTTATTTATCTCAAACATCTCTAAAAAAAACTCTCAAGAAGTATCAACTTTTGACAACAATTTTTTTGCTAGTATTTCCATAGATAATTTTTTATCAGCTACTAACAGCGCTGAACTTCTTATTTCTGGCACAGTTACTAACTACGAAAAAATCAACATTTATCTAAATAATGAAAAAATTAAAACTATTAATGTCGGTAAAAGCGGTTATTTTTCTGAGATTATTAGTGATCTAAAATTAGGTAATAACAGTTTTTATATTGAAGCTTTAACTGAAGATAACAAATATCGCAAAAAAACAAGAACTTATTCAGTTTATTATAAAAAAGACAAACCAAGGTTAGAAATTACCGATCCAAAAGACAACTCTGTAATTAATAATAATGAAGTTCTTATAAAAGGAACTACTGATAAAGAGGTTTTTGTTCAAATAAACAATTCTCCGATTGTTGTTGATTACCAAGGAAGTTTTCAAACAACAATTAGGCTTCAAGAAGGAGAAAATACAATTAATATTAAAGCTACAGATATTGCTGGAAATATTGAAGAAAAAGAAATCAAGATTACCTATCAAAAAGACTGGTAAAAAATAAAAATAAGATAAATGGATGAAAAAAAACATTATCAAACAAAGAAACAAAAATTAAAAATAAAAGAATAATTCTTGATTTTTTAAATTTTTTCCAAAAAAAATAAAGCAAATTTAAGTAACCTATTAACCCTAATAATCCTGCTGCTATGAGTATTGTTAAATATGATGAACTAAAACCAGCTCCAGCATTTGAATAAAATTCATTCTTTATATATCTAATTCGATTATAACCATAACCAAAAACTGGTTTTTTAGAAAAAAAGTTAATGGCTTTTTTATAATCATCTAATCGTGCTTTAATTGTATAAACTCTTAATAACTTTCCGCCTTCACCTAATGGTCGGGGAATAAAAATCAATATAAAAACAAAAATTAAGATTTGAGATAAAATTAAAAAATACTTTTTATTAAAAAATAATAAATAAAAAATTGCCAAAAAAAATCCTAGGTAAATATTTCTTGAATAACTAAAAATTAAAAATAATAAATAAATTAGTTTAATAAATAAATTATTATTAAGAAAAAAAACTAATCCATAAATTGATCCAGCAATAACAGTATCAAAAAAAACTCCAAAAGTTCTTTGCCAATGAGGATCCCAACCTAAATACATTAAATTTCTTAAATTAGGATATAAGAAATATTGAATTAAAGTGGAAATAACTGTTAGATAAACAAAAATCTTTAAAGAGTTTTTTATAACCGCTAAATTATTTTTATTCTTTAACCAAAAATATAAACTAAAAAAATAACTAAAATACAAAATTAGTCTTAAAAAATAAAAAAAACCAATTAAGTTTTGAAATTTGTTAAACTGTCTAATCTCTATAAATAGAGAAATTAATAAAACGAATAAAAAAAATAAAACTGGTTTAAACTGTTGACAAATTTTCTTACCAATCAATTTTATTTTTTCTATATTTGTTATATAAAATACTAAAGAAAATAATGCCAATGAAATCTCATATAAATAAAAATTAACTTGTTTTTCAAATAAACTGACTCTTAATAACTGACCAAAAGAAAAAAGAAAAAAACTAATATACAGTAAAAATTTCATATCTTTTTATTTTCTAAATATAGTTTTCCTCTGGTCAAAAATGAATAAAAACTCATTAAAAACGAGTAAACAAATCCTTCAACTCCATCTAAAAATCCCAGTAAAATAAAATAAGTATAAAAAAACTTTAAAAATGGATAATAAATAATTTGAAAAATATTAGCTTTTTTATTTTTTAATTTTAACTCTAAAGCTCTTAAACTTGAATAATAATTAACTTTATTAATAAATTCTTTAAGAGTTTGATGTGGATAATGATTAATAAAATTTTTTAATTGACTGATTTTAAAATTTGAATTTTTAATTTTTAACTCTTCGTGAACTAATCCTTGGAAAACACAAACTTCTTTTTTAAATAATCTGATAAATCCTTTTTTTCTTGCTTTGAAAATTTCTCCATATTTCATTTCTTTATTCCAAAAAAAATCTCGTCTTTTTAAATAATATCCATCAACTAATTTATCAGGATTGTCAAAAAGGATTTTAATCTCATCTTTTAACTCTTGAGTTAACTCTTCATCAGCATCTATTGATAATATCCATTGATAACGAGTTTGTTTGATGGCAAAGTTTTTTTGATCAGCAAAGTTATTATTTAATCTTCTTTTTATAATCTTAATATCGATCTTTTTATTTTTATTTATCAAACTTTTAATTTTATCAATAGTTTTATCATCAGAATAATCATCAATAATAATTATCTGGTCGCAAAATAATAAAGATTTTAAACATCTTTCAATATTTCTTTCTTCATTTTTTGTCAAAACAATTGCTGATATCTTCATATTATTAATATAATTTTATAATTTTTTTAATGTATTTTTTCCAAGAAAACTTTTTTACTAATTTTTTTATCATATAATTATTTGGTTTAATCTCTAAATTTTTTGCTAATTTAATAAAATCGTCTTCACTATTAGCTAAGTTAACATAGTCTTTTAATTCAGGAATAACGGCTGTTTTCAAACCAACTACCGGGCAGCCTAAAACTAAAGCTTCAATTATAGGAAAATTAAAACTTTCATAATATGACGCAGTTAACAAACAATAACTTTGATAATACCACTTAAATAGATTATCTCTTAAAACCTCATTGTTTATAATTTTTAATTTAAATTTTTTAAATTTTTTATCTTTAATAATTTTTTTATAAGCTTTTTTAATGAAGTCTAAATTTTTTATCTTTTGATTTTGCGCCACTACTAAAAAATATTTTTTTCTTTTCCACCTAGTTTTAACTTGACTTTTAAAATCTAAAACATCATCAGGAATACCAAATAAATTAATTACTATTTTATTTTTTAAATCTTTATTAATTTTTAATAACTCATTTTTTACTTTTAATGAAGAAACAACAATTTTATCTGATCTTTTAATCATCTGATTTAGTTGACTAGTTAACTTCTCTAATAATTTTTTTTCATATAATTTTGGAAAAAAATAATAGGATAATCCATGACAAAAACCAATAACCTTAACAGAAGTATAGAAAGGAATGGCTTGATTTAAAGCTAAAAAAACCTGTTTTTTATTAAAAAATTCTTTAATTGATAATTGGATTTTTAACCAACCAATATTTAAAAAATTAATTTTATTTAATCGATAAATAAAGTATTGATTATTTTTATCATAGTTTAAGAGATTGTTAATTAAATTTTCTGAAAAAATTTTATTACCAGTGATATTTTTGGAGTTTAGGCTACCAGCATCAAGAGAAATTTTTTTAATCTGACCTTTCTTTTCAAATAATATTTTTTTAACAATTAAAAAAATAATTAATAAATTAATAACCTCACCAACCAAAGATATCCAAGCCGAAGCATAATAGTTAAAAACTGGAATTAATAAATAATTGAAAACAAAGTTATAGATTAATTGAAATAAAAATAAATAAATAATCGATCTTTCTTTATTAAAAGCATAGATGACATTAATACCAATTGAAATTAATAAAATTAATGGTAGATTAAAAATAATAATTTTTAAAATTGGTAGAGCTAACTGATAATCTTTTTTTAATAATAAAAATACTATCTCACCAAAAAAGAAAAAAAATAAACTAGTTGATAAACCAATTATTAATAAAAGAAAAAAATCTTTTTTTACTTTTAATTTAATTAGATCAATCTGGTTATTTCTTTTTAAATAGGAAAATAAAGGAATTGAAGAAAGATTATAAGCAGTAACAAAAAACATTAATCCATCTAAAAACTTATAAGCAGAAGAATATATTCCAACCTCATAACTGCCTTTTAAAAAATTTAAAAGAAAAACGTCTATTTTTGAATACCAACCAGCAAAAAGATTAATTAATAAAAAAATTACTGATCCTTTAATAATCGACAATAGAGAATTGATATTAAACAAAATTTTAAAATTAATCACATTTTTTTTTAATAAATAGAGATTAACTCCAAAATAACTAAGATAAATAAAAAATAATCCATAAAATAATTGATTAATAGTTTTTGTTAACAAAACTATTATTATCGAACTAATTACTAAAAAAGTTTGAAATATTAAATTAATCAGTCCTTGTAAATAGCTCTTTTGCCTAATTGACGATAAAATCAAATAACTACCAGATAGACTATTGGAAAGATAGACAATAGAAATTAAAAAAATTGCTAATTTAATTTTATTCGAATAAGGAAAAACTAAAGCCATTATATTGCTAATAAAAAAAGCTCCTAATCCCAAAAAAAATCTTAAAGAAATCAGTTGATTAAGATTTCTCTCCTCTTGATTAAGTTTTGCTAGACCATAAGTTGTGGTTCCAAAATCAAGTAGTGGCAAAAATAAACTAATATGACTCCAAACTAAAGTATAAATCCCATAAATATCAGGCTTAAAAGTTCTCGTTAATACTAAAAATAAAACAAAAGCTAACAATTTATTAATTACTGAAAATAGATTTAAACTAAAAAAATTAAGATAAAAACTTCTTTTTTTAATATTCTCAATTATCGTCTTTGGTAAACGAATAAACTCTCTTATCTTTTGTAAAAAATTACTGTATTTTAAAAAAAACTTATAATGATTTTTAAATAAATAAAACTCTTTCTCAGGATTTGATTTTGAAACTTCAAAATGATCATATTTTAAATAACTATCAATACCGACTTTAAAACCAGCTTTTTTTGCTCGGTAACAAAAATCAACCTCTTCATAATATAAAAAATAACTTTCATCCCAAAAACTAATTTTTTCAATCACTTTTTTTTTAAAAAAAATTAAAGAACCAGAGACAAAATCAACTTCAACAAATCTTTTCTTAGGTTTTATCTCGCTTAGCCCCCCAGATAATCGCCATTTATCTAAAAAACCACCATAATAAGTTTTTCCCTCTTGATTTAATGAGTATCCCCAAATATCAAAATAATTACCTGCTTTTAAAAAATCTTTTTTAATTAAATCTTTTAAAGAAATATCAGGATTTGCAGCAGCAATTATCTGGCAGTTATCTTTTAAAGCTTTTTTTATTCCCTGATTAACTCCATAAGCATAACTTTTTTTATTATAAGTATTATCAAAAAAATAAATCTCATAATCCCTAATTCCTAGGTGACTAACCTCTTTTTTTAATCTATCAATATCATTTTTGAGAGTTTTATACAACACAAAAACAAAACCTATTTTCATATAATAATTAATTTTTATTGTTATTATTATATAGAATTAAAAATCAATTTGAAGATTTTTTTATTTTTAAAAAATAAGAAATTATTAGAAAAATTATTGGTAAAAAAGAAAATAAATACTTTTTATTATTTTGGTTGTTATCGATTTTTTCTTGATAATTTTTATTATTGGTAATACCTAAAATTTATCCATCATCCTTATTTTTAGCCAAAAATTTATCATTAATTGAGTTTATTTGTTGATTAACTTTATCCTCAAACTGAAAATAATTTTTATTCTCCTTAGACTTTGTTGATTCATTTAAAGTTGATAAGTTAGCTGAAGATATAGTATTAGGGTTTGACAAAGCTGTAGTCGAAGTTAAAGTTATTGTATTAGTAGGAGAAATATTTAAAAAAACCGTTGGTGATGGAGTTGAAGTTAATGTTAAGGTGGGAGTTAATACTGGAGTAAAAGTTGAATCAGAAGTTGGTATTAAGATTGAAGATGGTGATGGTTATAGAATTGAAGTCATTTCAATTGTTGGTGCTGGTAACCGTTCTTCAATCATTGAGATTAAATAATTGTCAATCTCTTCTTCTGGAATCTCATTGGTTATTTCGCCTTTTTTTCCTCCCAAATATCCTTATTAGAAAAAATTTTTCCAATCAATAATTGATATTCTCCTTTTTCCTGTCCAATTGCTTTTAAAATATACTCTTTTTCTTGAATATGATCATAAAAAATTATCCCTCATCTTCTTGAATTATTTTATCATCATCAATTAACTGAATCGTTGCAGGTGATTTGATGACAAAAATTAATGAAGGAAAAATCTTTGTTTTATCACCCTCTACAATATCATTTTCTTGATATATTAACCTAATCCTTTTAATATTTTTTTAATGGCATTATTTTTATAGATTATCTCTCCATGATCAAGATTTATTTTTTCATAATCATTATCATCTTGATGATAAGCTGAGTTTGATAAGACTGTATAATCTCCTAAAGAAAATAAGGTGCTAATTGGATATCTATTCTCATTAACAATATAACCGGTTGGTGTTTTATCATCTTTTTCACCATAAATTGCTTTAAAAATAGGAAAGATAATAGAAAAATTTTGATTATAGTTAAGAAAATAATCGTTTTTAATCTCCAAACTCTCAAAACTGATTTCTCGATTATTAGTATCATATAAAAAATTAAATGTCGGTAATAAATCTTTTAATACAGTAATTTTTTCATTGATAGCCTCTTTATCTGATTGAAATAGTTTTTTATTTAATTGAAGAACTAACTTTTGCGCTAACCATAAAAAAGTATTCTCTCTATCGATCTCGCCAAAAAAAATTGGTTTATATACTTGAACGGCTCCATAATGAGGCGAACCAATAGAAATAATTTGATTAACTTTTTGATTACTAAAATACTTCTGAGAATATATTCTTCCTACTAAACCTCCTAACGAATGACCAATAATATTAACATTTTGATTACCAACCTTTTCATTTAAAAATGATTTTAAATCCTCAACAATATCATCAACTCTTTTTCGCCAATCGTAATTAAAAATAAATAAATTATTATTTTCTTTAAAACCTAAATTTTTTAAAGTCGAGATAATTCCTTGATACTCTTTAACAAAAGAAAGCATCTTCCAATCCGAATAATTTACTGGTTGATTATAAATCATTGCTTTCTTGTTCCAAGAGGCAAATAAACCAGGAATCAAAACTACTGGTTTATAAAAAGAAGCTAAATTTAACCTCCAAAGATTATTATTACTTAAGCCAGTGTAATATAGATAAATATTTCTTTTTTCTTCTAAAACCGAGGGGTAAATCATATGATTACTATCATAAATATCAGTTTTAGTTAAAAGATTTCCTTTGAATTGAAAATTACTTTGACAGGTTATAGGTTTAGATAATTCGCCATAACCAATTCCGTCGGAATAATGAAAAAAAATATAAATCTTTTCTCCGATTTCTTTAACAAAAACTCCATCTCCCTGTAAATTTAGTAAATCTTGTCGACATTTTATCCAATTATTTAAATCATTAGAATAAGCTAAGTTAATATAAAAACCATAATTTCCCCAGGAACCATAAAAAAGATAGTAAACACCATCTTGATAATATAAAAATGGGGCAAAAAAACCATGATTTTCATATTGATTATTTTTATCTGGCTCAATAAAAAATTGTTTAAAATTATTACAATTTAAGTCTTGATCACAATTTAAAGAGTAGATTTTATAAAAATCAGTCGCTTCTTGATAAGCAAACAAAAGTTTTATATTTCCTTGACTGTCTTTAAATAAGCGAGGATTAGTTAAGTCTTTGCCATTATTAATTACTTCTTTTGTTATTGACCAATTATAACCATCATTGGACTCTATCTTTACTAAAGAAAAATAGGTTTGCTCTCTTTTTCTTGCTGCTAAAATCCCTTTAAATTGATTATTCTCTTTATAAATATATGCTTGACGAATCTCTGCATAATCATAGTTTAACTGAAGAGTTAAAGGATTATTTTTATACTTTGTTACTTCAATACCGAAAATAGGTTTTGGAAAAAGAAGATAAAAAATAGTTATTAGAACAGTTATAAAAATCATCATATCTATGAAGATTTTAGAAAGTTAAGTCTGTATCTGTCTATTAACTATAATTAACATTTTTCTATTTTAAGTTCTCTATCAATATTTATTGTTTAAAATATACTTTGCAGAAAAAATTGAAAAAAATAGCCAACAAATAAAACTAAAAATAGGAAAATAAACTAAATTAGAATGATAAATAATTTGGTAATAATAACCAATCATCCAAATTAGAATAATAATGACTAAAAAATTTTTTTTAGGAAAATCAATCAATGATAAAAACGGCATAAGCCAAGAAAAATACTGAACAGAAAATCCCGGTGTTAAGATAAAAAAGATTAATAAAAAATTAACTATCTCTTTATTAAAATCTTTAAAGAATTTTTTTAAAAAGCTATAACTAAAAATAAATAAAATAAACACTAACATTATTAGTTTTTGATATCTAAATCTTATTGACTCAAAAAATAAACTAATTCCCCAGATTGCCCAGACTCCTTGATAAAGAAAAATTGGTTTTAAAATATCGATCAGATTACTCTTAAATATCGCTTGATATAAAAATACTGATAATAAAGGAAAAATTAATATCAATAATATATTTTTTTTATTTTTAAGTTTTTTAAAGATAAAAAAGAAAAAAATTATTGACCAGGTTTTTATCATTATTGAGATTGAATAAAAAATCATTGACATCTTTTCTTTCTTTTTTAAGAAGAAAAAAGTTAGTAATAAAAATAAGATTGGTAGACTATCAAACTGGCCATGAAAGGAAAAAACTAATAGAGAAATTGGATTAAAAGCATAAAACAATGTTGATTTTATTTTTTTATTGGTTAATAAATAAACTAAATAAATGTTGATTAAATCAACTAAGTTAATAAAGATCTTGATAAAAATTAGTATTTGAAGATCGTTAAAATGAAACAGTTGACCCAACCAAACAAAAAATCTCTCAATATATAAAAAAAATGGTAAATATGGATGATAAAAACGGGCTAATTCTCGATAGATATCACCAATACTCTTGCCGATTTTTAAATATGATAATAGATCATAGTTTAAAATATTGATTGTCAAAAAAATTATTATTAAACGAAGAAGAAAACTTAAAAAAATTATTTTCTTAATTTTTAAATTCATTAGTGAGCTCGGGTGGGTTTGAACCACCGACCTTTCGGATGTGAACCGAATGCTCTGCCGCTGAGCTACGAGCTCTTTATTACTTATTACTTATTAATTACTCTTATTATATTTGTTTTTTTATATATATTATAGTGAAATTTTATAAAAAAGTGTATAATATAGTTTATAATTTTTCACTAAATTTTATGTCAAGAAATAGAGAAAATGATCCCGCAAAAGCTTATATCTTACTAGCTGGATTACCATTACCATAAATCACTTTTATTCCTGATGATGTAAAAGGGGTTCTACCGTATGACTCTATATTACCACCATATGCTTCTGCAGAATTAACCTTATTATCACCTTTAAATATAACAATAGGAGAAAACTGTTATATGCATTTAAGAAGTTCTAGCCCAAGCAGGTTTAGTAGGAAGATTAATTAAAAACGAAGACGGAAAATACATCTATATTATTGAAAATTGGGGCCCTCACACCATCTGTATTCCTAAACATACACCATTTCCTATAGGAAACCTTACAGTTTTGATATTCAAGATCCACATATTCAAGATCCATTCAATATTAATCGTGTCATTAAAGTTTTTAGATTTTACATCGAGGTTTAACTTTTCTTCCAATTCAAACCCAAAGCTGTTGGTAAATAGGTATAAAATTAGATGAATTGTTAGTATATAATAAATCAAATAATATAAATAAAAATGATAACAAAATGATAATCAACATAACTAAATTACCTGGCGGAAAGGATGGAGATGAACTTCATGGAATAATTGATGTTGTTATTGCTAAAGACGGTTTTGGCTCAAATAGTTTTGGCCATATTTACTCTATGGCACAAACAAAAAAGCACATTGTTTATCCACCAGAGATTGGATTTCTTATCATAGGTGGTGTAATTAGAGATAAAAATAATAATATGCGCTTTTTTATTTATCATGACCAAAGTATAATTGTCAACCTGGCAATAAACACTTATCTCACCCTCTTATTGGTGAGTTTCTTATACCTTCTGATGCTCTTGAATATCTTTTAAATATAATTAGTGATAGTGATCCGAGCGGATTATATATAACTGGTTATCCTGTGAGATTTTCGAGATAAATAAAAATAATCTTAATTTTTTAATCTCATTTTTATAATCTGTTTAAAATTTTGATAAGTCTCTTTTGGGTCATCGGTGTCGTAAATAGCTGAAGACATAATCAGATAATCAGGCCGATAAGAAAGAACCTTTTTAAAATTATCCTTATTAACTCCGCCGTCAACCATTAACTTTTGTTTTTTTGTCAATCTTTTCCTAATTATTTTTAGTTTTTCATAAGTTTCGTCTAAAAATTTTTGACCAGCCCTACCTGGTTTAACAGCCAACACCAAGACTCCATCAATTAAACTTAAATATTTATTAATCTCTTCAAAATCCACTTCAGGTGGCCAAACTAAATAAACTTCTCGCTTGTTTTTTTTAAATAGTTGTATCATATCAAAAACATTTTTATTATTTTCTTGATGGATAATAAATCTTTTAATATTTAATTTAAACCATTTATTTATTTTCCTCGCTGACAACTTAATCATTAAGTGAAGATCAAAGTAAATATTCTTTTCTAATTTATCTAAATCATCTGGATTGTTCCAGGTCTTATAATTTGTAAAATCTAAATCAGCCACATCTAAATGAAAATGTTTAGTCTTGATTTTTAATAAATTAATTTTTTTAATAATCTCAGAAAAACTTTGACCATTAAGACTAGGAACAATTTTTGTCTTCATATAAATTTATTTTTTCCAACCTACGATTATATTTTTCTAAATTTTTAAACTTAGTATTGATAAATGTTTCAATAATTTTTAAAGCATAGGTCTTGTTAATAAAATCAGCGCCCAAACATAAAACATTTAAATTATCATCAGCTTTCGCAGATTCTGCCATCTTTGAATTAAAAACAACACTAGCTCTTATTTTTTTAATTTTATTTACTGCCAGACACATTCCTACTCCCGAACCACAGATTAATACTCCATAGCTTCCAGGGTTTTTTATTACTTTTTCTCCTAATAAAAAAGCAAAGTCAGGATAGTCATCATTAGGATCATAATCTTTATTTCCTATATCAATAATCTCATATTTCTCTTTTAATTTTTCTTTTAAAAACTCTTTTAGTTTATAACCCCGATGATCAGCGCCAATAAAAATCTTCATAAAATGATGATACTAAAAGATATTCAAAAAATCAAAACACCTTATTTTTGCTAAAATATAACTATGTCTGATTTAGAAGAAATCCTTAGAAAAATAAAATCAGAAAATGATCCTATCTTAAAAGCTAAATATATAAAATATTTAGTCAAAGAAAAGAATCTTAAAATAAAAGATATTGCTAATCATCTTAAAACCAGCTCCTCATATATATGTCATTTAAATCGTTTAAACAATCTTCCCGAAATAGTAATTGATGGTTATTACTCAAATCTTATCTCTTTAACCCATCTTTTTATTATTTCGAGAGTCAAAGATCAAAACAAAATTATTGGCTTATATGAAAAAATTTTAACTAATAATCTTACCATTATTGATACCGAAAACGAACTTTGTCAAATTCTTTATTCAGTTAAACACCAAGGCGAAGCAATTTCGAATGAAGAAAGAGATAAAGTTATCAATAAAATAAAAAAGATTATTCCTGAAGCAAAAGTTAAAATCCTTCAAACAAAAACTAAACTTAAATTAGAAATCGTTATTTTTGATAATTTAAAAAAAACTTCTTTAAGTTTAAAAAAAATTAAAAAAATTTTTAGCGAAGGGACTTTGGCCAAGGATTACTAATCAAACCCATCTTTGGTGGTGGATAATAACGATAAAAAACATAACCAATTAAATTTTGTATTGGCACAGCACAAAACTCTCGAGAATCAGCAGATCTTGGCCGATTGTCTCCCATAACAAAAATACTGTCTTTAGGAACTTGGTATGGTCTATTCTCAACAACACATCCATTTGGCCAGAGATTAGTTGTCGCCAAAATATAAGATTCACTTATTAAAACATCATTGACATAAACTTGACCACTATCAGTAATCTTTACTATATCTCCTGGTAAACCAATGATTCTTTTAATATACTCAATATCAGGATTTTTCGGTGATTTAAAAATTACCACATCACCTCTTTCTAATTTTTTAAACTTATAGGTTATCTTACTAGTTAAAATATACTCACCTGACTGAAAAGTAG
>OGCI01000787.1_pt1 | contig 31856 bp, 26 predicted proteins | sample 1570021 | NCBI WGS metagenome assembly OGCI01 (sample SAMN06264664, study PRJEB24512) | hot springs metagenome | isolation source: Hot spring water | place: South Africa: Tshipise | collected 2015-06-21 | reverse complement strand
TATACATAGAGAATATGGTTGGAAGAAATATACATTTTTAAAATACTTTGATAAACTTTTCCTTTCTTACGAAATAGGACATGTCAAGCCGGAAAAAGAGATTTACTTATTTGTGCAGAATTCCTTAAAAGTACATCCATATGAAATTCTTTACATTGACGATATTGAAGATTATGTAGACGCAGCAAAAGAAGTTGGATGGAATGCTATTAAATTTGAATCAAATGAAAAGTTATTTGACGAGCTGAAATTGTTTAATATTAATTTAACCTAATCATTTTAATCTAATTTAAGTCGCTTAAAAATATAGTCAACTCTTTCTAAAAGTTTGGAGGAATCAAATATTTTTTCGGTTTCTTCCTCATTCAAATACTTAGTAATTTTTGGATGATTAAGTAATTCGGTTTTAAAGTCAGAATTTCCATCCCAAATTTTCATAGAAATTGACTGTACTATTTTGTATGCTTCTTCGCGTGTCATTCCTTTTTCAACAAGAGCAAGCATCACCTTTTGTGAATGAATAAGACCCTTAGTAAGTTTGATATTAGCCTCAATACGATCATAATTAAACTTCAAATTTTCTAAGACGTAAATCATTTTGTGGATTATGTAATCAAGAAGAATTGTCGTATCTGGGAAAATCACTCTTTCCACGGATGAATGAGAAATGTCTCGTTCATGCCATAAATTAATATTTTCTAATGCCGCAAAAGCGTTTGTTCGTATTAGCCTCGCAAGTCCTGCTATTCTTTCGCACAAAATAGGATTTTTCTTATGTGGCATAGCTGAAGAACCTTTTTGACCTTCTGTGAAAGGTTCTTCAACTTCCCGAACCTCAGTCCTGTGAAGATGACGAATCTCCGAAGAAAATTTTTCCAATGACGATGCTATCAATGATAATGTCATCAAATACTCAGCATGAACATCTCTTTGAACAATTTGAGTAGATATGTTAGCTGATTTAATACCCAACTTTTTACATACATATTCTTCGACTTCAGGACTAAGATGCTCATATGTTCCAACTGCACCTGAAATCTTACCAACCGCACAATTTATTGCTGCCCTTTCAAGACGCTCTAAGTTTCGGGAAACTTCATCATACCATAACGCAAACTTTAAACCATACGTAATAAGTTCAGCATGAACACCATGAGTTCTTCCAATACAAATCAAATTCTTATGCGTAGAGGCAAGTTTCCTTAAAATTGATAGTAGCTTTTTAAGACCATCAATCAAAATTTTCGAAGCTTGTTTAATTTGAACAGCAAGGCATGTATCCAGAACATCCGATGAAGTCATTCCATAGTGAATGAATTTACCAGATTCACCAACAGTGCTGCTTACATCGGTTAAAAATGCCAGAACATCATGATTAATTTTATCTTCAATTCTTTTGATACGATCAACATTAAATTTTGCTTTAGATCTTATTTGATTGGAAATACTTTTTGGGATTTCTTTTAAATGAGCACGGGCCTCTACAGCAAGTAATTCAATTTCTAACCAAATTTTAAACTTGTTTACCTCTGACCAAATTTCGCTCATTTCCTTCCGTGAATATCTCTCAATCATCTTTTCTCCAATTTCATTCTTCTTTCAACAATTTTATCATTGCTCAAAACTTTTAATGTAATTATTTGTCCTGTTCTAAATTCATTAAAAATGGACTTAATATCATTTTCATCATTAATCTTCTCTCCTTCTACTTCAAGAATTATGTCTCCCACTTCGATTCCAGCTTTATCTGCAGGACTTCCTGGTTGAACTTGTGTAACTACAACCCCTTTGGAACTCTTGAGTCCATAATACTTTGAAATTCTTTCATCAAGATTTTGAATCGAAAGACCAGTCCAAAAATTCCTATCAATTTTAGAATTTTTCTTAAGTTCTTCCACAACTCTTTTAATTTTATTAACGGGAATGGCAAAACCAATTCCAATATTACCGCTAGAATATGTATTTCCTGTGTAAATCAAAGTATTCATTCCTATTACTTCACCAAGACTATTAACTAATGGACCACCACTATTTCCTCCATTAATCGGCGCATCAGTTTGGATCATTTTCCTGTAATATCTATTATTAACTGGTTGAAGAGTTAGATCAACAGAACTAACAACTCCAACCGTAACAGTTGGTTTGTTATTAATATCAAATAGCCCGAAAGGATTTCCCAATGCAATCACCCATTCACCTATTATCACATCATTAGAATTACCTAGTATCAGATATGGCAGATTTTTTCCATTTATTTTCAATAAACAAATATCACTGGAAGGATCGCTTCCTATTATTTCGGCATCGTATCTTTCACCATTTGTAAGTGTCACAACAATTTTTTTTGCATTTCCCGCTACATGGTCATTTGTAACAATATAACCATCGGGCGAAATAATAAAACCACTTCCTAAACTATGAACTTCTTTTTTATAAGTTCTATCTCCAAAGAATCTTCGAAAGAATGGATCATCCCTGAAGAATGGATCATCAAAAAATGAAAAGAATGGATCACGGTATTCTCTAACTTCTGTAACATTTATTCCAACAACGGCAGGACTTACTTTTCTAACTGTTCGAGTTATTGCCGTTTCCCTTGAATTCGTAATATCCTGATTAATACTTTCTTTTAAATTATAGTTCGCTGGAAGAAAGGTAGAAGTATCATTTGAGATGTATAATTTTGAATCGTCATTAAATAATAGTTGCTGAATAATTAAAGTAGAAGATACTGAAAGACCAATAATCAAGAACCCAAACAAAATTAGAGTATTTTTCATAATTCCCTCTCATAACTATAATTTTTTTTACTTATTATCTGCTTTATTGGTTCAAAGTGTTTAATTAAAATTATCGATAAAACTAGAACTACAATAATTAAATATGTCAGGAAATTATCCGGAGCTGGAAAGGTGAAATTTTTGACTAAATCATATCCCATTATAAGTAAACTCAGAGTTAATATAGTTGCTAGCACGTTTCCAAGATGTATATCTTTTTTTAAGATATACACCACTAACCATGTAATTCCCCAAATTACAAAAGCTAAAGGTATAAATAAAAAAGTTGAACCTAAAGCTGTCGCTAGTCCTCTCCCACCTCTAAAATTTATCCATATAGAAAAACAATGACCTAGAACGCTCCAGAAAACACTCAATCCAACCCCTATAAAACTTTCACTCATAAAATGTTTTGTTAATATTACAGCCAACAAACCTTTAAGAAAATCAATAGCAAATACTGAAAAACCTAACAAAAAGGAGCCACTGACTTCGTAAGCATTTAAACCTCCAACATTACCAGACCCAGCCCTCCTAATATCTATTCCTCTGAACAATTTCATTAAAATATATGCAGTAGGTATTGAACCAAGTAGATAACTATAACTCGAAATGATAAGATAATTCATACTTAAAATTACCAAAAATGAAAAGTTTAACAAAATTGCACTATTACAGTAATTTGAAACTAATTTATTTCCATGATTGTAATTAATTAAAACAGTTCATTTAATAAATTTGTAACAAATCCGATAGTAAATGTTTGAGATATGCAGAAGAATTATTTAATAATCTGGTTTCATTTATTCTTAATTTTATTTGGTAAATTAAATGGTCAATTTTTTTGGTCAAACCCTTCTATTCAACATAATACACTGCGAGATCTTGAACTATTTAATAATTATCAACTGATCGTTGTAGGTGACTTAGGAACATACTTAACTTCCACAGATTCGGGAAAAAACTGGGAAGTCAGACATCGATTTTTAGGTCTTGAAAACGATTTAAATTCGATTGATTTTACCGATCAGAACAACGGCTGGATTTGCGGCTCCTATGGGTTGATCATCCGTACATTTGACGGAGCAAATTCATGGCACATTCAAACCTCTCCAACTATTAATAATCTCCGAAAAGTTTTTGCTTTACGTTGGGATAGAGCGTGGATTGTAGGCGAAAATGGAACTATTCTATATGCACCGAACGGTTATACATTTCAAATTCTACAGTCTCCTACAATCCGAAATTTGAATTCATGCTACTTTTTGGATGAAAGTAACGGATTCGTTGTTGGTGATAGTGGAGTAATGTTAAGAACTTTCAACAGTGGCTATACATGGATTACAATTCCCTTACCTGAAGTTAAAAAGAACATATTAGATATCTGGTTCAGTTCATCAAATAGAGGTTATGCAGTTGGTGATTCAGGATTGATTTTAAGAACAACAAACGGTGGTTTTTCATGGACAATAATAGGCAGAGATATTACTCAATCAGATTTGAATTCTCTTTACTTTTTCGATGATTACCGTGGTTATGTTGTTGGAAAGGAATCTCGAATTTTCTATACATCAGACGGAGGACAAAACTGGATATTTCAGTATAGTCCAACCTGGCGAACCTTATTTGGTTGTTATTTTATAAACAATTCAACGGGCATTTGCATTGGCGATTGGGGAACAATTTTAAGAACTACAAATAGTGGATCTGGCTGGCTACAATTAAATAGAGGCAGCGATGAATATTTAAATAAATCATTTTTCATAAATGAATACCTAGGATGGGTTGCTGGTGATCGAGGTACTATTCTTAAAACTTCTAATGCAGGAGTATCCTGGTATAAAGTCCTGACCTGGAATAGATGGAATCAATTTATGACTGCAGATATAAATACTATTCAAATGCTAGATGAATACAGAGGTTATGCTATAGGTGATTCGGGTTACTTTGGATGGACAACAGACGGCGGTGAAAATTGGTATTTTTATCACTATGACTCAACAAACAGAATGGATGATTTATTTGGTTTACATTTTTTCGATCAATATAATGGATGGGTTGTAGGAGGTTACTGGAGTCAGCCAGTTTTTCTTAAAACCACAAACGGAGGTCAGAACTGGTATATTTGGCGACCATCTGACCAGTATTATGCCGCTGTCCCACTCCACATTCAAATGATAAATTTTTCCTATGGATGGTCTTCAGGTAGAACGGGAGTGCTAAGATATACTACTAATGGAGGTCTATCATGGAATTACTATGATCCAAATATCTTAGGATTTGGTGATTGGTTAAATTGGATAAAATTCGTTAACCCAAATATTGGATGGACTTGCGGAAAAGCAGGTAAAATCTTTAAAACAACTAACTCTGGTTTATATTGGTTTGAACAATTTAGTGGAGTAAGTAAAGAACTTCTGTCTATAAATTTTTATGACGAGAATTTAGGATTCGCTGTAGGCGAAGATGGTCTTGTATTAAAAACTACAAATGGTGGTGAGGATTGGATTGAACTTCCAAGATTTACCCGAAGCAGATTAAAATCAATCTTCATTATTAATAATCAAATTGCCTATATTACTGGTGACCTTGGTTTAATTTTAAAAACTACTAATTCAGGTTTATCCTTTACTCAAATTAACCCTATGTTAGCAGATGATTTTGAACTAAAACAGAATTATCCTAATCCATTTAACTCTTTTACACAAATTCAATTTAAATTAACGCGTGATTCTGAAATAACTATTGATCTATTCAACTCTAATGGTGAAATGATTACAAATATCTATAAGGGAAGGTTGAAAGAAGGAAATCATAAAATTATGTTTAATCCTGGGCAAATAAATTTCAATCTCCCTTCTGGAATTTACTTTATAAGATTAAAAAGTAATTTCATTTCAAAAACTATTAAAGTAGTATTATTAAAATAACGTCTGGTAAGCAGGATTACTTAAATTTCGAGGAAAATTAAATTGATTCTACTTATTTAATTAAAATAATGGAAGTTATGCTTTATGATAAAAAAAATATTTCTATTTGTTCTTCTTTTCTCATTTCAAAATATTTTTGCACAATTAACTCTTGAATATCAATCCTCTTTTTTTCCATATAATAGTGTATCAGGATGGTTTCCCTTTAAAAAACTTTCTGATGGATGGGAATACCGATTTTATTATGTAGACTCAACTGTATTTAAAATTTATTCATCGCATTATTATGGCACTGTACAATACACTTATAATTTTACACCTCCAGAAGTTGCAGCAGGAGGAAAAATTTACTCATTAGGGGTTGATTTATCAGGCGATGCAATTGTAGAATTTTACGTACTTGGATATTACGGAACTATATCTTATCCAAGGCAATCCGTAAAAATACTTAATGTTGTAAATAATAGTGTTTTGCTAGAATTAAATAACGTTCAATATTACTATTCCGCTCCAGATCTTTATGACATTGACAAAGATGGTTACTTAGAGTTGATTTTTGTTGAATACGATATTTACAATAGTTATAATTATCGATTGTTAGTTTATAACACCAATGTGAGTACATCAATACTTAATGACTCTAACTTTAATTTTGATCTCAAACAAAATTACCCGAACCCATTTAATCCAGAAACCACCATTGAATTTTCAATAAACAATTCTTCACACTTGAAAATTGACATTTACGATGTCACTGGAAATCACATAGTAAACTTAATTGATGACCACTTACCTCCAGGGAACCACAAGGTTTTATGGAATGGTCTGGATAAAAATAAAAGAAAAGTTTCAAGTGGAGTATACTTTTATACGTTAACACAAAATGAAATCATAGTTACCAAAAAGATGATTTTATTAAAATAAATTATCTGTAAAAAGAAAACAGATTTTTTACATTTCAACATTATTCATTAGTCTTTCCTATGAAAAAATATTGTGATCTTTGGAACAATTACTTATGAATTATACACATAAAAATTATAATACATTGATTCTGAATTTGTTAAATTAAAGTATATGGAGAAATATGCGATGTAGTAGTTTCAATTGGAACTGTAAAAAATTTACAAAAAGGCATTCAGTAACTATTCTTAAAACATAAAACAAAACCAATGACTCAAGAAACATATTTAAATATTGTATCCATGACAAAATCTGTAACAACAACAGTATTAATTGTATTTCTAAAGTGTAGTTTATTCTCCCTTTTAGGATTAGGTTCGTACCTTTATTCCTGCATTTTATTTTTTGATTCTACTGGCAAAGAACTCAAAGCAAAGATTATTGTTTATTAACTCACACGTCCAGTTTATTAACCCACAGTGATATTTAATTAATAAAAAGTCAATACAGATTCCCAGCACCCGGAGACAAAATAAAAACTATTTTTAACTTGACAAAATACTCTGCTGCTATTACTTATAAAGAATTCAGACATAATTGTTGGTATTTATAATTTAAGGAAATAATTAAAAATTGCCTCCTGCAAAGATATTAACAAATATTCTAAAGAATGTACCTTTTAACTATTGGGAACAAAAATCACTTCTTTCATTCCTGAAGTGAAATTAGCATAAAAATTGAGCTTTAATAGAATCATGAAATGGAGATTTCTTTATAAAATTGTCCAGGCTCCACCCAAATATGTTCAGAGTAGAATAGCAAGTTTTGCTGGATAATTTAGTAAAGCCGATTAATTTGATAATTTTCGCTCTAAAGTTAAATGTGGGTATTTTAATGTTGCAAGGACTTTGAGTAATAAAAGAGTTAAAAAATGATTAGTATTTTCTCAAAAGTTGTATTTGCTTAAAGACTATAGATTGGGATATTAATTCATCACATAGATAGCGACCTGAAGATTTTATAGAAGTAGGCTCACAGAGTCATGCAGAATTTACTGGCACGTCAATATTGATTTCACCAGAATGAAGTATATTTTTGATTAATTAAATTGGGTACGTCCTGTTGATTAAGATATTGCAACATTAATTCATAATTTATGTTTTTTTGAAGTTAATAGTAAATGCAGTAAGATCATTCCTCAAATAGATTGCCAAATAAACAATTAGACGGTTAGAAATCTTTAAGATGCCAGGGTTGAAGATTGAATATCAAAATTTTGTTCCAATGTTCATTTAATTGAGATTTTAATTGAAAGTTGATTAAAGTGAAAATTATTAAATACGCTGGATGTAATTTCTAATTATGCCCCGAAACTTAGATGTTTGTTAAATTTCGGGGCTTCAAAAATAAACTATTATTTATACTTTGAAATATTATTACTTTAAGATAGCGTCTTTACAAGCTTTCGCAACCTTAAACTTCACAACTTTTTTAGCTGGTACTTGAACCATTTCACCCGTTCGTGGATTTCGAGCCATTCTCGCTTTTCTTTCAACCAAAACTAGTTTTCCAAGTCCAGGAATAGTAAATGAATTTTTTGCTTCTTCATAAGCTAAAAGCACTAGACCCTCTAAAAGTTTTTTGACTACCGATTTTTTTAAGTGATTTTTTTCAGCTAGTGTACTGATAATTTGTAATTTTGTTAAAGCTTTTGCCATTCTTATGATCCTTTATTTTTTATTATGAGTGTATGATGGATTGATATGAATTAAAATAAAATAAGAATTATTGACCTCTATATTTTGGTTAACACCATGATTCTTTTTCATAGCACCAATTTAACATTAGTCCAACTGATATTCAACAAAAACATAAAGTTTCAATAGAAATTAATTAATTTATCAATAATACTTCACTAACCTTTATTTACTTTTACCATACATAAGAAATCGACTCAAAGATTTAAGTGTCTACTTTTGATTCTGACCAAAGTTTGAGTAACTCGTTTTTAGATAACTCATTAATAGTTTTATTTTTTACTTTCAGTTTCATCTCCAAATTCTGAAATCTCTTTATGAACTTCTCGTTTGCAATTCTTAAAGATTCTTCCGCATCAATCTTATTTAATCTTGCAAAGTTAACGAGAGCAAAAAGAAAATCTCCAAATTCTTCTCTGGCTTTTACATTATCATTATTCTTTAGGCTGCCTCTCAATTCATTTAACTCTTCTATTAATTTATCAAATGCTTCATCTGAAGTTGTCCACTCAAAACCAACTTTTGCAACTTTTTCCTGAATCCGATAAGCCCGTAATAAAGCAGGCAAGTTTTTTGGAACTCCGTCAACAACCGACTGTCTTCCTTCGCTAAGCTTAATTTTTTCCCAATTCGCTTTAACTTCATGGTGATCATTGATTTCCAGTTCACCGAATACATGAGGATGACGTCTAATTAATTTATCCCTTTCAATTGAAATTACTTCAGAAAGAGTGAAAAAACCCATTTCTTCGGCAATCACGGAATGAAAAATCACATGGAGTAAAAGATCACCAAGTTCTTTTTTTAACTCATCATAGTTATTTTCATCAATTGCTTCAACAACTTCATAAGCTTCTTCAAGTGTTGCTGATTTTATAGAATCATTTGTTTGTATTCTATCCCAGGGGCATTTTACTCTCAATAGCCTAACTACTTCTTCGAGTTCACGATATTCATTCTCGGTCATTATAATTCCTTCTTATTTTTTAATAAAAACTTTTTAATTTAATTAGTGAATGTTTGAATCAATTATCAAGGAACCACTTAACCTGCAAATTTTGACCCGGTGGTCCATTGAAAAATCCCATCACAACGATAGTATACGCTTTATTAGTCAGAAGTGACAATCCACGTAAACTTATCAGCTCTTCGTTTGTGTTTGTTCTAGTAAACACAAAACTAATAATTGCAGGGTCGTATGGTTCATAACTTGTGATTTGTTGATATGTAAAATAACTATGTTTTATTGTTCCGGCCGGATTTCCAATCTTAATATCTAATGGTATAGAATTAGGTGATGCATTGATAAACCGAACAAAAGCTTTTCCTGCAATTTGATTATACTTTAAATCTTCAACTAAAAGTGGAGTGAGTTTGGATATAGAATCCGTTAAAACTAAAGTATAGAAATTATTCGTCTCAAAGTTAAAGTTAAAACTTAGTAGTATGGGCGATGAAGTACCACCACGAGTTACTTTTACTTCTCTAATTCCGCTTCGTGTGAACAAATAACCGGAAGAATTTCCAAACCAGACATTTTGTGCTATCTTAGTTTGATCAAGAGTTACATCAAGGCCAGTGGAATTTGGTGATGCATTTATAACCCTTAAACTAGCAATATTACTACGAGTGTAGCTAAATAAATATTGACCCGCTGGATTGGTTTCATCTAAAAAATTTAATGAATATTCTTCTCCAAAATTTCCTGAATTATTCCCGAGTAAATACACGGTATAAACTTTACCTTCTTCTAAAGTAGCATCGATTGCTATTATAAGCGAGCTCGCTGAACCTGATCGTGTTACAATAATTTCATTAAATCCAGAAGGAACATCATAATAACTTGTTACATTCTTATAAGTGATATTAGTTAGTCTTGTTATTGAAGTGTAATTATTTATTACAATATCAACCGTTTCCAGATCAAAAGCACCGTGTACAAACCTTATACTTGATCTTCCTGAAAGTGCTTGTTTTGTTGGATTTTCAAAGAAAATATATTCTAACTGATTCTTTTTATTTGTGACAAGGAATGTATAAGCTTTTGCATGATTTAGTGAAAGGTCCGTTGTAATAAGTGGTGTACTACTTCCAAACTCAAACACCTTTATCCTTCGATTGACTCCAGAATTTACCTGGAGAATAGAAGTAGCAAGTTTATAAGTTACATTTGAAGCGACAATATTTTCATCAACATTAAGCTCTAATAAAGGATTATCAGTAGAACCATTTACAAATCTTAGATTTGTACGGATAGGATTAAATTTAAATAATTCCTGTGCACCTGGATTAGTTTCATTTAAAAAGAAAATATTAACTTGTTGTTCTCCAGAAGCCGCTGGGTTTCCTAAAACATATAATGAATATACCTTCCCTTCCTCAAGATAAGAATCGGATGTTAAAACAATATTTCCTCCTACTGAAGCAATTGTTATTGTTATCTTATTATTACCCGATATTAAATCCAAATAATTCGAAGCTGATCTGAATGGAATATTTGGTATACTAAAAGTACCAGAAGAATTTGTTACACTTAAAGACAAATTTCCTAAACCGGGTAAAGCATGGATAACTCTAATACTTGAACGACCAGATGGTGCTAGTTTAGTCGGATTCTCAATTAAGAATCCATCCGGAAAATTCAATTGGCCGCACACAATAAATGTATACTCTTTATCGTAATTGATATTTACTACTCTACTGTAAATTTGAGTGATAGACTCTAATCTCGTAACTCTTAAAGATAAGTTTGAACCTGAATTAACTTTAGTAAGAGCTGTTGCCAGTTTATAAGAGATGTTTGAAGCTACCCTATCATTTTCTACATAAAAATCAACTCTGGGATTATCTGAAATGCCATTTATAAATCTTACATTTGTTTTAATAGGATTGAATTGATTTAACTTATGATAAGTATCATCAATTTCCTTTAGAAATCCCAAAGAATACATAGTTGAACTTGTGCCTGATGAAATTCCCGTCAAAAAACAGGTGTAAGTAACACCAACATCCAAAATTGCCTCACAAGTAGTAAGAACATTAGAAGTTCCTGATTGCAATAAAACAAATTGATTTTTTCCACTCGGTAAATCTAAAAAACCTGTTACACTTTTATATAAAATCTGATTTATAGTAGTGGTACCCGAACTATTAATTATCTTTAAGTCTACATTGTTTTGGTCAAAAATTCCATTAGCAAATCTTAAACTCACTTTACCAAATGGAACATTTCTAACGGTATGCTCAAGCATTAACACATCTGGATTTTGAGCTCTTCCAATAGCAAATAAAATGTATTTTTTATTGTGCTCCAGATTAATTGTGGATTCATAAATCGGGACGCTTGAGCCTGTTGGCATAACTTTTACATTTCGAAATCCTGTGTTCAAATTGCTATACTTAGAAGCGTAATTAAAACTAAGATTTGATACAACTTTATTATTTTCTAATATTAAATCTAAACCTGTAAACTCAGGAGTTCCATTTATTAATCTAATAGCTGTTCGAACGGGCGGAAAATTAAATAATTGTTGACCTAATGAATCGTTATCTTTCACAAAACTTAGTAATAATGCATCACGTTCATTCCCCATATACGAGCCACTTATAAATGCACTGTAAACCCTTCCTCCTTCAAAACTCGCAGCTATGTTTAAAAGATTGGGTTTTCCGCTGGAACTTACTTTGATCACATTTTGTCCTGTTAGCACTTCAAAATAGTTAGTATACCCACCCAAATTTTGAATTTCTAAAGTAGTTGGTCCTGTTAATGTGACAAAATTTATAAGCACGTTTTCCAAATCATGCGATGCGTTTATGAATCTAACAAGAGCCCTGTTACCAGGTACACTTTTTCTCTCATTTGGTATTATGAAAACATTGGATTTATTATTTGAATTACTGAGATAAACTGTATGATATTTTTGTTCTTCAAAGTAAAAGCTCGAATCAATAAAAGCACTAATACTTCCTGCGTTAACCCTAACTTTTCGTACACCCGCACGATAGGAAAAGAATTGTGTTGCCTGATTAAATGGAAGAGAAGCACGAATTTGTTTTTCGTCAACAAAAATTTGAATTGATGTAGAGAATGTTACACCGTTGATAAATCTCAAATAAGTGTTACCTAATTCAAAAGTGAATAATTTTTGTGCTCCTTCTTTGAGTTCGTCGATAAAATATGCATTAAGTGCCGTTGAATCAGTTCCTGATATTTGACCAATTAAATAACAAGTATATATTTTACCTGCATCCAGATTCGCTTGAGTTGTGAAAGTTAAATTTTGTGTGCCGCTCCAAAAAACATTTATTTTAGAGGTTCCTGGAATGAGTGAGATAAAACTCGAAAACGATTTTGACTGAAATTCAGTAATTAAATAATTATCATTTGAATTAAAGATATTTAAATCGATAGTTCCTAAATCATCAGATATGTTTGCGAAACGAACTTTCGCCTTTCCTGAAATTAATTCTTGTTTAATTTCAGTAAGTTTACCGACTAATCTATTCTTATCATTTTCAAAATAATAAGTATAAATCTGTCCCGAATCTATTTTTATAGTGTCTTTTAATAAAATTTCAGAAGTACCCGTTAACTTAATTGATATTTCGTGTGAACCTGGCCTTATATTTAATAAAGCAGTTGCAAGCGAAAAAGTTGAATAAGATTGAACTTTTTGATTACCAATGAAAATATCAACGGGTGAAATTTCCAGGGCAATATTAAGGAATCTAATTCTAGCACCCGAACCAAGGGAAATTTTACCAGGTGTTGTAGGCCATTCATGTATAGGTCCACAACTTAAAATTAACAATAAAATACAGCTAAGTATTTTTAACAAAATTCTATTCATTTATCAGAACCAATTAAATAACATTTGTGAACCAGGTTCAGAATCAATTAACAAATCAAATGTAACGGGTTCACTTTGTGTTCCAGATATATAATTGAGCAAATAAGCAGTATAAACTTTGCCTCCATCAACAAACATCCTACCATATTTTAATGTGTCTGAGGTACCGGCTCTATAAATTACTACATCTAATGGTCCTGCTGGAAATTCAAGATAATTAGAAACTCCTCTAAAGCTTAGTGTAATATAACTCGGTGGCAAATTCCGAGTTGTTGTAAATTTGATGTACACTGTAGGCGCAACTGCTGAAACATGCACAACCCTTAAGGCACTTCTATCACCAGGTGGAATTTTTTTTGGAGTTTCAAAAAGAAGCCCGGATAAATTAGCAAAATTATTAATTGCTACGAACATATAAGATTTATCAAGCTCAAAATTAAATGACCCTGAAAATACAGGTACAATTCCTCCTGATTCAAAAATTTTAATATTCCTCGAGCCTGCTTTTATTCTCAAAATTGAAGATGCTAATTTGAATGGTTGATCGGTGAGCACTTTAACTTGATCAACATGAAAATCTAAATTCGGAGAATCACTAGATGCATTCAAGAAACGTATAATAGCTTCACCAGATTCGAAATTAAATAAAACCTGCGCTCTTGAATCTGATTCATTGAGAAAATTAATATTAATTTTCTCGTCATTAGTTTCGTTATGTAATCCAGTAATAAATCCAGAGTAAACTTTAGATGATTCTAAAAACGACACAACTGTGAGTATAATGTTATTTGTACCTGTGATGGTAACAATAATATCATTTCGACCTGCATCAACCTCAATAAAATTAGAAATACCACCGAAACCTAAACCTTGAACAACTTTTACTCCTTTTTCATTTTGAATTTTAATATCAATAGTTCCAGCAATGTCTTTTGTTCCATGGAAAAACCTGACTAAGGACTTACCCGAACTAACTTGTTTAGGTGTGTGTTCTATTACTGTAAATTTAAAGTCGTCAAATTTATTATATGCTAAAACTGTATAAATTTTACTTTGATCAACATTTAATGAAAAATCAGCTAAATTTTGAGTTGGATTTGCTGCTGGTTTTATTTGAATACTACGTGTTCCAGTTCCAACATTGAAAATTGCTCCCGCAAATTTATATGTAGCATTACTTACAATCTTTTTTGTAGCAACAACAAAATCAAGTTTGTTGGATTTCGCACATAAATTTATAAAGCGAATTCCAGTTTGACCCTGTTGAAATCCAAATGGTGACTCAATAGGTCCACTGGGAAATCTTCCTCTAAATTCCTCACAAGAAAAAAAGCTTAAAAGCGATATTATAAAAATTAAAAATTTTGATTTATATAACTTGGGCATTGTAAACTATTAAATTTTTACTAAAACATAACACATTTACACGAATTATTCCACTGATTTTTAATGAGTTAGAGTTATAATTTAAACTTAAATTTTAGAAGTGACATTTTAATCTTTTTGATAACAATAAAGTATAATTTTAGTAAAATAGAATGTTCAAATTTTTCGCTACAATATACTTTTTGTTTTGAAACATAATTTGATATATTTGCATAAGCATTGCGGGGCCATAGCTCAGTTGGGAGAGCGTCTGAATGGCATTCAGAAGGTCGGGGGTTCGACTCCCCCTGGCTCCACATTATTTCCTCCCAATTCTATGAATCAAGTATTTTACGTCTACATATTGAAAAGTAATAAGAATAATCGCTTCTATATCGGTCATACAAATAACCTTCATAAACGTCTTCTTTATCATAACTCCGGTTATAATAAATCTACAAAATCAGGCATTCCATGGGAGTTGGTTTATTTTGAATCTTACCTATCTAAAGCTGATGCTATGAAAAGAGAAACAGAAATTAAAAACAAAAAATCAAAAAAATATATCTTAAATCTTATAAGCCATACTCATCTTTGAAGAACGTTCCGAATGAAATTCGGAAAGGTCGGGGGTTCGACTCCCCCTGGCTCCACATTATTTCCTCCCAATTCTATGAATCAAGTATTTTACGTCTACATATTGAAAAGTAATAAGAATAATCGCTTCTATATCGGTCATACAAATAACCTTCATAAACGTCTTCTTTATCATAATTTCTGAAAAATATATTGACTAAAACATTGTTACTATACGTATTGGTAAAGATAACATTTAAGGTGTGTTTAGACTGGCAACAATAAAATGAAAAATAATTTAATGTTTAATCACCACTTAAAACTTTTTCATATCGCCAGAAAACTCGATCTACTCGTGCACCACAATAATGAGAGTAAAAAGAAATTGGTCCTACCCATGGAATTATTGCAAACTGATGACCTTGTGCTTGTTGGTCTTTCAAACATCTTTTTAACAAAACTCCACCAATCTTCTTTCCACGCATTTTCGGACTGGTGCCCATTGGACCAAACCAACCAATATTCAAGTTATTTGTATCATATGCTGAAAATCCAACTACTTCGTTTTCATAAATTGCTATGTGAACAGACTTAGGTTCATTTTTCAAAGCATTTTGAACTTCTGGAATCCACAATTCAAACTCTTTTTCAATAAATTGCAAAAGTTTTGTTTCATCACTTGATTCAGCTCTTTTAATTATGATTCCATCCTTCAATAATTTTTCTTCGTCATTAGATGAATCAAAATTTTTTCCGACCAATTCACATAACATATTTGCAGTGTCGTTAAACTTCTTAAACCCAAGTCGTTCAACAAAACAAATTGCCTCAGTATATCTTGGATCTATACCAGGCATAAAGTAATTGGGATGCGATTCATAAATTCTAATTTTTTCACACCCCGCTTTTACAAATTCATCATAAATAATTTGAAAAAGCTTTGTCGCAATCCCCTCTCTACGTCTATTATGCTTAACAGCCATTAGTTTTATGTAGCCAGTTTTACCAAATTTTTGATTCCGGATTACTCCCATCATAAAACCAATAATCTCTCCATTTTCAATTGCCAGTAAAGCTAAATCCGGATTATAATCGTGATCATCAAATGTCTTTTCCTTAAATAAAAAGTCAGGCATTATATCAAACTGCATGTTCATGCGACAGAATTTTGCTGCGTCTTTTAAATCTGATAATGTGAGTTGTCTAAAATTCATAAATTTTTAAACTTATTACTTGTTGATATTTATTGAAAAGGCTGAAGTGAAGAAACTCAAAGTGAAGAGATGAAGTTTGTAACTATCATTTGGTATAAAATTGTAGGAATAGTTAATAGTAAAGTCAAATGTTCTTAAAACCTTCAACAATGAAAGTCCTGCATCAATTGATAAGCCATTTTTTCCATAAAAGTTAGTAAAACCGCCTGTTCCAAAGGTTATAATTCGATTGATTGGCTTAATTTCTAGAATCCCCTTTACTCCCATCCTGAATGAATTTTTCAACTTGCCATTGAATATGTGAAGATAACCAACATGAAAATAAAACCATGGATATGTACGATAGGCAGAAGAAAAACCAAAACCCAGTAATGGTAACTCCTTATGAATGGCCAAGTTAAAATTTTCGTTCTCAATTGCGAATGCTGGATATGGCAATAACCACAAACCTAAACCAATTAAAAAATTCATAAAGTAACTCGTTCTTTGAAACTGAGCATGTTGAATTGAGTCGGTAGCTGGTAATTCTATTGAAAACGAATACTCTTCACTAGTAAAAACCTTTCCCTCTTCAGTTTGAGATAAAATTACAAAATGAATCTCCGCATTTTTTATATCAAAACTTGATAAATTAATTTGACTCTGATGAACATCTGTAAGCGAATCACTTACGATAAAAGTACCAAGTCCTAAAATTTCTACTTTAGATTTACATGGAATGTTCGTCATCCAACTTAGAACGAGAATTTTTCCATTTTCATTTTTTACATAATTATCTATTAGATATACCTCCACTGTTTCTGTTGTATCTCCTTCGAACCAATCTTCTTCTTGAGCAACAGAAAATTTTACGTTTAATAAAACTAAGCTCAGGAGAAAAAACAGGAAAATGTTTTTATTCACTTTATTCCCTTTCTTTATTTTGATTGGATGTTTCACCATTTTGAAATTTTTCATAGGCATTGAGTATATCTTTAACGAGTTTATGTCTGACTACATCTGCCTTTGTAAAGTAAACGAATGCAACCCCTTCTATGTTTTTTAGTATTGATTGAACCTGTACAAGACCACTATCTTTTTTTGAAGGTAAGTCTATTTGTGTGATGTCTCCAGTTATGATAGCTTTTGAATTTGCACCTAATCTTGTCAAAAACATTTTCATTTGAAGTGCTGTAGCATTTTGAGCTTCGTCAAGAATAACAAATGCATTATTAATTGTTCTGCCGCGCATGTAAGCAAGCGGAACGATCTCAATTTGATTTTTTTCCAGGTAATATTTTAACTTTTCATAAGGCATCATATCTTCTAATGCATCGTACAACGGTCTTAAATATGGATCGATCTTTTCTCTAAAATCACCTGGAAGGAATCCAAGACTTTCACCTGCCTCAACTGCGGGTCGACATAAAACAATTTTATTTACAAGGTGATTCTTAAAACTTGCAACCGCTAATGCAACAGATAAATATGTTTTGCCTGTACCTGCAGGTCCTATTGCAAATACTATATCGTTTTTTCTTGCAACTTTTACAAACTCAAGTTGACCTGGAGTTTTTGCTTTAATCACATCGTTTTTAGTAAAAAGAATCGCTGAATCTATTTCATAATCGCTAACAACCTCTTTCCCATTTTTGGCTAGCTGAATAACTAATTCGATATCTTGATGCGTAAGTTGTCTATTTTTATTTACTAAAAAAGCTAGTTCATAAAATACTTTTTCTAACATGTCTATTTCTTCAGGTGTACCTTTTAATAAAACATTATCACCTCTTATCGAGATAGTTGTGTTAAAATAAGATTCAATTATACTAATGTTTTGGTCATTCACACCAAGCAGAATCATCATATCAGTATTTGGAAGTTTTATTTTTTTCTCAATTGCCGTCAAATTTTAATTTCCTCCATTATTTGTTGATGATACTCTTATTTTGTTTTAATACTTCTATTACTTAGTTTTTCTTCAATTACACTTGAAAGCTTCAAATGAACCCGATCATAGAAATCCGGAAGAGCACTAATTTTTTGATTCTTCAATTGCTTAAATAATTCCAATAACTTATCGTCAAGTAAATCCATTGCTATCTTTTCTTCCACAAGGCTCACCAACTCATTATACTTATGAATTTCATCATAGTTTGCATCAACGAGTTCAAGGATTTCTTTTTCGCAGTTAGTTAATACTTCAGGATTAATCGCTTGATAAGTCCTAATAACTGACTGAAGATATCTTTTTTCGTCTAGTAAACTCTTCTTTCTTAAGGAATATAGTTCATACTCTTCCTTCCAATCTTTGTAAAGCATTTTTTTAGATTCCTGCCCCATCAATGGATAGTATAAAATTAAAAACCCCAGAAGTAGTAATAAACTTAATAATTTTAACATCTATTCAGATTTTTCACCTGATAATTGTTCCAAATTCCTTTTTATTAACTCAAGTCGTCTTAGACAATCCTGGTATCTTCTCCTTGCTAAATGGTCTTCCATTTTTATATTTAATTCATTTTCTTTTAACAGTTTTACCTCGAATTCAAGTTGATGAATTTCTTCTTTCAATGAAGTCAATTTTCTAATTTCACTATCAGTTGCATAAGTTCTGCAACCAACTATTACAACAAATAATAAAATCAGTAACAAACTTACACAAACACTATTTAACGATACAGAAAAATTAAAAATTTTAAGGAGCTTATTCAAATTCATATGTTTCGACCATAATACTTCTTTCAATTAAATACAAGACCACGGTCTGCAAAACTTGTGTAACGATTATCAGCAATTATTAAGTGATCCAAAACGGGAATTTCCATCAATTTTCCAGCTTCATAGATCCTTTTGGTAATTTCTATGTCATCTTTACTTGGTTCAAGATTACCACTAGGATGATTATGAACTAAGATTATACTTGCAGCGCGATTATCAATAGCGACCTTGAAAACCTCCCGTACAGTAACCAAACTTGAATCAAGAACTCCTGAAGTAATTTCAAACTTTCCTGTTACAACATTTCTTTTATTCAAAGTAATGACATAAAATTTCTCTACATTTAACTTAGAAAGCTCCACATTCATCAAATGAAAAACTTTTTCAGGTGTATCAATTTTAATTTCCTCATGTATGAGGCTAAATTGGGAAATCCGCTTCCCAATTTCAAATACTGCAAGCAAGGTCAAAGCTTTAGTTTTACCAAGTCCTGCTCCTTTAAATTCCCTGAGGACTTCTTTATAGTCCTTTTTCGCTAATTCCTTGAGATTTCTATACTTTTTAATTATTTCTTTTGCAAGCTCAAGAACTGATTTATTTTTCTTACCTGTTCGCAGTATAACCGCCAGCAATTCAGAGTCAGAAAGTGTAGATGGACCGTAAAGTTCAATTTTTTCTCTTGGACGATCTTCCGGTGGTAATTCTTTAACTCTAATTTTTTACCTCCTTAGTAAATTATAATTCGATCCAACTTTATTACTTTTCGATTATTATACTCAAGGATGAAAATAGCTGAGTTCACACCATCCTCGTTCAAAATAATATCCGATAAAACTCCCTCATATTTTGAATCACCCACCAAAATGTTGTAAAAATTATGTCTTTGAACATCTTCTTTTAATATAAAAGTAATTTTTCGCATCGTTTCATAACCATAATAAAAATTTCTATTGATATTAGCACTTTTAAGAAGTGCCATTCTTTCCCTGATAATCTTTTGACGAAAGTCTTCATCATTAAAGTAAGCATCAGAAGTGAAAATCACTCCATTTGTTGATGGATATCCTTTTAATAAATTCTCCGGGGAATTCCAGATATCGTTACCTAATAATTTAGTAACAATATTTTGCCTCTGGATTTCATTGGAAAGAGCGGGAATAATTTCAGGTTTACTGATGAAAAGAATTATTGCATCAATTGAATAAACAGGAATATGTAGGCTATCAAGGAAATTTACAGTTCTTTTAAAAATTGGAATTTTGTTTGCCACACAAATTTTATAACCGTACTTACCGAATAATTCAAAAACACTAACTTCAGCTTGTTCTCTCTTGAGTGAATCCAGTTTAGATTCATCTAACCCCATGGAGATAAGCTTTTGTGAAATTGTCATATCAAGTGACGGATTGAATCGAATAACATAATCTTTGTCAAGTGCAATTTTTCTAATATCGCGAATAATGGATTTTACAGCATTAGTATTTTCATTCCAGCTCAAATCAAAAATCAATTCAACATTTTTTTCATCAGATATTTTGTTTTTGAACGAATAATATGTTGGTTTGATAAACTTAGCATTTGATGACAAAACTCCTACTCTCGTCATCCCAAATTTTCGTAGAACATATTCAGCCAGGGCAGAACCACGAACTTCCAAGGACGGATTAAATTGATAAATAAATTTTGAACGATGAGCAATTTCAGTTAAAGTAGCTGTAGGACTAATTATTGGAAGTGATAACTTATGAGCATCTTCAGCTAATTCAGAAAATTGATCGGAATATAATGGCCCGATTACACATAATATTTCTAAATCTTTTGAAAATTTTTTCAAAGTCATTTTAAGTTTTTCCGTTGAGTCTTTGAAAATCACAAGTTCTAGATTTCTTTTATTTTCTCTATTAAACTCGTCAATAGAATATTTTAATCCTTCAAGTACGTTAGTTTCTACTGCCAGATCTTCTTTATTGGTATGTATAATGACACCGATTCTCGAAATAGTGAAAAATTCATTGTTCCGATTCAGGTTAATTAGCTCGTTGTAGTAAATTGGAATTTGTTTTGAATTTAATTTGTCAATAGAATAATTAAACAGAGATTTTATCAATGCAAATTTCAACGTTGGATTGTAAATATTTTTCGAAAGTTTTAAAATTTCGAACTCGTCAAATAAATCAAGTAATCCATCAAACGCTTTCTCATAATCTTTCCATTTAGATTTTGCAATATCCAGACTATCTAATGAATAAAAACTCGCTAATATTTTTTCCTTTGATTTTTTATGTAAGCCAATGGCAAGCTTTGTTTCGAGAATTTTTTCCTTGTATGAGGTATTGGGAAATTCTTTCTCAATCAAGTTAATAATCGAGTCCGAAGCATAATAATTTCCTATAAAAAAGTGACTCAAAGCGAGTAACACCATAACATTCTCTCTCAATTCAGGTCGATTTACTAACTCGGAATCCAACTCTAGAATGGTTTGTGCATATCGTTTATTGTTAAAATAATTTAAACCCTTTTTGTACCTTTGAAGATTTGAATCACTGGCAAAAATTTTTAGGTGAATTAAAATTAATATTAATAATAAAAAGAGGAATATTTTATTCCCATTCAATAGTAGCAGGCGGCTTTGATGTAACATCATAAACAACTCTATTGACGCCTTTAATTTCGTTAATGATTCGATTAGAAACAACCTTCAGAAAATCAAAATCCAGTTTAGCCCAATCTGCTGTCATACCATCAATACTGCTAACTGCACGCAGAACAATAGTATAACCATAACTTCTTTCATCTCCCATCACACCTACACTGCGAATAGGTAATAAAACTGCAAATGCCTGCCAAACAGAATCATAAAGATTATGTTTTTCTAACTCTTCAATGAATATATAATCAGCCTCTCTTAATAAATTAAGTCTATCCTCTGTAACTTCACCAATAATTCTAACTGCAAGTCCAGGTCCTGGAAATGGATGTCGCTTTACAAAATCTTCAGGAATGTTTAACTCTTTTCCTATTTTTCTCACTTCATCCTTAAATAAATCTCTAAGTGGCTCAATTATAGTAAAATTATGATCTTCTGGAATACCACCAACGTTATGATGTGTTTTTATAACACTTGTGTTTTTAGAAAAAGAGCCTGACTCAACAATGTCAGGATATAATGTACCTTGAACAAGAAATTCAACATTTCCGAACTTTCTAACTTCATCTTCAAAAATTCTTATAAAAAGTTCACCTATAATTTTTCTTTTAAGTTCTGGATTTTCTATCCCCTTCAACTTAGCTAAAAATTTATCACGAGCATCAACGAAATATACATTTAGATTTAAGTTCTCAGAAAAAAGCTTTAAAACTTTCTTACTCTCATTTTTTCTCATCAAACCAGTATCAACATGAATGCAAATTAAATTATCTTTAACAGCTTCTTTAACAAGAACGGCTGCAACCGTAGAATCAACACCACCACTCAAAGCACAGGCAACTTTTCGATTACCAACTTTTTCTTTTATCTCTTCAACTTTAGATTCAATAAATTTTTTAGGTACCCAATTTGGTTCACATTTACAAACCTCAAAAAGAAAGTTATGAATAATCTCATTTCCAAATTCAGTGTTTGTGACTTCTGGATGGAATTGAACTCCAATTAGCTTTCCATCATAACTAATTGCAGCTGAGTGTTCAGTGTTATCTGTTCTGGCTAAAATCTTAAAATTAGAGGGGAGTTCAACTATTTTATCTGAATGACTCATCCATACATTAAATTCTACTGGAAGATTCTTAAAAATATTTTCGCGTCTTATCAAACGAAGTCTTGCAAAGCCATATTCACGTTTTTCAGCTCGCTCAACTTTTCCACCCAATAAATGTGATATCAGTTGAAAACCATAACAAATTCCGAGTACCGGTATGTTTAATTTTAAAATTTCAGCATTAACTTTGGGTGCATCTTCGTCATAAACTGATTTAGGTCCACCAGAGAAAATAATCCCTTTTGGTTTTTCTAATTTAATTTCTTCTAGAGAAACTTCGCTTGGTTTAATGATTGCAAAAACACTCTTTTCTCTAATTTTTCTTGATATCAATTGAGTGTACTGAGAACCAAAATCTATGATTATTATTTTATCAAAATTATTCATAATTAAAATTTAACTTTTGGACTATAATAAAAATGCTCGGATAAAATGAATTTACCCGAGCATAAAATCAAAAATTTAAATTTAGCCTATTAAGCACCAATCAATTCTTTATATGAATTAGCATCAAGAAGTTCATCAAGTTCTGCAGGATTGGCAATTTCAATTTTTATCATCCACCCTTCACCGTATGGATCTTTATTTACTACTTCAGCGGCCGATTCCAGATTTGTATTAAATTCAATAATTTTACCTGAAATAGGTGCATAAAGATCGGCAACAGTTTTAACTGCTTCAACTGTACCAAAAACTTCTCCTTTCTTTATTTCAGTCAAAGTCTTCTTTAAATCAACAAACACTATATCACCCAATTCACTCTGAGCAAAATCGGTTATACCTACAGTTCCGATATTTCCTTCCACTTTCACCCATTCGTGGTCACGGGTGAATTTTAAATCAGCAGGAATCGTCATTTATTTTACCTCCAATTGTTCAAGATTAAAGTTTTCTAAAAAGTGTGTGTCGTATTTACCTTGTTGATAATGTTGATTTCTCATTACTTGCAAATGGAAGGGAATCGTAGTCTTAGGACCTTCAATTATAAATTCTTCTAACGCTCTTTCCATTTTTTTAATTGCATCCAATCTATTAAATCCTTTAACAATCAATTTTGCAATTAAAGAATCATAATAAGGTGGAATAACATAACCTGCATAAATATGCGTATCTGTTCTAACACCAATGCCACCAGGTTGATGAAATTCAATAATTTTTCCAGGTGATGGTCTAAACCCATTAAAAGGATCTTCAGCATTAATTCTACACTCGATAACGTGATATTTGGGTTTGACTTTAATTTTTTTTAGTCTTTCACCAGCAGCTATACGAATTTGTTCTTTCACCAGATCAATGCCATAGAGTTCTTCTGTTACAGGATGCTCCACTTGAATTCGTGTATTCATTTCCATGAAGTAAAAATTGCCCTTATTATCTACCAAAAATTCTATAGTACCTGCTCCTTCATAACGAACACTTTTTGCACCTCTAACAGCAGCTTCCCCCATTCTTTCACGTAATTCATCATCAACTATTGGTGATGGGGATTCTTCAATAAGTTTTTGATGACGTCTTTGAATTGAACAATCTCTTTCACCAATATGAATTACATTTCCGTATTTATCACCTAAAACCTGAATCTCCACATGATGGGGTTCCTCAATATATTTTTCAAGATAAACTTCTGGATTACCAAATGCTGCCTCAGCTTCATTCCTCGCAATAGAGAAAAATCTTTCTAATTCACTTCTATCGTGAGCTACTCTCATTCCTTTCCCACCACCACCTGCAGTCGCTTTAATCATAACCGGATATCCTATTGACTCAGCAACTTCAATTGCATTTGTTAATTCACTTATTATTCCATCACTACCAGGTACAACGGGAACACCAGCCTTTTTCATAGTTTCTTTTGCGATTGCTTTGTCTCCCATTGCTTTAATCATCTCAGGAGATGGACCAATAAATTTAATACCAGAACTTTCACATATTTCTGAGAAGTCAGCATTTTCCGAAAGAAAACCATATCCTGGATGAATTGCTTCAGCTCCTGTTACTTCTGCTGCCGCAATTATTCTTGGAATGTTCAAATAACTTTCTTTACTTGGTGGAGGACCAATACAAATTGCCTCATCGGCAAAACGCACATGTAATGAATCTTTATCCGCTTCAGAGTAAACTGCTACGGATTTTATTCCGAGTTCTTTACATGCTCTGATTACTCTTAATGCTATTTCGCCTCGATTAGCAATTAAGATTTTCTTAAACACTGAAATATACCAAATTTGTTTTTACATTGGTTCAATTAAAAAGAGAGTTTGACCATATTCAACAGGTTGGGCATTTTCAACCAAAATCTTAGCTATTCGTCCATTTACATCGCTTTCAATTTCATTCATTAATTTCATCGCCTCAACTATACACAATACAGTTCCAATTGAAACTGTATCACCAACTTTTACATAAGGTTCAGCATCAGGTGAAGGAGCTCTATAAAAAGTCCCAACGATTGGGGACTTTATTTCATGATATTTTTTTTCTGCCTTTGGTTCTTCAACGACTTTCGGCTTTTCTTCGACTTGCGGTGGGACTTTGTCTGGTGTTATCGATTGTGTGGTCACTTGCTGGACTTGAGGATAGGAATAAGGCATTGGATGCTGAAAAACTTGGAATGCTTGAGTTTCATTTTTTTCGCCAATATTTTTTCTGAGCTTTATTTTTGTTCCTTCCTCCTCAATCTCTACTTCATTAATATTACTCTCGTCGAGAATCTTGATCAACTTTTTTAGGTAATTTAAGTCCATATTTTACCTCTCTTTTACTCTTTCAACATATTCTCCTGTTCGAGTATCGATTTTAATAATATCACCTTCATCTATAAATAAGGGCACGGTTACGACTGCACCTGTTTCAACTGTCGCTGGTTTTGAACCACCTGTTGCGGTGTCCCCTTTAATTCCTGGTTCAGTCTGAACGACTCTCAATTCCACAAAGATTGGTAATTCAGCTGAAATAACTTTAGAACCATCCATCATTAAATCAATTACCACACCTTCTTTTAAAAACTTGTTTCCTTCGCCAATAGTCTCTTCAGGAATATTTATTTGTTCAAAATTCTCCACATTCATCAATACAAGTATATCACCATCACGATATAAAAGTTGATGTGGATGTCGTTCAAGACGAACAATTTCAACACTTTCCCCTGCTCTAAAACGATTTTCTATTACTCGCCCTGTTTTTATGTTTTTAAGTTTTGTTCTAACAAAAGCTCTCCAGTTGCCCGGATTAACATGCTGAAATTCAACAATTTGATATAATTCATTATTAAACTTAATAACTAGTCCTGGTCTAAAATCTTGTGTTGAACCCATACTCTCTTTTATTTTCGTTTTTAATTATGACGGTAGATCAATTTAAATCAATGTGAGTAGAAAAACAAGAATTTCATTCCCATTAAATTTTGTTATTTCCATCACGATTATTAAGATCTTCAATATTCAATTTGCGAGCATCAACTATAACCGAAGCTATAAAAAATATAAATAATATACTTGCAAAAAATAAGGCCGCTATATCAAGTATTGTTACTTCAAAACCTAAAAACTTATATTGTGAAGCGCCAAAGTAGAAGACGAGAATGTTTACCAGAATTATAAATAATCTAACTTCCGTAGGACCAAACCCATAATAAGAAATTAAAAAAACACCATTAATAAAAGTTTTAATATAGACTAAAATTGAAATCAATAAATAACCAACTAATGCTAAAAGTACAAAATCAAACCGCGCGTAAGGTGAGAGTCCAACTCCAATTCCAATAATTACCATACTTACCGAATCAAGTGTGTGGTCTATAAAAAAACCATACTTTGGTCTTTCAATATGACGAAACCGAGCTAAAGTTCCATCTAAAGAATCACCGAACCAATTTACAATTAAACCAAAGCTTGCTAACCATAAGTAGTAATTACTGTAAGAAGAAAGGTAATAACCAAGTCCCGTTAATAGTGAACCTATAATTCCTGTTACAGTTAAAAAATCTGGAGTAATAAAGTTTGGTAATTTAGATGCCAGAAATTTAAGTACTGGTTTTTCAATGAACGATAGTAAAGTATCAGTCTGTCTCTTATGATTAGTTACAACCGACATTATAAATCTCGTTTAATAACACAAAAATAATGATTAGTTAAAAGATTTTTAAGATTAATTTAAGATCAAAGAGGAAAAATTAAACAAATGGGAATAAATCAATTTGAAATATTTTTATAGCTAAAAATTAAGTGAGCTAAAGAAAATCAGTAAAATTGATGTAAAAAAAATGTTTAATTATTTTGAGCTATGATTATTGATAAATACATAATAAAAAAGTTAATTGGGCCGTTTCTTTTTGGTTCTTCAACTGTAATGTTTATTTTTTTACTCCAATTTCTAATGAAAACTGCAGATAATCTTATTGGCAAGGGACTCGAAGCTATTATCATAATTCAGTTAATTGTTTATAACCTGGCCTGGATGGTTGTTCTTGTAATTCCAATGGGAGCATTAGGAATGGTTCTTATGGCTTATGGTAGTTTAACTCAGGATAACGAATTTACAATACTTAAATCCAGTGGAGTAAGTTTAATACGCCTTATGATTCCCTCCCTCGTAGTTTCTCTATTACTTTGCATTTTCCTGATTTGGTTTAATAATGAGGTCCTACCTGATACAAATTACAAAGCAAAAACATTAATGTATGATATTAGTCGAACTAAACCTACACTTAAATTAGAAGCAAACATTTTTTCTACACAAATTCCTGGCTACAGTATAATGGCTAAGGAGGTTAGTAAAACCAGTAACGAAATATATGATGTTATCATTTATGATTACAACAACCCATTCTTAATAAATTTAATTACAGCAAAAAAGGCTAACATTTACTTCACACCAGATAATAAAAAGCTAATTTTTGACATGGTAGATGGAGAAATTCAGCAGCTTGTTGATCTTCAGACAATTTCATATAGGCGAATATTCTTTAAACAACACAAAATGGTAACTGATGCAACGCAATTTACATTTGAACAAAGCGGACCAGGACTTCCTCGAGGAGATAGAGAGCTCAGTGCAGGTGAAATGAAAAAGATTGTTGACAGTCTTAAGGTCATAAATTCCGAAATAGCAAATGAATTAAAAAGAAACATTTTATCTATCAATGACGAGCTTTTTATAAGTAAAATGCAAGAAAATATAAAACAAAAACATCCAATAACTAATCCAGTATATCTCGCTTTAAATAGAGCTCACGGAATATCATCCAATATTCAAAGCTTTGCCAGTCGATTAGAATATATAAAATCTGAAATAAACAAATATGAAGTTGAAATACATAAAAAATATGCGATACCTTTTGCATGTATAGTTTTTGTGATTGTTGGTGCACCATTGGGAGTGCTTACACGTAAGGGCAGCTTTGGAGTTGCAGCGAGTATAAGCTTGTTTTTCTTTCTACTATACTGGATCTGTTTGATTGGTGGAGAAAAACTTGCTGATAGAAGACTACTTGATCCTTTTCTTGGTATGTGGATGGCAAATTTTTTAATTGGTTCGTTGGGTATTATTCTAACTTATAGAATGAACAAAGAACAAATTATGATTGACTTCTCCGTTATTAAAAAATATCTGCCAAAATCTTTATTCCCTGAAACAACAGAGCAAACTTATTCATGAAAATAAAAATCTTAGATAAATATATTATCAAACAGTTTGTGCTTTCTATACTTTTCGGTTTAATTACTTTTGCATTGATTTTTGTGATCGTCGACTTAATGGAAAATTTGGACGATTTTCTTGACCAACAAGTCTCCAAAGAATTGATCGCAATTTATTACATATATTTTTTACCAGAGATAGTTCGTCTTACACTTCCTATTTCTATTTTGCTTGCTTGTATGTTTACTGTAGGCAAATTAAATAACTTCAATGAATTAACGGTCATGAAAGCTAGCGGAATAAGTTTGTATCGTTTCATGTTTCCATTTATTGTGGTAGGAATAATTTTATCGATGTTTTCGATTTTCTTTTCTGGATGGATTGTACCAGAATCGAATAGACATAAAGTTTATATTGAACAAAACCATATGAAAAAGAATTTAGTCAATCCTGGAACTAACTTGTTCTTTCAAGATGAAAATGGAAGATACATCAACATTGGATACTACGACCAATACTCCCAAATCATTTCAAGAGCAGGAATAGTTCATACTGAAATTAAAAATCCACCAAGAATTATAAAGCGAATCGATTGTGAAAAATTAATCTGGGATTCTTTAGCTCAAAATTGGATTGCAATTAATGTAATTGAAAACAATTTTACTTCTGATTCCATAAATATTATTACGAAATACGACACCTTAAAAATTACTTATCTCAATTTCAAACCTGATGATATTCTAATTAAACAAAAAAGAATTGAAGAAATGACATTACCGGAGATTCGTCAGGTTATAGATTCGCAAAAACGAAGCGGTTTGGACGTAACAAAATTAGAAATAGATTTTCACTCAATAATTGCTTTTTCATTTGCCAGTTTGATCGTCATATTTTTTGGTGTACCATTTTCGGCTGATAAAAGAAGTGGGACGGTAGCATTTCAATTCGGTATGAACTTGTTTTTCACTTTTATTTACCTTGCCTTCATGAAAATCAGTCAGTCATTTGGTAAGAATGGTTTAATGAATCCTATACTAACGGCGTGGTTTGCTAACTTTGTTTTTATAGCAGTGGCAATCATAAATATTCTTCGTGTAAGGAAATAATTCAGTCCTAGCCCCCTACTCTAAAGTTGGTTGATGCATTAACCCTAATAGAGATTTTATCCCTTGCTTGCATGAAAACCTTTTTTCGCTCAGCTGAAAACATCAGGACATTGAATATCGCTTTTTTAGCTTGTTTAAGTTTTTGAGCATCATCTTTGGTAAGTTTTATAATTTTTTTTTGGTCTCTACTGGAGATGACTTTACCTTCAGAATCAATATTTGCAGAAAGAAGAGTTAAAATTGTGTCGGAACTTTCACCGGTTCCTCTTTCACGCGTAAAGTAGAAAAGCTTTCTATTTTGTGCATCAACAAAATAACCGGTTATTTGAAATCCAAAAGGAAGACCATTTTTTATATCAAACGTAAGATTTAATTCCTCGAAACGATCAATTTTTTCCTTTGTATCTTCACTAATTTCAACCTCTGAAGTATCAACCCTTGAATAATTATCAATTTTAAAGATGGAATAAACAATTATTCTAGCATCAAATTTAACAGTATCAGGTAAGTTAACCTCAATCGACTTGTATTTTGGATTAAGAACAAAATAACCTTGATATTTGATTGAATCTGGCACAACTGGACTTAAAAATTCATTCATATGAAAATCATCGAGATGAAATTCAATTGATGGTTGGGAAAGGGAAATTACAGTATCAAGAACAGTTTGATTCTTAATCTTAAGAAATTTTGGAGTTAAGCCCGAACGGTAAAGTCCAATAACTTGAAAATTCTTTAACCTGACTTCAAGATTACTTGTTTGAGTATGTGGAGTTAAGACTAACTTTGCACCGTACACCGTTACTTTTGGTAAAATGTCTTTGACATCTTGATTAAAATCTAGATAAAAAGTTTTTGTTTTTATTTCACTCTCGTAAGGTTTAGTTATCCCCCTGATGTAATTAAAACCTAGATCGCTTAATTTAAGTTTTATCTTGATTGAGTCACCAGAATAACCCGAATCTATCTGCGCAATGGCTTTAACCATAAAACCTTTTTTATTTCCACCAGTTGGTGGTGGTATTGAAACAAATCTATAATTAGCAAGATTAATAAATTTTTTACCCGAACTACCTTGCTGGATAGTAATTTCAAACTTTAAAGTATCTGTAATCACTCCAGTTGTTTTTGTGAAAGAAGGTAATGTAACCTTTAAATTGATTTTCTTATTAAGATAATTATACACTTCATATTCAAAGGTGCCCTTATATAGTCTCATTTCTTCTAAATAAACAGAATCATCAGAAACAAATGCTTCAAAATATAGTGTATCAACTTTTTGAGGTTTTACCAAAAACTCTTCTTCATAGGAAAGATCTGAAAAAATTTTATCCAGAGCTTCAGACTTGATTTCAGTGGAATCAAATCTTATTAATAGATGTTGAGCAGTGCTGTCAATAAAAATTCCTTTTTCACCCTTAACTCTATCAATTACTATTTCTGTTCGATTAATAATTGGTAAACTTATTGACACGTCCCAAGTTGGAATAATTGGTGATTTCAATTCTTCAATACAACCCACAATAATTAAAGATGTTGATAGAATAATTAGATATACTAATTTTTTCATTTTAGAAATCATCGCTTGTAAGATTTAGTTTAATTTTACCAGCTATTCTTAAATTTATTTTTTGTTTGGCTGTGACTTCACCAATCTGCTTATTTGTCGTCGATAAAATAAATTTCTGAATTAAATAACCTCCCCTACTCAATTTTTCTAAATCTACTTGATTCAAATCTGTTTTTATTGATTGATATGAAGGTGAAATTACATTTCCTGATGAATTAGTTAGTGCACCATTTAAGAAAATAACTGAATCGCTACCAACGAAAGCATTTCTAGTTAAATAAAACAATGGATTATAAAACGAATCGGTAACAATTCCAACGAACTGAACTTCGAAAGGAATTTCATTCGTTGAATGAATAATTATACTTCCTTCATCAGCTCGTTTAATTTTATCCCGAACATCATTTGAAATATCAAGTTCAAAAGTGTCGGTCCAATCTGCGCTATCTACAGTAAATCTTGACCAAGCATCGATCTTAAATGAATATGAAACGGTGTCATTTGATTTAACTTCACCACTTTCAAAATTTGGATTAAGAATAAAGACAGTAGTAACATTTATAGAATCAGGTAACTGAGAAAGAAAATAATTTGCATTCGTGTTTAAATTATTAAATATTAAATCAATTTTACCATTTCTACTAATGAGTGTATCAAGCGATGTTAAATCGCCAAATCTCAGATTAATCGGTACTCTACCATCTTTAAAA